>Ga0335069_10004331_pt1 | contig 21105 bp, 18 predicted proteins | sample Lox_Sample_11_FD_206714 | JGI IMG/M metagenome (GOLD analysis project Ga0335069, IMG submission 206714) | Soil microbial communities from Loxahatchee National Wildlife Refuge, Florida, United States - Lox_Sample_1.1 | ecosystem: Environmental > Terrestrial > Soil > Wetlands | place: USA...
TGGGTCGCGGGCCGCCCGGTGAAGCGCTCGTAATGGCCGAGATCGAGGTCGGTTTCGGCGCCGTCATCGGTGACGAAGACTTCGCCGTGCTGATACGGCGACATCGTGCCGGGATCGACATTGAGATAGGGATCAAGCTTGCGCAGCCGGACCTTGTAACCGCGCGCCTGCAGCAGGGCGCCGAGCGCCGCTGACGCGAGACCCTTACCAAGGGAGGACACCACGCCGCCGGTGATGAAAATGTACCGCGCCATGGGACCTAACGCTTAGCGTTCCTTTGTCGATTCGACGAGCGATTTTCCGGAATATCTGTTGCGCCTTGAACAAGGATGTCCATGGTCGCGAAATCTTGGCTGTGGAAAAGCACTTTCGTCTCAAGGCGTTCGGCTTTTCCGCTCACATATATGGCGGCTTTCGCCAACGACTGAAAGCCCACGGCTACGGTTAGTTGCGGATAACCGCAGGCGGCCCGGTTGCGGCCGCCTATGCGATACTTAGCCCGGCATTTAATGAGACTGGGGCACCTGCGGGCCGCTCGGCGGCGGCGCATTTTGCGGTCCCGCCGGCGCGTTGGGAATTCCATTGCTCAGGGTGCCCAAAAGTCCGCCCTTGCCCTGATTGAGCGGCGTGGGCGGCCCGGCCGGCGCTTCTTGGCCGGCAGGCGCGCCGGTCACGATCGGCCCCTGCTTGTGGTCGTAACTCGCGAACCAGGACAAAGCCAGGCTGGTCAGGAAGAAGCCCGCGGCTAGAAGCGCGGTGGTGCGGGTCAGCACATTGGCCGTGCCGCGGCCGGTCAGAAAGCCGCTCGACGAGCTGACGAGGCCGCCGCCCTCCGACTTTTGCAGGAGCACGACGCCAATCAAGGCGATGACCAGCATGAGATGTATGACGATAAGGACGATCATGTGTTAACCCGGACCAAGCTCGCTTGAGGCTCTCTGCGCGTAGCGCTTTTGGGGCAAAACCGCGGAAAATCGGGGCAATCCCCGTCCTCCAACCCTGCTCATATGGGAAGTTGCGGGCGTCTGTACACGATCCGCCGTGGCATTTCCATGGCCCATTGGCGCCTAGCCAAGGGAGCAAGGTCTTGAGCAATGGGCGTCGTCCGAAGACTGTCCGCCTTGGCCAGCGCCTGAACCGTAGGGCGAGCCCTTACTTATAGTCCTTCAGATAAGCGACCAAATCGTCGAGGTCCCCGGCATTGGCGACGCCGCCGAACGGCATGCGATTGCCTTTTACCTTGGCCTGCGGATTGCTGATGTAGTCGTGCAAATTCGCCTCATCCCAGGTGAGATTGGCGCGATTCATCGCGTCCGAATAACGAAAGCCGTCGACCGTTGCGGATTTGCGGCCGAACACGCCGCGCAGCGGCGGGCCGATGGCTCCGGACTGATCGGTATGGCAGGCGGCGCATTGCTGGAACACGGCCTTGCCGTGCTCGGCGTTCGCCGCCGCGGCCGCTGTGGCGCCGGCGATCGCAAAGGCCGCGGCCCACACGGCAACACCAAGAACGCCGGGCCGGCGCCCGTTTTTTCCGTTCGGCATTTCTTCTTCTCCCTTGCCGGGCAGCGTGCGATTGCGCACTGCCCTCACGCCTGAACCAGCGGCCCCGGATTCTTCAGATACTTTGTCGTGATCGCATTCGCCGACCAGTAAGCCAGCGCGCCGACCGTGCCGGTCGGATTGTAGCCGTGCTGCTGCGGGAACACGGACGCGCCCTGAATGAACAGGTTATGCGCGTCCCAGGCCTGCAGATAACGATTGACCACGCTCGACTTCGGATCGGGCCCCATCATCGTGCCGCCGGTATTGTGGGTCGATTGGTAGGGCACGACGGTGAAGGTCTTCGGCCGCGGATGCATGTCGTAATGCGTCGGGTTCATCGCCTTGATGATACCTTCGAGCTTGCCGAGCAGGAACGCCGACATTTTGTGTTCATTGTCCGGCGGATTATAGGACAGCCGGATCAGCGGCCGGCCGAATACATCTTTGTAGGTCGGATCGAGGTCCATGTAATTGTTGCGATTGGCATAGACCGAACCCTGCGTATTGAAGCGAGCGGCGTGGTGGTACCACTTCACGGTCGCGCGCTTCCATTCCGAGCCCCATTCCGGCGTGCCATGCGGCACCGTGCGGCCCGCGATCGGCGGCGCGGCGGCACTGCTGCAGGAAATGTAGCCGCCGCCGAAGAAGCCAAGGCCGCCGTGATCGAAATTCTCGCCGTTGAAATCGTCGATGATCACGCCCATGCCGGCGGAGCCCCAAAACGGATTGAGCTCCTTGTCCTCGAAGAAGGCGGCGGCGCCGGCCTCATATTGATAGGCGTAGTTCTTGCCGACGAGGCCCTTGCCGCTGTCGTGGTCATAAGGCTCGCCGATGCCGGCGAGCAGCAGATGTTGCACATTGCCGAACACGAAGGACGACAGAATGACGATGCCGGCCGGCTGCTCGTATTCCTCGCCGTTGCGCATGTCGGTATAGGTAACGCTGGTCACGCGTTTTGCCGCTTTGTCGTAGTTCAGCTTGGTGACGAAGCAGCGCGAGCGCAGCTCGAATTTCGGATCGAGGCGCAGCACCGGCAGGATCGCCGAATTGGCCGAGGCCTTGGCATTGGTCTCGCAGGCGATGCGATTGCAATAGCCGCAATATTCGCAAGCGCCTAGCGTGACTCCTTCCGGATTGGTGACCGCGGCGCTGGCGATCGCGACCGGCGCCGGAAACGGATGGTAGCCGAGACTCTTCGCCGCCGCGGCATAGATCAAGCCGGCATTGCTCGATTTGATCGGCGCATTCGGATAGTGCTCGCTGCGCGCACCTTCGAAAATATTGCCGCCGTCGATCTTCTTGCCGCGCAGATTGCCGGCCTGTCCCGAGGCGCCGCAGATCTTGTCGAAGCGGTCGTAGAACGGCTCGAGATCGTCATAGCTGACCGGCCAGTCCGCAATCGTCATGTCGTCGGGGATCGCGGTCTTGCCGTAGCGCTCGGTGAGCGCGCTCCTGATGCGGAAATCGCTCGGCAGATTGCGCCACAGCAAAGCGCCCCAATGGATACCGGAGCCGCCGGTGCCCTCGCCCGGCAAGAACGCGCCGATGCGCCGGATCGGCAGCGCCTGCTCATTCGGGAAATTGCGGAACGTGATGGTGTCGATCGAATTGTCCTGCATCAATTCGAGGCGCTGGGCGTATTTCACCTCGTCGCGCACCGCCGGCAAGATGAAATCCTCCCCCGGCACGCGGTCCGGCCCGCGCTCCAGACCGACCACGTTCAATCCGGCCTTGGTCAGTTCGCGCGCCAGAATGGCGCCGGTCCAGCCGAAGCCCACCGTAACCGCATCGACGTCTTTCAATCGCGTGACCATGTCCGGCTCCTCTTACGAAAAGTCCGCGATGGATTGCGGCTCGGCGACGTAACGTCTATCGCGATATTCATCGATGACATTGGCATAGGTGGCGGGCAGGCCCGGAAAGCCGAGCATCTTCCACGCTACTTTATTGCGGTTGCCGCCGTAGATCGGATCGCCGAAGAAGCCCTCCATGGTCAGCGTCAGCAGCCGGGCGAAGAAAGCGCGCGAGTTGAAATTGGCAAACTGCGCTTTGCCCTCCTGCATCTCCTTGAGCGCTTCGGCACGCTTGTCGGGCGCGAGCCGATCGAATTCGCGGCCATAGGTTTTGCGCGACCAGTCATTGGCTGCGGCAATGCCGGCGGAAACGAATTCGGCTGGCGTCAGCGGGAGCTGGTAGCCCTGCTCCGGCTTGCCCTTGAGGAACGGACCTGCGCGGTAGGATTTCGCGCCGCCGCCCCAGGCGCTGGCGAGCTGACGGTCGATATAGACCGCACAGCCGCAATCGCTGCCGGACGGCGACAATTCGTCGGCGGGAATGAGCGTATCGACCGCGGCGACGATAAAGGCGTGCTCCGTTTCGTTGAGATAGAGCAGCGATTCGGAGCCGGCCGGCGGCGGTGCCGCCGCTGCCGCCGCTGCGTTTGCGGCCGCGGCGACCGGCGATTGTGGAGCGGCGGTGGCCGGCGGCGACAGCCCGGTCGCGACAGCCGTACCAGCCAGACTTGCGCCGACAAGGAATCTGCGGCGCGGCAGCGCTTCGTCGCTCATGACGTCCTCCCCATTCTCCGGAACCTGCTCGCGCGGTCGGCGCGGCGGCTCTCGTGTCGACGGCCAGAATAGCTCCGGAATGCGATGCCGCAATGGGCACTGCAGCATACCAGCCTCTCCGGTCTGCCTCGGGTGCGGCGCCTTCCCGGCGACATTGAAGCGGCGGTCCTGCGACGAAACTCGATAAGACTTTCACCCGACTCTAGTGAACGCGTGCAACGCAAAAAAAATGCTGCGGGCGCGCTTAGCGAAAACCAAACTATATTTGTGCAAGCGGGTTGTTATGTCGTGGCGAATCCACAATCGCTCGCATACTTTATCGGTGCGACTCTCCCGGTGCGGAGAGTACGATGGAAAACAACATGAACGATCAAGGCAGAGGAGTTCTGCCGCGGAGGGCGCCCAGCAATTCGGCTGATGCCATGGGCCTCTGGTTCGCGGCTTTGGTGCTTTGTGCAGTATTTGCCGCCGGCGTGATGATCTATCAAAGCGGCAACACCGACGTCGTCGTCACGGCGTCGAACAATCCGACAGCGGCAGCCACGCACTAGCGTCGAGAGCAAAGGCAGCTAGCCCGGTTCCATTCCCTTGGCTTTGAGCACCGGAACAACGCTCGGGCCAGTGAGGAAGTTTATGAAAGCGCCTGCCGCGGCGGTCGCCTTGCTGTCGGCTGAGATCCCGGCCGAGAGCACCAGATAGGACTGGATGTCCGCTGGAAGCGGTCCCGCGACCTGAACACCCGCGGTCGGGATGATCTCGCTGATCGGACCGAGCCCGATCTCAACCTCGCCCTTCGCAACCCCTTCCGGCGCACCGGTCAGCAAAAGCTTGATCTTGGGTGCCAGAGCGTCGGCGATGCCAAGCTTCGTGAACAAAGCCTCGAAACCGGCACGGCTCGCGCCCTGTCCATTGAACCCGATCGACTTCGCGTTCACCAAGGCGTTCTTGAAGGCGTCGACCGTGCTGAGATCAGGCTTGGGCGCGCCGTTGAGAATGGCGACGCCCATGCCGGCGCGGGCGACAATGCGGCGACTGTCGGACACAATCTTACCCGCCGAAGCGAGACCGTCATTGACCGCACTGGTCAGAACGGCGACGTCGAACACGGCGCCTTGCTCGATCTGAGTCTTGAGCACTGCGGTCGGGGCAAAACTGAGTGTGATCTTATTCTCCGTGGTCTTCTCGAATTGCGGCACCAGGTCCTCAAGCACGCCCTTGAAGGCGGTAGTGCTCACCACTTTGAGCTCGGCCGCCTTCGCATGCATCGCGAAAAACGGCAAGGCGAACGCAACGACAGCGGCAATCTTACGATTGACCGGCATAATGTCCTCCCCAACGTCCGTCTTGGTCCGTCTTAAGTGGGACGTTGGCGAAGACTAGCGATAAACGCCTGCAATGGCGAGGAACTCATCGGGATCGAGGCTCGCGCCGCCGACCAGCGCGCCGTCGACATTGTCGATGGCCAGAAGCTCCTTGGCATTGGCCGGCTTGACCGAGCCGCCATAAAGAATGCGCACGCCCTCGCCCGCCGCGGCGTCATGCGACTTGAGCTTCTGCCGGATGAAGCCGTGCATCTCGCCGACGTCGCGTGAGGTCGGCGTCAGTCCGGTGCCGATCGCCCAGACCGGTTCGTACGCAATCGCGACATTGTCGGCGTCCTCCGGCAGCGAGCCGTCGAGTTGCTTGCCGACCACCTCGTTGGCCCGCCCGGCATCGCGTTCGGCGCGCGTCTCGCCGACACAGACGATCGCAGTCAGTCCGGCGCGCCGGGCTGCCAGCGCCTTGGCCCGCACTTGCGCGTCGCTTTCATGATGGTCCTGCCGGCGCTCGGAATGGCCGACGATCACGAAGTGCGCTTTGGCGTCGGCCAGCATCTCGGCGGCAATATCGCCGGTATGGGCGCCGGAAGGATCGGGATGGCAGTCCTGGCCGCCGATAGCCACGCGCGTCCCTTGGGCGCGCGCAGCGAAAGCCGGGATCAGGAGAAACGGCGGGCAGACCAGGACATCGACATGGGCAGGCAGCCCTGCCATGCCGACGATGATTTTGTCGAGCTTGGACGCGGCCCCCGAGAGGCCATTCATCTTCCAATTGCCGGCGATGAGAGGACGGCGCGCCATTCGTGCTGGACCGCGTGCAGGCGGGAACTGTCAAAAAGCCCTGTGACAATGAGGCGTTAGCAGACCCGTTGCGCCCGGAAAAGGGCCGTTTTAGCAGTCAGAGCGTCAGGCTGACCGTGAGTTGCGGCGCAGGGGCACGCTCCTTATAGTGCGCCGCCTTCGCTCGGCCGGCTGGCCGGCAAGCTTAAAACCCGCAATAACACAGCGTTGGACCTATGCTTCGAGGGATTCGTACGGCTTCCGAAAACTGGCTCGGCCGCATTGTCATGGCGGTGGTCATGTTTTTGCTCGCCGGCGTCTTTGGCCTCTGGGGCATCAACGACATCTTCACCGGCTTCGGCCGGTCGACGCTGGCCAAGATCGGCAATACCGAAATCGCCATCGACCGCTTCCAGCAGACCTTCCGTGATCGCTTGAACCAGTTCAGCAAGGATCTCGGCAAGCCGATCACGACCCAGGAAGCCGGCATGCTCGGCCTCGACCGGCAGGTCCTTGGCGAAATGATCGCGCAAGCCGGCATGGATCAGCAGGCCCGCAATATGGGTCTCGGCATTTCCGATGCCGAGATCGCGCACCGCCTGACCAGCGACCCCAATCTGCAAACGATCAACGGCCAGTTCGACCGCAACAAGTTCGAGCAGGTGTTGCGCAATATGGGCACCAACGAGCAGCGCTTCATCGTCGACATGCGGCAGACGATGCTGCGTCGGCAACTGCTCGACGGCCTCACCGGCGATTTGACCGCGCCCAAAGCCTGGCTCGAAGTGATCAATAAGTTCCAGAACGAGACGCGTGACGTCGGTTACGTGGTGCTCGGCCCGGCGCAGGCCGGCGACATCCCGCAGCCGACGGACGAGCAACTCGGCAAATACTTCGATGACCGCAAGATCATGTTCCGCGCCCCGGAATATCGCAAGATTGATATCGTCGTGGTGACGCCGGCCGAACTGGCGAAATGGATCGAAGTCTCCGACGACGACGTCAAGGCGGCCTACGAGAAGCAGAAGTCGCGCTTCACCACGCCGGAAAAGCGGCACATCCAGCGGATCGTGTTCCCGAATATGGCGGATGCCCAGGCCGCCGCAGACCGCATCAAGAGCGGGACGAGCTTTGGCGCGATCGCTACCGAGCGCGGCTTGAAGGAACAGGACACCGATCTCGGCACGGTGGCGAAAACGAGCATCATCGACCCGGCCGAAGCCCAAGCCGCTTTTGCGCTCAAAGACGGCGAAGTCTCGGCACCGGTTCAAGGGCGGTTCGGTGTGGTCCTGGTCACCGTGCTCAAGACCGAGCCCGCCGCGACCAAGCCATTCGCGGAGGTCTCCGGCCAATTGCGCAACGAGATCGCGCTCGAGCGCGCCAAGACCCAGGTCCAGGATCTGCATGACAAGATCGAGGATGACCGCGCCGGCGGCGCCACGCTGGAACAGGCCGCCGAAAAACTGAAGCTGCCGGTCGTGAGCGTCAATGTCGACCGCTCCGGCCGCGATCCCGAAGGCAAGCCGGTCGTCAACGTTCCCCGCGCCTCTGATGTCGTCAACGCGGCCTATGCGTCGGACGTCGGGGTCGACAACGATCCGATCGACGCCGACAACGGCTATATCTGGTATTCGGTCGCCGACATCGCCAAGGCGCACGAGCGCACGCTCGAGGAGGTCAAAGCCCTGGTGGCCCAGCGCTGGCGCGACGATGAGATCGCCTCGCGGCTGAAAGCCAAGGCCGACGACATGCTCGGCAAGCTCAAAAGCGGCGAAGCTTTCGACGCTGTCGCCGCGGCCAACAAGCTCAAGCTCGAGACCGCGACCGACCTCAAGCGCGGCGGCACCAGCGGCGCCATTACGCCGCGCATGACCGAAACGATCTTCCAGACGGCGAAGGACGCCTATGGCGACGCCGCCGGCGACGTGCCGACGCAGCGGGTGATCTTCCGCGTCACCGCCATCAAGACGCCCGCACTCGACGCCAATTCACCCGGCGCCAAGGCCACCGCCCAAACGGTGCAGCGGCAGATGGCCGACGACCTGGTCGGTCAATACATGGCCTGGCTGGAGAATTATCTCGGCACCAATATCAATGGCGCGGCGCTGGCGCAGGCCATCGGCAATTCCAACAACGGCCCGCTAGGCCAGAACTAGATGCAAGTCGAGCCGTCGGCACAGACGTTTGCCGCGCGCTACGCGGCCGGCGAGGCGCAATTCGTCTGGACCACGCTGGTGGCCGATCTCGAGACTCCGGTCTCGGCCTTTCTAAAAATCGCCGGCGGCCGGCCGATGAGTTTTCTCCTGGAGTCGGTCGAAGGCGGCGCGGTGCGCGGCCGCTATTCGATCATCGGTATCGAGCCCGATCTCATCCTGCGGGTCGACGGCGACAGCGCCGAGATCAATCGCACGCCCTATACCGATCCGGCAGCCTTCGTCCCCACAAACGATCCGCCGCTCACGGCATTACGCAATATCATCGCCGAGAGCCGCATCGCACTGCCCCCCGCTCTGCCGCCGATGGCCGCCGGCATTTTCGGCTATCTCGGCTATGACATGGTGCGGCAGATGGAGGATCTGCCGCAGCCCAATCCCGATCCGATCGGCATTCCCGACGCGATCCTTGTTCGCCCGACGCTGGTCATCGTGTTCGATTCGGTGCAGGACACGATCACCGTGGTGACGCCGGTGCGTGTTCATTCTGGCGTCGCGGCCAAGACCGCGCTGTCGCGCGCGGTCGAGCGGCTGTCCGCGGTGGTCGATGCGCTCGACAAGCCGCTCGACAAGGCGGCGACCGAACCGCATCAGGGTCCGCTGCACTTCGAGCCGCGCTCGAATACGTCGCCGGACGAATTCAAGGCCATGGTGCTGCGCGCCAAGGACTATATCGCCGCCGGCGATATATTTCAGGTCGTGCTGTCGCAGCGCTTCGAGGCGCCGTTCACGCTGCCGCCATTCGCGCTGTATCGCGCGCTGCGCCGGGTCAACCCGTCGCCCTATCTCTATTTCCTGGATTTCGGCACCTTCGCAGTCGCCGGATCCAGTCCCGAGATCCTGGTCAAATCGAGTCGCGGCACCGTCACCATCCGGCCGATCGCGGGCACGCGGCGGCGCGGCGCAACCCCGCATGAAGATCAGGCGCTCGAAGCCGAGCTTCTTGCCGATCCGAAGGAACGCGCCGAACACCTGATGCTGCTCGATCTCGGCCGCAACGATGTCGGACGCGTCGCCGAGATCGGCTCCGTGAAGGTCACCGACCAATTCTTCATCGAACGCTACAGCCAGGTCATGCACATCGTTTCCAATGTCGAAGGCAAGCTGCGCAAGGATCGCGATGCCATCGACGCGCTGGCCGCCGGCTTTCCGGCCGGCACCGTGTCCGGCGCGCCGAAAGTTCGCGCCATGCAGATCATCGACGAGCTGGAAAAGGACAAGCGCTCGCTCTATGCCGGCTGCGTCGGCTATTTCTCAGCCGGCGAGGAGATGGATTCCTGCATCGTGCTGCGCACCGCCCTGATCAAGGACGGCGTCATGTATGTCCAGGCCGGCGCCGGCGTGGTAGCCGATTCCGACCCGGAATTCGAGCAGCAAGAGTGCATCAACAAGGCCAAAGCGCTGTTCCGCGCCGCCGAGGAGGCGCGCCGTTTTGCCAGCGCCGCGCGCCGGGGACAGTAGACCGAGGCGCTGCCAGCCGACGCGGGTCTAGAAATTCGGCAAGCACATCAACACGATGCGCCGAGAGGGAAGCCGCGGCGGCAAAATGGTTTCCCTATCGTTAAGTTTGACACAACCAATCCATAGTAGGGTCTCGAAAAAATCGCGCCTGATCCGGCGCCGCTTGCGTTTCGAGGATTCGCCGTGCCGACGCAAAGCCCCAGTTCCGATTCGATCGCGGGCGTGGAATATCGCTACCAGCTCTACGAGCTCGACGCGGAGGCGCGCGCCGCCATCAAGCACATCTGGCCGGTCATCGCGCCGGACATTGAACGGGCGGTCGATTCCATCCTCGCGGTCACCCGCACGTTGCCGCATCTGCGCGAGTCCATCGAAAAGCACGGCGCCGTGATCAAAAAGCTCGAAATGTCGCATCTGGAAGCGCTGCTGCACGGCGATGTCGATGAGCGCTACTTCGAGTCCTGCCGCAAGACGGTCGAGCAAGAGGCGACCTTCGGCATCGATGCCCGCTTTCGCAGCACGGCGGGAAACTACCTGTTGCGCGGGGCCATGGACGCGCTGTCGCGCAGATACTGGTATTCACGCAAGAGGCTCGTCGAAAACACCAAGCTGGTCTCTAAAGTGATCGCTTTCGATGTTGCCAATGCGATGACGCTGCATCGCGAAGCCGCCGAGCGCAAACGGCAGGAACGCCGGCAAGTCATCGACGCGGCGATCGCCGATTTCGCCGGCACCGTCGGCGGAATGCTGGAAGCGATCAAGGACGCCTCCGCCTCGCTGACGACGACTTGCTCCACCATGCGCCGGCTTGCCGACGATGCGGTGACGCGGATCGCCACGGCCGCCTCTGCCGCTGCGGAAACGACGCAGCGCGTGAGAATGACCAGCGAAGCCACCGACGAGCTCTACGGCTCGATCAATCACATCGGCCAGGAGACCGCGCGTGCCCTGCAAATGGCGAGGGCGGCGGTCGGCGACACCCAACGCACCCAGCAGGCGGTGTTCTCGCTGAACGAAACCGCCGAGCGGATCGGCACCATCGTCAACATCATTTCCACGATCGCGGCGCAGACCAATCTGCTGGCGCTCAACGCCACGATCGAAGCGGCCCGTGCCGGCGGCGCCGGCAAGGGCTTTGCGGTTGTCGCTTCGGAAGTGAAAGCACTCGCCAACCAGACCTCGCGCGCGACCGACGAAATCTCGCAGCAAGTCACCGGCATCCAGGACGCCACCCGGCGCTCGGTCGACGAAATCTCATCGATTGCGCGCAGCATCGAGCAGCTGACGGCGGCCGCGACCAGCATCGCCACCGCGGTCGAACAGCAGAGCGTCACCACCCGCGATATCGCCGGCAGCATTCAGACTGCGGCCGAGCATACGACCAGCGCCTCGACTGAGATCACCTCGGTCGAGCAGGTCGCCCGGCAAAGCGTCACGGCGTTCAGCGAAATCGCCGATTTGACCGGACGCCTCGCCTCGCGGGCGAGCGATCTCGAATCCAAAGTCACGGAATTCTTCGGCCGCGTCCGCGCGGCGTGAATGCGGATAGCGCCGCGACGGCCGCGTCGCGGTATGGCGGTGCGTGCCTGATCTTGCGACCGGCTTAGGCGGCGCGATCGAGTTCGAGATGAGGAGCAGCTTCGCGCGGCTCCGGTGTCGCTTTCGGCTTTCGAGTCATAATGCAGCCGGCAAAGACCAGCGCCGGAATGCTGAGCGCGATCAGGGCCATGACCACGTTCAGCGTGAACGCATTGAGTGCCATGTGTTCCTCCTGGGTAACGCCGTTGATCGGCGCTGCTGTTTTTGATTCTGCATTTCCCCAACATGATAATGCCGCAGCGGCGCCAAAGCTCCATTCCGTGAATTGTCGCACTGAATTCGCCGGGCTCCGACCGAAGCGCGCCGGACAGGCCACGTCGTGGTGCCGCAGACTGATGGCCCGAAACCGATCGAAGCCTCAGCCACAATCTTAGGCTGTTTGCTCGAAAATTAGGCAGCCAAAACAAAGTGCTATCAATCATTTACTAAGATCGCGCGGTTATTTTTCAGATTGGATTCACCTGATTATTCTCGCATCAGCCGCCCTTTCATCGCCCTTGCATGGCCAGCAAATTCAAAGGCGTCGATCTGGACCGCGATCTGGAGCGCGTCATCCCGCATGTCGCCGCCGCCGAAGAATATGGCGGTGCCCTGCAACACTTGCAGTCGGTCTGGGATAATCTGACGCTGCTCGGTGAGTTGTCCGGCAACCACACCGATATGAGCGGAACACGAGTCGCATTCCGCGAACTCGCCGAGACTTTGCTCAACCAACTCGGCCGCGAGGCGCTCAAGAAGTGCCTGCAGGATCTGAGCGCCAAAGCCCAGGTGGCGATCAATATTCTGGTCCGAAACCTGTTCGAGCGCACGGCCGATATCGGCTTCTTGTCATGCGACGACGAAATCCGCGCCTTCCTGCGCGATCCCGGCACTCGCGATGAAAAGCTTCCCGGCCTGCGCCGGCGCTTCGGCGAATATGTCCGCAAATATTCGGTCTATTCCGACATCATCGTGCTCGATCCACAGGGCAATGTGCTGGCGCGGCTCGACGATTCGGTGAAAGTCACGAGCAGCGCCGACCCGGCGATCCATGCCGCGATCGAGACCAAGGCGGCCTATGTCGAAAGCTTTCGCGTCAGCGATCTTGTCGCGGACCAGAAGCGGTCACTGATCTATTCCTACCGCGTGACCGATCACAACGGCGCTGTGCTCGGCGTGCTATGCCTGTGCTTCCGGCTGGACAACGAGGCCGAGCTGATCTTTTCCAATCTGATCGAAGACGAAGACTGGTCGGTCGTCACCATGCTCGACGATACCGGCACCGTGATCGCCTCGTCGGCGCCGTTTCATGTTCCGGTCGGCGCGCGGCTCCAGCCCGTGCTCGACGCCGAATACCGCGTCATCCGCTTCGGTCCGATGGAATATATCGCGGTGACGCGCGCCGCCCAGCCCTATCAAGGCTATGCCGGTCCGGGATGGTACGGGCACGTCATGGTGCCGCTGGTCCAGGCCTTCGCGGCAAGCTCCTCGCAAATGCTCGCCGACATCGATCCGGCGATGATCGAGCGCATCATCCATTCGTCCGAATTGTTCAACGACGACATGCGCGCCATCCCGGCCAAGGCCGGCCACATCCAGCGCGAGCTGAACCGGTCGGTGTGGAACGGCAATCTCCGGCAGAAAGACACGGCGCAAGGCGGCAGCGCTGCCGGTACGCAGAGCAGCGCGGCATTCTCGAAGACGTTACTCAACGAAATCAGCAATACCGGCGCCAAGACCAAGAACGTCTTTCAAAGCTCGATCGCCGATCTGAACAAGACGGTGGTCACCTCGCTCCTGCATGACAATGAGTTTCATTCGGCGCTCGCAATCGACATCATGGATCGCAATCTTTACGAACGCGCCAATGATTGCCGATGGTGGGCTTTGACGGCGACCTTCGCCGAACTGTTGGCGAAGCCGTCATTGTCAGAGGGGGATCGGCAGACCATTCGCTCCGTGCTGCAAACCATCAACGGGCTCTACACGGTCTATTCCAATCTGATCGTGTTCGACCGTTCGCGCCGGATCGTCGCCGTTTCGGCCGAAGACAGCCGCGACCTTGAAGACACCGTGCTGGACGAAGAATGGGCGTCGCGCATCCTCGCGCTGCGCGGCGACCAGTCCTATGCGGTGTCGCAGTTCGCGCCGACGCATCTCTATAAGGACCGGCCGACTTACATCTATGGCGCCGCGATCGCCGATCCGAAACGCCAAAGCGGTCAAAACGGTATTATCGGCGGGGTCGCCATCGTCTTTGACTCCGCGCCGCAATTCAACGCCATGCTCGTCGATGCCCTGCCCCGCGACGGCGCCGGAGCCGTCAAACGCGGCGCGTTCGGTTTGCTGGTGGACTGCGAAGGCAAGATCATCTCCTGCTCCGACGAGCATTTGCGCCCAGGCGAAACCATTGCGATCGAGACCTCGTTCCTGCAGCTTGCGCCGGGCGATCACCACCACGGCTTCACCAAGGTCGGCGACAATCACTATGCCGTCGGCGCCAGCGCATCCTCCGGCTATCGGGAATACAAGGGGCCCGACGACGCCTATCGCAACAATGTCGTGGCCTTGATTTTCACGCCGCTGCTTGACGTCGGCGCGCGCGCTGCCGCAGCCGAAGCTGCGACCGTCACGATCCGGTCCGACCGCATGCAAGCCGGCCTCAAGGAAGAGATCGCGACCTTCACGATCGGCAAGCGCCTGTTCGCCGCACGGGCCGCCGAAATCGTCGAGGCCATCGATGCAACCGGTATCGTCGCTTTGCCGCTGATGCCGCTCGGCATGGTCGGATGCCTGATGTATCGCGGGGCGCCACTCCCCGTCTTCGACATGATCGCCGTATTGGAAGACGCGGCCACCGCCGAGCAGCAATCAGCGTCGCAAGTCGTGGTCATGGAATCGTCGAGCGGCGGCCGCTTCGGACTGATGGTCGACGGCCTTGGCGAAATCGTTGAGGTCGCCGAGGACCGGGTGCGATTCCTGCCAAGCATGGTCGCGGCGGAGGATACATTCGCCGATGCGGCGCTGACATCGGACGGCGTCGGCGACGGCGAACTGGTCGTGGTGCTGCGCGCCGACCAGCTTTACGTCAACCTCGCCGGCTCTGCGCCCTCGATTTCACCCGCCGCGATGGCAGCGGCCTAACAATCGCCTTTAACGGACAACAGATATTCGCCCGGTCGCCCCGCCAACGGCGCGACCGCAAACCTCATCAGATCAGCATTGAATCGAAAACGACACCAGTCCGGCGACTCCGGGCAAGCCGGGTCGCCGAACTGGCGTACGGAGACTCAAACGCCGTGAAAGAGCGCGGATGCGCCCGGCGTTACTTGCCCGGCACTACGAGCGGGATGGCCTGGGCGTAAACCTTGCCGTCGAGATCATAGCACGCCACGAACTTGCAGCCGGCGGCATTCGAGCAAGCGGCGATCTTGTGGTGGTGCAGCCAAAGCGTAGCCTTGGAGCTGGTAGGATATTTAACCGCGCAATTGAGACCGGCCGCCTGGGCACCGGTGAAAGCGAAAGCCGACAGCGCGACGGCACAGATGATACGGCGCATGAGTCCCTCCTCAACCTGAAACGCCCCGTGGATAGCCCCTGGGGATCGATTCAATCTTCCATACAAGAAATCACCGCGCAAGCGCGTAGCGCCCTCAAGCACATGTAAAAGCGGGCCTTTGTCGCAACTTAGCAACACCCCGGACAACGCGTGCGGCGGCGCAAGCCTGTCGCAACGCCTCGCAGCAACGAGTCTGTCAGAATGTTCATCTAGCGCGGCGAATAGGTACCGCGTTATGGGGTTCGGCTGCACACAAAAGCAGCCATCGCCGCACTGCGGACAATAGCGTGGCTAAGGCGATTCTCTCGGGATGCCGCGCTGCAACAGTCGAGCGCTGCGACGAAGCGCTACGGCACGACGAGGCCCAGTGACTTCAGATAGCCGCCATTGATGCGGCCATTCCTCAGTTTCGCGGCTTCCAGATAGGCCTCGAGGATCGTCTGAGCCTGTTCGGGCGAGAGCGGTACTTGCCTTTCCGCACTGCCCAGTTCAGCGACCAGATCCCATCCCTCCGGCTTCTGGATCGAGACCACCGAGGTATTGGTGTCAAGATTCTTATAGGTCCAGAAGCACCAGCCGATATTGAAGCGCTCGTGGAGCTTGCGAAATTTCTCGTTCCAACTGTTGGTATATTCGCCGGTCTCGCCGATCATGACCGGCACGTTCCAGCGGTTGGAGAAGTCGAGATAATCCTGCAGCGCGTCGCGCGTCGGATTGGCCCAGAACTTGTGATATTCGTACACGGCATTGCCGTCGAATGGCCGCCCGAACACCGAAAAATTCGTGCTCCACTGGGCGCCGGCCAGGAGCACGACGTGATTGCGATCGACGCTGCGGATCGCCGCCACGATGTCGCGATAGAGCGGCTCCAGCTGCGGATCGAGATAGCCGACATCGTTGTAGGGCGAGATCGGCTCGTTGAGCAGATCGTAGCCCAGGACTGCTGTGTCGTCGCGATAATGCGCGGCAAGCTTGCGCCACAAGGCGATGGTCAGCGCGCGATAGCGCGGCACGTAGAATGTCAACGGAAAGCCGCTGCCGTCATCGTGATTGACGCCGGTCTGGCCGCCTGGCGCGGCGTGCAGATCGATGATGACGCGCAAGCCATCTTCCGCGCACCATTGCACCAGCCGGTCCAGCAGCGCCCAGCCCGGCCCATCGAATTTGTCGTCCTTTGCGGTGTCGCCGAGCTCGACGAAGAGCCGCCAATTGAGCGGCACGCGCACCGTGTTGAAGCCGGCCGCCTTGATGAAATCGATGTCGTCCTTGGCGACATAGACGTCGCGGAATTCCGACCAGAAGCGGCTTGCCTGTTCGGATCCGACCAGCGTCTCGACCAGTCCGGCGATCTCGCTCGGGCTCAACGCATGTTTGAACTTGAACATATAGCCTTCGGGGACCAGCCAATTGCCGAGATTGATCCCCTTGATGGCGAAATTTCCGCCGCTGCCATCGACCAGGCGCGCCCCTTCGGCATGAATGAAATCGGCGCTGGCCGCGTGCGCCGGCCCGCCAGGCATGCCGCCGGCAAGCGCCAGAGCCAGACTCAAAGCCGCGGGCGCGGCAATCACCCGGAGCCGGGCGCTGATTCCGCCGCCAAATCGCAAGCCCCGCCTTCGCATTGGCAAATGATCCTCGCGCACGCCCGACACGATGTAAGCCAAAATCATGCCAGTACGGTGGAATTGAACAACTCTGGGCCGTAAGTCAATTCTACCTGACCCGATCCGAAAAGCCGTGACCGCTTTTCGGGATCGTGCTTAAGAATCAACGGCCAAAGTCAAGCCAAGACTGATGACCCACGAATACCGAAGCGGCCGCTTCCAGGATCGATTGCAAGGTTACGTTCTCGATGTACGGCATGCCCATCGCCCAGTCTCTGGTTTTTCTTGCTGCCGTCATCATCCTGATCGCCACCATCCAGCGGCGGCATCTTCATCCGTTTCTGGCCATCGTCGTGATCACGGCGGTGTTCGGTTACGTCGCCGGATTCCCAACCTCTGTCCTGGTCCGGGTGTTCGGCACCGGCTTTTCCGATGCGATCTATTCGCCTGGGCTGGTCATCGTCGCCGCGGCGCTCGTCGCTGGCATTGCCGAGACGTCGGATGCCTCCGATCGGCTCAGCGCCTGGGTCGAGCATTGGCGCAGCCGCAAACATTCGCTTGGAGCTCCCAGTGCCGGCGCAACCGTCGTCGCCGCGACAATGGGTCTGGTCGCGGGAATCGGCGCGTCCAGCGGCAGCGCCTTTGCCCTTGCCACACCGCTTCTCCGTCCGCTCGGCGGCAAGTCGGCGGAGCAGCGCGAAGCGGCGGCGACCACGCTGGCACTGGCGACGTCGGCAAGCCACGGCTTGATGGCGCTGTCGCCGATCCCGATCGCGGCCGCGGCCATCCTCGACGCCGATTGGGTGAAGACGGCGCTATTCGGCACTCCGCTGGCCGCTCTCGTCATTGCATTCGGCGCCCTGTTCGCGCGCCGCACCGCGAGCGCCGGCCACACGGCCGATAGCTCGGCACAGCTTTATCCGCCGCCACTTTCCGATCGGCGCGGCGGCGGATCGGTATTCGCGCTCGGCCTTGCCGTGGCACTGCCGCTTCTGCTTCTGATCGTCCAATCCATCGGCAGCATTCCGAGCGAGCCGCTGGGCGGCGGGCCGCGGCGCGAATTCATTCTTGGCATTGGCGGGCCGCTCATTCTCTTTCTCGCCAGTCTCGCCGCCATGTTGATCGGTCAGGCGCGACAGACTCTGGAGCTGATCAGCGATTCCGCTTGGACGTCGCGTATATTCGGCAATGTTGTCGGGCTCCTTCTCACCGTATGCGCCGCGAGCGGCCTGCAACGGCTCTGCCAGGAAACTGGAATGGCCACCTTGCTCGCCGACCATGTGCTCGACTGGCATTTCGGTGCGTTCGCGATCCTGATTCCGTTCCTGGTCGCCGCCGTGCTGAAGACATTTCAAGGTTCGTCGCTGGTGGCCGCCATCACCGCCGCCGGGATGGTGCAGCCCCTGATGGGAGCGCTGAATCTGGGTGGCGCGAATACAAAGGCGCTTGCGGCGCTCGCCGTCGGCGCCGGCGCCATGACGGTCTCTCATGTTAATGACGACTATTTCTGGCTGGTGACGCACACGATCGGACTTCCGCCGCGGCGCGGCTTGACGGTCTTCAGCTTCGGCACACTGTTGCAGGGCCTCCTGGCCGCGGCGGTGTTGCTGATCGTGTCGCTCGTGTGGTGGAGCTGAGGACAAAGTCATGGCCGACCAAGCCGACGCGCCGGCCACGATAGGCGGCCCCTCACGCCGCACAGTGATGAAGCTCGCCGGCGCCGGCACGCTGGGCGCTGCAACGCCGGCGCTTGCCGCGACGGCGGATAGTGCCGGCGCGCCACTTGCCTTTCCACCCGGCTTTTCCTGGGGTGGCGCGACTTCGGCCTATCAGATCGAAGGCGCATGGAACGAGGATGGCAAGGGTCCTTCGATCTGGGACCGTTTCACACACATGCCTGGAAAGATACGAAACGGCGATACCGGCGACATTGCGCTCGATCACTACCATCGCTTCAAGGACGACGTGCAGACCATCAAAGCGCTCGGCATCAAGACTTATCGCTTCTCGATCTCCTGGCCGCGCTTGTTCCCGGACGGCAACGGCGAGCCTAATGCCAAAGGCTTGGACTTCTACGATCGGCTGACCGACGAATTGCTCGCAAACGGCATCACGCCCTTCGCCACGCTCTACCACTGGGATTTGCCGCAGGCACTGCAAGATCGTGCCGGCGGCTGGGAATCACGCGACACCGCCGCGGCCTTTGCCGACTATGCGGGCTTTGTCGGCGACAAGCTCAGCGACCGCATCCGGCACTTCTTCACCATCAACGAATTCAGCACCTTCGTCGACCTCGGCTACGGCGGCGGCGCGCACGCGCCGGGCCTCAAACTGCCGCTGGCGCGTCTCAACCAGGTCCGCCACAATGCGCTGCTGGGCCATGGTCTCGCCGTGGCGGCGTTACGCGCGCAGGCGAGATCCGACATCCGGATCGGATTGGCCGAGAACATCGCCGCCTGTGTGCCGGTCGTCGAGACGGCGGACCATATCGCCGCCGCGGAGCACGCCATGCGCCAGCTCAATGCCGGCTGTCTCACGGCCGTTCTGGAAGGACGCTACAGCAACGCGTTTCTGGCGTCGGCCGGCGCCGATGCGCCGCGATTCACGCCTGACGACATGAAGACCATCTCGGCGCCGATCGATTTCGTCGGCCTCAACATTTATTCGCCCAAATACGTGCGCGCCATCGACGCGGCACCGGGCTATGAGATCGTCCCCTTCGCCAATTCGCATCCGCGCACGGCATCGTCCTGGCAATATATCGGCCCCGAAGCGTTATATTGGGGGCCAAGACACGTTCACAAGATCTGGAACGTCGGCGCAATCCTGATCAGCGAGAACGGCTGCGGCACGAGCGACACGCCGGCCGCCGATGGCACCGTCTATGATACCGACCGCGTGATGTACCTGCGGGCTAATCTGAGCATGCTGCAACGCGCGACAGCCGAGGGCATTCCGGTGCGCGGTTACTTCGTCTGGAGCCTGTTCGACAATTTCGAATGGACCGACGGTTACGCCATCCGCTTCGGCGTGATCCAGGTGGACTATGCGAATTTGAGGCGGGCGCCCAAGCTCAGCGCGTCGTATTATTCGGAAGTCATTCGCCGCAACGCCGTTGTGTAGTGTTCAATTCGGGTAGGCACGAAACCATGATGGCTGCGGTCTTTGCCACTTTGTTGCTTGCCTTCATTCTTGACCAGGTGGGGCTGTCGCGGCTCGCGGTCTCGTGCCTGCTACTTTCGCTCGCTTTGGGCGTCGGCCTCTTCCTTTGGGAGGTCTACAGCCCCGATTACGGCTTCCGCATGCCGTGGTTACAACTGTGATGGCTGCTACTCTGAGGTCCGGGCCATGACTATACGTGGATCATCAATCACCGCCACACTGGATCGCCTGATCCTCCTCGCCATGCTGGCCATTGTCGCCGCCATCCTGACGGCGGCGATGGCGATGCAATATGCGCTCGGCGAAATCCCCTGCCCGCTCTGTCTGTTGCAGCGCGCCGCCATGTTCGGCTGCTGCTTCGGGCTGATCCTGCAATTGCGCCTACGCGGCTCCGAGCGCGGCACCGGCCTTGCCCTGGTCTTCGCGCTGCTGCTGCTCGTGATCTCGGTGCGACAGACCCTGCTCGACATCTATCCGCGCCCCGGCCACGATTACATCGGCAGCGCCGTATTCGGCCTGCATCTGCCCGTCTGGTCGGCGATCATCGCGGTGGCGCTGCTCCTTGGGCTTGCAGTCCGGCTCGCGCTGTTCGGCGGCGGGCCCGTCACCAAGAGCGGCGACGACGAGTTGCCTCGGGCCCTGGTGCAGCCGCTCGTGATCTATGTCGTTGCGATCTGCGCGATCAATTTCCTGTCCGTGCTCGCGCAATGCGGCCTCGGCCAGTGCCACACCTTCGGCTACCGGCTGATCCAATAACGGCGAGTGGAAAATCAGAACGAGATAGTCGCCGGGGGCGACCAATGTGGGGTCATGCCTTACTGATGCGACCCGCGGAGCGTCGCGCCCGGCGAATACATTCGCGTGGAAGCCGCTATGTCGCGGTCCGAATGAATCCCGCAACAATCATCGCGGCCCTCTGACCCGGCGGACTCATTCGCACCTCCGTGACCAGAATGGGTACCCAAAAATCTTGATCCAATGGACAGAATTGTCAAGAAATCTATCACCAAGAACTAGAGGCAAATTTTCGCGCCGCGACGGAACCAGATGCGCGGAACTTACTTCCCGAGCATGATTCCGAAACAGCCTGTCCTCGGACCTCGATCCGAGGATGGAAACCGGTTTTCGGAAAAGATCATGCTCAAAATCAAGTCTTCGCCGGATCGCGGTGGATCGGGTCGACCCAGAGCACGGTCTCCGGCCTCTCGACCGGCTCGATGTCGAGATTGACCGCGATCGCTTCGCCATCGCTGCGCACCAGCACGCATTCGAGCGGCTCGTCGGTCGAGGCATTGATCTCCTGATGCGGCACATAAG
>Ga0335069_10004332_pt1 | contig 21104 bp, 14 predicted proteins | sample Lox_Sample_11_FD_206714 | JGI IMG/M metagenome (GOLD analysis project Ga0335069, IMG submission 206714) | Soil microbial communities from Loxahatchee National Wildlife Refuge, Florida, United States - Lox_Sample_1.1 | ecosystem: Environmental > Terrestrial > Soil > Wetlands | place: USA...
CCGACGCGATCCACTTCGACGAACGCGCGCTGCGGTTGAGGGTAGATCTCCGCGTCCGGCGGCGCAAAAACAATATCCACGCCGTGCGCCGAGCAGAACTCTGTGTCCGTGGCCAGTGTTCGCGGGTAGCGATGGAAATCGTCGCCGCGGTCGAATTGAATTGGATTGACGAAAATGCTGGCGACCACGCACCCGCATTCGGCGCGCGCGGTATCGATCAGCCGCGCATGACCGGCATGAAGAGCACCCATGGTGGGCACGAGGCCGATGATCGGTGCCTTCGTCCGAAAGGGCGCAAGGCTGCGTTGCATCTCCGCCACGCTGTGGACGACTTGCAGGCTCACTTTCCCGAGCCGCCGGCCTTTCGGTCGAGCGCAGGAAAACGGCCGCAGCGGACGTCTTGCGCATAGGTTTTGGCCGCAGAGACCATTTCTTCCGCGAGATTAGCGTACTGCTTGACGAACGGCGGAACAAATTCGTCGTTCAAACCGAAAACATCGTAGCTGACGAGAATCTGACCATCGCAAAATGGGCCTGCGCCAATTCCGATCGTTGGAATAGCCAGCTCCTGAGTCACGGTTCTCGCCACCTCGGCTGGAATCGACTCCAGCACGATGGAGAACGCTCCAGCCTCCTGCAAAGCTCTCGCATCCGCGACGAGTTGATCGGCCTCCGCCTCGTTTCTTGCCTGCATACGATAGCCGCTCAACTGATGGACGTGCTGCGGCATCAGGCCCAGGTGCCCCATTACGGGTACGCCAGCCTCGACAATCCGCGCCACCACATCCACGACGGCACGTCCACCTTCCAGTTTCACGGCGGCGGCTCCGCCTTCCTGGATCAACCGGCCCGCGTTGCGCACGGCCTCGGTCAAGGTCAACTGGTAGGTCAGAAAAGGCATGTCGGCGACCACCAGGGCATGGCGGGCGCCGCGAGTGACAGCTTGCGTATGGTGCAGAATGGCTTCCAGAGTAACGGGCAGCGTGGAATCATGGCCCTCGATGACCATGCCGAGCGAGTCGCCTACCAGAAGCGCCTCGATGCCGGCGCGATCCAGCAGCCGCGCCATGGTGGCATCGTAGACGGTAAGCATCGCGATTCTTTCGCCACGCTCTTTCTTTTCTTGTAGATCGCGGACACGCACACGTCTAGCGGAATCGGCCATGCCGCCTTTATATTCTCACAACCGCGTGGGGAAAACTGGAACCGGAGGATCGGCAGGCCCAGTACTACTGGGGTTCCTCTTTGTACATGTATTTGATGTTCGGCTTGTAGAGCAGCAGGTTGGGTTCGCCGTCGCGGTTCACCTTCAAGCACGATTTGTCGTACCACTCAATCACACCGCGAAGCTTTTCACCGTCACGCAGAACGAAGACCATAGGGGTTTTGGCCTGCATCTGCTTGACGTAATAGAAATTCTCAGCGTTGGTCTGATCCGGAGGAACAGGCTTTTTCTGCTGGGCACGCCGCGGCGGGTTCAGCTGCTCTTTGATCTCGTTAAAAGACGGACGAATGAGTTTTCGATTCGCGGACTCCACAGCTTTACCTTCCTTGATTTCAAAATACTCGGTGATCGTTGAGCTCAATCCGGGAGCCGAACATTGGTGGATCGAGATGTACGACTTGAAAATAGGAATATCACAATGGCGGGGCGGTCGCAACGCGGGGGTCCGTGCGGAATCGGACTGTGCAGCCGGGTAGTACCACGGAGAGCCGATCCCCCTAAATCCGCGCAATAGAAACTTTTAATTGGACCCGTCTTCCGCCGCCGCACTACGCTCGAAGTTGAGTCATGGCCTCGCAACTGGATCTACTGCACCAGATCAGCAAGATCGTCAGCTCCGGCTCCCCGTTAAATGAGATGCTGCAGGAACTGGTGCGGCTAACCGTCCAGGTCACCAGTTGCGATGCGTGCTTACTATATCTTGCGGAGCCGGATGGCGACGAAGTGCTGCGTGCGTCCCAACTTCCACACACTGCCGAGATCGGGCAGATTCGCATCAAGACGGGCGAAGGCGTCACGGGGTGGGTGGCGGAGCACAAATCTGTGGTTTCTTTGGAAGCGAATGCGTACGCCGACAAGAGGTTCAAGAAACTGCCTGGCCTGGTGGAGGACACGTTCGAAGCGTTTCTTTCCGTTCCGCTTGTCAGCCGCGGCGACGTGATCGGCGTGATCAACGTTCATCACAAACAGCCGCGCCAGCACCCCAGGGAAGAAATCGCACTGCTCACCTTCATGGGAGAGCAGATGGGTGGGGCGATTGCGAAATCCCGGCTGCATGTGGAAAATGCGCGCCTGCACGAAGAGACGCAGGAAATGAAGCGCCAGTTGGAAACCCGCAAGCTCGTGGAGCGGGCTAAGGGCATTTTGCAATCGAAGTACAAGTTGACCGAAGAAGCGGCGTATCTGCGGTTGCGCAACGAGAGCCGCCGGTTGCGAAGGCCTATGCGCGATCTGGCGGAAGCGATTATTCTCGCCGAGGATGTTAGCTCCGGCGGGACGAAGACCGGTAGCGGCGGACCGGTTTAACGAACTGCGCCCACCGCCATTCGCTGTCCCGCCAATAAAGCGGACTGCACTAGCCAAGAAATATGCTGGCGTTCGAAAGGCGCTGCGCAATAATCAGTTGCGCCTGCATCGATGGCGTCCAGCCACTCCGACGTTTCAGGGATACGGCTGACCACCACCACCGGCACTTGCAGGCTGCCGCGATCGAGCGCGTCAAGCAAGCGCTGGTACGCGCGCCGGTCTGCGCTGCAAAAGACAACGTCCGCGCGCCCTCGCTGTGCCATCGAGATACACTCTCGAGTCGAGGTGGTCGAATGGAAGGCACGGCCGGGTTGCGCGACGATATCACGCAGTTCGCTGGCCAGCGTGGAATCCAGTTCGTGCAGAATGAAGTTTTGTATTGCAGTGTGTGTGTGCGACATGATTCCTTCTGCTCGACTGGGAGAGTGACTTTTGACTAAGGAACGGCTTGCCGTGGGTGGCAGCACCACCGTTTAGTTACAAGAGTAAGTCACGAGCATGATCCACGTCCAATTGAACTTACGAATGGACGTGATAAGTGGAACCATTGAGTCATAGCCTAATCTTAACTATGACATGCAGACCTTCGGCCACATACTTACCACCTTTTTTACCCGTACCCCAGAGCAGGGAGGAACAGCGCGGAATCGCGCGCGGAGGCAGCCGCTCGTTAACGTGCCCGGTACAAAGTCGTAACAAGCGGTTGCACAACGAAGGCCTTTAGGATATCTTCGTCACATTAACTTTCTCAGCCGGCTTCATAAAACTCGGCTCGTGCCGGCTGAAAAGCATAGTGCACGAGCGTCAAATTCAGGGGCGTTCACGTACACGTAATGCAAAGGGAGAGTGGAGTGTGTTTAAAAACAGTTTGAAGAGCGCAGTGGTGGTGTTTTTGCTGGCCGCACCGGCCTCGCATCTTTGGGGCCAGGCGGTCGCTAACGCCCAGATTTCGGGTGTCGTCGTCGACGCGTCCGGGGCAGCCGTGCCCAGTGCGACGATTACGGCGACCCAAACAGACACACGACAGGAACGGACGACGCGCAGCGCTGCGGATGGCTCCTACGTGCTGCCGAATCTACCGGTCGGACCATATAAGCTCGAAGCACAGGCAACCGGGTTCACCACCTACCTGCAAACGGGAATCCGGCTGGAGGTTAGCAACGAGGTTACTGTCAACGTTACGCTGCGTGTCGGCGAGATCAAGCAGCAAGTGGAAGTTTCGGCCGACGCCAGCATGGTGGAGACGCAAAATACCGCGGTCGCGCAGGTAATCGATCAACGCAGCGTTGTCGACCTTCCGCTAAACGGCCGGCAGGCGACCCAGCTCATCATGCTGTCCGGCGGAGCGAACGATATTGGGCCGGCGAACGGTTTCAGCGATTTGACAGGCAGTAAGAACTACTTCAGCGCGGACGCGATTTCGGTGGCTGGCGGACAGGCTGACGGCACAAACTACCTGTTGGACGGCGGCGAGCATATGGACACCTTTTCCAACGTGAACTTGCCGTTTCCCTTCCCGGATGCCATTCAGGAGTTCAGTGTCCAAACCAGCAGTCTTTCGTCGCAATACGGCGTGCATCCCGGAGCTGTGGTCAACGCAATCACCAAGTCTGGAACCAACCAAATCCACGGCGATGCTTTCGAATTTGTCCGCAACGGCAATTTTAACGCTCGCGACTTTTTTGCACCCACTACCGACAGCCTCAAGCGGAATCAATTTGGCGGAACGGTGGGAGCCCCGATTAAGAAAGACAAGATATTCGGCTTCTTTGGAGTACAAGGAACCACCATCCGTACCGCTCCGCCGTCCTCCATCGCTCACGTCCCCACGCAGTCGGCGATCGGTGGAGATTTCAGCCAGCTGGCGTCGTCGGCTTGCCAGTCAAGCGGCAGTGCTCGTACGCTGGTCGACCCGACGAACGGACAACCCTTCCCGGGCAATGTGATTCCGACGTCGCGTCTCAACCCGCAAGCTCTGAATATTCTGAAGTACGTGCCCGTTTCGGGTGACCCGTGTGGAGAGTTGACTTATTCGATCCCCGAGCCTCAAAGAGAGGAGCAGTACATTGGCCGCGTGGATTGGAATCAGAGCCCCAAGCACAACCTGTTTGGCCGTTACTTTTTTGCGGACTATAGGAGCCCGGCCGCGTTTAACAACGACTTACTGTTGACGACGCAGCGCGGTGTTTTGGACCGCAGCCAGTCAGCTACTTTCGGCGATACTTATTCGATCAATCCCACGACTGTAAACTCTGCTCATCTAACATGGACGCGCCTTGCCATCACGCGCGGTCCCGCGCTCGATGACATCAATTACACGGATGTTGGCGTAGACATGTACTCCCCGGTGAACTTTCTGAATCTGAGCGTGAATGGATATTTCAACGCGGGCTGCGGGTCGTGTGCGCCGGCCTTGTTCGATCAGGATTCTTACCAGGTTGCGGATGACATCGACATGATCCGTGGCCGGCATCACTTTTCATTCGGCGCGGACTACGTCCGCATGGGGTTTAATTACAGAAACAACGTCGTGGCCAACGGCTCCTTCGTTTTTAACGGGCAATTCTCGGGCGACGCGCTGGCCGATTTCATGCTTGGCGTGCCGAGCGGCTTTCAACAAGGGAGCATTCAACCGTTCGATGGCCGGCAGAATTATATTGGCGCCTATGCTCACGACAACATTCGGCTTTCCAAGCGGCTCAACATCCAGCTCGGCGTGCGCTGGGAGCCTTACTTGGCCGCCCACGAGAAATATAACCGCATGCAGCACTTCGATGAGGCGGCCTTTGTTGCCGGCACAAAGACGGGCCAGTATGTCAACGCACCGCCGGGGCTGTTCTTCCCCGGAGACGCCGGCGAACCGAGCGCGTACACGTTCAGCCGTCCCTGGCTATTCGAACCTCGAGTTGGCTTGGCCTGGGACCCATTCGGTGATGGAAAGCAGACCATTCGCGCCGGCTTCGGTCTTTTCTACGACCTCATGCCCACGGCTTATCAGGAGGATCAAACCGGCGACGCTCCCTGGGCGAGCGAGATCAGCCTTCCGAGCCCCGCGGGCGGCCTTTCCAATCCATATCAAGGATACCCGGGAGGCAATCCGTTCCCGACGCCCACGCCGCCCAGCAAGAACCAGGTGTTCCCGGCGGAGGCGTTCTACTACACGTATCCGTTGCATGCGCACCCCACGTCCGTTTACCAGTGGAATCTGAGTTACGAGCGGCAGTTGGCCAATAACTGGCTGGTGTCGGCAACTTATATCGGCAACAAAAGCTCGCATATCTGGACGGGAGAGGATGTCGATCCCGCAGTTTATATGCCGGGAAACTGCAACGGGGCTCCTTGCTCGACGACTTCGAATACCAATCAGAGGCGCGTACTTTATCTCATCAATCCGACCGCCGGTTCCCTGTATTCGGACATCTATCAGGCCGATGACGGAGCGAATTCCGAATACGACGGCATCTTAGTCAAAGCCGAGCATCGTTTCAGTAACCACTACAGCTTAATTGGTAACTATACTTACTCGCATTGCATCAGCGAAGCCGACTTTTCCGGTGATTTAGGCGGACCGCTGACGCAGAACCCGTATAACCGAAATGGCGAGCGTGGCAACTGCGGTTTTGATCTTCGCCAGATCTTCAATTTGACATTCGTCGTGGAAAGTCCCCATTTTGCCAATGTGTGGACGAACCGGTTCCTAGGCAATTGGCAACTCGCTCCGATTTTCTCGATTCACAGCGGAACGTGGTTTACCGTGTTCACCGGGTTGGACAACTCCCTCACCGGCGTCGGCCTTGATCGCCCGAACGTCGTGGGAAGTCCGTATATCAGAGACCTCAGCACACAGCAATGGATAAGTCCAGCAGCCTTCGCTGCCAATGCTTTGGGAACCTTCGGCAATCTGGGTTCCGATTCGCTTCTGGGGCCGGCCTATTTCGCGATTGACGCAGCCGTTAGTCGTAACTTTGTGATCAAGGAAAAGCAAAAACTGGAGCTGCGCTTCGAGTTCTTCAACATTACGAACCACGTGAACTTCAACGTTCCCAATCTGGACGCCAACATACAGGACCCGACGTTCGGCCAGATTCTGGGCGACGTTCAACCCCGCATTCTGCAATTCGCGATCAAGTACACTTTCTGATCACTTTCGGGGCGCGCTCGCTCGCGCCCCATCATCAGTACGGTCCGCGCATATCTTTCGAATAGGACCGGCTCCCCATCTTGCGGAACGGTGGCGCTTGGAGTATGCTTCCTCCAACATCAGCTTGCGGGTGGGCGAGCACCTGACTTGTGCCTGCCTAATAGAAAAAAGTGAACCAAGTCCAGCCTTGGTTGGAGGGTAAAGCATGTATAGTCTACAGAAGTGTATTCACAAGCAGGTGCAGTTTCTTGTTTTGCTCGTGTTCCTTGCGCTGACGGCGGGAAGCAGTTTCGCGCAAATCGGCACAGGCAGCGTCACCGGTCTGGTTTTCGATGCAACCGGCGCGGTGGTCCCCGATGCAGAGGTCACTGTCACCAGTGTCGATCGCAACACACCGCACGTGACGCGCACCACTGGCAGCGGCGATTACACGGTAACAGCGCTCGAGCCCGGCCGCTACAGCGTAACCGTGAAGCATCCCAGCTTTCGTACGACGACCGTACCCGCATTTGAATTAGCCGTCGACCAAAAAGCCCGCGTGGATGTGACGTTAGAGCTCGGTCAGGTTTCGGAAACTGTGACAGCAAGCGCGGAGGCCCCCATCCTCGAAACCGACTCCAGCACCGTCGGCCAGGTTATCGACAATAGGCGCGTGGTGGATCTGCCGTTGAACGGAAGGAGCTTCCTGGATCTGGCAACGCTGGGGCCGGGCGTCACCTACACCAAGGACGGCAATACCGGTTTCCAGGATGCGCGCAACATCGGCCGGCGTAGTGATGACCAGTACTCGCTCGGCGGAGCGCGCGCGCAAGACACGAACTATCTGCTGGACGGCGCCGTCAACACGTCGCCCGATTCGAATACCATCGCGGCCATTCCTTCCATAGACGAGATCCAGGAATTCAAGGTGCAAACCAACTCGTATACCGCAGAGTTCGGCCGCGGGGCCGCGCAAATCAATGCCGTGACCAAGGGAGGCACAAATACACTTCACGGCACCGCGTATGACTTCCTTCGCAATGATGCGCTGGATGCCAAGGACTATTTCAACGACATCAACGCAGGTGGTCCGGCGCCCAAGCCGCCATTCCGCCGGAATCAGTTCGGCGCCACCACCGGTGGACGCATCAAGAAAGACAAGCTCTTCTTCTTCGGAACGTACGAAGGATTGCGCGACCGCACCAACGGCACGCAGATCGGCACGGTTCCAGTGCCGGGCGTCAAGAGCGGCGACTTTTCGGCGTACGGGACGCCCATTTATATGCCGCACATCACCGACGCCGGTGGTGACTCGCTTTTCTTTGCAGGGAACACGTTACCTGCGGGCTGCTACAATCCGAACCCCAATACCAATGTTCCTTGGCCGAACATGCAAATTCCGCAGCAGTGCTGGAATAACTCCGCCGCCAAGTTCCTGCAGTCGCAGTACGCACCCGCGCCGAACATTCCCGGGCAGTTACGCGATAACTACACGGGCGTCGTTTCCAGCCCCTCCAATTGGGACCAGGTTGCAGGTCGCATCGATTACGTTATCAACCCGAACATGAATCTCTGGGGCCGGTACTCCTGGGCACGGGAAGACGATATCAACGGCGGGCTGCTACCTGGGAACAGCGTTACCGATGCCGTCAAGACTCAGACCGTGACCCTGCACCATTCGTGGACCATCGGCGCGCAAATGGTGAACGAGCTCAAAGCCAACTACGTTCGCGCCAACGCGAGTGCCATCGGCGCGTTAGCCGGAACAACCAATATCGCCGGCAGCACTTTTGGAATTCCCGGCGTTTCCGGTTATGCGCTGGATTTCGGAACCCCGCAGATCAACGGAAGCGGCGACAACTTCCTCAGCCTGGGAGAAAATGCCTTCGGCAATCCCTTGCAAAAGATCCAAAACGTCTGGAGTTATGGTGACGACTGGTCGATGAACAAGGGCCGGCATACGATTAAGGCGGGCGTCGATTTTCGTCACGAATACTTGAACCTGCTAAACCACAACCTGGCGCGCGGAACGTTCCAGATCCCCGCAATCGCTACCGCCGCGCTTGACGGGACGGGAGGGCTCACCATGGCGTCGTTCCTGCTAGGCATCAGCAACGACTCCGAGGTTGCCACCGGTGACGCTCACGACCACCTCTTCCGCTGGACACAGGCCTATTACGTTCAGGACGATTTCAAGTTCTCACGCGATCTGACCGTCAACATCGGGGTGCGGTACGAGATCTCGCCGTACTGGTATGACAACCGGAACCAGATCACCAACCTCGACATCATCAACGGTGTTCCCACCATCATCCGGCCCGGCACGGGCGATCCCTACCAGGGAATGCCGCCGGCACGGTTTATCTCCGACCCGAATTCGCCCGAGTACCTGCCATTCATCCGCAGCAACGCGCTAGGGCGCAGCCTGGTCTTCACGGATTTCAGCAACTTCTCGCCGCGGCTCGGCTTTGCCTGGTCGCCTTCGTGGGGCCATAACAAGACGGTGGTCCGTGGAGGTGCGGGCATTTTCTATTCCCCGATGAATGCCGATCCCTGGTTCGATTTTGCGCGCAGCGCCCCGATTTCCGTTAAGTACATTCGCAAGGGAACGTATTCGGTGATGGATCAGATTTTCAACAACACGGCGCAAACCATTGGTCCGCCGTCGCAGTTCACCGTTGACCCTCATCTCAAGACGCCGCGCATTCAGCAGTGGAGTCTCGGGATTCAGCAGGAGTTGGCCAAGAACCTTGTGCTGGAAATCGGCTACGTAGGCTCGGCATCCACGCATCTCCCGCACTTGACCGATCAGAACGATCCCCGGCCGGAACAATCCAGCCCCGGGCAGTTAGTCGAGCCGGTAGTCCTGCTGCCTCCGCAATATGCGTCGCTCTCTTCGTATTTCAACCGGATCCAGAGCGTAACTTCGGCAAACTACAACTCCCTGCAAGGCAAGGTCGAAAAACGCTATTCGCAAGGAGTAACTTTCCTGAGCTCGTTCACCTGGGGCCGTTCCATGGATAGCGCGTCGTCTACGCGCGATGGCGGGAACGGTTTCTCGACCCCGCATCAGTGGAATTACCACCTGGACTACGGCCCGTCTGCGTTCGATGCCAAACTGAACTGGGTCACCAGTGCGCTCTACGAATTGCCCTTCGGCAAAAACAAAATGTGGGGCGCGAATTGGTCTGGCCCGGTGGACAAGATGTTCGGCGGCTGGCAGATCGGTGGTATCGCCGTCGTTCGCACAGGTTTTCCGCAAGCGTGCCTCAATGGAAGCGATGCCGCGGTCAACAACGCGAACTTCGAGGTGGATAACTGCGATATCGTCGGCAACCCGAACAGCGGTCCCAAGAGCCTTTTGGACTTCTGGAATTTGGCCGCATTCGCGACACCCAATTCGTCCGAAGTCTACGGCGACGGAGGACGCGGTGTTCTCCGCGGACCCAAGTTTGTCAGCTTTGACTTCACGGCGCAGAAGATCGCCACCATTACAGAACGGTTGAAGCTGCAGTTCCGCTTTGAGGCGTTCAATCTGTTCAATCATCCGATCTTCTCCATGCCCAACCCCTACGAGGACACGTACCCGAACTACGACTCGAGCGGCCATCCGACCGGACCGGCTACGATCAGCCAGATCGGCGCCTTTAATACCATCAGCAGCACCGCCGCCAACAACCGGCAATTGCAATTTGCTCTGAAGTTTATCTGGTAGCGTTTTCCGCGGAGGCCACGCGATTCCAATTGGCCTCCGCTCCCACTTCCGGCGGCGGGATATTATGGAACTGGAGTCTGTATATGCCTGCCTCCGAACTCTTGACTCCCGCTGAAATTCGTGCGCCGCGCGGCGCCGCTATACGCTGCAAAGGCTGGAAGCAAGAAGCGGCGATGCGCATGCTCATGAACAATCTCGACCCCGAGGTTGGCGAGCGTCCACAAGATCTCGTAGTGTACGGCGGGGCCGGCAAAGCCGCCCGCGACTGGCCTTCGTATCACGCCATCATTCGTGAACTTCAAGCGCTCGGCAACGATGAAACATTGCTGGTGCAGTCTGGAAAGCCAGTCGGCGTTTTCCGGACGCACGAAGAAGCTCCTCGCGTACTCATCGCGAATGCAAACCTGGTCGGTCATTGGTCCAACTGGGATGAGTTCCGGCGGCTCGAGCAGCTCGGTCTGATCATGTACGGGCAGATGACCGCTGGGAGCTGGATTTACATCGGTTCGCAGGGCATTCTGCAAGGGACCTACGAGACTTTTGCCTCAGCGGGCCGCAAACACTTCGGCGGATCGTTAGCCGGGAAGCTCGTGGTCACGGGAGGCATGGGCGGCATGGGCGGCGCACAGCCGTTAGCGGCCACCATGAACGGCGCGGCGTTCCTATGCATCGAAGTGGACCGCAGCCGCATTGAGCGGCGCATCGACAGCGGTTATTGCGACCGCATGACAACAGATTTGGATGAAGCTCTCCGTCTTTTGCGCGATGCGGTCGAGAAGAAACACGCGCTGTCGGTCGGATTGGTTGGGAATTGCGCCGAGGTTCTTCCTGAATTGGTCCGTCGCGGAGTTGTTCCTGACCTGCTGACTGACCAAACCAGCGCACACGATCCGCTGAACGGCTACATTCCAGCGGGCCACTCCATCGAAGAGGCCGCCAGACTGCGCGCCACCGATCCGAAACAATACGTCGATCGCTCGCTCGATTCGATCGCCACACATGTGCGCGCCATGCTGGAGTTACAGCGGCGCGGCTCGATTGCATTTGATTACGGCAACAACATCCGCCGCATGGCCGCCGACCGCGGCGTGGCCGAAGCCTTCAACATTCCCGGCTTCGTGCCCGAGTATATCCGTCCGCTATTTGCCGAAGGGCGCGGACCTTTCCGCTGGGTGGCGCTCTCCGGCGATCCGTGCGATATCGCGGCGACGGACGAAGTGCTGTGCCGGATGTTTGCTGACAATCCCAGCCTGACTCGCTGGATCGCGCTGGCGCGCGAGCATGTGCATTTCCAGGGGCTGCCGGCGCGCATCTGCTGGCTCGGTTATGGCGAGCGCGCCGAGTTCGCACTGGAAATGAATCGGATGGTCGCAGAAGGCCGCCTGAAAGCTCCTATCGTCATCGGGCGCGATCATCTGGACTGCGGATCGGTGGCGTCGCCCTATCGTGAGACCGAAGCGATGCCCGACGGCAGCGATGCGGTCGCCGATTGGCCGATTCTGAATGCATTGCTGAATACCGCAGCCGGCGCCAGTTGGGTCTCTGTGCATAATGGCGGCGGCGTGGGAATCGGATATTCGCTGCACGCCGGCCAGGTTACGGTGGCCGACGGAACCGCAAGCAGCGCGCGTTGCCTCGAACGGGTCCTTACCTGCGATCCGGGGATCGGCGTGTTGCGCCATGTGGACGCGGGGTATGAGCCGGCGGTGCGATTTGCGCAGACCGCTGGCCTGCGCGCGCCCTCCCTCGAATCCCCTCACTCATGAGCGAAATTCTGCTGATCCGCAACATCGCGCAGCTCCTGACACTGCGCGGTTCTGAGGTCCCGCGCCGCGGCGATGCCTTGAACGATCTTGGTCTCGTTCGCAATGGGGCGGTGTTAATCCGCGATGGAACCATCGAAGCCGCGGGTCTCGCAGCCGAAGTGGAGACCCTGGCCGGGGAAGAACGCGACGTTACGGAAATCGACGCGAAGGGCCGCGTGGTCATGCCTGGTTTCGTGGACAGCCATACGCACCTGGTCCATGGTCCGCCCAGGCTGCTCGATTACGAGATGCGGCTGCGCGGCGCGGACTACCATCGGATCTCCGAAGCCGGCGGCGGTATTTCAGCCAGCGTCAAGGCTGTACGTGCCGCGGCGCCCGATGACCTGGAAACGCAGGCGCGGCGTTCCGTCAGCAACTTTGTCAGACACGGCACCACAACCATTGAGGCCAAATCCGGCTACGGCCTCGACGAAACGGCGGAGTTCAAAACGCTGGTGGTGATGGCCGCGGTTGACGGCCAGCCGGCGGATATTGTTTCGACGTATCTTGGCGCGCATATTGTTCCCGCCGAGTATCAGGGCAATGCAGACGAATACATCCAGTGGATGTGCGAGGAAATGATGCCTCGCATTCGGCGGCAGCGCCTGGCTGCATTTGCAGACGTGTACTGTGATCGCGGAGCGTTTACGTTATCGCAAGCGCACCAATATCTCACGTGGGCACGCGAACAGGGATTCGAGCTGAAGGTGCATGCCGAACAATTCGAGCATAGCGGGGCAGCCCGCATGGCTTGCGAACTGAACGCCACTAGCGCCGACCATCTCGAGCAGATTGACGCGGAGGATGCCGCGGCCTTAGGGCGAGCTTCCACCATCGCCACGCTGCTGCCGGGCTCCGTGTTTCACCTCGGCCTCGATCGCTACGCTCCGGCGCGATTGCTCATCGAGAGCGGTGCCGCTGTGGCTCTGGCCACCGACTTCAATCCCGGCACCAGTCCAACCTGCAACATGCCACTGGTCCTTTCACTCGCCTGCACACAGATGCATATGTCGCCCGCGGAAGCGATTTCGGCGGCGACCATTAACGGAGCACACGCCGTGCGGCGGGCCGAAAGTATTGGATCGCTGGAGCCGCAAAAACAGGCGGATATGATTGTCCTCAATGTAAATGATTACCGCGAAATCCCGTATTGGTTCGGCGTCAATCTGGTGGACATGACCATCAAACGCGGCGCGGTCATTTACCGGCAAGGCGAGGTTGCGGAAGCACCTCCCAAAGAAAAGGCCGCCGATGCCCGATGACCCCAACTGGCCGCGTGCCAGTGAATGGCTTACCGGCGCGCACTCTCCGCATCCCGCCTGTCGTCTTGCCGTGCTGGGCGCGCCGCTACACTTGAGTTCGATTAGTCCCGGACGCGCGGATCTGGCGCCGGCCGCGATTCGATCCATTCTGCACCGGTTTAGCACGTACGACCTCGAATGCAACCGCGACCTTGGGCGTATCGCAGCAACAGATCGCGGCGACCTCACACTCGCTGATATGACTCCAGCTGATGCACTCGGCTCTCTGGCGGCAGCTGTGCGCGATGCCGGCGCCCATTCAAACGCGCTCGTGCTGTTGGGTGGTGACAACAGCATCACTCGCCCAGCACTGCACGGCATGTGCGCAGATCTATCTCGCGCCGGCCTGCTCACCCTGGACGCACACCTCGATCTGCGCGATCTGGGCGCCGGGCTTACCAATGGAAATCCGGTGCGCGCCCTGTTAGCCGACGGCCTGCCCGGGAGCCAAATTGCGCAAATTGGCATCCAGCCATTCGCCAATTCCCGCCAGTATTTCGATGTCGCGCGCGAGGCCGGCGTAAAGGTAATTTCCACTACCGAAGTGCGCGCCATGGGCATCGAGACCGCTGTTTCCGAAGCGCTCGACCGGCTCGATCAGGACGTGGACGCCATCTATGTCGATCTGGACCTCGACGTTCTCGATCGTGCGTTCGCACCCGCCACGCCGGGTTCGCGTCCAGGCGGGCTCACACCCGCCGAAGTGCGCGCGGCCGTTCGTTTGTGCGGCGCGCACCCGAAAGTACGGGTTCTCGATCTGGTAGAGATCGACCCAACGAAAGATGTCGCCGACGCCACTATTTTCGCGGCCGGCCTGGCGCTGCTTTCGTTTGCTTCGGGATTGTTGGGCCGCTTTGGCGGCTGAGTGGCGTTTATTTCAAGTGGCCATCGAACCACGCCATCGCGCGGCGGACGATGTCACGCCGATGGTCCGGCCGCCCGATACGATGCCCCTCATTCGCGTAAACCACAAATTGATTTTCCACGCCCAACGTCTGCAATGCGTGCCAGTATTCGTACGATTGCGGCAACGGGCACTCGCCATCCCGCTCGCCCACAACAATCAGCGTTGGTGTTTTCACGTTCTTGATAAACGTAATGGGTGAACTGCGCGCGTAGATTGCCGGGTCATCGTAAACCGAAGCGCCGAAATACGGAATCATCCACTTATCGATCGAGTTCTCGCCGTAATAGCTTTGTAAGTTGGCGATCCCGGCGCCCGCCACGGCGGCACGGAACCGGTCGGTTTGCGTGACCGCCCACATGGTCATGAACCCGCCGTAGCTCCAGCCGGTGATGCCGACACGGTTGGGATCCACCGGTTGCGTGCGCAACACTTCATCGACTCCCGCCAGAATATCGCGCAAGTCCCCGTACCCGAAGTCCTTCACGTTGGCCTTGGTGAATGCTTCTCCCTCACCGAAGCTGCCCCGCGGATTCGGACAAAGCACGAAGTATCCTGCCGCAGCCAGCATGATGTCGTAGTTGTACGTGTTCGGCCAGCGCGATGTGACCATTCCCGCCGGACCGCCGTGCACCGACACCACCATCGGGTACCGGTGAGATGGATCGTATTTCTGTGGATAAATCAGCCATCCCTGCACTGGAAGATTCTCGTTCGTCCAGTGCAGGCTCTTCGCTTCGCCCCAGTATGGATGCAATTCGCCATTGATGCGCGTGATCTGTTTCCACTGCCCCATTGCGCCTGCCCAAACTTCCGGCGGAGCGCCGAACGAATCGCGTACCACTGCCGAACTCTTCAGATCGGGCGTTACGGAAACCATGAGATCGCCGTTCTCCGTCCACAGAGATTTCACGTCGGGACCGGAAGGCTCCACGACTCCAACGCCGACCGCTCCATCCGTGTTCTCCGTAAACAGAATCTGTCCGGAGGGAAGCCACCGCAGCCACTTCGGTGACGCCTTGCGATCCGGCGTCAAGTTGCGCGGTTCGCCGCCGGATGCCGAGACCGTGTATATATCGCCTCCATTGAAGCCGGCATCGCTCATCAGACCGCCAATAAAAGCTACGTTCATGCCGTCCGGAGACCACACCGGGTTCGCAATTTGCATCGAGGTTTTGAGAATCGAGGTCGCCTTGCCGCTGTCCACATTGATGGAGTAGATCTGTGCGATCCACCAGTTATCGTCGCCGGGTCCGGGCGCGGCAGTCGCCACGAACCGCTGCCCGTCAGACGACCAGTCGTATTCATAAACGTACAGATCGGCTGGCGACACCTGGCGCATTTTGCCCGATGCCACGTCCACGATCGCGATTCGCTGGATATAAATCTGCTGATTAATCACTCCTGTTTGCTCGGGAACCGGTTCGAGCGGCCCCGGCATGTGCGGTGCGTTCTCGGTGAATAAGACGGCGATGCCCCGGCCGTCCGACGACCACGCAGGATTCATCAACGCGCCGGTAACGCTCGTGAGTTTGCGTACCCGCCCCTTTTCCAGGTCCGTCACGTACAGCTGCGATTGGCCTTCCTTCTCCGCATCGGAGAGAAACGCAAGATATTTCCCATCCGGCGACCACGCGATGAAGTGTTCGTAGTGTTCCGCCTTGTCCTTATCCGCGGTTATACGCCTCGGTGCGCTGCCGGGCCGGCGCAGGTCCGCGACATAAACGGAAAGCGTAAAGGCACCGCTGCCAGGATCCTCGCGAGATTGCACCCACGCGGCAGATCCGCCATCAGGTGCGATTTGCACCTCGCTGATCTGGCGGAGATGGAACAGCGAATCGATCGCGTCGTCAATCGCCGAATGAGGACTCCCGCCCTGCGCGAGTAAAGGGTATGCGCAGAAGAACAGTCCAACCGTACTTACCAACGTAAACCGCATCGTGAAAACGACTATATCTCAACGGCTGATTGGCCGACAAACAACATCCGGATATTAACCATCGGTGTTGTCGCCGGCCGTTCGTCGCAACATCAGCTGGCAGCAAGCATCGCGAGGTCAATAAATTCGCGGTGTTAACCAAAAGCTATCTGGATTTTGAAAGCGAGATGGACAAAAATTGGGTTAGAGCAAACCCCGGCTGTGTAGCACAGAGTCGCACACTGAGCGATCCGCCGGCTGGAAGCCGCTCCAACTTTCAGCCGGCGCTCCCGTTTCGCCATCGGAGGACGAGAGTGGCCAGCCGCTTCGAACAGCCTTCGCTTGGGAGTGAACCACCGACAGCCTGCAGGTTGCGGCCAGCCACATGTCAGATTATCACGACATTGTTGGCAGCCGTTTACGCTCGGGCCTGCTCGCGGATGTAAACAATCCTGGTGGGATAGGGCATCTTGATCCCTTCGATACGGAACCGCTTCAAGATTCGCTTGCGCAGTTCGTGCTGCACTCCGTACTGGTCCGCAAATTCCGACACCGAGTAACCCAACGTAAAGTTCATGCCGGATTCTCCGAAGCCGGGAATCAACTGTACTGAGGGCGCCGGGTCGGCCAGCAGACCCGCCACCACACCCGCCGCACTCTTGGTTTCCTCGAGCAGCACGCGCTCCACCTGGTCCGGGTCAGAGTCATAACTCACGCTGACTGGAATGCTGAGCGACAAGCGCCGCTCAGGCAGATAGTAATTCGTCACGATTGCCTGAGACAGCTTGGAATTCGGAATGATGATCATATTATTGGCGAGCGCGCGGATCGTCGTGCTGCGCCAACTGATATCGGTCACGTAACCTTCCTCGCCCGTGTTCAGCTTGATGTAATCGCCGAGCCGTAACTGGCCGGCCACACTGATGTAAAAACCGCCGAACAGGTTCGACAGCGTATCTTGCAGCGCCAGCGCTACTGCCAGGCCGCCCACGCCGAAAGCTGTCAGAATGGGCGTGATCGAAACGCCGAAATGGTAGAGCAGAATCAGCCCGCCCATCAGCACTACGAACAACTGCGCCAGATTCTGCGTGAGCGTTGTCACCGGCCGTGCGCCCTGCGAACGCTCGCCGAAGTGGCGCACCAGGTTTCCCGCCAACCGCGACGCCATCATGGTGAGCGAGATGATGACCAGGATCAGCAGTGTCCTCTCGATCAGGTGCGTCGAGCGATCCGGAAGCTCCAGCCACTCCGTCGCGTAGTAGACACCCAGAATCAAGGACCAGAGCAGGATCGGCCCGCCTAACGATTGCGTGAAAACAACATCCACCTTGCTGCCCGTTTTCTCCGCCCAGCGGTGCAGCGCACGAAACAGCAGCCGTTTCACCACAAAGCCGGCGGCTACCGCTCCCAACAGCAGGCACAACGGTGCCACCAGGTGCAGGGGGTCATGCAGGGCGATTTGCTGGATCGGTTTCATCTCCGTTATTGTCCAATGATTCGGCATGAGCCGCACTGCATCGGGTGTAGGCTTTGGAAATGAAAGTCCGAATTGCCACAATCGACGACGCCGCGCGCATTGCCGTTATCTATAACGAAGGCATCGCCGATCGCACCGCGACCTTCGAGACCCGCGCCCGCACGGCGGACGACGTGCGCTCGTGGTTTGATGGCACGCACCCGATTGTCGTCGTCGAGCACGACGGTGCACTAACGGCATTCGCTTCCGCTTCCGCCTACCGTAACCGTGAATGTTACGCGGGCATCGCGGAGACGTCGGTTTACGTCGCAAAAGCCTGGCGCGGCCGCGGCGCCGGACGCTTGGCTCTCTCTGCCCTCATCGACCGCGCCGAGCAAGCCGGCTATTGGAAACTAGTTTCCCGCATCTTCCCCGAAAATCTGCCCAGCCGCCGTCTCATTGCATCCCTCGGTTTCCGCGAAGTCGGCACGTACGAGAAACACGGGAAACTCGATGGCGTCTGGCGCGACGTCGTCATCGTCGAGCGCCTGATTCCCGCGAACCTGAAGCCTTAGCGGATCTTCAGCGACAGCGCGCAGTCGCAAAGTTTCTCCGCCAGCAAATCCACGTGCAACCCGTCCTTGCCGCGTTGCCATTTCACCTTCGCCGTCGAGCCGACAAGCTCAACCGTCTTGATGTCTTCTTTCGTAGTCGCAGCCGCACTGCCGAGAGACTTGATATTGATTTTGCCGTCTTGCGGCCACGCCAGGGCAATCGCGTAGAGCGCGTCTCCCTTCGTCGTGAACCGGATGTCTTGCGATGTGAACGGATGCCCCGCCGTATCCTTGAATGAGCCGCCCACCACTTTTGTTGGACCCTCCCCGTAAATCTTCCACGGTCTAGTCCCGTAGAGGGCTTCTCCATTTACTGTGAGCCACTGGCCCAGCTCCAGCAGCGTCTTCTCCACTGGCTCGGGAATCGTGCCATCCGGCCGCGGCCCGATATTTAAGAGCAACGTTCCATTCTTGCTGACGATGTCCACCAGTTCGCTGATGAGTGAATCCCTCGTTCGGAATTTTTCGCCTTCAATGTATCCCCACGATTTCTCCCCGATCGACGTATCCGTCTGCCAGAAGATCGGCCTCGGCTTATCCAGTTGCCCGCGCTCAATGTCCAGCACTGCGGCCTTTTCGGGGAAAGATTTTTTCTTATAGTTAATCGCTACCCCGCGCTTCCATTCCGCGCCGCGGTTGTAGTAGAACGCCGCGAATTTCTGCAAGTAAGGTTGGAACACCGGCTGCTCAATCCACCAGTCAAACCAGACCACCTCGGGCTGATACTTGTCCACAATCTCCGCCGTTCGCGCCAGCCAGTCCTTCAGATAACCTTCGTCCGGTTGCGTCTTATCGGGCTTGGCGGGGCCGTAGAAGCTCGCGTAGCGCGGATCCTTTACATCGGAATCGAACGTCATGCCGCCGTTGTAAAACCACCAGTGCTCGGCCCGATGGGATGACGCCCCGAAGTGCAGGCCCTCCGCACGTACCGCCGTTGCCAGCTCACCCACCACATCGCGCTTGGGCCCCATCTTGGCCGCGCTCCAATCCGTAAAGCTGCAGTCGTACATGGGAAAGCCATCATGATGCTCGGCCACCGGGACAACGTACTTCGCGCCCGACTTCCGAAAAACTTCCGCCCAGTGCCGCGCGTCAAAATGCTCGGCCGTGAATCGCGGGATGAAATCCTTATACCCGAACTGATTTTGCGGGCCGAACGTAGCCACATGGTGTTTGAACGTAGCCTCTTTCTTCAGATACATGTTGCGCGGATACCATTCGCTCTCGAAAGCGGGCACCGAGTAGATGCCCCAATGGATGAAGATGCCGAACTTCGCATCCTGATACCAGTCGGGCACCTGGTAGCCTTCAAGCGATTGCCAGTTGGCTTGGAACGGGCCTTGCGCTACGGCGTGATCCACGCGGCTCATCGCCTGGTTGATGCGCTCGTCGTACGTTTGCGCGAAAGCGGCCAAGCTAAAGGCAAGGAAGCAGAGCAAACTCGGTTTCATGGGTGTTAAGCAGTGTAACACCCGCGCGATTGCCGGGCTTTTTCAACCGTCCATCACGCACTTGCATCTCAACGGCGCCGCCTTTTCCCTGATCCGCGCCCGCTGCCATTGACCATTCGTCTCCGGGCCCCTGTAGCGCGGGGCTACCGCGCCCTTTGCGGAAGACCCGCGGCTTTTCCCGTTCGCGTTATTCAGCAACCAGCAGATTCTCCGCGAACGGCCACTCCTTGTCGATCCAGCAAGCCTCGCACCGGAACCCTGCATCTGCGGCCATAGCGGCGACTTCCGCGACGGAGTACTTGTGGCAGCTCTCCGTCCAGATGCTTTCATTCTCTCGAATCGGGACGGAGATGCCCGCTTCCCCAACCGTCACCACCTGTTCTCGCATCGAACGCAAATGCATTTCAATGCTGCGCGTCTCAAAATTAAATCGCGCCTCGTGCTCGAACTGTTCGAGCACAAAATCCGCATCGAGCTCCCGATTGATGCGCGCCAGAAGATTGAGATTAAATGCGGCGGTAACCCCCAACGAATCGTCGTATGCCCGGATCAACCGCGCGATCGGCTTCTCGAGATCCGTCCCGAGCAGCAAGGCGTCGCCGGGCTGAAGAATCATGCGAACTTCGCGGAGAAAGCGGATATCCGCGGGCCTGTCAAAGTTTCCGATCGTGCTTCCAAGAAACAACACCAGGATGCGATGGCCTCTCTGCCGCCGCGCAGCCACTTCGAGCAGGCCGTCCAGGTACTCCCGTTCGAAGCCGACAATGCTGACGGCGTCGATGTCGGACAACTCGCGCTGGCACATCGCCAGAGCCGTCGCCGAGATCTCGATGGGATAGTAGGACGTCGGCCGGTGGCGTGAAACCGCCTCCAGAATCCAACGCGTCTTCCTGCCGGTGCCGCTGCCCAACTCCGCCACTACCAGCGGACCCGGAAGCAGTGACACGATCTCGTGCGCGTAACCTTGCAGCAGGCGCTCGTCGGCCCGCGTCAGCCCATACTCTTCCAGCTCGCAAATCGCCTCGAATAGCCGCGAGCCGATGGAATCGTATAAATACTTCGAAGGCAATTCCTTTTGTCCGGCTTTCGTCAATCCCCGGCACACGTCAGTCGCAAATTCTACGGGCGCAGTTGCGATGGTGGGGCTCATTTGTCTCCTATTCACTCACGCAGCGAAATCCCGCATAGACGTACTGATAATGCGGCTGAAACCAGTTGCGGAACGACCGTCGCAGCATGCAGGCTTCGGTTCGCGGCGAACCGCCCTTCATCACGTAGTGTTTCCCGTCG
>Ga0335069_10004333_pt1 | contig 21101 bp, 16 predicted proteins | sample Lox_Sample_11_FD_206714 | JGI IMG/M metagenome (GOLD analysis project Ga0335069, IMG submission 206714) | Soil microbial communities from Loxahatchee National Wildlife Refuge, Florida, United States - Lox_Sample_1.1 | ecosystem: Environmental > Terrestrial > Soil > Wetlands | place: USA...
GCGACCCTGCTCTCCTCACGCGGCGCACCTGTCGGCGACGCGCTCGTCTCCTTTGCCCACGCGCAACCAATTCGCAATTTGATCGCGCGCTTGCGCGGCCAGACACTGCCTGCGGGCATCGTAAAGTCGAACGGCCGGATCGAGGCGACCCAGGTCGACGTCTCGTCGAAATATGCGGGCCGGCTGGAGGAAGTCACGGTCGAAGAGGGCTCGACCGTTACGCAGGGTCAGGTCATCGCCCGCATTTCCTCGCCCGAATACGAGGCGCAATTGCGTGCGGCCCAGTCCAATGTCCAGCGCGCCAAGGACGCGCTCGCCTCCGCCGAGGCGGAGATCACCTCGCGCGAGAGCGCACTCCAGTTCGCAAAGTCGGATTTCGAGCGCGGACAGGAGCTGATGAAGACCGGTTTCATCACCAAACAGGTCTTCGAACAACGGAAGCGCAATATGGATTCGGCCGCCGCGGCGGTGAAAAGCTTCACCTCGCAGCGCGATCAGGCGCAGTCCTCGATCAAGAACTCGGAAGCCGAGGTCGAACGGATCGAATCGATCATCAAGGATCTGACCCTTGTCTCGCCGCGCAACGGACGGGTGCAGTATCAGCTTGCCCGCGCGGGCGAAGTCGTCGCCGCAGGCGCGCCCATCGTCACCATCCTAGACCTGACCGACGTCTATATGACGATCTTCCTGTCTGCCGCCGACGCCGGCCGTGCTACGCTCGGCGACGAGGCGCGCATCATCCTCGACCCTGTTCCCGATTATGTCATCCCCGCCAATGTCAGCTTCGTCGCGGCCGACGCCCAGTTCACGCCGAAGACAGTGGAGACGAAGGACGAGCGCGCAAAGCTGATGTTCCGCATAAAGCTGAAGATCGATCCGGTCGTTCTGCAGCAGTTTTATACGCGGGTGAAGACGGGTGTGCGAGGCCTCGGCTTCGTTCGCACGAAGGCCGAGGTGGACTGGCCGGCCGACCTTCAGGTCAAGCTGCCGAAAGCTCCCGAGGTCAAAGCGCCAACCGCCGCGCCCGCCGCCCAGCCTGACGCCAAACCGGCCGACGCGAAAACCCCCGACGCAAAATGACCGGCGAGCCCATCGCGCGGGTCAAGAACGTCTCGCATAGTTACGGTTCAACCGTCGCGCTCGCGAACGTCAGCATTGATATTCCCTCGGGCATCATGGTCGGGGTGATCGGGCCGGACGGCGTGGGCAAGTCGACGCTGCTCGGCCTCATCGCCGGCGTGAAGACGATCCAGCAGGGCGAGGTCGTCGTCTTCGACAAGAGCATCGCCGACAGCGAGACGCTGCGTGAGATGCGTGGCCGTATCGCCTACATGCCGCAGGGGCTCGGTCGCAACCTCTATCCGACGCTCTCCGTCTTCGAGAACATCGACTTCTTCGGCCGATTGTTCGGATTGTCGGCGACGGAGCGTCGCTCCAAGATCGACGAGCTTCTTACGGCGACGAGCCTCGAGAAGTTCGAGGCGCGTCCCGCCGGCAAGCTGTCCGGCGGCATGAAGCAGAAACTCAGTCTCTGCTGCGCGCTCATCAACGACCCCGACCTTCTCATCCTCGACGAGCCGACAACCGGCGTCGACCCGCTGTCGCGCGGCCAGTTCTGGGACCTCATCAACACCATCCGCGCGCGCCGGCCGCAGATGAGCGTCATTGTCGCCACCGCTTATATGGACGAAGCGGAGCGCTTCGATTGGCTGATGGCGATGGACGACGGCAAGATCATCGCCACCGGGACGCTGAAGGAGCTCTTGGCCAAGACGGGCGAGCCCAACCTCGACGACGCCTTCATCGCGATGATGCCTGAGGCCAAGCGCGCGCTGCACAAGAAAGTGGTGGTGCGCCCGCGCGTGGCCTCTCCGGACGAGACGCCGGCGATCGAGGCCGAGGGACTGACGCGCCAATTCGGCGACTTCGTAGCGGTCGACCATGTCAGCTTCAAGATTGCGCGCGGTGAAATCTTCGGCTTTCTCGGTTCGAACGGCTGCGGCAAGTCGACGACGATGAAAATGCTGGTGGGTTTTCTGCCGGCCAGCAGCGGCACGTGCAAGCTGTTCGGCGAGCCGATGGGCTCGAACGATATGCAGGCCCGGCGCAACGTCGGATACATGACCCAGGCCTTTTCACTCTATGGCGAATTGACGGTCGCACAGAATCTCGAGCTCCACGCCCAGCTCTATCACCTGCCGCCGGAAAAGGTCGCAGGCCGGATCGAGGACCTGCTCGAGCGCTACGACCTGAAGTCGGTCGTCAATTCGCGCCCCGACAGCCTCCCGCTCGGCATGAAGCAGCGCCTCCAGCTCGCCGTCGCTGTGCTCCACGAGCCTTCCATTCTCATCCTTGACGAGCCGACCTCGGGCGTCGACCCCATCGCCCGCGACGCATTCTGGCGCACGCTCATCGACCTCTCGCGCGATGAGGGCGTGACGATTTTCGTCACAACGCATTTCATGAACGAAGCGGACCGCTGCGACCGCATCTCGCTCATGCACGCGGGCAAGGTCCTCGCCGTCGGCGCGCCGCAAGAACTGGTCAGGGAGCGCGGCAGCGCGTCGCTCGAGGACTGCTTCGTCGGCTATCTCGCCGAGGCCGCCGGCATCGACATGTCGAAAAAGGCCGAGGGGCCCGCGCCGGCCGTCGCCGAAGTCGTGGCGACCGAACGGCCGAAGCGGTTCAAGATCGGCCGACTCTGGGCTTATGCCCGGCGTGAGACGGTCGAACTGCTGCGCGATCCGATCCGGCTGGCTTTCGCGCTCGTCGGTCCGATCATTCTCATGTTCGCCTTTGGCTATGGAATCTCGTTCGACATTGAGAATTTGCAGACTGCGAGCTTCGATCAGGACGAGACGCCCGAGAGCCGCGAGCTGCTTCAGGGTTTCGATGGATCGCGCTATTTCGCGGTCCAACCCCCGATCAAGACACCGGACGATATGGAGCGGCGACTCCGGAGCGGGAATACTCAGATCGTGGTCGAAGTGCCGCCAGGATTCGGCCGAGACCTTCTCAACAACCGCACGCCGGAAGTCGACGCGACGGTCGACGGCGCGATGACGTTCCGCGGCGAGACGTCCAAGAACTACGTGACCCGCGTAATCCGGAAGCAAGGGGAAGAGTTGCAGCGGAGCTTGCACCGCGCCGGCAGTCCCAATGCCTGGAACTCCGAAGATATCCAGACCCGCTTTCGCTACAATCAGGCCTTTCTCAGCGTGAACGCGATGGTGCCCAGCATTTTCATGCTGCTCTTGTGCCTGATTCCGGCGATCATGTCGGCGATCGCGGTCGTGCGCGAGAAGGAGACCGGCTCGATCGCCAACTTCCGCTCAACCCCGATCACCCGATTCGAGTACCTGATCGGCAAGGAGCTGCCCTATATCGTGGTCTCGATGATCGCCTTCTTCGCCTTGCTCATGATCGCGATTTTCATTTTCCGCGTGCCGCCGAAGGGACCGTTCCTTGTCCTGCTCTTGGGAACGATCGTCTATGTTGTCGCGACCGTGGGATTCGGCGTTCTGATCTCGTCCTTCACCCGGACGCAGGTCGCAGCCGTCTTCGCGACGGCGATTCTCTCGATCGTGCCGGCGGTCAATTTCTCCGGAATGCTCGCGCCGGTCTCTTCGCTCTCCGGCGGAGCGAGGGTGATCGGCCTGTCGTTTCCCTCGTCCTGGTATCAGCAGATTTCGGTCGGCGTATTCGCCAAGGCGCTCGGCATCGCCGACCTCTGGCGCGACATCGCTGCGATCGCGTTCATCGCGCTCGTGTTTCTGGCTTTGTCGCTAGCCTTGCTTCGCAAGCAGGAGACCTGAGATGACGGCGTCTTCGCCGCCGCCAGCCCCACATCTCGCGGAGGTGAAGCCGCTCACCTTCGTCGACCATGTCGTCAACGTCTTCCATTTGGTCATCAAGGAACTGAGAAGCATCCGCGCTGACCCGACGATGCTCATACTGGTCGTCTACGCCTTCAGTATCTCCGTCAACACGGTGGCCACCGGCGCCGTAACCGAGGCGACCAATCTTTCAGTCGGCATCGTCGACGAGGACGGCTCGGACCTGTCGCGGCGGATCGCCGAGGGGCTTCGGCTGCCGACCTTCCAGCCGCCGGTGCACATCACTGCTTCCGACATCGACCCGTTGATGGATCAGGGCAAGCTCCTGTTCGTGGTCGAAATCCCGCCCAATTTTGAGGCGGATATCCGCGCCCAGCGTCAGACGGGAATTCAGATCAACGTTGACGCAACCGCCGTCGCGCAAGCTGGCAATGGCGCCGGGTACCTGAACACAGCGATCGCCAACGAGATCCAGAGTTTCATCTCCGGTCGGGAGGGCGCAACGGGGGGCTTGATCAATCTCGTTGTGCGCGCCGCCTTCAATCCGAACCTCAAGACGGCGTGGTTCTCGGCGATGACCCAGGTCATCAACCAGATCACGCTTCTGACGGTCATCCTCACCGGCGCGGCGCTGATCCGCGAGCGCGAACAAGGCACGGTCGAGCACCTGCTGGTCATGCCGGTCGTGCCGTCGGAGATCATGCTCGCCAAGATGATCGCCAACGGCCTCGTCATCCTGGTCGCAGCGATGCTGTCGCTGCAGTTCGTCGTGCACTGGTGGATCGGCTCGCCGATCAACGGGTCTTTGCTTCTATTCCTGCTCGGGGCGGCGATCTATGCGCTCGTCGTGGCCGCGCTCGGCATCATGCTCGGCACGCTCGCGACGACAATGGGCCAGTTTGGTCTGCTCGCTATGCCGGTGCTGATCGTCACGCAATTGCTCTCAGGCAGCGCCACACCGATGGAGAGCATGCCTATCTGGCTGCAGTATTTCATCCAGACCATCAGCCCGACGCCGCATTTCGTGCAATTCGCTCAGGCGGTGCTATTCCGCGGCGCCGACATCACCCTTGTATGGCGCCCGCTCGTCGCAATGTTCGCGATCGGCGTCGTCTATTTCACGATCGCCAGCATCCGCTTCCGGAAGGTGATCTTCGGAGGCTGACGCCGGGTGGCCGTCAGCCTCCGCTCTTTCAGTTCACCTTTTTCGCCGCCCGCGCGCGTAGGATTTCCTCTGTCAGTTCATGGACGTGGGACTTCGGGATCAGCCCATCGACCGTCAGCGAAGCCAGGCCGTGAACTAGCGCCCATCCCCCGACCGCCTCGGGACTATGGCTGTTGGAGCCCTTGTCCGCGGCGCGCTCCAAGAGTCCGAACGCGGCCTGGGCGGCTTCGTCGAGTTGCGGGTACCGGGCCCGCTCGGCGAGAACCGGGCCGAACATCAGCCTGAAAAGGCCCCGCTTCTGTTGGGCGAAATCCACATATGCGAGCCCGAGCGACGCCAACGGCGCCTGCTCGTCGAGGGCGGCCTCCATGTGTTCCTGGAGCTCGCGGAACCCCTCGGCGGCGACAGAGGCGAGCAGATCTTCCTTGCTCGCGAAATGGCGATAAGCCGCGGTCGCCGACACGCCGACCCGGCGTGCCGTCTCCCGCAACCCTACAGTGTCCGGGCCCCCCTCGTCGAGAATAGCGCGGGCGGCGCTGCGCATAGCGTTCGGCAAGTCTCCGTGACGATAGGGGCGATGGGCAGGAGTTTCCATAGTGACTTCTCCGTCCGCGGGCTCAGCCGCCCCCCAGGCCGAGCCGTCTATTAGGTTAGCATTCAACGTCACCATTTTGAGTTTACCTTGTAAGAAACTGTTTTGTCCAGCCAATCTATGCAGGCGCGCCAATCCTGACGGGCTTTCCACAGTGAAACTCGACGCTTAGTTCCATTGCGGAAGACGGTCAGTTCCATTGCGGAGTGGGTCGACCTGACTCGGGACGCGGAACGTGGGAGACGCCGTCCGAGAATCAGCGATTTGACAGCTTGGGCCGCGAGAGCGTCTGATGCGGCAGGAGGCTGCGCTTTGGGATGAAGATCACTGTCAACATCGATTGCACCCCCCTGGAGGCCCGCCAGTTCATGGGACTTCCCGACGTGGAACCGATGCAGAAGGCGGCCATGGCCGAGATCGAGCGGCGCATGATGGTCGAACTGGAGCGCTACTCGCCGGAGACGCTGTTCAAGGCCTGGCTGCCAATCGCGGGCATGAACGCGGAATGGTTCCAGGACTTCCTGAAGCGGACTTCCTGACCCTGCGACCGCCTGTCGCGGACAGGAATTTTCGGCTCGGCGCGCTCGAAGACCCTTCCGAGGGCAGGGCCCCGCGACTACATCATGCCGAGGCTGCCCAAGGCGGCAAAATCTGACCATTGGGCCGCCCCTGTCGCTTCGGGACCGGGAACGGCGCCATCAAGGGGAAGAGCATGAATCTGGAAAAATATACCGAGCGGGCCCGGGGCTTCGTTCAGTCCGCGCAGCAGCTCGCGCTTCGGGAAGGGAACCAGCAGTTCACGCCCGAGCACCTTCTGAAAGTCCTGCTGGATGATGAGGAAGGACTGTGCGCGGGCCTCATCGACCGGGCGGGCGGCAATTCGCGGGAGGCGCTCCGGCAGACGGAAGCGGCGCTCAACAAGCTTCCGAAAATCGGCGGCTCGGGTGCGGGTCAGCTTTACTTGGCGCCGACGACCGCGCGCATTTTCGACAACGCCGAGAAGATCGCCCAGAAGGCGGGCGATTCCTTCGTGACCGTCGAGCGCCTGCTCATTGCAATTGCGATGGAGAAGGGGGCCGAGGCCGCCAAGATCCTCGCCAATGTGGGCGTGACGCCGCAGACTCTGAACGCGGCCGTCAACGATCTGCGCAAGGGTCGAACCGCCGACTCGGCCAGCGCCGAGAACGCCTATGATGCGCTGAAGAAATACACCCGCGACCTGACCGACGCCGCCAGGAACGGCAAGCTCGATCCGGTGATCGGCCGCGACGAGGAAATCCGCCGCACGATCCAGGTGCTGTCCCGTCGCACCAAGAACAATCCTGTTCTCATCGGCGAGCCGGGAGTCGGCAAGACCGCCATTGTCGAGGGCCTCGCGCTGCGCATCGTTAACGGCGACGTGCCGGAGTCGATTCGCGACAAGAAGCTGCTCGCCCTCGACATGGGCTCCCTGATCGCCGGCGCGAAATATCGCGGTGAGTTTGAAGAACGCCTCAAGGCTGTGCTCAATGAAGTGACGGCGGCTGCAGGCGGGATCATCCTGTTCATCGACGAGATGCACACGCTCGTCGGCGCCGGCAAAGCGGACGGGGCGATGGACGCCTCAAACCTTCTCAAGCCAGCCCTTGCCCGTGGCGAACTCCATTGCGTCGGCGCAACCACGCTCGACGAGTACCGCAAACATGTCGAGAAGGACGCGGCGCTCGCGCGACGCTTCCAGCCGGTATTCGTCTCCCAGCCAACGGTCGAGGACACGATCTCGATTCTGCGCGGTCTCAAAGAGAAATATGAGGCGCATCACGGCGTCCGGATCACCGACCCGGCGATCATAGCTGCGGCGACCCTATCCGACCGCTACATCTCCGAGCGGTTCCTGCCGGACAAGGCGATCGACCTGATCGACGAGGCGGCGTCCCGTCAGCGCATGCAGGTCGATTCCAAGCCGGAGGAGCTGGACGAACTGGACCGCCGCATCATGCAGCTCAAGATCGAACAGGAGGCGCTGAAGAAGGAGACTGACAACGCCTCGAAGGATCGCTTGCAAAAGCTCGGCGGCGAACTCGCCGAACTGCAGGAGAAGTCCGACTCGCTTACCGCGCGCTGGAAGGCCGAAAAAGACAAGGTCGGCCAGGCCGCCAAGCTCAAGGAAGAGCTCGATGCGGCGCGCAATGCGCTCGCCCAGGCGCAACGCAAGGGCGACTATGCGGAGGCTGGCCGGCTCACCTACGGCACGATCCCCGAACTTGAGAAGAAACTTGCGGATGCCGAGCAGCAGGGCAGCGGCGGAGCGCTGGTCGACGAGGCGGTTACGGCCAATCACGTGGCCCAGGTGGTTTCCCGCTGGACGGGCGTGCCGGTCGACAAGATGCTCGAAGGCGAACGGGAAAAGCTCCTCAAGATGGAGGAAGAGATCGCCCGGCGGGTCGTCGGGCAGCGCGAAGCCGTCGTCGCGGTCTCGACGGCGGTGCGGCGCGCCCGCGCGGGCCTGCAGGACCCGAACCGGCCGATCGGCTCGTTCATGTTCTTAGGCCCCACCGGCGTCGGCAAGACCGAGCTCACCAAGGCGCTCGCCTCGTTCCTCTTCGACGACGAGAGCGCGATGGTGCGCATCGACATGTCCGAGTACATGGAGAAGCACTCGGTCGCTCGGCTCATTGGCGCGCCTCCTGGCTATGTCGGCTATGAGGAAGGCGGCGCCCTGACCGAAGCCGTCCGTCGCAGGCCCTATCAGGTCGTACTGTTCGACGAGATCGAGAAGGCGCATCCGGACGTGTTCAACGTCCTGCTGCAGGTTCTCGACGACGGTCGGCTGACCGACGGCCAGGGGCGCACGGTGGACTTCCGCAACGTGCTGATTGTCATGACCTCGAATCTCGGCTCAGAGTACCTCGTGAATCTCGGCGAGAACGAGGACACGAAGGCGGTCGAGAAGGAGGTCATGGGCATCGTCCGAGGTCACTTCCGGCCGGAGTTCCTGAACCGTATCGACGAGATCATCCTGTTCCACCGGCTCCGCCGCGACGACATGGGCGCAATCGTCGACATTCAGTTCACACGGCTCCGCCGCCTGCTCGATGAGCGCAAGATCAAGCTCGATCTGGACGCTAAAGGCAGGCAGTGGCTCGCCGACAAGGGCTACGATCCGGTCTATGGCGCGCGCCCGCTCAAACGCGTCATCCAGAAGTGGGTGCAGGACCCGTTAGCCCAGATGCTGCTCGCCGGCGAGATCGTCGACGGCGCGACGGTCAAGGTCGGCGCGGACAAGGGTCGGCTCACTCTTGACGGCAAGCCGATCGGCTCGGCCGATGAGGACGAGGCCCCCGCCAGGCCGACGGTCGTCCAGTTCCCGAAGGGCTGACGACGTGGCAGCCGCCGTGTCCCGCCAACGGGCGGGGCGCGGTGGATCCTACCACTCTTTGAGCGAGTCACACTGTTCGCACTTGGTTCCGCTCCCGCGACGCCGCGGTGCGACGGGCGCCCGAATCGGCTAAGCTTTCCGCGCGCCAACCCGGAGTTCTGACGGTCCATGTTCGGCAATGCCATGACCCGCTTTCTCGGCGGCTCGCCTACGGGCGTGCTGGTGCGGCTCATTGCCGTGTCTTTCGTCGTCGGGCTGCTTCTGGAGATGTTCGGCTTCGATCCAGGAAGCCTCTTTCATCAGGCGATCCGGGCTCTGCGGCATCTCGTGGACTTCGGCTTCACCGATCTGCGCCAGATCGGCCATGTGCTATTGACTGGCGCTATGGTGGTCATCCCCGTCTGGATCGTGCTCCGGCTGCTCGACTTTGGCCGGACCCGCTGACAGGGGCGAAAAAAGTCCCATCCGCCCGAAGGCTGCGCGCGTTCGCCAGCCCGGCGGGCGCGAAGCAACTGTCGAAACGTTAGACACAGAGTTCAAGCGATCTATTCTCAGAAGCAAGAATTTGCGCCAGGACTCCGTCACGCCCGCTCACGGCGTTTCGCGGAATCTTAATCCGCGCCGTCTTCCTCGCCCCTGTGATGGTGGACAGCGGGTTCATGGCAGTGAGCGGAATGGTCGCGGCCGTGGCGATGATCGTCGGCATGGTGGCCATGCTCATGGTCATGGTCATAGTCATGATAGTGGTCATGACTATGATGGCCATGATCGCCCGCAGGATGAGAATGCGCATGATCGTGGCTGTGCGCCTCGGCCGCCGCCATCACATAGGCCGGGCCTTCCGGGTTGAAGGGGGCTTCGAGCGGGATCACCCGCGCCCCCAGGGACTTCGCCATCGCCTCGATCTCCGGATCGCGGCGGACGCGCAGCGCCTTCCCCGTCGCCTCTGCAGGCGCATGATAGTTGCCCAGACGAAGCGCGATCCGGATGAGGATCAGCGGGTCCGCGGCGCGGATTTCGATGAGCGGTTCGGGCGCGGCGACCACCTCCACGATCCGCCCGTCGTCTAGCTTCAACCCATCCCCGCCGCGCAGCATCGCAGCCTCGGCGAGATCAAGCGTGAAAGCGAGGCCACCGACGCCGGCGAACTCAGCACGCCGGCGATACCGCTCCTCGAATTCGAGGACGATGACGTCGGCGGGCTCCCCCGACCAGTGACCCGAGGCGACGACCTCTTTCGCGCGCTGCATCTCTTTTTCCTCTCGATCAAACCTGTCGGCTCAAAGAGCGACTCCAAAAGGGATGCATCGCTCCTCAGATGAGACGGCGTTCATACGGTTCGGTGTTTAAGCGGCGCTCGCGGCGGGGAAAAGGCGCCCGCTCAGACGCGCTCCGCCTCCTCCCGCATCAGCGCCCAAAGCGCTTCCACATCGGCGCGCTCGGTTGTGAGCGCGCCAATCGAAACGCGGACCATCCAGCGGCCGTCGAGGGTGGCGGGCGTCAGATAGGCCTTGCCCGAACGATTTATCGCCTGCGCCCAGCCAAGCGTTCGCCTGTCGAGCGCGTCGGCCTCGAGGCCCTCGGGCTCATAGCGCAGGCAGACCGTCTGCAGGGGAACGGGCGCCAGAACCCTCCAACCCGCCGCGCACTTGGCTTCGCCTTCGAGCCAGCGGGCGTTCTCGATGTCGCGGCGAAGCCGCGCCTGCAGCGCCTCCACCCCCTCCGCGCGCAGCAAGCACCAGAGCTTTAGCGCCCGGAACCGGCGCCCAAGCGGGATGCCCCAGTCGCGAAAATTCGTCACCTCGTCTTCGACATGATTGCGCAGATAGCTGGGATTCGCGCCCATCACCCGGATCAGATGCTGCGGATCGCGGACATAATAGAGCGAGCAGTCGAAGGCGGCGCCGAGCCATTTGTGCGGATTGAAGACGAGCGAGTCCGCGCCCTCGATCCCCTCCCACATCCAGCGGCATTCCGTCAAAATCATCGCCGACCCGGCCATCGCCGCATCGACGTGCAGCCAGATCCCATAGCGCTGCGCGATCGCGGCAAGCGCGGCGATCGGATCTAGCGCCGTCGTCCCGGTCGCGCCAGTGGTTCCAATGATGGCGCAGGGAACACACCCAGCGGCGATATCGGCCTGAACGGCCGCCTCCAGGGCGTCCGGACGCATGGCGTAGGCTGGGTCGAGATCGACGAAGCGAAGGTTCTCGCGGCCCAAGCCGGCGAGAACCACATCCTTCTCAACCGAACTGTTCGACTGGGCCGAGGTATAGACGACCAACGGCTTCTCGCTCGCCGCGAGACCGCCGCGCGCCAGCGAATAGTTCGTGGCGCGTTCGCGGGCTGAGATCAGCGCCACCAGCGTGCTGGTCGAGGCAGAGTCCTGGATGACGCCGCTCCAGGCGTTGGAGAGCCCGACGATCTGGCGCACCCAGTCCGCGACGGTCTCCTCGACCTCCGTCAGCGCCGGCGCCGCCTGCCATGTGAGACCGAGGGCTCCGAGCCCGGTGCTCAGGAAATCGCCGAGCACTGAGGAAAGATCGCTGTTGGCCGGGAAATAGCCGAAGAAGCGCGGATGCTGGAAATGAGAGAGGCCGGGCACGACGAGAGAATCCATGTCGCGCAGGATGGCGTCGAAGGATTCGGGCCCGGCAGGGGCCGACTTCGGCAGGGCTGCGCGAATCGCTCCCGGCTTCGCATCGGCCATCACGGGGCGCCCCGCGAGGTTTTCGCGATAGTCGGCGATCCAGTCGATGATCTCGTGACCGACGCGGCGGAATTGCTCGGGCGTCAAGCGTCTCTCCCTGCCCTCGCGGGCCGCGTAGCGCCAGCCGGCCTGTAAGCCGGGTTCTGTATGGCCGGGGTTGCCCCCGGCGCGACGGCCATTCCTCTGGGACGCCCGTCGCCGGGCGCCTCAAGCAACCAACCCGAGCGACCGGGCCAACGGAAAGGCCCCGTAAGGATTGCTCCTCACGCATCGCTCCTATTCGGTTTTGCTCCCGGCGGGGCTTGCCATGCCGCGAAACGTTGCCGCCCGCGCGGTGCGCTCTTACCGCACCCTTTCACCCTTACCCGGCCGCCTCGCGGGCGTCAGGCGGTTTGCTTTCTGTGGCGCTTTCCCTGGGGTCGCCCCCGCCGGATGTTATCCGGCGCCGTATCCGTTTGGAGCCCGGACTTTCCTCCGCCCGAAGGCGGCGGCCGTCCAGCCGACTGGCGAGGGAGGGCATAGGAGGCCCGCCGCGGCCCGGTCAAGGAGAAAGTCGGCGAGATCTCGGCGCCTTCGCGCCGAATGTGTTCGACTCTTTGGGAACTTCCGCGTTCATTGCAGCTTTACGATGATTATGGGAAAAGGGCGCCCATGCAGGCGGGGCATAGGTTTCCATCTGCGACGCCCATCGCGACGGCGGGGGGCCTGATTTCCGTAGCCGCGGCTTTAGGAGGAATCCTTTCCATGAAGAAGATGCTCGCTCTCTCGCTGGCCCTGGCCGGCGCGGTCTCCGTTTCGGCCTGCGAGACCCCGCAGCAGCAGAATGCCCTCGTCGGCGGCGCGCTTGGCGGGGGCGCGGGCGCGCTGATCGGCTCGGCAGTTTCGGGCGGCAGCGCGGGCGGCGCTCTTGCTGGCGCCGCAATTGGCGCGGGTTCGGGCGCAATCCTCGGCGCCGCCGCGACGCCGCAGCCGGCCGGCCGTTGCGCGCAGTGGGGCTACGATTACAACGGCAACCGCGTCTGCGTCGCTTTCTACTGAGAAAACACCCACGGCGGGCGCGACGGCCCGTCAGAGAACTTCGGAGGACTCTTTACCCATGAAAAAGATCATCGCTCTTTCGCTGGCGCTCTTCGGCGCGGTTTCGTTGTCGGCCTGCCAGACGCAGCAGCAGCAGACAGGCACACTGGTTGGCGGCGCGCTCGGGGCCGGCACCGGCGCGCTGGTGGGGTCCGCGGTCTCGGGCGGCAGTGCTGGCGGCGCGCTGGCAGGCGCCGCGATCGGCGGCGTGGGCGGCGCCTTGGTCGGCAACGCCGTCACGAGACCGCGCTGCGCTCGGTGGGGCTACGACTACAACGGCAACCGGGTCTGCCTGCGCCAGTATTGAGTTGAACGCCAAGGCCCGGGCTTGAACGCCCGGGCCTTCCGCCTCCCCGGGGCCGCACGCCCGCTTGTCATGACAGCGCCCCCCTCCCCCCACAGCCCGCTCGTCAACCGTTTCCTGCTCTCGCCGAATTTCGGCGAGCGGCGCGGTGGCAGGCGGCCCAACTGCCTGATCCTTCACTATACCGGAATGCCGACCGGCGAAGTGGCGCTGGCGCGGCTCCGCGATCCGGCCTCCGAAGTCTCCTCCCACTATCTGGTCTGGGAGGACGGCCGGATCGACCAGCTGGTGCCGGAGCGCGAACGCGCCTGGCACGCCGGGACGAGCTTCTGGAAAGGCGAGACGGATCTGAACTCGGCGTCGATCGGGATCGAGATCGTCAATTCCGGCCATGACGGCGGCCTGCCGCCGTTTCCCGCGCCGCAGATCGAGGCGGTGATCGCGCTTTCCCGCGACATTTGCGAACGCTGGCGCATCGCGCCCGAGCGCGTGCTCGCCCATTCCGACATCGCGCCCATGCGCAAAAGCGATCCCGGCGAGTTGTTTCCCTGGGAGAGCTTATGGCGCGCCGGCGTTGGGCATTGGGTCGCGCCGCAGCCGGTCTCCGGCCCCGCCCTGTTTCGGCTGCATGACGAAGGGCCGCCGGTGCGAGCCCTCCAGGCGATGCTCGCGCTCTATGGATACGGAGTCGGGATCAGCGGCGTCTACGATCGGGAGACGCGCGCCGCAGTGGCGGCGTTTCAACGCCGGTTCCGCCCGGCGCGCGTGGATGGAGAAGCGGACGCCTCGACCGTGGCGACGCTGAAGGATCTGATCGACGCCCTTCCTGACCCGCGGCTCACGGTCGCCGACAGACGGAAAGGAGGAACAAAAGAGAAGGCTGCGCGTACCTGATTTCACCAAACTTTGAGGAGCTTCCGAGAGTTGAACTGAGATTGCCACTGATTGCCGCTGTTCGCTCTTGACAGGTCCCGGAAACGGGATTGAATGCGCCCGACAACAGAATCTGACCGTTTGGTCGAACAATTTGAGGAGCGCCTGGCGTCGTGAAGGCGACCGATTGGGTACAGCCCGATTACTTCCACAAAGTCATTGATTGCCAGTGGGCGTGTCCGGCCCACACCCCGGTGCCGGAATATATCCGAAAGATCGCCGACGGCGACCACGACGGCGCCTACATGATCAACTGGAACTCGAACGTCTTCCCCGGCATCCTCGGGCGGACGTGCGACCGCCCCTGTGAGCCGGCCTGCAGGCGGGGGCGCCTCCAGGAGGAGCCGGTCGCGATCTGCCGTCTGAAGCGTGTCGCCGCAGACCGAAAGGGGGATGTCGCGAGCCTTCTGCCCAAGGCGCCTGAGCGTCGAAACGGCAAGCGGGTCGCCTGCATCGGCGCGGGACCGGCTTCGCTCACCGTTGCGCGCGACCTCGCGCTCGTCGGCTACGAAGTCGTGGTCTTCGACTCGGACGCGAAGGCCGGCGGTATGATGCGCAGCCAGATTCCGAAATTCCGGCTGCCCGACGAGGTGATCGACGAGGAAGTGGCCTTCGCGCTTTCGACCGGAGGCGCATTCGTCGCGTCGCGTCGGATCGACAGCCTGAAAGCGGTCATGGGCGAGGGTTTCGACGCGATCTTTGTCGGCTGCGGCGCGCCCCGCGGCCGCGACCTGGACGCGCCGGGGCGCCAGGAGGCTGCCCAGAGCATCCATATCGGCATCGAATGGCTGGCCAGTGTCTCCTTCGGGCATGTAAAGGCGATCGGGCGCCGGGTGGTGGTGCTAGGCGGCGGCAACACGGCGATGGATTGCTGTCGCACGGCGCTCCGCCTCGGCGGCGAAACGGTGAAAGTCGTCGTGCGCTCGGGCTTCGCCGAGATGAAGGCCTCCCCATGGGAGAAAGAGGACGCGATGCACGAGGGCGTCGAGATCCTCAATTTCCTCGTGCCAAAGGCCTTCACGCATCAAAATGAACGCCTCACCGGCGTGACCTTCGAGAGAGTCGAGGCCCGTCACGATGACCGTGGCCGCCGGCGGCTCGTTCCGATCGGCGAGCCCAACGTGCACATCCCCTGCGATGATGTTCTCGTGGCTGTAGGTCAGGAGAACGCCTTTCCCTGGATCGAACGCGACGCCGGCGTCGCCTTTCATCGGGATGGCCTACCGGCGATCGACCCCGTCACTTTCCAGTCGAGCGCGCCAAACGTCTTCTTCGGCGGCGATGCTGCCCTGGGGCCGAAGAACATCATCACCGCCGTCGCACATGGCCACGAGGCCGCAATCTCGATCGACGCCTTTTGCCGCGGCGCAAACCCACGCACGCGACCTCCGCCGATGGCCAATCTGGTCAGCCAGAAGATGGGCATCCACGAGTGGTCGTATGACAACGCCATAGCGCTCGACAAGCGCTATATCGTTCCGCAGGTCGAGAGCGCCAAGGCGCTGAGGAACATCAAGACGGAAGTCGAGCTCGGCTTCACGCACGAGCAGGCGCTTAAGGAAGCGGCCCGCTGCCTCAACTGCGATGTCGAGACCGTCTTCTCGCCGCCCGCCTGCATCGAATGCGACGCCTGCGTCGATGTCTGTCCGCTCGACTGCATCTCCTTCGTCGAGAATGCGCCCGAGAAGGAACTGCGACTCTCGCTTACCGCGCCTGCGTTCAACGGCTCGCAGGCGCTCTATGTTTCCGAAGCCGTGAAGACTGGCCGTGTGATGGTGAAGGACGAGGACCTCTGCCTGCACTGCGGCCTTTGTGCAGAACGCTGTCCCACTGGGGCGTGGGACATGCAGAAGTTCACGTTCGAATCAGCCCGGGCGGGCCTTTCATGTCACTCTCTGCGGTAAATGATTTCGTCATCCGGTTCGCCAACGTCAATGGATCCGGCTCGGCAAGCGCCAATCTCCTGTTTGCGAAATCGATCCTGAGGATGGGCGTTCCCATAGCGCCGCGGAATATATTTCCCTCGAACATCCAGGGCCTGCCGACCTGGTACGAAGTCCGCGTCAGCGGCAGGGGCTGGCTCGGAGCGCGCGGCGGGACCGACCTGCTGATCGCCATGAATCCGCAAACTGTTGCGCAGGACATCGCGGGCATCGAGCCCGGAGGCTATCTCTTTTACGACTCGACGAGGGCCCTGCCTGCCGCGATGCTACGCGCCGACATCGAGGTTCTTGGCATGCCGCTGACCGAAATCTGCGCGGCGCAATATCCGGACCCGAAGCAGCGCGGACTCTACAAGAACATGGTCTATGTCGGCGCGCTGGCGGCGCTTCTCGAGATCGATCTTGCCGTCATGGAGAAGCTGACCGCTGAGCGCTTCAAGGGCAAAGAGAAACTGATCGAGGCCAATGTGCGCGCTTTGCGCCTTGGCCATGACGATGCGAAGGCACGCTTCGCCTGTCCCATCGGTCTGCGCGTGCAACGCAGCGGAGCGGTCGGCAACCGCATCCTCGTCGAAGGCAATTTCGCAGCCGGCTTGGGCGCGACTTACGGCGGCGCGACCGTCTGCGCCTGGTATCCGATCACGCCTTCGACGTCGCTTGCCGAATCTTTCGAACGCAACTGCCTGCGCTATCGCGTCGATCCCGCCACGGGCGCGCGTAATTTCGCGCACATCCAGGCGGAGGACGAGATCGCGGCGATCGGCATGGTGGTCGGCGCGGGCTGGAACGGCGCACGCGCCTTCACCGCGACCTCGGGTCCCGGCATTTCGCTGATGCAGGAATTTTTGGGCCTCGCCTATTTCGCCGAAATTCCGGTGGTGCTCTTCGACGTTCAGCGCGGCGGCCCCTCGACGGGCATGCCGACGCGCACACAGCAATCCGACCTACTGGCCTGCGCCTTCGCCTCGCATGGCGACACGAAGCATGTGCTCATGATCCCCGAGGGGCCCGGCGAATGCTTCCAGTTCGCAGCCGAAGCCTTCGATCTCGCCGAGCGCCTTCAGACGCCAGTCTTTGTCCTGCTCGATCTCGACATCGGCATGAATTCACATCTCGCCGAGCCCTTCCGCTGGGACGATTCGTGCGGCTACGATCGCGGCAAGGTGCTGAGCCATGACGACCTCGACCGCATCGTAAATTTCGGCCGCTACAACGACGTGGACGGCGACGGCATTCCCTTCCGCACGCTGCCGGGGACGCATCCAAATAAGGGAGCCTATTTTACTCGCGGCACGAGCCGCGACCGTTTCGCCCGCTACACCGAAGAGGCCTCGCCCTATGTCGCCAACATGGAACGGCTTTCGCACAAATTCGAAACCGCGCGGGGTCTCGTTCCGCAGCCGGTCTTGCAGAAGGCGGCGCGACCCACCAGGGTCGGCGCGATCTATTACGGCTCGACATCCGTCGCCATGGACGAGGCGCTCGATTTGCTCGCCACGCAAGGCGTGGACGTCGACGCGCTCCGCATTCGCGCCTTTCCCTTAAGCCCGGAGATCGCTGATTTCGTCGCCGCTCACGACCAGGTTTTTCTGATCGAGCAGAACCGCGACGCGCAGATGCGCACGCTGATGGCGGCCGACCTCTGCATCGATCCCGGGCGCCTCACGGCGATCCTGCATTTCGGCGGCATGCCGATCACCGCGCGCTTCATCGCGCGAGAGATCGCGACCCGCCTTCCCTCATCGCGTGCGAAAAAATCCGTCGAGGCAGTGTCGTGAGCTATCTCGCCAAGCCAAAGTTCCAGCATCCGGCGCTTGAGGTGAACGCGCTCGGGCTCACCCACCGCGACTACGAGGGCGCAATGTCGACGCTCTGCGCCGGATGCGGTCACGATTCGATCAGCGCTGCGATCATCCGCGCCTCATTCGAACTCGCGCTCCCGCCTCATCGCGTCGCCAAGCTCAGCGGCATCGGGTGTTCGTCGAAGACGCCGACTTACATGTTGGGCCAAAGCCACGGATTCAATTCGGTGCACGGGCGGATGCCGTCAGTGTTGACGGGCGCCAGTCTTGCGAATTCGGATCTCATCTATCTCGGCGTGTCGGGCGACGGCGACACGGCCTCGATCGGCCTCGGCCAGTTCGCCCATGCGATGCGGCGCGGCGTCGACATGGTCTATATCGTCGAGAACAATGGCGTGTACGGCTTAACCAAGGGCCAGTTCTCGGCGACCGCCGACCGCGGGTCGGCGAGCAAGAAGGGGGTCACCGCGACCGACCAGCCGCTCGACCTCTGCGGGCTCGCTATCGAACTCGGCGCGTCCTTCGTGGCGCGCTCTTTTTCGGGCGACAAGGCCCAGCTCACGCCGCTCATCAAGGCCGCCTTCGAACACCGGGGCGCCGCATTCCTCGACGTGATTTCACCCTGCGTGACGTTCAACAACCACTCCGGCTCGACGAAAAGCTTTGACTATGTGCGCGAGCACAATATCGCGGTGAATGCGCTGGACGTGATCCTGCCGCGCGATCCCATCGAGATCGACTATGCCGAGGGCGAGGCGCGGAACGTCGAACTCCACGACGGATCGACGATCCGGCTGCATAAGCTCGCGGACGACTACGACGTTTCCGACCGCACCGCGGCCCTCGCCACGATCGCGCGCCATGCGGCGAAGGGCGAGATCGCGACGGGACTCCTGTATCTGGATCGGGACGGCCCCAATCTGCATCGAAGCCTGCGCATGACTAGCCGCCCGCTGAACGAGCTCGGGGCCGAGGTTTTGTGTCCGGGCTCGAAGGCGCTCGACGCGATCAACGCGTCGCTGAGGTAGGGCTCAAACCCGAGGCCCGTCTCTCTGGCGCACGGCCGCGCGGATTGACCTCGCCGTTGTGCAATGCGAAATCGCGACTGCAAAACGGATGAGGGTTGCATGAGCGGGCGCGGGGTCGAAGTTCTGGGGCTGGGAAATTCGCTGGTCGATATTTTGGCCTATGCGGACGACTCCTATCTCCACGCGCAGGAGATGGTAAAGGGCGCGATGACCCTGATCGACGAAGACCGAGCCGAGCAGCTTTACGTCGCCCGCGTCGGTCCCCGGGTCATTTCGGGCGGCTCGGCGGCGAACACGGTCGTCGGCGTCGCCTCTTTCGGCGTCAGCGCGGCCTATATCGGCAAGGTCAAGCGCGATCCACTTGGCGAGGCTTTCATTTCCGACATCCGCTCGGTCGGCGTGACCTTCGACACGAACCCCGCGGAGCACGGCCCGGCGACAGGGCGCTGCTTCGTCTATGTCACGCCGGACGGCGAGCGAACCATGAACACCTATCTCGGCGCGAGTTCCTATCTCTCGCCGGCCGACGTGGATGAGGAGCTCGCGCGCGGCGCCAAAGTCGTTTATCTCGAAGGATATATGTGGGACCGGCCGGATGCGAAATCCGCCTTCCAGAAGGCCGGCAGGATCGCCCATCAGGCGGGCGCGCGGGTTGCGTTGACTCTGTCGGACTCCTTCTGCGTCGACCGTTTCCGCGGCGAATTCATCGAGCTCATGCGCTCGAAAGTTGTCGACACGCTTTTCGCCAACACCGACGAGATTCTTTCGCTCTACGAGACGACCCATTTCGAGGAGGCGCTCGATGCGTTACGCGCCGAAAAGGTGCTCGGCGTCGTCACCCGCTCGGAGAAGGGATGCGTCATCGTGGAAGGCGACCAGACGTGGGAGGCGCCCGCCTTCCCGATCGCAAGGCTCATGGACACGACCGGCGCTGGCGACATGTTCGCCGCAGGCTTCCTGGTCGGCCTGGCGCGCAACGCCGACATGGTGACTTGCGGGCGCCTCGGCTCGCTCGCCGCCTCAGAGATCATTCAGCACCTCGGCGCGAGACCTGAGTTTTCGCTCAAAAGTCTGGCGGCGGAAAAGGGCGTGGCGTTCTAGCGGCGACGCCCAACGGTGAGGAGAACGGCATGCCGCGATTGGCGACGATTGCTCTGGGTTTGGCGCTCACCGCGGCGCCCGTCCACGCCGGAACGCTCGACTTCTATCTCGGAATGGCCCGCGACGTGCCGCAATCCGGGCCCTCGATCGCTCTGTCGCGTGGTTCGGCGGTTTATGTAAAGCTGCAGCGCGCATCCGGGACAGGCTATTCCTGGGCGGCGACCGCGTCGTCCACGGTGGTGTCCGTCGCCAATATCGGTTCGGCAAAGGAGCAGCGCTCGGGCGACGGAAAGAAAGGCATGGTCGGCTTTCCGGTCTATGACATCTTCCGCATTTCGCGCGTAGCGCCAGGCGACGCGGAGATCGATTTTGCGCTTTCTCGCGGGCGCGGCGCGCCGGTGCAGACGCGCAAGCTGATCCTCGGCGATTGACCGGCCCGGAACTGTTGTGGCGCCTCAGCCCTCGACCTTGAGGAATAGCGCGCCATTCGGCGGAATGGCGATGGCGGCGGATTGGCCGAACCCGTCGAGCGGGACGCGGTCCGCCCAGACGGACCCTCCGTTGCCGGTCGGCGCGGGATTCGGAAAGCTGTCGTAGACGTCGGAATTGAACAGTTCGGCCCATTTGCCGCCGCTCGGCAGGCCCACGTGATAGTCAAACTTTGGCCGCTCGTCGAAACTCACCACCGCGACAATATCCTGCCCCGGGCCGCCGTCGGCGACCCAACGGTGAATGACGATGACCCGATCGAAGTTGTTGGAGCGCGACACGCGGACGCCTTCCGCGCTCAGCGCCGGCTCCCGCCGCCGCAATGCGACAAGATCCCCCATGAAGCGGCGATAGTCGGACATGACAGGATCTGCCTCGAGACCCTGCCACCAGATCAGATAGCCGGGGTGATCCTTCTCGTCGTCCGACCACAGTTTATCCTCGAGTATCTCTTGACCCATAAAGAGCGCGGGGATTCCGGGAGCGGCGAACAGCAGGGCCGCTGCAGCCCGGTTTCGGCTCCGCGCATACCAGGATCGACGGTCGGCAGGGTCCGCGAGCGCCGCTATCCGTGCGGCGCCGTCATGACCGAAATAGACGAGGTCGTGGTTCTCGAGACATTGTACGATCCGCCATCTCGCGCTGTAGCCTGGGGGCGTCGAGAATCCCGCCGCGACCGCATCGAGTTGAAGCTGAGCCGTCTGGCCCCCGCGGCTTGGGTCAAGAGCGCGCGGGCCGCATCGCGAAAACCGTCGCCCAGCGC
>Ga0335069_10004334_pt1 | contig 21101 bp, 13 predicted proteins | sample Lox_Sample_11_FD_206714 | JGI IMG/M metagenome (GOLD analysis project Ga0335069, IMG submission 206714) | Soil microbial communities from Loxahatchee National Wildlife Refuge, Florida, United States - Lox_Sample_1.1 | ecosystem: Environmental > Terrestrial > Soil > Wetlands | place: USA...
GCTGAGCTTCGTCCTAGCGCTGGTGATCAGCCGGTTGGACTATCACATGGTGTTGGAGCAAACGCCTTGGCTCTATGGGATTTCGGTGCTGCTCCTGGCTGGACTGCTCGCTCTGGGACACTCCATTGCCGGCACGCGGCGGTGGCTGCAATTCGGCCCCATGAGTTTCCAAGTGTCAGAAATCGTTAAGTTGGTTATAATATTAGTTGTGGCTGCCTACTTCGCTGACCGGCGAATCAAGGCGGTCACCTGGGGGGACTTGGTAAAACTGGGAATCGCCGGTGGAATGCCGGCAATCCTGGTGGCCTTGGAGCCCGATTTGGGCACTGCTTTAACATTCATTCCGATTGTCGCGGCCGGTATCATCTTCGCGGGAATCCGCTGGCAGCACATCGCTGTGCTGTGCTTGATGGGTATCCTCGCGTTACCGGTAGGTTGGCATTTCCTCAGGCCCTACCAGCGCGAAAGGTTAATGACGTTCGTACACCCGGCGCAGAATACGCAAACCTCCAGCTACCAGGTTACCCAAACCAAGATTGCGATCGGTTCAGGCGGCTTTTGGGGAAAGGGTCTAGGCAATGGCACGCAGAGCCGGTTGGGTTTTATCCCTGTATCCCACGCCGATTCCATTTTCGCCGCCTTTGCCGAGGAACAGGGATTTGTAGGCACGTTACTGGTGCTTTTGTTGTACTTCGCTCTGCTCCTGCGTTTGCTTGATGGGGCACAGATGGCTCCTGACCGCGCTGGGGCCTTCCTTTTAGTGGGGTTAGCCGCGGTACTGTTTTTTCAAGTGGTCATCAACACGGGGATGATGATCGGGGTTTTCCCGATCACGGGCATCCCGCTGCCGCTCATGAGTCAGGGCGGCTCCTCCTTGCTCTTCACGTTTCTTGGCTTGGGGCTGGCGATGAGCGTGAGGGCAAGGCGATACGTGAATTGAAGGCAGCCCTTCGCCCGCCGGGTTGGGATTCACTGCTGTCCAGCCTGGGGGGCCAATATTCCGAGCGATTCGCCGGGAAGGTTTGACCGCGGGTCGCAAGCCGGGGTTTCCAACGAGAACCGCGTGTGAAAGCGTGCCTTGGAAATCTTCCGGCCCTGATTCTTGAGCCGGCCGAGGTAAGCGCAGGTTATCCCGTAGAACTGGGACACCGGTCCGGTATGGGACGCTGTTGGCTGATCTCCGTCGTATGGCGGATTGATTCCCCGGCGTTCCGGAAAGAGGAGTTTCCATGCCCAAGGAGATGTACATTTCCTCGTCTCCCCACGAGACGAAGGTCGCCGTGTTGGAAGACGACCAACTGGTTGAAGTCTATTTCGAACGCGATACGGATGTCGGCTTGGTGGGCGGTATTTACAAAGGCCGAGTCAGCCGCGTGCTTCCCGGCATGCAATCCGCTTTTGTGGATATTGGCCTGGAACGGGACGCATTCCTTTACGTGTCCGATTTCTTTTACGAAGACCAGGAAGAATACGACAGGGTTTTTGAGGAGGCGGAAGCCCGCGCCACCAAGCTTACGGCGCCGCAACCGGAGGTGTCCACGGCGCCCGCGCCGGTCCCCACTCCCGTTGTGGCGGAGGCCCCGCCCGCCGAGGTTACGGAGGCCGCCGCGCCTGCCGCAACCCCGGAGTCACCCGCGGTGGCTCCTAGCCCGGTGGAAGCGCCGGTGGCGCCCGTTGCACCCTCTGCGCCCGTTGCTGCGCCCCCTGGACCCAGGGAAACGCACGATCGTCGGCCCTTTGATCAGCGGCGTGGCCGCCGTCGTCGGCATCGTGGCCGGCCGGATTTCCGGGAGAACCGCCACGACGATCGCCGTTTCGCTCCCTCGCATCGCCCTGAGGGACCAACCCCAGAGTCCTACACGTTCGAAATCCTGCCGGGCGAATCACTGGCGAAATATAGCCACCCAACTCCCACTTCCGCGGAGAATCTGGAGGCTCCATCGGAGGTTCCGCCGGCATCGGTAGAGTTTGGGGTCGTGCAGGAGGAGTCTGCCAATTTGATTGAGTTGCCGGGAGAGGGCGGCCACGTCGCGGGCAGCGCCTCCGTTGGCGAGGTGGCCGAAGTTCCGTTGGAAGCTGGCCCGCCCCCGGGGACCCTTGCCGACGCCACCGCTGTCAAACCGCCGGTATCCGTTGAACCCCGGGTGGAAGCAACTACGGTGGAACCGTCGATTCCCACCGCAGTTCTCCCTGTGGCGACCGCCCTCAACGCGGCGGTGACGGATTCCACAGTGCCGTTTTCTCCCGTTGCGTTGAAGACCCCGGTTGCTTCCTTTGTCTCGGAAGGAGCTCCCGCAGGGGTTCCTGCGAGCGTTGAACCCTTTCCGGCCGGGCCTGCTCCCACGGCGCCAGCGTCCGTACCCATAGTCCCCTTGCTTGCCGCTCCGGTCGTGAGGCCGGAACCCGCCGCGGATGTTGTCGCCTCACTCTCCGCTGCTGAATCCGAGAGTCCCGCTCCATCTTCCCCCGCTGAACCTGCCGAGCCTGTGCCTGCGCCAATGGCGTCGGCAGAAACCTCCCAGATGGACGCCGCCCCCGAAGCGGCGAGGACGGACCCGACTGAATCTGCCTCGGAATTTGCTGAAGCCGGCGGCGTTGAGGAAGGAGCAGAAGAGTTTGAAGAGGGTTTGGAGGAGGGAGAAGAAATTGAGGAAGGCCCCGAGGGGGAACTGGTGGAGGAGGGCGAACTCGCCGCGCCGGCTGCCGCCGATGCAGAAGGAGCAGCTCAACTCGCATTGACTGAGAGCGCCGCTGAAGAAGCACCCGTGGCGGAAGCCCCCGGCGAGCGAACCTACACCTTGCGCGAACCCCATCAGCGCCCGCGCTTTGCCCCGCGCCGCCGTCGTGGGCGCCGGGGGATGGGGGATCGTGGCCCCCGCCGCTCCGACAAGCCGCGCGAGTCATCCCGGCCCGGCAACCATCATCCCGTGCAGATCGCCGAGGTGCTGAAGGAAGGCCAGGAGATCATCGTCCAGATTGCCAAAGAACCGTTGGGCACCAAGGGCGCCCGCATCACTTCGCACGTGGCCCTGCCGGGACGTTACCTGGTCTACATGCCGACCATCGAGCACATCGGCGTCTCGCGCAAAATCGCTTCGGAGGAGGAGCGGCTGCGCCTGCGCAACATTATTCTGGAAAACAGAGGCTCACTGACCGGGGGCTTCATCGTTCGTACCGCCGGCCAGGGCCGCCCGGAGGATGAGTTCAAAGCGGATCTAAGGTTTCTCTCCACCCTCTGGTCCGAGATCCGGTCCAAATCGGACCGCCTGAAAGCGCCGGTGCTGCTGCATCGCGATCTCGATCTGGTGCAGCGCCTGCTACGCGACCTGTTGACGCCTGATTTCAAGTCCGTGCGCGTGGACAGCGAAATCGATTACGAGCGCGTCTTGGATTTTGTGAATCGTTGCCAGCCCGCGCTGATCGGCAAGGTGAAGCTCTACAGCCGCGATGCCCCTCTTTTTGAGGAGTTCGGAATCCAGCAGGAGCTGGACAAGGCGCTCAAGCCCAAGGTCTGGCTGAAGTCAGGGGGTTACATCGTCATCAACCAGACGGAAGCGCTGGTGGCCATCGACGTCAACACCGGCAAGTACGTTGGAAAGACGAATCGCCTCGAAGATACCATCGTCAAAACCAACATCGACGCGGTGAACGAAATTGTTCGTCAAGTGCGCCTGCGCGATCTGGGCGGCATCATCGTGATCGACTTTATCGATATGGACGAGCGCAAAAACCGCGCCAAGGTGGTGCAGGCCCTGGAAGAAGCTCTGCGCTCTGACCGCGCTCCCACCAAGGTCATTTCCTTCCACGACTTTGGATTGGTGGCTGTCACCCGCAAGCGCGTCAAGCAGTCGCTGGAGCGCACGCTCTGCGAGCCGTGCAATTATTGCAGCGGTTCCGGTTGGGTAAAGAGTGTCAATACCATCTGCAACGAAATCCTGGCGGAAGCCCGGAAGATGGCCAAGGGCATTGACGGCCGTGTCATGACGCTGCGCGTTAACCCGGAAGTCGCCAGGGCGCTGAAGTCGCGTGAAGGAGGCCTGGTTTCCGAACTCGAATCGCTTACGAAGAAGGACGTCATCATCAAAGGCGACCCGATGGTGCATCAGGAGAGATTCGAGATATTTTAGCGCTCAATCTTCCACACCGGCGATGGCGTGTTCGCTTTCGCGTGCCGCATAACGGACGACGGCGGCCAGGGATGCCGGCGGCAACTCAACGGTATTCTGGCGGCGCCGCCTGAGGGCGTTCTCCGTGGCAATGCGGACCACGTGCAGGAGTTCGGGTTCGGAGAGCGGTGGAACGATGAAATCAAAGGCGCCACGCTCGATCACGTTCACGTAGAAACCCACGTCCGCAAAAGGAGCCACCACGATCACATTCACCGCGGCCGCGGCCTTCCCCGCCAGGGTCAGTACGTCCGCCCAGTTACCGTCGCCCAATTGAATCTCCGTAAAGACCAGATGAGGCGGAGCGTCGGCCCAGAGCGCCATGGCCGCCTCCGCGCAATTCCGGGCGGTGAAGATATCGATGGCCTGCTCTTCCAGCGCCAGGCGTAATGGATCCAGCGGGTCGGGGCGGGCTTTCACCAGCAGTGCCTTGATGTTCTCAACCATAAACCCTCCTTCCAGGCAACTGACCTTGGGTCGATCGTCGACTCTCCTCAACATTCAACCGGAAGGTGGCGCGACGCTACCCACGCCGCGCTCCCTCCCGGTTTTATAAGCGGGTGGCGCTCGGAGGTCTCCACCCGCAGCTTAACCACGAAACCGTAGTCTCTCCGAGGCCGATTAACGGCAATTGAGGGAATCGTGAAGGCCGGGTTAAATCTGCTCTTGGGTGTCGATTGTCGATCCGCGATTTCGGGTTGAGGCGGCGTACGGATATTTCGACTTATGGACCGGGTTTGACTCCCCGCGCCGGGAAACCAAAAAGGTGGGCGGGTTGTGTTAGAATTCCGCCGTGGCCTTCCATGATGAGCCCAAGTGCCGGTAATCATCCCCTGATCGCGATCATGGGTCCCACCGCCGCCGGCAAGTCGGCGTTAGCCTTGACACTGGCCGAGCACCTGAACGGCGAAGTGGTGAACTACGACTCGGTGCAGGTATATCGCGGCTTCGACGTAGGGGCGGGGAAATTGACGCCTACCGAGCGGCGTGGCGTAGCGCACCATTTGCTGGATTGCCTGGAGCCGGAGGCAGTGTTCACGGCGGGCGATTACCGCCGGGAGGCGTTGAAGGTCCTGGCGGATTTGCGCGGGCGCGGCAAGATTCCCATCTTCGTAGGAGGGACAGGGCTTTACCTGCGCGCGCTGTTGGTGGGGCTATTTGAGGGCCCGGTGCGGTCCGAGGCTTTGCGCGAACGATTGCGGGCCATGGGTAATCGGCGCGGGCGCGAGTTCCTGCACCGCCTGTTGGCCCGGTTGGACGCACCCGCGGCGGCGCGCATCAAACCTCGCGACACCCAGAAGTTGATTCGCGCCGTGGAGGTATGTATCCTCTCGCGGCAACCGCTTTCGGCCCTCCACGCCCGGGGCCGGGTGGGACTGGAGGGATATCGCGTTACCAAGATCGGGCTGGATCCCCCCCGGAAGCTCCTCTACGATCGCATCAATCGCCGCGTGGAACACATGTTCGCGGCGGGTTTGATGGAGGAGGCCCGACACTTGCTTGACCGTCGCGATGCGGCGCGCATCAAACCTCTGGGCGCCCTGGGATACCGGCAAGCCTGCCAGGTCCTGGAAGGGGATGCGAGCCGTGAGGAAGCCGTGGTCGCAACGCAAGCGGCCACTCGACATTATGCCAAGCGCCAATTAACCTGGTTCCGGCGCGAGGCGGACGTAATCTGGTATGAGGGGTTCGGCGACGACCCGTACGTTCAAGGTCGCATTAGGGAGACCCTGGCCGGGATGCCGGCGATCACCGCGGAAAGGCCCATTGCTTTTCCGGGGGGCACATTGACCTTGTAGGTTCCACTCCAGGGCGACCATGGAAAATCGCATGCTAAAAGAGAGAATAAACATGGAGAAGCAACCGCAGAACATTCAGGACGGTTTTTTGAATTCCGCCCGCAAGGAAAAACTCATGGTGACGGTATACCTGTTGAGCGGGGTCAAGTTGACCGGGCGCATTCGCAGTTTCGACAAGTATTCCGTCATTCTGGAGAATAACCACCAGGAACAGATGGTCTTCAAGCACGCCATCGCCACGGTGGTGCTGCCCCGTGCCGTGCCCGTGGCGGCTGCCCCGGCGGCCCCGGAGGGATAGAAGCATTCGACGTCCGCAGGTTTTGGAGAGAGCATTTCTGGCAGGTTGGGAATCCACCCGCCGCGATGGCGTCACCGCAGGCATCGTGGCCGCGGAAGATTCCCTGCGGGAACTCAGGGAACTCACGATCAGCGCCGGCGCCCGCGTGGTGGGGGAGGCCCTGCAACGCTCGCCGGAACCCGAGCCGGCCACCCTGCTGGGACGTGGCAAGGTGCATGAGGTTCGCACCCAGGCGCGTACGGCGAGTGCCGACCTGGTGATCTTCGACCACGACCTAACCCCCACGCAACTCCGCAACCTCGAAAAACTCCTGGACCTGAAAGTCATTGACCGCACCCAGATCATCCTGGACATCTTCGCCCGCCGGGCCCGCAGCCGGGAGGGACAACTGCAAGTTGAGTTGGCGCAATTGAACTACCTTCTGCCGCGGCTCTCCGGACACGGAACCGTCCTCTCACGCCTGGGCGGCGGCATTGGAACGCGTGGCCCCGGCGAGCAGCAGCTCGAATACGACCGCCGCCGCATCCGCCGCCGCATCCGCATCCTGACGGAAGGCATTGACCGGGTGCGTTCGCAACGCGCCTTGCACCGCGCCCACCGCCGCGATCAGAACCTCCACATCGTGGCGCTGGTGGGTTACACCAACGCCGGCAAGTCAACCCTGTTCAATGCCCTGACCGCTGCCGGGGTCGTCACTTCCTCTCGCATGTTCGCCACGCTCGATACTACCGTCCGCGCCATGGTACTGGACTCGCATCGAATGGCGCTGCTCTCCGATACTGTGGGGTTCATTCGCAAACTCCCGCCTCACCTCGTGGCCGCTTTCCGCGCCACGCTGGAGGAGCTGGATGAAGCCCGCGTTCTCCTGCACGTGACTGACGCTTCCGACCCGCAATGCGCCGCTCAGGACGCTGCCGTCGAGGCGCTGCTGGAGGATTTGGGAGTGGCCTCGACGCCGCGGCTGCACGTTTGGAACAAGATCGATTTGCTGGCTCCTGGGGAGCGGCGAAGAGTAGGCGGCTCTGAGCGCGACATCGCTGTGTCCGCCGCTTCGGGGGAAGGCTTGGACATTCTGCGCCAACGGATCGCGGACCAGTTGGCGGCCGGGCCGGTGGTGGAAGCGGATTTTGAACTCTCCGCGAGTGACGGAAAGCAATTGGCATTGCTGCATCGGACAGGAACGGTCATTTCGACTCATTTCGCAGAAGGAAGACTCAAAGTGCGAGCGCGGGTGCCTGAGTCGGTACGAGAAATGCTTAAACCCGCCGCCCTCGAAACCCCGGCAGAGCGGTAAGTTATTGCTAATTCGAAGGGGAAAACCCCTGTGGAAATCTTTGTGGAAAATGTACATGGATTTATCACCCCTAGAAAACTCGCGCCACCCGCCATTGACGCGGGTATGATGAAGGCCCTGCCAGGATGCCTTTTATTTTCATGAAGATGCAGACCATGAGCGGACTCGGAGGAGGCTTCGCCGGGAGTACAATTCGTTTGACAGCGGGGCGAATTCGTGGTGGGTTTTTTGCACAACTTTGAAGCACTTCGCGGCCTGACGCCGCGTAGCCCCCGGTCTTCGGACCTCCCGCGCCAATTGAGGCTTTCCCAACTCTAGCCTCTGATTTTAGTGGAGGGCACCCCTTCCGCGAGGCGCAAAACCAAGGGGCCGAGGCTGCGCGTGGCCCTCCGGTTTGACAGACTCGGGCGGGTGAATTAGATTGACTGTGCCTGTTTCCGTCGACAATTCTCGCGGCTCGCCCCGCGCCAAGGAGTGAAACCCTGCAATGCTGGATTTGAATTTTGTCCGCGACAATCTGGAGTTGGTGAAGCAGAAGATGCGCGAGCGCGGGCTGGCCGAGATTCTGGACGATTTTGAGTCGCTGGATCGCGAGCGCCGCCGCGTCTTGAAAGAGGTCGAGGGACGCAAGGCCCGGCGCAACAAGGTCTCCGATGAGATTGCCACGCTCAAGAAGCAGAAGCAGGATGCCTCCGCCCTGATCGCCGAGATGAAGCCGCTGGGTGACGAGATCAAGGGGCTTGACGAGCAGGCCAAAGCCGGCGACGAACGCCTGCGCGAGGTGCTGCGCCTGGTGCCAAACGTTCCACATGCGAGTGTCCCCGTGGGGCGAACCTCCGCCGACAATCAGGAAGTCCGCCGCTGGGGCCAGCCGCGACATTTCGATTTCGAACCGCAGGCGCACTGGGACCTGGGGCCGGCGCTGGGGATTCTGGATTTCGAGCGCGCCACCAAGATCACGGGAGCGCGCTTTGCCGTGTACTCGGGGGCCGGTGCGAAACTGGAGCGAGCGCTCGCCAACTTCATGCTTGATATGCACACGCGCGAGCACGGTTACAAGGAAATCCTGCCGCCCTTCGTGGTGAACTCCGCCAGCCTTTTCGGCACCGGCCAGTTGCCCAAATTTAAGGAGGACCTCTTCCGCCTGGAGGGCACGGACTATTGGTTGATCCCCACGGCGGAAGTCCCCGTGACCAACCTCTACCGCGACGAAGTCCTGGAGGTCGAGAAGCTCCCCGTGAAGCACTGCGCCTGGACCGCGTGCTTCCGCAGCGAAGCCGGCTCCTACGGCAAGGACACGCGCGGCATCATCCGCCAGCACCAATTCCAGAAGGTGGAACTGGTCAAGTTTACCCTCCCGGAGAACTCCTACGATGAACTGGAGAGCCTGACGCGCAACGCGGAGGAGATTCTGCAGCGGCTGGAGTTGCCCTACCGCGTCGTCGCTCTCTGCACCGGCGACCTTGGGTTTAGCTCCGCCAAGACCTACGACCTGGAGGTCTGGCTTCCCGCCGCGCGCGAGTACAAGGAGATTTCTTCCTGCTCGAACTTTGAATCCTTTCAGGCGCGCCGCGCCAATCTGCGTTTCCGGCGTGGCAAGTCCGGCAAGACCGAGTTGCTGCACACCCTGAACGGCAGCGGCCTGGCCGTGGGCCGGACGTGGCTGGCCATCATCGAAAACTATCAGCAGGCCGACGGCTCCGTCACCGTCCCCCCCGCCCTGCGCCCGTATATGGATGGGCTGGAACGCATCACCCCACCGTAACTCATTCACATGGTTCTCGCACCTCTCGATTGGTTCATTGTTATCGCCTACCTCGTGGGCCTGGCGGTCATGGGGGTCGTGGCCAGCCGCCGCGTGAAGGACACCAAGCACTATTTCCTGGGCAAGCGGCACTTCGGCAAGTTGATTATGATTGCCCAGACCTTCGGCGTGGGGACGCATGCCGAAATGCCGGTGAGCCTTTCGGGAGCCGTCTACAGCTTTGGCATGTCGGCCATCTGGTATCAATGGAAGAACCTCTTCGCCACGCCCTTCTACTGGATCATGGCGCCCATTTTCCGCCGCGTGCGGCGCACCACAACGGCCGAGATGATTGAAGACCGTTACGGCGCGGGCATGTCGGGACTCTACACGCTGTTCGCCTTCGCATTCTTCATCATCAACATGGCCAGCATCGTCAAGGGAGCCGCCAAGGTTCTGCACCAGATGCTGGGAGCGGAATTGAGCGTCAACTCGATCGTGCTGGGCCTGACCGCAATCTTTGTCCTCTACAGCATCGTGGGTGGCCTGGTGGCCTCGGCGTGGGGGAATTTCGTGCAAGGCTTCCTCCTGATCCTGCTTTCCTTTCTGCTGATTCCCCTGGGATGGGGGGCGGTGGGCGGATTCCACGGAATGAGGCAGGTCCTGCCGCCCCATCACTTCTCCCTCGCCACGCCCAAAGAAGTCGGCCCCTGGTTCATTGTCATGCTGACCTTGAATGGGATCATCGGCATCATGGCCCAGCCCCACATTCTGGCTGCCGTGGGCACGGGCAAAGATGAATACACCTGCCGCGTCGGATTCTTTCATGGGATGTGGGCCAAGCGCCTGTGCACGATCGGCTGGGCCATGGTGGGCCTGATGGTAGCGGCGATGATCGCGCGCGGGCTGTTTGGCGCACACGCCCTCAAGGACCCGGAGGATTCCTTCGGCTTCGCTTGCCAGCACCTGCTCTCTCCGGGCTTCCGCGGCCTGCTGATCTCGAGCGTGATGGGAGCGTGCCTGGCCGCCTGCTCCGCTCTCATGGTGGATAGCGGCGCGCTTTTCACCCACGGTTTCTACCGGCCACGCCTGGCGCCCCGGCAATCCGATCAGCACTACCTCTGGGTGGGACGCGTCAGCGGATTTGCCGCGGTGGTCTTGGCCGTCATCTACGCGCTGTTCCTGATTCAGAGGGTCCTCTATTCCTTTCTCCTGACCGAAACCCTGTCGGCATACATGGGCGTGAGCATCCTCGCTCAGCTCATCTGGAAGAGAGCAAATCGGTGGGGTGCGGCCGCCAGTGTTCTCGTATCGCTCGTGACGAACTTCTCTCTGTACCATTGGAAACACCTGAGGCTTGATTACTGGGACCCCGGTATTTTCTTCTCCGCCCTGGTGGCCGGGGCCGCCACCCTGGTGGTGGTGAGCCTCCTGACTCCCGCCGAGGATGAGGCTCGCGTCGCTCCCTTCTTTAACCGGCTTCAAACACCTTCGGATTACATTCCGGCCGCAATGGCCGCTTCCGGAGATTCGCCGGAGGATCACGAGGAGGGAAAGGATTGGAAGGACGGCGTGCCGCCTGAAACCAGCCACTGGGCGGCCGAGCACGGCCGTCAGTTGCTCCTCGTCAACCTTCTCCATCCGTTGCGTGGAACTTGCGGCGTCGGCTTCTTCAAGGCTTACGGCGATGATCTGAAGGGGCTCCTGCTGGGCGCGGCCCTGAGTTCGGGGCTGGTCCTCGGCTTGTGGGCGTTGCTGCGACTCTGAGCAAGGTGGCACAGGCACTCCTGCCTGTGCGTATGCATGGAATGCATCCGTCTTAAGCACAGGCAGGAGTGCCTGTGCCACCTCGCTCGAAAGGCGAATCTTCGATGACTTCACAAAACCAGACCTCCACCCGCTACCTGATGGGAACAGCGTGCGCAGGACTGTTTACGTTCGGCGTGATGACCTCGTTTCTGGGCGCGACCCTGCCGGAGTTAAGCGCGCGCGCTGCCATTGATCTGGCCCGCAGCGGAACGCTCTTCAGCTTCCTCTACCTTCCGCAGGTCCCCATGGTCTTCCTGGCCGGTCCCCTGATCGATCGCTTCGGCAAAAAGCTGGTGCTCGCCGCCGGGCTCCTGGGCAGCGCCGCGGCGCTGGCGGGGTTGGCTTATGCGCCCAGTTACACTGTGGTGGGAGCGTTGCTGGTAGTCCTCGGGCTGGGCGGCAGTTCCGCCATGGCCGCCGCCAACACGCTCATCCCCGACCTTTATCCGGAGAATCCCTCCTCCGCGCTCAACCTGGCCGGCATCTTCTTCGGGGTGGGTGCGATCTTCTTCCCCTGGCTGGTGGCGCTGATGGCTCAACACTGGGGGCTGGTCAAGACCCTTTGGAGTATCGCCTTGCTGGTGGGAGCGGTGGCCGTCGTGGCGCTGATGCAGCGTTTTCCCCCCGCGGGCATGGCAGGGGGTTTCGATTGGGATCAAGCCATGTCGCTGACCACTAATCCCACCGTCATCATTCTGGCTGGCGTGCTGTTCTTCTATTCCGCCCTGGAGATTTCCACCTCCGGCTTTATTCGCACTTTCCTGGAGAAAGACCTGAGCGTCTCCGCCCGTGGTTCCCAGATCGTCTTTACCACCTTCTGGGTCATGATGATGTTGGGCCGCCTGGTCGCCAGCCAGGTGGTGAAGCGCATTCGCGGACCGCAGATGCTGCTGGGATGCTCGCTGGGGGCGATCCTGGGACTCACCCTGATGGCGCTGGCGCCCAACCTCTGGATGGCCACCACCGGCATCGTGGTTTGTGGCCTGTGTTACGCGCCGGTGTTTCCCACCACGGCGGGAACCGCCAGCACCTACTTCTCTCGCATCTTCGGCACGGTCTTCGGCATGCTCATGACTCTTGCCCTGCTGAGCGGAGCGGTGATCCCTCCCGCCATCGGCTACGTCGGCCAACATCGGTCGGTGCGCGCGGGCATCTGGATTCTGGCCGGCATCGCTTGCCTCTTCCTGATCACCCAGGCGATTTTCAACCGCTATGAGCGGCGCCGATTGGTGCCACAGTCGATGTGATCGGCTTGCCGTCCCCTTTCCAGGGGCCATTGGCCCATGGGTGGGGCAAGCCCTACCCCTACAATTTCTGTGGGAATCATTGCAAAAGGCCTCCAAAAACGGTCGAAAAAGGCGGCTCGAAGGCGACCATGCTGTCAGCCGGTCCTTTTTTTTCATACACATTTCCGGAGCAACCTTCATTTTTAACATCTTTTTTTCCCCGTCTTTCGGGCCTGGGGACCGTTCGAGGGGCGCCGGACTTCCGGTGCCGGGGGCCGCACCAGCCAGGTCTTCATCTGGACAAACCCCCTCACCCCAACTCCCCTCTCCCTCTTCCCTCTCCCCGGGGAGTGGGAAGAGGGGAGAAGGGGTGATTGGGTGAAGGGTTTCTTCCCGGCGGTGGCAGGCAGTCCTCCAGTTGACGGACAGCGGCCCACGAACCCCGACAGCGTGTACGTCTGCTCCACCTATATTTGCTGATTCCAAACAACTTATCCGGATATCCCTGAATCTTAACATTTCTTTTGCGGCCCCGACGTCTGGGGGATTAGAAACTCGGTGGAAGTTCCATAGTCGGCCAGATGCCTCCCTTGTCCTGGTCCCTAGCGCGAGTCTATGGCGGGTATCCCCATTGCTAGCAATATTGCCGGACTCGGCGCCAGCATTGCGTGCCCCCGAGGTCGGTGCGCCAACCCACGCTCCCCACCCCTATCCCCGCACATAGGCGGCAATAGGCTAGGATATATTCGTGATTCTCCCCGGCAAGAGGACTACTGGCCTCGGGGTAAGGCGGCAGCGGCGGCAACATTCTCCGCGTCCACTGACAGGGGGCTCTCGAGAACCATCTCAAACTGCCAGCCGGTGTCAAAAAGGTTGCCCCCGCTTCCATGATGCTGATGCCCAAGCACGGCAATGGCGATGGCCGCCGCAGCGCCGCCAATGGCCAGTCCCACCATAGCGCCCGTGTGCGACGCCGGGGGTTGGACGGAGGGCAGGGTAGGGGGTGATTGCGGTACCAGTGCGCTGCTGCCTTCGGTCACGGCCGCGGACGCAGGGGGCTCGGGAGAATTCGACGGGGGAATGAAAACGCGGGCCTGCGGGTTGGCCCCTTCGACGGCCACACTATACCCGTTGGCGTAGACGAGGCGAGTGAAGTGCATCTGCAGGCTGGCGCCGAAGCGTCCCCCCTTGTTCAGCTTGTCAATCACGCCTTCCGCGTAAGTGCCGGCAGGAATCGCCACCTGAGTACCGACGGTTACCGGAAATCCTGTCACCGCGCGGACGGCGTCTCCAGGGCGCGCCTTGGCGGTGATTGGACTGGTAAGTGCCATGGGGATCCGCGTGCCTGCCGGGATGATGATTGCCGGTCTTGGTGAGGCGGTTGGCGCGGTGGCGGGGGAGGGCGGAGGCTGGGGATTCGGTTCTTGTGCCCAGCAGGTCGAGGCGATCAGGAGTCCAAACAGCGCGAGTCTCCGCATCGAGATGTTCCTTCCGTCGGAAGTGGAAACGGGCAATACCCTGCAATGATACAGAAAATGGTCAAGAAAACTTGCGTGCCGGCGGGATGCGCTCTTTCACCGCCCGGCGAGATATTTCACGGCCCGGTAAGATCAAAATACAAGGCGAACGTCTGCCCCGCGAACCGGAGCGACTGCAAAGAAAGCGAACTGTCGGAATTGGTGCGCATCTCCGGTGTGTCAGCCGGCGATTTCCTGTCCAGGAGGACGGCTCTTGCCCGCACGCCTGCCACCAGCTTCCCGTTTTGAAGAATATCCACCTGAGTTCGCGGGCCCAATCCTTTCCAAGTGACTTGGTAGCTCCCGGCTGCCAGGGGCTTGCCAGAAACCTGAACGGGAACGCCGGTCTGGAAAGGCTCCCGGTACTCCTGAGCCTTTGGGTTCGAAGTCACGGCGGGGGGACCGGGGCAGGGTATATCGGGTGTGCTCGGACTGCCGTGGATAACCGTATCCGGCGTCCCCGGCGTGGCGGGAGTTCCCGGTATGACGATGTCCGGCGTTCCAGGCGCACCGGGAATGACGGTTGGTGGCGTCCCGGGCGAACCCGGAGTCCCGGGTATGACCGTGTCGGGTGTCCCCGGCGAGCCGGGAATCGGGCGGCATCGCGTGGCAGACTTTAGCGGTGCGAAAGCCGCCGGACTAGGCTGCCGTTGTGCGGCTGCGACCTGACCCGCGTTTAATCGCAGAGGAACCTGGAGAACCATCTCCACCTGGGTGCCGTTGTCGAGAAGGACATCGCTCCGGGAACTGACCAGCACATAAACGTTCGCTACGGCCGGGATGACATCATCGGCAGCGGCGGCGGGCGTTTCCGGCGCAGGCGTGCTCTGCTCAGCGCCCGGCTGCGTCGTATTCACGGATTGGGGGCCACCCAGTTCCACGGTATAGCCGTTGGCAAAGATTATTTTGGTGAAGTGAATCTGCAACTGAGCATGAGGCGATAGCCAGCCGGGCCGCGTCAACGTGTCGATCCGGCCCTGCACATAACTGCCGACCGGGATGGCCATTTGGTTGTTCACCGCTACCGGGAAGGCCGTCTCCGCATAGACGCTGCCCCCAACCTTGGCTGCACTGGCCATTATCGGGCTGGTCAACGCCAATGCCACCGTGGTTCCCGCCGGGACAATGATCCCGGTTCTAACCGCGCTGCCCGTAACTGGCGCGCGCCCTGGCAAATCAGGTGGTTGGGGGGGTGTTTGGGCCTCTGAGGTGAATGCAGTGAGAAATACCGCCATCATAAGGATTCTCATAATGACCACCTCCGGCATCTTCTCGCTGTCCGCTTTGATGGACGGTAGCCCGCGATGGTTGGTTTCACTCTTCATGGCAAGCTATCGGGCTAATTGTCTGACGGCATGCCTCCGTTTGCCGCCTTGAAGATCTCATATAATGTGGCCTCTGCCAATCCTGATGGCGGGGGTGTTTAATCAATCTCAGGCAGTATCATAGGACTTCAATCTTTGGGAATTCTGGACCGCCACGCTGGCCGAGTCCCCCGCGGACTGGGAAAGACTCCTTTCCCCAATCTACGATTGGGTCAGCCAATCGCCTACGCGCGTCCCCCTCACCGACTGGCACTGGACCGGCGACGGCACCCAGGCGGGATTCCAGGCGCGCTCGGTGGTGGGCGGCGTCTTCATCAAGATGCTGGCCGACCCGCAAGTCTGGCGATCATGGGTGGCTCGCGCCGGGAACTAGCCCGGATTTCTCACCAGATAGTTGACGCGGATGCGTCCGGGTTTGAGCCCCGAAGGGGCAATTCAACCTAGCCCCGGCCGTTGGCCCATGAGCGTTAACCTAAGCCTCCCGTCGCATGCTCGGCAGCGCCGCGGTGCGCCGCAGAGGTCCATCGGGCCGAAAGATTGTGGCCCACGGCGAGCCAGCCGTGGGAGAGCGAATCCTGACCGCTTCCCCTTCCAGCCCCATCGGGGCGAAAGATCCCTCCCTCAAACAACATAGTGCGGATCATCGGCTGGCGATCCTTCCTGCTGAACAAGGCGTGGGTCGCCAGATTACTGCAGGTGTGGGCCAATTCTGTCGCCCCCTTCCGGGGCTCGCTTCATCTTTCGCTCCCTCTCCCATGGCTTTCGCCATGGGCCACATTCTATCGCCGCTCCGCGGCTGCCGCGGCTAGCGTGAGCCTTAGGTTAACGCTTATGGGCCAGCGGCCTGGGTCAAGGGTAGGTGTAAAGACAAAGCCCTGAAGGGGCGCGCCCGAGGCAAGCGATCAAGGCGGTAGACTGCAGTTCGCCCTTTCAGGGCTTGAGGGTCAAAACTGAGGGGTCAACCCTGCACCCAGGCCGTTGGCCTGGGCTAGGTTGAATCGCCCCTTCGGGGCTGAAGGCAACTGCCAAGTGGCAGCCTTGAGTCGTATTGGCGAGAAATCCGGGCAGGCGTTGCGCTGAACCAGGGATTCCGCCGCCTATGCTCCGTCGTAGTTCTAGAGTGTTAGTTGACAGACCATTACTCGCCGTTCTATACTTGATTTCGATATCGAAACAGGGCATCGAAAATCATTATGGATGACAAAAGTCTCTATTCGGGGCTGATCCGCTTGCACATACTCCACCACGCGGCGGAGGAGCTCATTTACGGAATCGGCATCGCCGAGGAATTGGCTCGGCACGGGTATAAATTGAGTGCCGGAACCCTCTATCCCATTCTGCACGGGTTGGAAAAGAAGGATTACTTGCGATCTCACTTGCAGCGCAACGGCAAGTCGGCGCGGCGCATGTATGCGATTACGCCCCTGGGCCGCAAGGCGCTGCGCATAGCGCGCCGGCGAGTGCAGGAGTTATTTGGTGAAATGTTCGGGGTTGATGAGAGCAAGGGCCGGCAGTAGACAGAAAGGGTTACCGGAGATGGGGCCTGTATGAGGCGTAAGACTCTTGCGGCAATCTTGGGCTTATTCCTGGTCTTCGCGTCGGGCCGAAGGCTGCCCGGGCAGGCGCTTCCTGACCATCCCCTGACGCTGGGCGACGCGATCGACTATGCCCTGGCGCACTACCCCGCCGTGCGTGCCGCACTAGAACAGGTGGAAAGCGCGCGGAGCGGCGTGGCCTTGGCGCGGACGTCATATCTGCCGCAATTGAATCCTATCTACCAGGCGAATCGCGCCACCCAGAACCAGGTGGCGGGGATCTTCCTTCCGGCCTCCATAATTCCTTCCGTGGAAGGACCGGTTCAGCCCTATTCGGGAACGAGTTACTGGAACACGCAGGCCGGCGCGCTGCTTTCCTGGGAACCGGTGGATTTCGGATTGCGACGTGCCGCGGTGGAACAGGCACGCTCCGCCGAGCATAAATCGGATGCCGACATGGAACTCACGCGCTTGCAGGTTGCTTCCGCCACGGGGGAATACTTCCTCAACTTCGTCGCCGCTCAGCAGGCCGTAGTGGCGGCCCAGGCGGATGTGCATCGCTGGGAGGTGTTCGATAAGACGGTGCAGGTCCTGGTCCAGCAGGAACTACGCCCGGGAGCGGACGGCTCGCGTGCCGACGCCGAGCTGGCCATGGCGCGCACCCGCCTCTTCCAGGCGCAGGCGGCGGAGAAACAGACGCAGGCCGTCCTTGCCTCGCTCATGGGAGCGGCGGGGGCTTCCCTCGAGGTCGAGCCTCACCCGTTGCTCGCCTCGCCGCCGGCGGAATCGTTGCCGCCCTCCCCGCCCTCCGCTCATCCTCTGGCGCTTGACCAGCAGGCCGGCGTGGAGGAATTGCGCGCCAAAGAACGCATCATCAACCGCACCGATTATCCTCACCTCTTTGTGCAGTCGGAGGTGTTCGGGCGCGGCAATGGAGCGAATCCCGACGGTACGAGCGCCGGCGGCGCGAAGGGGCTGGGTCTCGACCGCGGCAACTGGGTGGCGGGAGTTTCCGTGGTGTTTCCCAATTTGTTCGATTTCTCCGCGCGCCGCGATCAGAGACGCATGGCGGAGGCGCAGGAGCGCAGCCAGCAGGCCCGATATCAGCAGACCCTGCAAGACCTGTCCGGCCAGGCGGCGGCCGCCCAGGCTGCGTACCAGGCGGACGTGCAGGTTGCCCAAAACACTCCCATTGCGCTGGCCGCCGCTCGCCAGGCCGAAATCCAGGCGCGCGTTCGCTATCAATCCGGCCTTACCAATCTGGTGGAGGTGGCGGAGGCGGAGAGCTTGCTGGCACAGGCTGAAAGAGATGATGCCGTGGCCCGTCTCAACGCGTGGCGCGGACTGTTCGGCGTGGCCGTGGCGCAGGGCAATCTGGAACCGTTCCTTGCGATGGTGCGGGCGAAGTAATCGGGAGATCCGGTGATCGGGAGATCGGGTGAACGAATCTGAAAACTGGATGATCGGGTGACCCGGCGACCAACGGGCCGATCCAATCATGTTTGCCGTTTGTTCACCCGATCACCCGATCTCCCGATGAACAAGTCACTGGATTCGAAGAGGCGCTAACTCATGTGGCTCATCCGAACCGCCCTCCGGCGGCCCATTTCGGTGCTGGTGTTGGTGGTGGCGGTAGCGCTTGGCGCGGTGCTGGCGGCGCTGCGAATGCGTATCGATATCTTCCCCAATCTCGATCTGCCGGTCATCTACGTGGCGCAGCCTTACGGCGGCATGAGTCCGGCGCAGATGGAAGGTTACCTGGTCTATTACTACGAATACCACTTCCTCTACATCAACGGGATCGAGAGCGTGGAGGACAAGTCAATCCAGGGCAACGGCCTGCTGAAGCTCACGTTTCACCCTGGAACGGATATGAGCCAGGCGCTTGCCCAGACCATTTCGTACGTCAATCGCGCCCACGCGTTCATGCCCTACGGAACCGTGAATCCCTTCGTCATCCGGTTTGACGCCGGGACCGTGCCGGTGGGCTATCTGGTTTTTTCCAGCAAAGTCCGCACGATTGGTGAGATTCAGGATCTGGCGCTCAATCGTATTCGCCCGCTGTTCGCCACGCTGCCGGGCGTGTCCGCGCCGCCACCGTTCGGGGGATATCAACGCACCATCGTGGTTACGGTCAATCCCGACCGGCTCCGCTCTTACAACCTCTCGCCGGATGCGGTGGTGAAGTCGATCAGCAGCGGCAACATCCTGATGCCCGCCGGTAATGTGCGCACCGAAAACCTGCTGCGCATCGTCTCCAGCGATTCCGTTACTCCCGATATTCACGCCTTGCTCGATGTGCCGCTACGCACCGGGGCGGGCCCCGCGGTCTATCTGCGCGACATTGGCGCCGTGGCTGACAGCACCGACATCCCCACGGGGTACGCGCTGGTGAACGGCCGCCGCGCCGTCTACATCCCCGTCACCAAGCGCCCTGACGCTTCCACTCTCACGGTGGTGGACGAGGTGAAACAGAATCTCGCGCGATTCCGCTCCCTGGTTCCGCCCGATATCGACATCAGCTACCAGTTCGATCAATCGGGCTACGTCAAGAGCGCCTTGCTCTCCGTGGTGAGGGAAGGGCTCCTGGGCGCTCTGCTGACGGGCCTCATCGTGATGCTATTCCTGGGTGACTGGCGGAGTTCGTTCATCGTCATGACCACCATTCCCTTCGCCCTGCTGACCTCGGTGGTGGGCCTGTGGCTGTGCAGGCAGACTCTCAACATCATGACGCTGGGTGGGCTGGCGCTGGCCGTGGGCATCCTGGTGGACGAAGGAGTAGTGGAAATTGAGAACATTGACAGCACCCTCGCGCACGAGCCCGGCTTGCCGGTGGCGCGCGGAGTGCTCAACGCGACGCGCCGAACCGTTGTCGCGCGCTTTCTCTCCATGCTTTCCATCGTGGCAGTCTTCGTGCCGTCGCTCTTCATGACGGGGGTGGCGAAGAATTTATTTGTGCCCCTCTCGTTGGCGGTGGGTTTTGCCATGGTGGCTTCGTTCCTGCTCTCCAGCTCTCTGCTGCCGGTTTTGTTCCTGTGGATGCATCGAAAGAGCGATACGGATTCAGTCAAACTGCCGCCCAATTGGTTGAATTTCGACCGCGTTCGTGAGCGCTGGGGGGGCGTGCTGGCGCGCGTAGCATCGTTCCGCTGGCTGGTCATCGTGATTTATGCCGGGGCGGCGCTCGCGATCCTCCTAGTGCTGGGACCACTGGTGGGAAGAGAACTCTTCCCTAATGTCACCGGGCACCAATTTCGCTTGCGGTTTGATGCTCCGGCCGGAACTCGCGCGGAGGAGACGGCGCTGCTGGTGACGAAGGTGTTGGACGAAGTTCAGGCCGCTGCCGGCGCCGGCAATGTCGATATCAGCCTGGGTTATGTGGGGACGCAGGGCGCCAGTTATCCCATCAACACGGTCTTTCTTTGGACCAGCGGGCCGCACGAAGCGATGATGAACGTGGCGCTCCGCCCCGGGGCCGGTATCGATGTAGCTGCCTTGGAAGAAAAACTGCGGGGAATTTTGCCCCCGAAGTTTCCGGAATGTTCCTTCTCCTTCGAGCCGGGAGACATTGTCAGCCAGATCATGAATTTTGGCGCGCCGACTCCCATCGAACTGGCGGTGACCGGGCCGGACTTCGCCGCTCTGCGCGCGTACACGGAAAAACTGCGCGGCGAGTTGGGAAAGGTCTCGGCGCTTCGCGACTTGCGGGTCGAGCAGCCCCTCAATTACCCCAGCGTGGATGTGCGGGTGAACCGCGAACTGGCGGGTCAACTAGGCGTCACGGCCGAACAGGTGGCGCGGTCGCTTTCGGAAGCTACGGCCTCCAGCCGCTTTACCACGCCCAATTATTGGACCGATCCCAAAACCGGCGTTGCTTACCAGGTGCAGGTGCAGTATCCCCTCCCGCGCATGACTTCCGTGCAGGACGTCCAATCGATTCCGGTGATGCCCGACTATGCTGCCCACCCCCTCCTGGGCGACCTGGCGCGCGTTACCGAGGGGACGGTGGTGGGGGAATACGACCGCATCAACGGTTTGTGGCTCCTGTCCCTCTCGGCCAATGTGGCGGGCGAAGACCTGGGCCGGGTGGCGGACCGCATCGATGCGGCGATTCACCTTGCCGGCGACCTTCCGCGCGGGGCGACGGTGCAGGTGCGCGGGCAGATTGCTCCCATGCGCGCGACCTTTGCCAGCCTCGGCACCGGCCTGTTGCTGGCCGTGGCGGTGATCTTCCTGCTGCTGGCCGGAAATTTCGAATCGATGCGGCTTTCACTGGTCATCTTCACTACCGCGCCCGCCACACTCTGCGGGGTTGTCTTAATGCTTCTGGCGACGCACACCACCCTGAATGTTCAATCTTACATGGGTGCGATCATGGCTTTGGGGGT
>Ga0335069_10004335_pt1 | contig 21098 bp, 15 predicted proteins | sample Lox_Sample_11_FD_206714 | JGI IMG/M metagenome (GOLD analysis project Ga0335069, IMG submission 206714) | Soil microbial communities from Loxahatchee National Wildlife Refuge, Florida, United States - Lox_Sample_1.1 | ecosystem: Environmental > Terrestrial > Soil > Wetlands | place: USA...
CGGCCGAGTCTCGCTCGAGCTGGTGGAAGAGGGCCGGAACTGGGTGCATGTCCGCGTCGTCGACGACGCGACCGGGCAGCCGGTGCCGTGCCGGGTCCATTTCCGTTCGGCCGAGGGAATTCCCTACCAGCCGCACGGCCACCACAACCACGTCACGCAAAATCTCGGCAGCTGGCATTACGACGTCGGCGGTGATGTCCGGCTGGGTCAGCGCAGCTACGCATATATCGACGGCACCTGCCAGGGATGGCTGCCACGAGGCGACGTCGTCGTGGACGTCGCGCGCGGGTTCGAATACGAGCCGCTCGGGCAGACCGTGCGGATCGAGCCGGGTCAGCGAGAGCTGACGCTGCGGATCGGGCGCGTCGCTGACATGGCGTCGGAGGGATGGTTCTCTGGCGACTCGCACGTGCACTTCCTGTCCACCCCGGGCGCTCAGCTCGAGCAGCGGGGCGAGGACCTGCGCGTCGTCAACCTGCTGCAGACGCAGTGGGGCGCGCTGTTCACTAACACCGAGGATTTCTCCGGCCGGCCCGCAGTGGTCGACGGCGGCGGCTACGTGACATACGTCGGCCAGGAAAACCGGCAGCACGCGCTCGGCCACATGCTCCTGTGGAACCTGAAAGAACCCGTCATGCCGTGGTGCAGCGACGGTCCCGACGAGGCCGAGCTCGGCGGCGCGCTGGACGCGACACTGAGTGACTGGGCCGACCGGACGCACGCTCAGGGCGGCACCGTCGTCGCCGCGCATTTCCCGAATCCGAACGGCGAGCCGGCCGTTCTGGTCGCGACCGGCCGAGCCGACGCCGTCGAGGTGCTGGCCCATTCCGACGACGCGATGCTCGAGTACTACCGGTACCTGAACAGCGGCTACCGTCTGCCGCTCGTCGGCGGCACGGATAAGATGTCCAGCGCCGTGCCGGTCGGCCTGTACCGCACGTACGCGCGGCTGGACGAGGAGTTCAGCTATGAGGCCTGGTGCCGGGCGGTGCGGTCGGGTCGTACGTTCCTGTCCGGCGGGCCGCTGCTGACGCTCTCGGTCGACGGGTGCGAGCCGGGCGATACCGTCGGGCTATCCGGGCCTGGAACGGTCAGTATCCATGCCGCGGTGCGCAGCATCTTCCCGCTCCGCTCGCTTGAGATCGTGTGTAACGGTGAGGTCGTAGCCAGGGCAGAAGCCAACGGCGGGCGGCAGGCCGAAATCAGCGAGGAACTGCGGATCGACGGCAACTCGTGGATAGCCTGCCGGGCGTTCGGCATCGCTTACCACCTCGATGAGTGGGGCCGCAGGGTTTTCGCCCACACCTCGCCGGTCTACGTCGCCTGCGGCGGCGACTGGACGATGACCGACCCCGAAGGCATCCGCTATATCCGGACCCTGGTCGAGGGCGCCCGCGAATACGTACGGCACACCGCGGTCCGCAGGTCCGACCAGCTCACGACGCATCATCACGGCGAGGCCGACCACCTCGCCTGGCTCGAGCGGCCATTCGCCGAGGCCTTGCGCGCGCTAGACGAGCGCGGCCGCGAGTGAGCGACCCCGGACGCTGGCATGGATGCCCGCGTCCGGGGCGGCCGGTGCCCGATGGCCGGCGTCGTGCTGACAGCGGGGCGGGCTACGCGGCCAGGAATTCCAGGATCCGCTTGTTGATGTCGGTGGGGCGCTGGACCATCAGGAAGTGCCCGACGCCGTCGATCAGTTCGGACTGTGATCCGGGGCCGCAGTGGCCTGGCACCCGGTTCACCTGCTCCTGGGTCATGCCGTGGCAGCCGTCCTGGGTTCCGTGCAGGTACAGCGTGGGCTGGGTGATGTCCCGGCCCCAGGCCGCCGCCTGCTCAGCTGCCCATTCCTCTGAGCCGAACCGGTTCGGGTCGAACTGTCCCCAGTAGTAGCCCAGGGCCGCCTTGAAATGCGCCGGGTCGCGGATGCACTCCTTGACCTTGGGCAGGTCCTCGGAGGCATCGTAGCCGGGCGACCAGTCCGCCCAGATATTGTCGATGAACGCGAAGTCATCGGCCCTGATGACGTCCTCGGCCACCCGCTGATTCTGGAAGTACCAGAAGTAGAACGACCGCTTGATCTGGTCGTACTTGACGATGTTCTCGCCGAAGATCGCGAACGGCGGGATGTTGAGGACCACGCACCGCCGCCACCGGTCGGGTTCCTTCCCGGCCGCGCCCCATGCCCCCACTGCGCCCCAGTCGTGCGCGATCAGGATCGCATCGGAGCCGCCGCCGAGCGCCTCGTGCAGCGCCATCTGGTCGGCGACCATCGTGCTGGAGTGGATGTGGTGGCGGTCGTCGGGGAGTTCGGTGGGGGCGAAGCCGCGGTTGAACGGGGCCACGGCCCGGTAGCCGGCCTCGGCGAGCGCCGGGAGCAGATAGCGGTAGCTGTAGGGGGAGTCGGGGAAACCGTGCACGCACAGCGCGAGCGGGCCGTCTCCTTCGGTCAGGTACTCGAATGTCAGCTGGTTTGCCCGGATTGTCCCTCTCTTGAATTCCTGCATGGCGTTACCTCCCTAGGGGCGGCCTGCCAGATGTAAGCCGCCTCCCGCCTTTGTGCATGTGACAGGTCACGGGGGTGCGGGTGCGGGACGACGCTAGCCGCGGGCCCGGAACCGGTCGGTGCAGGAAACCGGACGAACATCGCGCAACCCCCCAGGGAAGGCTAACCGGCACGAATTCGCCCCGCCAGACGCAGAGCCGAACCTAGCCGTCTCGAAATGAGCCATCCGGCGGGCGCATCGCATGGGTCCTGCCAGCGCTCCGGAAGTTCGCGCGGCGGATTCGCCGATGTTACGTGTCCTGTTTCACGGTCGCGCACCACGCGGCGATCTCGGCGCGGCGTGCGGCGCCGAGCTTCGTCAGGATGTGCGTTACGTGCGCCGAGATCGTCTTGGGCGCGAGCACGAGCCGTTCGGCGATCTGCCGGTTGGTGAGGCCCGCCGCGACGAGCTGAGCGACTTCGAACTCGCGCTCGCTCAGCGGATACCACGGTTCCGCGGGCTTGACCGCGTCGAATGATTCGGTGAGCCGATCGGCGGCCGCGACGAGGACGGCGGCCCCGGCCGCGGCCGCGATCGTGCGGACCTCGTCCGCGAGCACGGCCGCCTCGCCGCGGCGCCGGGCCCGGGCGGCGGCCTCGGCGAGGTCGAGCCGGGCCCACGTGCCTTCCCAGAACCGGTGCAGGACCTGCCACGACTCGCTGGCCGTCTGCAGGGCCTCGATCGCCGTGGGCACCTCGCCACGAGCCAGCAGGAGCAGTCCCCTGGCGTGGCCGATCGCGGGCAGGGTGCCCGGGATGGCCCGGATGGTGAGCACGGCGGCGACCCGGTCCGACCAGGCTTGCGCGGCGTCGACGTCGCCGCGGGCCAGGTGGGCCCGGACGCCGGTCAGCAAGTAGGGGTAGAGGTAGCTGGCGTCGGTGATGCCGGCTGAGGCCCGGTAGCCACGTTCGCAGTGCTTGAGCGCGGTGTCGTAATCAGCCTGGCACCTGGCCGCCTCGGCCAGCCCCCACAGCGGCGGCGAGAGCCGCTGTACCTCGGCCATCCGGTCACCGTGCCCGAATGCCTCGCCCAGCAGGTCGGCGGCGAGGGTCCAGTCGCCGCGTCCCATCGCCAGGTAACCCAGGACGAACTGCGCGGTGATCTGGGTCGTGATGCCGCCGCGCCCGTCGGCAAGGGCCTGCTGCGCGGTCTGGGCGGCCGCCTGCCACTGGCCGGTGGCCCACTGGACGTGCGCGAGGTGCGATGCCATGTAGTGCCGGTGATTCCACAGCTCGACCTTCTCGGCGTAGCCGATGCCATCGGTGAGCCAGCGCTCGGCCAGGTCGTACTCCACCAGCGCCGAGGCGGACGACCCGATCATCCGGTATCCGCGGGCCGCCTCCGCCTCTTGCTGGGCGTCGGTCGCCCGGGCGATCGCGTCTTCGAGCAGCCGCCAGCCTTCCTCCATCCGGCCGGCGAAGACCAGCACCGATCCAAGCGTCGCGGCGGTGTTGAGAGCGGCCTCCTCATCGCCTAGCCGCTGGCTCTCGGCCCGGCTGGCCTCGCCATAGGCAATGGCCTCGTCGAGGCGGTCATCTACCAGGTAGGCGGCCGCCATGGCCGAACCGAGCCGGGCCCGCTCGCGGTCCGCGCCGGCCGCGCCGGCCACGCCGTCCAGGCTGTCCAGGCTGTCCAGGGCGGCCTGCAGCATGCCGACCCGGACGGGCAGGTTCTCGCCGAGCAGGTGCGCGACCGCGACCATGCGCGGTACCAGCGCCGCCGCCGCGCGCGCGTCGCCGGCACCGGCCGTCAGTTCGCGCGCTGTCCGGTACGCCTCGGCGGCGGCCGCGTTGTCGTCGGTGGCCGCGGCCTCGTCGCCGAGCGCGGCGAAAAGCCCGGCCCGGTCACGCTCGGACAGCTGGGCGGGCAGGTTGCGCACCGCCCGCCGGTACAGCTCGAGGGCCTCACCGTGGGCGGAAACCGCCGCGGCCTCGCCCGCGGCGGCGACCGCGTACTCGTGGGCGGGTCCGGGGCACTGCGCCTGCTCGAAGTGCGCCGAGATGAACGCGCCGCGGTAGCCGCGGTCCACGGCGGCTCGCGCCACCCTCTCGTGCAGGCGGCGCCGGGCGGGCAGGTCCGTATCGGCGTAGAGGGTGTCGCGGATCAGCGCGTGCCGGAAATCGAAGGTGACCTCGTCGGCGCCGGGCAGGACGAGATAGGCGTCCTGCAGTTCGCGCAGGGCGCCGGCCACCTCATCCGGGCCGTGATCGGTGACCGCGGTCAGCAGGTCGAAGTCGAAGGAGCGCCCGATGACGCAGGCCGCCGAGGCCACGTCACGGGTGAGGCCGGCCAGGTGCCGGACGCGGCTCAGCACCGCGTCGCCCAGTGTGTCCGGCACCGTAGCGGCCTGGATCGCCGCGCCGGAGTCCGGAGTCAGGGTGTCCTCGTCGGTGGCGGCGAGGAGCTCCTCGATATGCAGCGGGATCCCGTCGCTGCGCTCGTGGATCGCCTGTACCATCTGGGCCGGAGCCGACCGGCCGAGCAGCGCGCCGGTCATCGCCGCGGTCTGGGCCAGCCCCAGCCGCGGCAGCCGGATCTCCTCGCATCGCCGCTGGCTCAGCAGCCGGGCCCGCAGGTCGCGCATGGGCAGCCGCGGATACAGCTCATCGCTGCGGTAGGCGCCCGCGACCAGGAGCGGCCTGGTCGCGAGCCGGCCGGCCAGATGGCCGAGCACGTCCAGGCTCAGCTCGTCGGCCCAGTGCAGATCTTCGAGAATGATCAGGACCGGACCGCCGCGGTCGGCGGTTACCAGCAGGTCGGCCAGGTCCTGGACCAGCACGCGGCGCCGGTGATGCGCGTCACCGGCGGCGTCGGAGACCGCCCGGATCCGCGACGTCAGGTTCCGCCCCAGCTCGGACAGCGCCGGCTCGCGGGCGGACAGCAGGTTGCTGGCCAGGTCCAGCAGCAGGCCGGCCAGCGATTGCACGTCGTCCGGGAACGCCGCCGCCCGCACGACGGCGAAGCTGCCGGCCTCGGCCCGCCGCGCGACGGCGCTGAGCAGGCGCGTCTTGCCGATGCCTGCCTCGCCCGCGACGAACAGCAGCCGGCCTTCGCCCACCGCGGCGCCGGCCAGCCGGTCCTCGATCAGGGTGAGGAAGGAGTCCCGGCCGACCAGGACCGGCGACTGGACAACTCCGCGGACCCGCACCACGCATCACCCCCGCCTTAAGTATCCAGCCTCCTGAAATAAGGATCTAGCCGCGGACGATTCGGGCACATGACCGATGGCTGCGCAGGCCTGTCTCGCCGAGGCTGAACGGGTCCAGTCAGTGACGCTCAGGAGGAGCAACTATGAGTACTGTCGCAGCGCAGTCCCGGCGTAACGGTGTCGACGTAGCCAAGCTGTTCGCGACGCTCGATGCCGTCAAGGCACAGCCCGAGGCGGCCCAGTTCCGGTTCGCGGTGAACAACCGCTGGATTTCGGGCACGCACAACCGGAACGAGATCAGCACGTTCTACGGCGTGGGTGCCGAGCAGCAGCACGACAGCACGTTCGCCATCGAGGCGGACCACCCGGCCGTGCTGGTGGGCGGCGACGCGGCGCCGACGCCGGCCGAGCTCCTGCTCGCGGCGCTGGCATCCTGCCTGACGTCGGGCCTGGGGAACATCGCCGCCGTCCGCAAGATCAACCTGGAGTCAGTCGAGTCCCGGATCGAGGGCGACATCGACCTGCGGGGGATCCTCGGCCTGTCCGACGAGGTCCGCAACGGCTTCAGCCAGATCCGGGTCAGCTTCCGGGTGCGCGGCGACGCGTCGCCGGAGGCGCTGCGCCAGCTGGTGCAGCAGGCCGTGGCTCGTTCGGCCGTCTATGACGTGCTGACCCACGGCGTGCCGATCAGCGTCGACGTCGTGGTCGGCTGACCGGGACCGGCGGGGGGAACAGGACCATGCACGCGGTGGAGACCCTGATCGTGGGGGCCGGCCAGGCCGGGCTGGCCGTCAGCCGGTGCCTGACCGCGCAGGGCGCCGATCATGTCGTGGTGGAGCGCGGGCGGATCGCCGAACGGTGGCGCAGCTCTCGCTGGGAGTCGCTGCGGCTGCTCACCCCCAACTGGATGAGTCGGCTCCCCGCCTGGTCCTACCCCGGCCCCGACCCGCAGGGCTACATGACGGCACCGGAACTGGCCGGCTACCTGGAGGACTACGCCGGCTCGTTCGCGGCCCCGGTGCTTCAGAACACGACGGTCGAGCTAGTCGAGGCGTCCGGCGGCGGTCTGCGCGTGGTCACCGACCAGCGAACCTGGCTCACGCGCAACGTGGTGGTGGCAACCGGGACCGAGAACCGGGCCCGGGTGCCGCCAGCCGCCAGCGGGATCGACCCGCAGATCCATCAGCTGACCGCCGGCCGCTACCAGGGACCTGACCAGGTTCCCGCCGGTGGCGTGCTGGTGGTCGGCGCCTCGGCGTCCGGCGTCCAGATCGCGGATGAGCTGCGCCGCGCCGGGCGGCCGGTGGTCATCTCGGTGGGTCGGCATGCGCGGCTACCGCGCCGCTACCGGGGCCGCGACATCCTGTGGTGGATGGACCGGGCTGGGGTCCTGGGCCAGACCATCGATCAGGTGCACGACGCGCGGTCGGCCCGCCGGGCGCCGTCGCTGCAGCTATCGGGCCGCGGTCGCCCGGTCGGCCTGGATGTGCTGGCCGCGGGCGGGGTGAGGCTGGCCGGCCGGCTGGTCGCGGCGGATGGCTGCCGGATGGGCTTCGCCGACGACCTGCCCGCCACGATCGGCGGGGCGCAGGCACGAATGGAGCGGCTGCTGCGCACCATCGACGGCTACCTCGCCCGCAGGGGCGGCGAGGACGCCGTCCCGGCCGATCCGCCCCCGCCGTTCGCCGCGCCCGCCGGCCCGCTCGAGCTCGATCTGCGCCGGGCCGGCATCGGCACGGTGATCTGGGCAACCGGTCACCAGCCGGCCTACCCCTGGCTGCGGGTTCCGGTCCTGGACCGGCACGGCCAGATCGCCCATAGCCGCGGCGTGACCAGCGTCCCCGGCCTCTACGTGCTGGGCCTGAAGTTCCAGTACCGCCGCAATTCCAGCTTCATCGACGGCGTCGCCAGCGACGCCCGGTTCGTGGCCGCTCACCTGATGATGCGGCGGATGAACGCCCAGGCTCGGGCGGCCGCCGACCTGGACGCATGCGCCCGGAGCGCCTGACCCAACCAACCATTCACGGAGTAACCAATGTCAGCCAGAAATATCCGGCACTACGACGTGGTCATCGCCGGGGCCCGCTGTGCGGGCGCCGCGACCGCGCTGCTGCTGGCCCGGCAGGGAGCCCGGGTGCTCGTGCTGGACAAGTCCCGCTATGGCACGGACACCCTGTCGACCCACGCGCTCATGCGCGGCGCGGTGGTGCAGCTGCACCGGTGGGGACTGCTCCCCGCCGTCGTCGGGACGGGAACCCCGCCCGTTCGGTCGACAACCTTCCATCTCGCCGACGCGGTCACGACCATCCCGGTCAAGCCCAAGCACGGTGTCGAGGCGCTGTATGCCCCGCGCCGCCGGGTCCTGGACGCGATCCTGGCCGATGCCGCGCGGAACGCCGGCGCGGACGTGCGGTTCGGTGCCTCGGTCAGTGACCTGCGGCGTGACCGGGCCGGGCGGGTGACCGGGATCACCGGCCGGGCCGGCGGGGCCCGCCTGGAGGCCAGCGCCGACCTGGTCATCGGCGCCGACGGCCGCCGCTCGACCGTCGCGTGGTGTACCGGCGCCCGGGCCGCCCACGTCGCGCCGGCCTCGAGCGTCCTCATCTACCGGTACGTTCGTGACGACGCGCCCGATGACTACCACTGGTATTTCCGGGACGGGGCCGCGGCCGGAGTCATCCCCACCAACGACGGGCAGGCCTGCGTCTTCGCCGCCACCAGCGCCGAACGGCTACGGGGCGAACCCGACCTCGGCACCTACGCGGTCTGGCGGCGCATCCTGGCCCAGGCCGCGCCCGGACTGACCGAACGGCTCGATGAGCGCGGCCCGGTCGGCCCGCCGCGAGTGTTCCCCGGCCTGACCGGATACCTGCGTGAGGCGGCGGGTCCCGGCTGGGCCCTGGTCGGCGACGCCGGCTACTTCAAGGACCCGATCACCGCCCACGGCATCACCGATGCCCTGCGTGACGCCGAGATCCTGGCCCGCGTGGTCACCGAAGCAGGACCCGACGCCGTCCGCCGCTACCAGGCCGAACGCGACGAGCTGTCGCTGCGCCTGTTCCGCGTGACCGGGCGTATGGCCTCGTTCGACTGGACCGCCGACGAGATCGCCGGGCATCTGCTCGAGCTCGGTGAGGCCATGGCGGCGGAGACGGCGGCGATGACCAGTGGCGATCCCGGCCTGCGCCTCGAGCTGGCGTCGACCTAGACGGGAGCGGTCAGGTGCGGTATCCGCTGGTGCAGCGTGGGCTCATCGCCCTGGTGCTGGTGCTGGCCATGACCGTGTGGTTCTCCGCGTCGGCGGTGGTTCCCGCGCTGGCCGGCCAGTGGCACCTGAGTGCGGGCGCCGCCGCCTGGATGACGGCGCCGGTGCAGGCCGGATTCGTGCTGGGGGCCGTCGGCTCGGCCGCGCTCGGCCTGGCTGACCGGGTCCGGCCGCACCTGCTCGTGGCCGGCTGCGCGGCCGGCGCGGCCGCCTGCACGCTGGTTATGGCGTTGTTCGCCGACGGCCCGCTGACCGCTATGCCGCTGCGCTTCGCGACCGGGGCGTTCCTGGCGGGCGTCTACCCGGTGTGCATGAAGCTCATGGCCTCCTGGTCACCCCCGGCCGGCCGGGCGCTGGCCATGGGGGCGCTCATCGGCTGCCTGGCGCTGGGCTCGGCCCTGCCGCACCTGATCGACGGGCTCGGGCGGCTGAACTGGCGCGCGGTCCTGGCCGCCGCGGCGGGTACCGCGTTCTGCGCCGCGATCGTGGCCGGTGGCCTGGTCAGGCCCGGTCCGCAGTTCCCCGCCTGGGGCGCGACCGGCCGCAGCCGCTACGCCCTGGCGATGTTCGCCGACCGCGGTCCCCGCCTGGTCAACCTCGCCTACTTCGGGCACATGTGGGAGCTGTACGCGCTGTGGACCTGGCTCCCGACGTTCCTCGCCGTGAGCAGGACCACCACGGCCAGCCTGCCGGCCCCGGGCGGCTCCGGCATCGACGCCTTCCTCGTGATCGGCGTCGCCGGGCTGGCTGGGTGCCTGCTCGGCGGCTGGGCCGCCGACCGCATCGGCCGCGCCGCCACGGCCGCCGCCGCCCTCACGGTCAGCGGCGCGTGCTGCCTGCTCTCGCCGCTGTTCTTCACCGCGGGCCGTCCGTGGCTGCTCGCCTTCACCGCGGTGTGGGGCGCCGCGGTCATCGCCGACTCCGGCGTATTCTCCACGCTGCTCAGCGAACTCGCCGACCGTCGCCACCTCGGCACCGCGCTGACCACTCAGACGGCGATCGGATTCCTGCTGACCATCGTCACGATCCAGGCGATTCCGCTGACCGCGGCCGTCACCGGCTGGCGCTACGCCTTCCTGGCCCTCGCCATCGGGCCCCTGACCGCGCTGCCGGCCCTGACCGCCCTGAGCCGCCAGATGAGACCGAACGACCTCCTGTCTGCCACCACCGAAAGGACATCGCCATGACCCCCTGCTGGCCGAGCGGCCCGCCCGCGATCGGTACGACCGCCGAGCTATCCCGGACGATCGCCCCGAACGACATCGACCGGTTCACCCAGATCAGCGGAGACCGCAACCCCCTGCACTACGACCTCGCGGCGGCGAAGGCCTCGCGGTTCGGCGAGATCGTCGTCCAGGGCGGGATAACCAGCGCCATCCTCAACGCGGTGGTAGCGGAGTGCCTGCCCGGCCCGGGGACCGTCTTCCTGAGCGTGAACTGGGACTTCAAGGCACCCGTCCGTCCCGGCGACGTCATCACCGGCCGGGTGGAGATCATCGAGGCCAGGACCGACAAGCCGATCACCAAGCTTCGCACTACCGTGATCCGCGGCGACGGCACCGTTGCCCTGGACGGTACCGCTGTCTGCTACACCATGACGATGGACGCCTGAGCCTTACCCGGCCGGCTTCCTGGCCACCCCGGCCAGCACGTACACCGGGCCGGGTGGCGCCGCGGGCGGGTCGTGCGAGCCGCCCCGCCAGCCGTGAGCCGGTACGACCCCCAGAGATACAGTTTCGAGGCCGTCCAGGAAACCCTCGACCTCGGCTGGCGTGTGATTGTGAACTTCCGCGGCGGTGTACGCCTGGCTGAGTTTCGTCCACAGCGCCTCGTCGTCGCACCGTACGCACGAGATCACGACGTAGCTGCCCGGGGCCGCCCGGCGCAGATAGCCGGCCACGACGTCGCGGGCATTCGTGGCCGAGATGAGGCCGAGGGTCAGGCCGAAGATGAAGCACGTGGGCTTCGTCAGGTCGATAACGGCTCGCAGGCCCGGGTCGGCGAGAACAGAGCCGGGATCGGTCAGGTCGGCCGCGCTGACGGCGACGCCGCTGGCCGGTGCCCGAAACACCTTGGATCGTGCCAGGATCAGCGGGTCGTTATCGACGTAGGCCACGCGCGCTGACGGGTTCGCGGCCTGGGCCGTGACATGTATGTCTTCAAGAACCCCGGCCCTGGCCTTGAGCACCGGCATTCCGGCGCCGAGGTCGATGAACTGGGTCATGCCCTGTCCTGCCGCCCAGGCGACCGCTCGGGCGAGGAGGAACCGGTTCTCCAGGGCCACGATGCCCAGTGAGGGGCAGATCCGCAGCAGGTCGGCGGCCTGCTCGCGATCAGCGGTGTAGGACTCGATGCCGCCCAGCAGGTAATCGTAGGTCCGGGCCACGTTGGGCCTGGTGCTGTCGATGCCTGCGTGCGCCATCCGGATTATCCAGCGTCCGGGCGTCCCAGCTCGGCAGCCAGCTTCCGGATGCTCTCCTGATCCGGCCCGAGCACGGCGAGCACGGGAATCGTGATGCCCGCCCGGACATAGCCGGCGACTCCGGACCGTATCTCGGCCGGGCTCCCGATCAGGAAGAGCTCGTCGATGACCGAATCGGGTACCGCCGCCAGCGCACCCCGGCGGTCACCAGCCTGCCAGGCGTCCCACATGGCCTCCAGGGCCGGGCCGCGGCCGAGCCAGCGCTGATACTCGGCGTAGACGCCGGTGTTCAGGTAGGCGGTCACCATCCGCCGGGCCAGGCCCCGCGCCGCCGGCCGGTCCGGGCCGGTCACGACGAAGAGCCGGGCCACGACGTCGGCGCCGGGATTCCGGTCCAGCACGAGGGGGACCACCCGGGCGGTATCGTCCGGGCTGAGCCAGTTGAGCACGACTCCGTCCCCCTCCCGGCCGGCCAGCCGCAGCATTCCTTCCCGCAGGGCGGCTACCAGGATCCGCGGCGGGTGCGGCGGGACCCGGGCCAGCCGGAAGCCGTCGATCTCGAAGCTGTCGCCGTGGAACGTGACCCGCTGCCCGGCGAACGCGGCCCGGAGGAAGCGAACGGTATCCCGCACCCGCTGGTAGGGCTGGACGAACGGCGTCCCGTGCCACTGTTCGACCATGTTCTGGCTGGATGACCCGACTCCGACGTAGATCGGCTCGTCGCTCAGTTCGGCCACGGCGAGCGCGTTCATCGCCATCAGGGCGGGGCTGCGTGAGAAGACGCCGGCGATCGAGGTGCCCAGCCGCGGTTGCGGCACCTGCTGCGCGGCCATCAGCAGCGGCGCGAACGCGTCCGTGGCGTTCACCTCGCTCGTCCAGATGTCGGTGTAACCGGCGCCCGCCAGCTCATCCAGCACGGCCGGAAGCTCCGCCATCGTCTCGCCCGCCACCGGGACCGTCATGCCCAGCCTGCTCATGGGCGCCAAGTTAGCGCAGTGACCGGAATGAGTCGCGCATTTCGGCGGCGAATAGTGCCGGTTGCTCCCAGGCCGCGAAGTGGCCGCCCCGGTCGAGCCTGTTGTAATGGATGAGGTTGTGGGGATAGGCCCGTTCGGCCCAGCTCCGCGGGGCCTGGTAGAGCTCGTCGGGGAAGATGCTCATGGCGTACGGGATCGAGATGTTCTTGGCGTTGAAGAAGGCGGCCTTGTTCTCCCAGTACAGGCGGGCCGCGGAGACCCCGGTGTTGGTCAGCCAGTACAGCGTCATGTTGTCGAGGATGTCGTCCCGGGTGAGGTCGCTCTGCAGCTGTCCCTCGAGGGCCCGGGCCAGGAGCCCGGGCTGGCCGGTGCCGTCGCCGTGGTCCAGCATGAACGCGGCGAGGTCGACCGGTGAGTCCGCCAGCCCGTACATCGTCTGCGGGCGCGTCGACATGATGTTCGCGTAGGCCACGTGCGTGGCGAAGAAGCTGCTGAGCTGCTCGTAGGCGCTCTTCTCCTCCGGAGTCAGGTCCGGGGGCGCCGGGTCGCCGCGCTGGACCGCGGTGTTGATGGCGGCTGGGGCGGTCCCGGGCATGTTGGAGTGAATGCCGAGCAGCTCCGGTGCGGCCTGTTCGCCCATCGCCTGGGTGACGGCCGCGCCCCAGTCGCCGCCCTGCGCGACGAACCGGGTGTAGCCGAGGCGCTTCATCAGCTCGACCCAGGCCCGCGCGATGCGGACGGGATCCCAGCCGGTGGTGGTCGGCTTGGCTGAGAATCCGTGCCCGGGCAGCGAGGGAATCACCAGGTGGAACGCGTCCTGCGCGGTCGCGCCGTGGGCCGTGGGATTGGTGAGCGGCTCGATGATCTTCAGCTGCTCGATGATCGAGCCAGGCCACCCGTGCGTGACGATCAGCGGCAGCGCGCCGGGGTGGGGGGAGCGGACGTGGATGAAGTGAATATCGAGCCCGTCGATCTCGGTCACGAAGTTCGGCAGGGCGTTCAGTTTCCCCTCACACGCGCGCCAGTCGTAGTCGGTCGCCCAGTAGCGCGCGAGTTCCTGCATCATCGCGAGCCGCACGCCCTGCGAGTCGTCGGTGACTGTCTCGCGCTCGGGCCACCTGGTCGCGTTTATCCGCCGCCGCAGGTCGGTAAGTTCCGCTTCCGGGACATTCAGCTGGGGAAATGGGCGGATGGCGGTCGTATCGCTGCTTGTCTGCTGCGTGCCTTCAGTCACGGTTGTGCTCCTCCGTATGATGTGCCGAATGCCTTCAGGGTCACACGGGCGGCGCGTAGGTCGCCCCCAGGACAGTCCCTGGTCGACACCCTGGGGTGCCGGATGTCACCCCTGGCGGGCGGCCAGCCGTCCCTCGGACAGGACACCGGTATCGACGTCGTCGAGCGTGGTGACCACGAGATCGGCGTCGGCCGCGGCCAGCAGGCTGGCGTCGTCGGCCCGTGCGACGCCGATTGCGGCCATGCCTCCGGCTTTCGCGGCTTGGACGCCGGCCGACGCGTCCTCGACCACGATGGCGTGGCTTGGTTCCACGCCGAGCTCGTGGGCGGCGGTCAGGAAGATCTCGGGGTCGGGCTTGCCGTGCGCGAAATCGCGTCCGGAGACGTCTACGTCGAAGTAGTCCAGCAGCGTCAGCCCGGGCCGCACCGTCGCCGACGAGATCCCCTGCTCCTGCGCGAAGGTGTCGAGCCGGATCTGGCGCAGGAACAACGCCGCATTCTTCGACGAGGATGCGTCCGCGATCAGCACCCCGGCGTCCTTGGTCGCGATGACGAAACGCAGGGCGTCGGGATAGGCGGTGAAGTCACCGGCCTGGATGAGGCGCACGACCATTTCCTGCTTTCGCTGCGCGTACTCGGCGACGCGCTTGTCGGCGTCGGGCACATGAAAATAGTCGAGCGCGGCGCGCGCGCCGCTCGCGCGCGGCTTGCCGGAGACGTACTGCTGGTAGACGTGAGCGGTGAACCCGTCCGGCGACCAGGTCGTGCGGTCGCGGATGTCGCTCCAGCTGGACTCCATCAGCTCGCGCAACGAATCACGCCACGCCTTCTCGTGCGGCGAGTCGACCAGGACCCCGTCGACGTCGAAAATCACACCCTGAAATTTCGGCATGCTGCCTCCTTCAATCCTCAAGACGGGCACGTCAGCTCGAACACGGTCTGGTCGCCCACGCTCAGCTCGCGGACTTCGTTGTCCACTGCCACCCTGACCGAACGACTTCCGCCCTCGGCGTGCAGGGCCAGGGTCAGGCGATCGCGGGTCAGCGTCACCTGGATCGGGGTTTCCCGGAACTGCATCGAGAATGACAGGTCCTCGAGCCGGCTTGGGAGCCGGGGATCGAAGCACAGCACATCGCCGCGGATATAGGTGCCCGCGTAGCTGCGCTGTACCAGGTCGAGCGTCCCGGCCATGACGCCCATGTGGATTCCTTCCTTGGTCGTGCCGCCCTGAATGTCTTCGGCATCACTGTCCAGCGCGACCAGGAAACGCTCCCACGAGCTCTCGGGGTCGATGGCGGCGAGTGCTCCGGCATGGGTGACAAAGCTCAGCGTCGAGCCGTGCGACGTACGCCGGTCGTAATACGCGATGTTCCGCCGGGCCGTGTCCGCACGGTAGCCGTACCCGAGCCGCCGGAAGATCTCGCCGAGCTCTTCGTCCCTGAACAGGAAGAACAGCATGACGGTGTCGGCCTGCTTGGTGATCTTGTACCGGTTGGGATCCTTGCCCTCCGCCCGCAGGATGCGGTCGAGCCGCTGGATGTTGCCGTACTTTGCCCGGTACGCGTCCCAGTCCAGCTCCTCGAGATCCTGGTAACCCTCGAACTGGCTGATGATGCCGTCGTCGTGGAACGGGACGAACATACGGCGGCTCATGTCCCGCCACGCCGCCAGCTCGTCGTCGCCGATGCCGAGCCGCTCACGCAGCTCCTCCGCGCGGCTCGCGGGGAGGAGCGACAGCAGCTGGCCCGCGATGTCGCACAGCCACGCCACCATGACGTTGGTGTACGCATTGTTGCGCAGGCCGCCCTGGGCCGCATCTGGGTACTTTTCATGGAACTCGTCCGGGCCCATCACACCGTGGATCTCGTAGCGCTCGCGTTCGGGATTGAAATGGGCGATCGACGCCCAGAAGCGCGTGATCTCCAGCATCAGCTCCGCACCGTAATCACGCAGGAATGCCTGGTCATAAGTGGTCTGGAAATAGTGCGAGATGTTCCAGAAGATCGCCGCGTTGACATGTCGCTGGTTGCGGCTGAGATCGGGCTCCCAGCGACCGGAGACCGGGTTCAGGTGGACGCGCTGGGTCTCCTCCGCTCCCTCGCTACCGCTCTGCCACGGAAACATCGCGCCCCGGAATCCCAGCTCCCGGGCCGCCGCCCGGGCTTCGCCTATCCGGCGGTAGCGGTACATCAGCAACCCGCGAGTGACCTCGGGCAGCCGGACATTGAAGAAAGGAAACGCGTAGAGCTCATCCCAGAAGACGTGCCCGCGGTAGGCCTCCCCGTTGAGCCCGCGGGCGGGCAGCCCCGCGTCGAGGTCAGCGGTGTTCCGGGAGCAGACCTGCAGGACGTGCGCAATATGCAGCCGCAGCAGCAGCTGCACGTGCTCGTCGCCCGACACGCGCACATCGCACACCCGCCACAGGTCCTCCCAGGCCGCGGCGTGGCGCTCGAACGAGGCGGCGAAGTCCGTGTGACGGGCCACCGACGTGGCCGCCTTGACCAGCGTGTCGCTGACCGCCGGGTCCCGCGACGTGAAGAACGTCACCAGCTTCTCCACCCGCGTCGCCTCGCCCGGGCGCACGTCAAAGGCCAGGACCTGCTGGATATAGTCCTCCATCTGGTAGAGCAGCCGCTCGGCCGTGACGGGCTGATCACCGCGGAACAGACGGGTACGAGCCGCGTAGCTGATGTAGAGATTCGACTGCCGGGTCTCGGCCTTCAGCGCGATGACCTCCGGCCCGAGCGTCCGCGGGCCTACCGGGTTCAGGTGGCGGCCTTCCAGCTCGCGGTAGCGGGCCACCCCCGCGTTGCTCACCCGGCCGTCGATCGCCGCGACCACCTCGACGCGTCCCGACCAGTTCTCCGGGATGAGCGTCCACTGGATTCCGCCGTGGTGGGTGTCTGCCATGCTGACGAACCGGCGGCTCCGCAGCGTGGTCTCGCGACCGTCGTGGTCCCGGAATCGGAGCCGGCGGATCACGGCCGCGTGCCGGATGTCCAGTTCGTGGTGGTATTCGAGCAACTCCACGTCGGCGAGCCGGATCGCGTCCCCGCCCTCGATGCGCAACTGGAGGACCAGCCAGTTCGGCAGGTTGACCAGATCCTCGTTGAGTACGGGCAGGCCGCTCAGGATTGTCGTCTCACGGTTGTAGCCGCCATGTACATAGCTGCCGGGATAATGCACGCCGTCGGCTTCTTCCCACTCCGCCGTGCCACGCGTGCACAGGTAGCCGTTGCCGGTAGAGGTCAGCGCTTCCCGGAGGCCCTCAGACGCGGGATCAAAACCGTCGTAGTTGAGCAGGAAACTGTCCACAGCCCTCCTCGTCGCGTAGCCGCACCATCGCCTCGACTCCGGTCGAAGGTGTACCCGGTCTACTCCCTTCGCACCGTGCTCATGCGGATCACGGTAACCCGTCAGGTCCCCGAGCCGGGAAACCCAGCCGAAACATAGCGCTCCTTGTTTTCACAGAGGCGAAATCCGTCAGCCCATTCCACGAAATCCGCGTTGCCGAACCTGTGGGCCAGAAAGGTAAAGGAGACCTGGGTGAAGATTGACACTGGTTCTACCGCGTGGATGCTCGCGAGTACCGCGCTGGTCCTTCTCATGACGCCTGGCCTGGCCTTCTTCTACGGCGGGATGACCAGGGCCAAGAGCGTCCTGAACATGATGATGATGTCGTGGGTCGCCATCATCACCGTGACGATCGTGTGGGTCTTGTACGGGGACTCGCTGTCGTTCGGGAAGGGCAACGGGTTCATCGGCGGCTTCGAGTATCTCGGTGAGCACGGGCTGGTGAACGACGCGTCCCGGGTGCCGGGCATCCCCGATCTCGTGTTCTCCGCCTTCCAGCTCACGTTCGCCGTCATCACCGTCGCGCTGATCAGCGGCGCGATCGCGGACCGGACCAAGTTCGGCGCCTGGGCGGTGTTCACCGTGGCCTGGGCCACGCTGGTGTACTTCCCGGTCGCCCACTGGGTCTGGGGCGGCGGCTGGCTCAGCAGCCTGGGGATCGAGGACTTCGCCGGCGGCACGGTCGTCCACGTCAACGCCGGTTCCGCGGGCCTCGCGCTCGCGATCGTCCTCGGCAAGCGGCGGGGCTGGGGCAAGGACCCGATGCGACCGCACAACCTCCCGCTGGTGCTGCTCGGCGCGGGGCTGCTGTGGTTCGGGTGGTTCGGCTTCAACGCGGGCTCCGAACTGGCGGCGAACGGGACCGCCGCCCTGGCGTTCATGAACACCCAGATCGCGACCGCGGCCGCGGCAGGCGGCTGGCTGCTGGTGGAGCGGTTCCGCGACGGCAAGCCCACCACCCTGGGCGTCGCCTCGGGCGCCGTCGCCGGGCTGGTCGCGATCACGCCCGCGTGTGCGTTCATCGATCCCTGGGCGGCGATCGTGCTCGGCCTTTTGGCCGGCGTCATCTGCTGCTACGCGATCGGGCTGAAGCACCGGCTCGGCTTCGACGACTCGCTCGACGTGGTGGGCGTGCACCTGACCGGCGGCGCGTTCGGCGCGCTGTCGCTGGGATTCCTGGCCGCTTACCCGCTGGTGGCCGGGCAGCGCAAGGGACTGTTCTACGGCGGCGGTGTCGACCAGCTCGGGGTGCAGGCCCTCGGCCCGGTCGCCGTCGGCCTCTACTCTTTCGCCATCGCCTGGATCCTCGCCAAGATCATCGACAAGACGATGGGCTTCCGGGTCCCCGCGGAGGACGAGGCGACCGGCGTCGACGTCACGCAGCACGCCGAGACCGCCTACGAGTTCGGCAGCATCCACCTCGGCCACACCACCAGGCCCGCCGCCGTCGGCGCGGGCCAGGAAGCGGACCGCGAGGCGGAACCAGTCACCGGGGTCCGCTGACACCCGTCACCGGTATTCGGCAAAGAATCGGACATTGTGGCCATATGGTGTGGCGATACCATGGTGATCCAAGCGCCGTCGTCGGGTGGGGCTCTGGGAAGTCATTGGGATCTAGTAAATGGCAGTCGGATACCGGTCGATCATCTCGCTTCGGCGCGGCCAGGACACGATGCGGCTCGCGGTGGAGCAGTTCCGTTCGTGGCTGGCGCTCAAGGGATACGGCTTCGTGGCTATTGCCCCCGGAGTTCATGACATAGCCGAACACGCCCAGCTCGTCGTGACCGAACTGCATCCGCACGATGGTTCCTGCTCGCTGCGGTACCGGCTGACCGAGTCGTCATCCTCGGGGGAGTGGGTGACGACCGTGACGGTGCATCGTGACGGCCGGGAGGACGACTGGATCTGGGTCGATGTCAACGCGCCGCCGTCGACGCCCGGACCGGTGGCATCATATGAGCGCCTCGTCAAGGACGTTGATGCCGCGGACGCGTGGTGGACAGGGGTCCCGCACATGGTCCGGGTGATCTTGTCGGCGGCGGACGCCCACGACGGCGAGATGATCCTGTCCGCCCGGCCGACCTTGGTCACCGTGGCTGACGTCGATGGCCTGATATCGGCGATCTGCGATCCCGGGCGCCGCGGCACCGCCCTTGTCGCCGCGCCTATCCCGGATGTTTCCGTGTCGCGGATGATCGATCATGTCGAGCGGCTGACTCGCGAGTGCGTCGGGATAGCCGGAATCTACGTACTTGACACCGAGGCGGCCGCGAAGCTCGAGGAATCGATCGCGCCGTCGCATTCGGTGCCGCTGGGAGCGGTTCGCACGTTCTTGCCGGAGGTCGATCCGGCCAGTGCCGTCGATGCCCGGAGGCATCGTGTGCTGCTGGCCCGAACGATCGCCGAGCAGCCTCCGGGCAAGCTCGCGCATTTGCTTGGCCGGGCGAACCGGCGGCGGGCACTGAGCCTGCCGCTGCCTTCCCACGTGGCTCAGATCGATCGCTTGCTGTCCAGGGAGGAGCCGGCCGCCGTCCTGCGAGCCATCCAGGAAACATCGCCGGACCCTTTCGCGCGCCGGCCAGATGACCGGGCTGCCGACCTAGCCCCGGGAGGGCAGGCAGCGACCACGGCGGTCCGCGAGGTCGCCATCGTCGGTGAGCTGCTCACCAGCCTAGTCAGCGAGTTCCAGTCCGGCGTCTCCCACGCTGATCTGCCGGGCGGGCCCGACGACATGACCGTCCGGTTCCGCGAGCTGCTGGCCGAAGGCCGGGGCGTGCTGCGCGGTCACCGGGAGATATCGCGACGGCTCGCGGCCCTGCAGGACATGCTTGAGGACGTAGAAGACGATCGTGATCTGATCCGCGCCCGGCTAGAGGATGAGCAGCTGGATCACGCCGAGACGCAGGCCGAGTTGCTGAAAGCGAAGCTGGAACTCGACCGGCTTCGCGGCATCCTCTCTCGAGCTGGCCGCGTCGATCAGACCAGGGCCGCCGCGGCGGCGGCGCAATCGCCCGGGTCGTTCGCCGAGCTACTCGAGCGGCTGGATGAGCGGGTGCTTTCCTGCGTCATATTCACCGGGGACCCGAAGAACGCGCTGGAACTGGACGACTTCGACCCGCTCGGCACCTGGGCCGCCAAATCCTGGGACGTGCTGCGGGTCCTTGACGGCTACGCGGCCGCGCGGCGCCACGGCGAATTCAGCAAAGGTGTCCATGCCTACCTTGGCCACACGCCAGCCGGGCGGCCCGGCTATCCGCCAGGCGCGCATTCGACTCAGGAATCCGAGCCTGTCGAACGCTCTCCCAAGCTCCGGAAACTGCGGGTGTTCCCGGTTCCCGCCGGAATACATCCGGATGGCGCCATTTTCATGGACGCACATTTCAAGATAGCCCGGAAGGGCCTGGTCTCCCCCCGGATCTACTATCACGATGACACCAGTCAGACCGGGATGATCTACGTAGGCTACATCGGCAAGCATCTACCGAACGCGCATACGAATTAGTCCTAGGGAGCCTGGCGCCGGGTCTGGCGAGTGCCGTGTTCCTTGCTGCGGTAGTAACTGACCGGGTCGGAGCTTGCCATCATGGGAGATGGTCAACGCGCCCGCTCTTGCGCGGCCCTGGCCCGGGCGACCTGGTAGCCGTCGGATGGTGCGGCTTTCACGATGGTCCACCCGGTGATGAGCCAGCGCCCGTCGACCCGCTCCAGCCTCAGCAGCCAGTTGTTGCGGGCGGTGTAGAAGTCGGCGACGCCCGGGTCGGTCGGCACGGTATGCCAGGCGTCGATCATGGCGCGACAGCTGCAACTTGCAATATTTTCTGGGCATTGCGCAGTGACTCTTCGAGGTGATACGGTTACGAGTTGTACGGCCAACACGTTCCGAGAGGGTGCATGTGCGATGCGTGACACATGGAGCTGACGGCGCCCGCCGCCTCGAGAGGTACGCCCCGTCTCAGTGGCGGGGCGTGCTCAGGTCGACCCCCGGCCAGGTTAGAGATGGTCAGGTACCACGACGGCGGCCGGACCACGCTCTTGACGGGATGTGAGCCTGTGAAAGCCGGTTCGTAGACCACGACCGGCCGCGTCGCGGCTGAAGCCGGTGCCGCACCGCCTATGACCCCCAGCCCGCATGCCGTGGTCAGAACGACCGCCG
>Ga0335069_10004336_pt1 | contig 21096 bp, 19 predicted proteins | sample Lox_Sample_11_FD_206714 | JGI IMG/M metagenome (GOLD analysis project Ga0335069, IMG submission 206714) | Soil microbial communities from Loxahatchee National Wildlife Refuge, Florida, United States - Lox_Sample_1.1 | ecosystem: Environmental > Terrestrial > Soil > Wetlands | place: USA...
AACTGCGTCGGCATATCCGCTGGTCGTTTTTCGCTGGTCGGGGCGTTTTGGCCTGCAATCCCGGACCATCTGCCGCAGGGAAGGTGGTTTCACACCGGGCTTATCGGCGTCCGTCGCGCCAGGTCAGCCGCTCATCTGCGATGCATCCGTCAGGAGTTTTGCCACTCCGAGAACCTTCGGTACGGCCGCTTTTTCAAACGGCTTGAAATCCATGCGGCTGGCGTCGATCGTGAGGCTGATGCCGGCGACGACCGATTTGTCTGGGCCGAACACCGGCGCTGCGACAGTCCGCAGGCCGTAGGCGTTTTCGCCATCCGAGACGGCATAGCCCTGTTTGCGCACCTGATCGAGGCGCGCGAGCAGGGTCTTCAGGTCCGTCACGGTCCGCTCCGACAGCTTGATCCGCTCGGTCGACTCCAGCCGCGCCTTCTGCTCATCCCTGGGAAGCCCGGCCAGCAGCACGTGGCCGAGCGCCGCGGCATAGGCCTTGATGCGGCTGCCGGGCCGACGATCGATCTTGTGCCGGTCGAGTCCCGCGCTGGCGCGCACGAGATAGACCACGTCGCTGCCATCGAGCACGCCCAGCGAAGCGGCGTCGCCGAACGCCGGGACCAGTTCGCGCAGCAGCGGTTCGGCCTGGCCGCGCAGATTGCCGGCGGACAGCGCGGTGTAGCCGAGTTCGAGGCATTTCAGGCTGAGGCGGTAATGGCGGCTCGGCTCGATCGCATTGATGTAGCCGAGCTTCACCAGGGTCTGCACCAGGCGGAACGTGGTGCCGCGATCCATCCCGGCGCGCTCCGCGATCTCGGTGATGGTCAGTTCGAACTCCTCGGCAGAAAAGCTCTTCAGCACCGCAAAGGCCTTGGCGACCGAGTTCACAAAATTCTTCGGATTGTCGGCTGGCGCCGTGGTCTTGGCCATTGTCGGTTTCCTCCTGTGTTGGGCGCGAGCGGATCGGGAAGGCAGCTCTTCCACAGACTCCGGTTTCGCCGCGTCCGGCATTGATCGCAGATGGGCCATGCCGAATTGGCTGGGCAGTGCGCTTGACGGCGTCGGATGGGGAGATTAATCCGTCCTCCAAAAATTGCAACAATTGTTCGGAGTCCGATCAAGCAGGGATCGCCCCCCGAACGCCAGTGGAGGAGCTCTCGTCATGGACATCAGGCCCAAAGGTGTATTTTGCGCGGCGTTGACGCCGCTGCAAGCCGATCTCTCGCCCGACCACAGCGTCTTCGTGCAGCACTGCCGTCACCTTCTGAACGAAGGCTGTGACGGTATCGCGCTGCTCGGGACGACAGGCGAGGCGAACTCCTTCTCCGGCGCAGAACGCAAGGCGCTGCTCGACGCGGCCGTCGGCGCCGGGATTGCGCCCTCGAAGCTTCTGCCCGGAACCGGGGTGCCGGCGCTGACCGAAACGGTCGACCTCACGCGCCACGCGCTTTCGCTCGGCGTGACTACGGTCGTGATGCTGCCGCCGTTCTATTACAAGGACATCAGCGAGGAGGGGCTCTACGCCTCCTATAGCGAGGTCGTGCAGCGCGTGGCCGATCCGCGCCTGAGCGTCGTGCTGTACCACATTCCGCAGATGTCGCATCAGCCGATCCCGCACGCGGTGATCGCGCGGCTGAAGGCGCAGTACCCGCAGACCATCGTCGGCATCAAGGATTCCTCCGGCGATTTCGCCAACATGACCGCGATGATCGAGGCATTCGACAATTTTGCCGTGCTGGCAGGCGCCGATCCGCTGCTGCTGCCGCTCCTGAAGAAGGGCGGCGCCGGCTGTATCACCGCCACCTCCAATCTGGTGGCGCGCGACCTCGCTTACGTGTTCGCCCATTTCAACGATGGCGATGCCGCGCTCGATGCCGCGCAGCAGCGCATCGTCAAGGCGCGCGAGCGGGTGTCCCGCTTCCCGCAGATCGCATCGCTGAAGGCACTGCTGGCGCACGAGACCGGCCATGCCGGCTGGCACCGACTGCGGCCGCCCTTGTTGCCGCTGCCGCAGGAGAATGTCGACGCGCTGCTCGCCACCGCGCTGGCGCAGGAACCGGCGTAAATGGACGCGTTCATCGTCTGGGAGATCGCGCCGCCGCGTCCGCGCGATGAGGCAATGCCGATTTCCGAGTCCGTCAAGGCCGCCCCGTAAGGGCGAAAGGAGCCAAGTCTGTCGATGCCGTCTCTCCGCCTTCTTGCCGATGACCTGACCGGTGCGCTGGATACAGCCGCCGAGTTCGTCGGCCTGTGCGGACCGTTCGACGTGACATGGCCGGATGCTCTGCCCTCAAAACTTCCGTCGTGCGTCGCGGTCGATACCGGCACGCGCGAGCGCGACAGTGCGGAGAGCGTCGCGATCGTCGACAAGCTTGCGCCAACCCTGCGGGACGGCTCGATCGCCTACAAGAAGGTCGACAGCCTTTTGCGCGGTGCCTGGGCGGCCGAACTCGGCGCCTGCCTGCAAACGGGGTTTTGGCCCTCCTGCATCGTGGCGCCCGCCTTTGCCTATCAGGGGCGCCTTACGCGGGGCGGCCAGCAATACGCGCGCACGCAGGACGGCAGCTGGTCGCCGGTCGGCGATACGCTGCTCGCGCAGCTCGCGCGCAGCGGCATCACGGCGCGGCCCGGGCGATTCGATTCCGCGTTGACTGCGGGCGTGAACGTGTTCGATGCCGAAACCGATGCGGATCTCGACCGCGTGGTCGCCATTGGGCGCCGCACCTCGCAGCCGGTGCTGTGGTGCGGCAGCGGCGGGCTCGCCGGCGCATTGGCGCGCGGCAGCGACGCATCCGCGCCCTCGCGCATGAACAAACCGGTTCTCGGCCTGTTCGGTTCGGATCAGGCTGTGACCGCCAGGCAGCTTGACGCCTGCGGTCCGGCCGTGATCGCGCTGGCTGCGACCGGCGACGACAACGCCGGCATCGTCAGCCGCAAACTCGCGGCGGACGGCGTCGCCCTGGCGAGGTTCGCGCTTGCACCCGGCCTGCCGCGCGGCGAAGCGGCGGTGCAGATCGCCCGCGCGCTTGCGGCGCTGACGGAAGCGCTCGATCCGCCGGGCACCCTGATCGTTGCCGGCGGCGAGACCTTGAAGGCGCTGTGCCTCGCGCTCGGCGCGCATGCACTGGGAGTCACCGGGCGCATCATGCCGGGACTGCCTCGCTCCACCCTGCAGGGCGGGCGCTGGGCCGGCGTCGAGGTGATCTCGAAATCCGGCGCCTTCGGTGCCCCGGATTTGTGGCGCAAACTGCTTCAGGACAATCATCTGCTCATCGAAAGACACCAGACATGACTCATCCGCATCTCGCCATCACCATGGGCGATCCCGCCGGGATCGGCCCGGAGATCATCATCAAGGCCTGCGAAAAACTGCGGCCGCGCATCGAGGCTGGTGACCTCCGGCTCCTGATCATCGGCAGCGGCGCGGCGCTGAAGAACGCCGCGGCGCAGTTGGGCACAGCGCTCGACGTTCCCGAGGTACATGCAGCGGATGCGGATTGGCCCAATCTCTGCTTTCTCCAGGCTGACGCCGAGGGCGAGCCGATCAGGCCAGGCGTGCTCACGGCCGATGGCGGCCGTTTTGCGTTCAAGGCGGTGGAGCAGGGCGTGCGCCTGACGCAGGCCGGTCGCATCGGCGGCATCGTCACCGCGCCCTTGAACAAGGAGGCGCTCAACAAGGCCGGCTATCATTATCCGGGCCACACCGAGATGCTGGCCGAGCTCACCGGCGTCAAAGGCTCGGTCATGATGCTGGCGCACGGCAACATGCGCGTCAGCCATGTGTCGACCCATGTGGCGCTTCAGGATGTGCCGAAGCGGCTCACGCCGGAGCGGCTGCGCTATGTCATCGACCTCACCGACAAGGCTTTGCGCGGGCTCGGTCTCGACAGGCCGAAGATCGCGGTTGCGGCGCTCAATCCGCACGCGGGCGAGGGCGGGCTGTTCGGGCGTCAGGACATCGATGTGTCGGAGCCGACCATCGCCAAGGCCGTGGCGGATGGCCTGAACGTGGTCGGGCCGGTGCCCGGCGATACCGTCTTCGTGAAATTGCGCGCCGGCCAGTACGACGCCGTGATCGCCATGTATCACGATCAGGGCCATATCCCGGTCAAGCTGCTCGGCTTCGAGATCGATCCCGCGACCGGCCGCTGGCAGGAACTGTCCGGCGTCAACATCACGCTCGGCCTGCCGATCATCCGCACCTCGGTCGATCACGGCACAGCCTTCGATATTGCGGGCAAGGGCATCGCCAACGAGCGCAGCCTGATCGAGGCGATCGAATATGCCGAGCGTCTGGCCGCTGGCGCGTACGCCTGAGAGGAAACAGCAACGATGACCAGTCTCTCGACGCCGATCCAGATCATCCGTCCCGAAACCATCGAGTTCGGATCCGGGACCATCGCGGCCGTCGCGCGGTTCGCAAAAGCCAGGACTGCAAAACGCCCGCTGGTGATTGCCGATGCATTCAACGCGGCGCGCGTCGATGTGCTCGCGCTGCCGGGAGACGTCAGCGTGTTCGGCGAGGTCAAGCCGGAGCCGGACATCCCTAATCTGGAAAAGGCGCTTGCAGTGGCGCACGCGGCGCGACCGGATCTGGTCATCGGGTTCGGTGGCGGCAGCGCCATGGATCTCGCAAAACTGGTCGCGGTGTTGTGCACGGGCAGCCAGGCGCTCGCCGACGTCGTCGGCGTCGACAAGGTTGCGGGCCGCGCGGTCGCGCTGGTGCAGGTTCCGACCACCTCCGGCACCGGCAGCGAGGGCGGCATCCGGGCGCTGGTGACCGATCCAGCAACCCGCAACAAGGCTGCGGTGCAAAGCTCGTTCATGCTGGCCGATCTCGCCGTGGTCGATCCGGATCTGACCATGACCGTTCCGCCGCAGGTTACCGCGGCAACCGGCGTCGATGCGCTCGCCCATTGCGTCGAGGCCTATACCAGCCGCAAGGCGCATCCGGCGATCGATCTCTATGCCATCGAGGGCGTCCGTCTGGTCGGCCGCTATCTCGGTCGCGCCGTGAAGGACGGGACCGACCGCGAGGCGCGCGCGGCGCTTTCACTGGCATCGCTCTATGGCGGCTTTTGCCTCGGCCCGGTGAACACGACGGCCGGGCATGCGGTGGCCTATCCGCTCGGCACCCGTCACCATGTCGCCCACGGTCTTGCCTGTGCGGTGATCTTTCCGCATACGCTCGCATTCAACATGCCTGCGGTCGAAGCGAAGACCGCGGCTATCTTGCAATCCCTCAGCCTGCCCACGGCCGAGACGCCAGCCGCAGCTTTCGACGCGGCTTACCGGTACTGTGCAGAGCTCGGCATCGAGATGCGCCTCTCTGCGCTCGGGGTGCCGTCGGACGACCTTGGTGCGATGGCCGACGAGGCCCACGCCATTCGCCGCCTGCTCGACAACAATCCGCGCGAGCTCGGTCGTGACGCGATTCTCGAGATGTATCGGATGGCGCTTTAGTAAGGCACGGCGCGACGCGTTACGCTCCCGCTGAGGCTTTGCTCGTCCGCCGCCCGCGGGTCAGGTCCCTCATCGGCCTCGAGCAGGATCCGCACCGCCGCGCCATCGAGATCGTCGTATTGGCCGCTCCTCAGACACCACATGAAGGCGGCGAGTCCGGCCAGCCCCATGCCGAGAGCAATTGGAACCAGAAAATAAAAGTCGATCATCTGAGCGGTCCGTCGTTGTGGCGCGCCCGGCGCAAGACCAGAGCCTGCGTCAGGCCGCGTCCGGTTGCACGGCCCGATAGGCATGCCAGGTGGCATGCCCGAGCAGCGGAAAGATCACGATCAGGCCGAGCATGCTGGTCGCAAGGCTCAGCAGGAACAGGGCCAGCACGATCGCGGCCCAGATCAGCAGCACCCGCAGATTGTTCCAGACCAGTGCCATGCTGCTGCCCATCGCGGTCAAGGCATCGACGTCTTCGCCCAGCAGCATGGGAATGGAAAACACGCTGATGGCGAACGAGAACGCCGCGAACAATCCCCCGACCGCGGTCCCGACCGCGAGCATCGCCAGGCCGGTTGCCGAGGTGAACAGCATCGGCGCGATGCGATCGAGGCCGGGAAACGGCAGCAGCCCGAAGAACAGCGCATAGATGAGGACGGCCGCGCGCATCCACACCATCATCAGGAGGCTGAGCAGTACGCCGGTGAACAAAATCTGGCCGCCCGAGCGCGGCTTGACGAAAAACAGATTGCGCCAGTTGAGCGGCTCGCCCGTCTCCAGACGGCGGCTTTTTTCGTAGAGGCCGACGGCCAGGATCGGGCCGACCACCATGAAACCGGCAAAGGTCGGGAACAGAATGTAGTCGTAGCCGAGTGCGACGAGACCGCCGACAAAACCGACCGAGACCAGGAAGATGATCGCCCCGTAGGCGACGCTCATTGCGGGGCGGGTCTTGAAATCCTGCCAGCCGAGCGTCAGCCAGTTGAGCGGGTCACCCGTCACCAGCGACCGTGCCCATCGATTGGGGGTCGGAAGCGGCGATACGACCGGAGGGATCGTGGTCATGGCGCGTCTCTCGCTCAAGAATGGCCCGGGCCTGACACAGGCGACGAACATGATGACTGCGCGGCGCTGAACAGGCCGCGCGCCGCGTCGCCTTCGCCTTGCTTCAGATGCGGGACACAGGGTGGTTGCGACATGGTCGCGACATAGATCAGGTGCGCATTGGCGGCCAGAACAGCGGCGATCGCAGCGATGAGCAGAAGCCAGATGCGTGTCGTCGGTTTCGGCCGCTTGCCGGCCGTGGCGAGCTCGCTCATGGCCTGGGTGTCCGCTTGTCGAGCAGGTAGAGCGTGAGGATTTTTCGGTCGAGTTCGGACAGGCGGCTCTCCCAGGTGGGCATGTGGCCCTGGCGGCCGCCCCATATCGTGGTGTCGATGGTCGTGAGATCGCCGCCATAGATCCAGAACGGGTCGGTCAGGTTGGGCGCGCCGAGCTCGGAATTTCCCTTGGCATCGTCACCGTGGCACGCGACGCAGTTGGCCGCAAAGACCGCCTTGCCGGCCTCGACGGTCTTGGGATCGATGCCCCGCGCGTCCGGATGCGAGAGCGCGTAGACGAAGGTGGCGACCTTGAGGACATCGGCGCCCTGCAGCATCTGGTCTCGTCCGAAGGCCGGCATCTGGGACACATGGCTGTCGGGATGCGCGGAATTGATGCCGACGCGAATGGTATCGAAGATCTTTTCCGGATCGCCACCCCACAGCCAGGACGACGTCGTCAGATTCGGAAAACCCGGGCCGCCCGTGGCATCGCGGCCATGACATGCGGCGCAATTGTTGCCGAACAAAGTGTGGCCGGCCTCGCGGACGATGTTCATCAGTTTTGGATCGGACTGGATCGCAGCAAAACTCTCGGTCTCGATTTTCCTGGTCCAGGCGCTCCGGTCGTTCGCCGCCTCCTTCAGCGACGCCGCAACGACTTTGCGCTGATCGATGCCGAGCAGGCCCTTGGTGTAGGTCACGCCCAGAGGCCATGCCGGCATCAGGATCCAGTAGCCGACCCCGAACAGGAAGGCGAGCGTCAGGAAGAAATAGACCGCGCGAGGCACCGGCGTGTTCAGTTCCGTGATGCCGTTCCATTCATGGCCGGTCGTCAGATAGCCGGTGTAGCCGTCGCGTTCCCCGTGCTCTACCGCCATGGCTTGTCCTCGTCGCAAAGGATCGACTGCGCGGCGTGATCGAAGCGTTTCTTGTTCGACGGCCAGTAGACATAGACCAGAACCGCGGCCGATAGCGCGAGCAGATAGAACAACCCGAACGATTTCGAGAAGCCGACCAGAAAATCGTGCGCGATGCTCATCATTCCGCTCCCGCCTGAGCGACCGGCTTGTTGGCCGCATCGGTGAGCCGACCGAGAATCTGCAAGTAAGCGACCAGCGCGTCCATCTCGGTGAGCTGGCTCGGACGGCCGTCGAAGGCGCGCACGGTGGTCGCCTTGCCGTAGCGCTTGACCACGCCCTCGGCCTGCGGCGAGTCCGGGTTGGACTGACCATAGGCGTCGAGCGAGGCGTTGGCGATCATGTCGTCGGTATAGGGCACGCCGACAGCGCGCTGAGCTTTCAGATGAAGGCCAAGATCGTCGGCGCGGAGTTCGGTCGAGAGCAGCCAGTCATAGGCCGGCATGATCGAGACCGGCACCACGTCGCGCGGATTCATCAGATGGGCAACGTGCCATTGGTCGGAATATTTTTCGCCGATGCGAGCGAGGTCGGGGCCGGTCCGCTTCGAGCCCCACAGCATCGGGTGATCATATTTGGATTCGACCGCGAGCGAGTAGGGACCGTAACGGTCGACCTCGTCGCGCAACGTGCGGATCATCTGCGAGTGGCAGGCATAGCAGCCCTCGCGGATGTAGATATTGCGGCCGGCGAGCTCGAGCGGCGTGTAGAGCCGCATGTCCGGGGCGTCCTCCACCGTCTGGTGGATGGTGAACAACGGCGCGATCTCGACCAGGCCGCCAATGCTCGCCACCACGATGATGCCGAGCACGAGGCCGATCGCCTTGCGTTCCAACTGGTAATGAAATCCGAAGATCGACATGACGGCTCACTCCGCCGGCTGGGGCGCGAGCCCGCCCGTGGGCCTCGGTTCCGGCAGGTCACCGGCTTTCGCCACTGCCGGGCTCGCAAGGCGGATCGTCATCCAGACATTGTAGGCGCCGACGCAGCCGCCGATCAGGAACAACAGCCCGCCGACGGCGCGGGCGATGTAATAGGGATGCATCGCGATCACGGTGTCGAGAAAGGAATAGGCCAGGGTGCCGCTCTCATTATAGGTCCGCCACATCAATCCCTGGACGATGCCGGAATTCCACATCGCGAAGACGTAGATCACGGTGCCGGAGAGCGCGAGCCAGAAATGCGCTTCCACGAGCCTTGCCGAGTACATCGTCTCGCGCTTCCAGAGCCAGGGCACGGATGCGTAGATCGCGCCGAAGGTGATCATGGCGACCCAGCCGAGCGCGCCGGCGTGGACGTGGCCGATGGTCCAGTCGGTGTAGTGCGAGAGCGAATTGACGGAGCGGATCGCCATGAACGATCCCTCAAAGGTGGTCAGGCCGTAAAACACCGCCGCGACCATCATGAAGCGCAAGGTCGCGTCGTCGCGGACCTTGTGCCAGGCGCCGTTCAAGGTCAGCAGCGCGTTGCCGGCGGAGGCCCAGGAAGGGACCAGCAGCATCAGCGAGAACGTCATGCCGAGCGTCTGCACCCATTGCGGCAGCGCCGTGTAGTGCAGATGATGCGAGCCCGCCCACATATAGAGGAAGGTGATGCCCCAGAACGAGATGATCGACAGCCGGTAGGAGAAGATCGGCCGGCCGGCGCGCATCGGCAGGAAGTAATACATCATGCCGAGGAAGCCGGCGGTCAGGAAGAATGCCACCGCATTGTGGCCGTACCACCATTGCGTCATCGCGTCCTGGACGCCGGAAAACAGCGAGTAGCTCTTGGCATGGCCGAGCGAGACGGGAACGGCAAGGTTGTTGACGATGTGCAGCATCGCCACCACCAGGATGAACGCCATGTAGTACCAGTTCGAGACGTAGATATGCGGCTCCTTGCGCCGCGCCAGCGTGCGCAGATAGATCAGGAAATAGACCACCCAGACGATGACGAGCCAGATGTCCGCATACCATTCCGGCTCGGCATATTCCTTCGACTGGGTGATGCCCATCAGATAGCCGGTCACGGCCAGCACGCAGAACAAATTGTAGCCGACGAGCACGAACCACGGGCTCAACTGATCCGGCAGCCGGGCGCGCGAGGTCCGCTGCAGGACATAGAGTGAGGTCGCGATCAGGCCGTTGCCGCCGAAGCCAAAGATCACCGAGGTGGTATGAACCGGCCGGATCCGGCCAAAGCTGGACCAGCCGCCGCCGAAAGTCAGGTCCGGATTGACCAGTTGCCAGGCCGCCCAGTCGCCGACGGCGAGGCCGAACACCACCCAGATCATCGCCAGCACGATCCCGGCCTTGGTGGGATCGTCATAATAATGGGCGAACCGTTCGTCGGACGGCTCCGGCGCAAAATAGTCCTTGCCGATGCGGAAGATCATGAGCACGCCGGCGACGAAGATCAGCGCGCCGTGAATCCCGATCGGATCATCGCGTCCTGCGAGACCAAGCAGCAGGCCGCAGATTGCAACCGCAAGGCAGATCAGGATGGCGTGCCGCCGCTCGTTCAGGGTCAATTGGGCAATCATGGGACGCCTGCGAAAGGGAGGGACTGGAAGACATTCCTAGCGGACATTATGATGCAATTATAGGACGTTTATAGGACGTTTTGATCGTCTTGATCATTACAACCGCCAGCCGTTGTGGATGCAGGCCATCGGCCTGGACGAAGTCTGGCCTACAACGTCGCGAGATGGCGACGAAGCTCATGCAGTCATCTCAATTGCGTGGACGGCTGACAAAATGTAACAATCCTTCTTGTGCGGATCGCAAGATCTGGCCACGTCGAGGCGGAAGCAGAATGGAAAGGACAAAGGAACTGACATGGAATCGGCCCGCGTTCATGCGTCCCGTCCAACCGCGTGCCGATGACCGGCGCCGTTGATCCGATCACCAAGTCCGTGGTGCAGCATCGCCTGAGCTCGATCGTGGCCGAGATGGGCGAAGCCATGCTTCGCACCTCCTATTCGCAGATCCTCAATTCCAGCCGTGATTTCTCGCTTGCGATCTGCGACGTGAGTGGCCGCCTGATCGCGCAGGCCGATCATATCCCGGTCCATGTCGGCGCGCTGCCCTGGGCGGCGAAGGCGGTCGAGGCGCGTTTTTCGGAGGTTTTGTCCGGCGACGTCATCCTGATGAACGATCCCTATCATGGCGGCAGCCATCTGCCCGACATCACGGTGTTCGTGCCGATCTTCGCCGGCGAGCGGCGGCAGTTCTGGACCATCGTCCGCGCACACCAGAGCGACATCGGCGGCGCAACCCACGGCGCCTACAATCCCGATGCCACCGAGATCTGGCAAGAAGGCCTGCGCATCCCCCCGATCAAGCTCTTTGAGGCCGGACGGCTGCGCGACGACATCCTGGACATGCTCGCGCTCAATGTCCGCAACGCCCATGATTTCCGCGGCGATCTCTTTGCCATGATCGGGGCTGCGCATCTCGGCGAGCGGCGTATGCAAAGACTGTTCGCCGAGCTCTCGGCGCAGGTCGTGGAAGCCGCGATCGAAGGCGTGCTCGATGCCGCGGAAGCCCAGGCGCGCCACGTGGTGTCGACCTGGCAGGACGGCATTTTTTTTGGCGAAGCCTTTCTCGATGATGACGGTCGCGGCCACCAGGACATCCGGATCGCCGCGAAGGTGACCAAGCGGGGCAGCAATGTCGAGGTCGACCTCACGGCTTCCGATCCGCAGGTGGACAGTTTTGTCAATTCCTCGCATGCCAACATGCATGCCGCGGTTGCGATGGCGTTCTTCTATTTGATCGATCCCGACACGCCGAAAAACTCCGGCGCGCTGCGGCCGCTGAAAGTGGTGGCGAAGCAGGGCACCGTGGTCTGGGCCGATCCGGGCAAGCCGGTGACCTTGTGCACCAGCCATCCGTCGAACGAGATCGTGGAGGCCGTGATCAAGGCGCTGTCGGCCTCCTGTCCGGATCGGGTGATGGCCGGCTGGGGCCGCAGGTTCCGGATCGCGATCCAGGGTGAGGATCCACGCACCGGCAAGACTTTCATCTGGCATCTGTTTCATGCGCGGCCCGGCGGCGGCGCGTCGGGACGCGGCGACGGCTGGTCGTCAATCGGCGAGTGGCACTCGGTCGGCGGCCTGAAATTCGGCAGCATCGAGGTGGCCGAGGCGCGCTTTCCCCTGCATTTCCGCCATCATGAATTCTTGCCCGATTCCGGCGGTGATGGTCAGTATCGCGGCGGGCTCGGTGTCGCGCTCGACCTCGTGTTCGAGACCGCAAGGAGCGCGCGCGGCAACACCGCCGGCGAGGGCACGCGTCACGGCTCCTGCGGCATGCTTGGCGGCAGCGATGGCGAGCCGCATCGCTACCAGTTGCTGTCCGCGGGCAAGCCGCCGCGCGATATCAGCACCAAGGGGACCGGCATCGAGATTTTGCCGGGTGATTGCCTAAAAATCCGCTCTGCGGGCGGTGGCGGATATGGGCCGCCTGCGAGGCGCGCGGCGGACGCGCGGGAGCGCGACCGACGGCGAGGCCTCGTCACCGATGCCGCTTCGAAGCTGCGGACGCCCTGACCATGCTGGCCATTGGAATTGACGTCGGCGGCACGTTTACCGATCTCGTCGCCATCGATGCCGTGGGCCGCACGGTGTTTGCGAAATCGCCATCGACGCCGTCCGATCAGTCGGTCGGCGTGATGGCGGGGCTGGACGAACTGGCACGGCGGCTCGGCCTCTCCACAGCCGAGATGCTGGCGCGCACCGAGCGGCTGGTTCATGGCACCACGGTCGCGACCAACGCGCTGCTCGAACGCAAGGGGGCGCGTGTCGCGCTGCTGACCACGGCGGGCCATCGCGACATCCTGGAAATGCGCGAGGGATTGAAGCCCGACCGCTACAATCTGCGCACGCCGCCGCCCGAACCGCTGGTGCCGCGCGAGCTGCGCCTTGGCGTGCGCGAGCGGCTAAAGCCCGATGGCGAGGTGCTGATCCCGCTCGATGCGGAGCAGCTGCGCGAAGCGATCGCCGCGATCAAGGCGCACGCCGTGACCTCGGTTGCGATCTGCTTTCTGCATGCCTACCGCAACCCGGCGCATGAGCGCGCCGCGGCCGGGCAGCTTTCACGCGAGTTGCCCGGCGTCGGCATCTCCCTGTCCAGCGACGTGCTGCCGCAGATCAAGGAATATGAGCGCGTCTCGACCACGGTCGTGAACGCCTATGTCGGGTCCGTCGTCGAGCGCTATCTGGCGCAGCTCGAACGGCGGCTGCGCGAGGCCGGCTTTGGCGGCTCTCTCTTTATTATTCTGTCCCATGGCGGCATGGCGCGGGTCGTGGGGGCCGCGCGCCTGGCCGCCGCGACCGTGCTGTCCGGTCCCGCCGGCGGCATCTCCGGCTGCCGTCGCTGCGCCGGCATGCTCGGTATCCCCGATCTCGTCGCCTTCGACATGGGCGGCACCTCGACCGACATCTCGCTGATCTCGGAGGGCCGCGTGTCGCTGTCGGCCGATGGCGGGCTCGACGGCGAGCGCATTGCGCTGCGCAGCCTCGACATTGCGAGTCTGGCGGCCGGCGGCGGTTCGATCGCCTCGGTCGACCGTGGCGGCGTTTTCCGCGTCGGCCCGCAGAGCGCCGGCGCCGTGCCCGGGCCGGCGGCCTATGGCAACGGCGGCGTCGCCGCGACCGTCACCGACGCCAATGTCGTGCTCGGCTATCTCGACGCCCGCGCGTTCATGGGCGGGCGACGCCCGCTCGATGTCGCCGCCGCGGAGGCGGCGATCGACGCGCTCGCCGACGCGCTGAAGATCAGCCGCATTGAGGCGGCCGCCGGCGTTTACCGCCTGGTCAATCTGAAAATGGCCGATGGCATCCGCCTGATGACGGTGCGCCGCGGCGTCGATCCCCGCCGCTATGCGCTGCTCAGTTTTGGCGGCGCCGCGGGCCTGCATGCCGTCGAACTGGCGCGCGCGCTCGACATCGCGCGCATCATCGTGCCGGCCAACGCCTCGGTGCTGTCGGCCTGGGGCATGCTGACGTCCGACCTGCGCTACGAGCTCTCGCGCACGCATTTCGAGACCGGCAGCCGTTCGACGGCCGATGAGGTACGAAAGATCTTTGCCGAGCTGGAGACGCGCGCTGTGCAGCGGCTGCGCAGCTGGTTCGATGGTCCCGTCACGGTCGAGCGCTCGGCCGAGATGCGCTATGGCGAGCAGATTTTCGAAATCGACGTGCCGCTCGACGGCATCGACCTCGATCGACCTTCGCTGATCGACGACATCGAGGCGCGCTTTCACGCTCGCCACGAGGAGCTCTACACCTACGCTTCGCGCGACCAGGAGGTGGTGTTCGTCAACGCGCGCGTCGCCGCGATCGGTCAGGTCGAGGTGCCGGAGCCGGAGGCGCGAAGGATCGTCGCCGCACCAACCTCGCCGCCGCCGCGGGCGTGCCGCAAGATCTTCCTCGGCGCCTGGCGCGAGGTGGATGTTTACGCGCTCGATGATCTGAGGCCCGGCGACCAGCTCTCCGGCCCGGCCATCATCGAGGCCGAGACCACGACGGTCCTGATCAACACGGGCGACGCGCTCACGGTCAACGCGCAGGGCTGGCTCGACATCCGCGTCGCTGCGTCATAAGTCGCTCTTTCCCCTCGTCCTGGGGAGCGCGCTCTTCGCGCGCGTCTCGATGATGAGGCCAAGGCCGGGCCTCATGGTTCGAGACGCGCGACCTTGCCGCGCTCCTCGCCATGAGGGTCCATGGCACGGCACGATTACGTCAGTCCCGCGCGGCGCAGGCCTTCCACATAACGGACGCGTTCCTCGTTCCGAATCGGCAGTTGCGTTGCGACCCAGGCGAGTGAGACGTTGGGCTGCGCCCGGCGCAGCCCCTGCAAGGCCTGCGCCGCAAGCTCGGTGTCGCCGGTCATGCCGGCCGCCGCCGTCAGCACGCGATGCCCCACCACGAAATCACCGTACTGCCGCACGAGCTCGCGGGACAGCCGGATCGCCTCGCAATAGTCGCCTTCGGCGAAGGCGGCAAAGGCGGCGACGCCATTGTAGATCGCGGAGAACTCACGTGGCGAGAGGCGCATCGCGGGTGCGCAGCTTCGGCGCCTTCGCGCCAGCGCCCGGTATAGGACAGCATCGTGCCATAGCAGCCGAGCGCCAGCGAGAAGTTCGGGTTGAGGCGCAGCGCCGTCTCATAGGCGGCGACCGAGTCCTCGATCCGGCCGCGCCAGGCATGGGCGCAGGCCAGCGCGAGGTGCGACCAGGGGTCTTCGCCGTCGTACTGGACCGCCGCAAGGCCGGCACGTTCGGCGATGGGCGTGGCGGTCGCCGCGCTCTCCCAGCCCATATGGGCGCCGAATGTGTGGCTGACCGCGAGCACCGCGAGCGCCTGCGCGTAGTTCGGATCGATCGCGATGGCCTGCTCGAGCAGTTCCTGGGCCTGGCGGTGGTCTTCGCGGGTCACGCGCCAGAAATGCACCAGCGCACGCATCACGAGATCCCAGGCATCGAGGTTTTCGGGCGGCTTGCGCCGGGCCCGGCGATGCTCGGCTCGATAAAGCTGCGGCTCGATCGCTGCCACGATCGCTTCCGTGATCTCGTCCTGCACCGCGAACACATCGGCAAGCTCGCGATCATAGCGCTCCGCCCACACATGGCTGCCGGTCGCGACATCGTTGAGCTGCACCGTGATGCGGACGCGTCCTGCCTCCTTGCGGACGCTGCCCTCGACGACGTAGCCGACACCGAGCTCCTCGCCGATCTGCTTGATATGGACGGACTTGCCCTTGTAGGTGAATGACGAGTTGCGCGCGATCACGAAAAACCAACGCAGTTTTGACAGCGCGAAGATGATGTCCTCGCTCATCCCGTCGGAAAAATACTCCTGATCCGCCTCACCGCTCATGTTGACGAAGGGAAGCACGGCAATGCCGCGACGCTCGGATTGAGGAATTGCGACGCGTGCGGAATATTCCTTGCCATTCGGTGTTGTAACTTCTCGCGCGCGCTTGTCCGCTGGCCGAAGCTCGACGTCGCCGACGAATCTGATGCCGCGGCGCGCGATGGTTCGAATCAATTTCTGCTCTTCGCCGCTGTCGCCGACCGCTTTGCGGACGGCATTGATGCGGCTGGCAAGCGTGGAATCCGCCACGATGCGGCCGCCCCAGATCGCCCCGAGCAGATCATCCTTGGTCACGACGCGATCCCGGTTTTTCACGAGATAGGTCAAGAGATCAAAGACTTGCGGCTCGACGGGGACGGGAATTGCGCCGCGCTTGAGCTCGCGCAGATCGATGTCCAGCGTATGGTCGGCAAACATGAATCTCACGTCGAAGCTCCGAGAAGACGGTCAGCCCTGGATTAAATATCAAGATCATCTAGAGCAAAAATGAACTGGACCACAAAGTCTTTTGCATCCCGATACCATTGTGTCTTGCGCCGCTTGCGACGGTTGCATCGATGCGACTGTCAACGATCGCAACGGCGCGGCGGAAGAACGGTCGCAACGCGATGGGCTGGCTCGACAACAGCGTCGCGAAGGCTCGCTTCGGCCTGAACGAATGAAGGAGCGCCCGCTATGTCAGCCCCGCGCGGCGCAGGCCTTCCACGAAGCGGTCGAGTTCCTCGCCGCGAAGCGGGAGTTGCGTTGCGACCCAGGCCAGCGAGATGTTCGGCTGGGCCCGGCGCAAGTCCTGCAGCGCCTGCGCCGCGAGCGCGCTGTCGCCGGCCATGCCGGCCGCCGCCGCCAGCACGCGGTGGCCCCCGACGAAATCGCTGCGCTGGCGCACGCCCTCGCGGGACAGCCGGATCGCTTCGTTGTAGTCGCCTTCGACGAAGGCGGCAAAGCCGGCGACGCCATTGTAGATCGCGGAAAAGGGGTCATGCGGCGACAGACGCACCGCGCGGCGCGCGGCCTCGCCGCCCTCGCGCCAGCGCCCCGTCCAGGATAGCACCAGCCCGTAATAGCCCAGCGCCACCGAAAAATTCGGGTTGAGGTGCAGCGCCAGTTCGAACGCAGCGAGGGCATCTTCAAGCTGGCCGCGATAGGCCTGTGCGCAGGCCAGCGCAAGCTGCGCCCATGGGTCTTCGTCGTCGGACTGGACTGCCAGAAGAGCCGCGCGTTCGGCGATGGGCGTCGCAATTGCCGCGCTCTCCCAGCCCATATGGGCGCCGAATGTGTGGCTCACCGCGAGCACGGCGTGGGCCTGCGCGTAGTTCGGATCGATCGCGATGGCCTGCTCGAGCAGTTCCTGGGCCTGGCGGTGGTCTTCGCGGGTCACGCGCCAGAAATGCGTCAGCGCACGCATCACGAGATCCCAGGCATCGAGGTTTTCGGGTGGCTTGCGCCGGGCGCGGCGATCCTCCGCCCTGTAGAGCTGCGGCTCGATCGCCGCCACGATCGCTTCCGTGATCTCGTCCTGCACCGCGAACACATCGGCAAGCTCGCGATCATAGCGCTCCGCCCAGAGGTGACTGCCGGTCGCGACATCGTTGAGCTGCACCGTGATGCGGACGCGCCCCGCCTCCTTGCGCACGCTGCCTTCGACGATGTAGCCGACGCCGAGCTCCTCGCCGATCTGCCTGACGTGAACGGATTTGCTCTTGTAGGTGAACGATGAGTTGCGCGCGATCACGAAAAACCAGCGCAGTTTTGACAGCGCGGTGATGATGTCCTCGCTGATCCCATCGGAAAAATAGTCCTGGTCCGCCTCGCCGCTCATGTTGACAAAGGGAAGCACCGCGATGCCGCGACGCTCGGCTTGAGAAAACGTGGCGCGCTGGGAATAGTCGCCGCCATCAGGTGCTTGACTTTCCCGTGCGTGCCTGGCGTCCGCTGGCCGAAGCTCGACGTCGCCGATGAATCTGACGCCGCGGCGCGCGATGGTTCGTATCAATTTCTGCTCCTCGCCGCTGTCGCCGACCGCTTTGCGTGCGGCATTGATGCGGCTGGCAAGCGTGGAATCCGCCACGATGCGGCCGCCCCAGATCGCCCCGAGCAGATCATCCTTGGTCACGACGCGATCCCGGTTTTTCACGAGATAGGTCAAGAGATCAAAGACTTGCGGTTCGACGGGAACCGGAATCGCACCGCGCCTGAGCTCGCGCAAATGGATGTCCAGCGTATGACCGGCGAAAATGAATCTCACCCTGGTGCTCCGAAAAGGCCCGTTGCGGCCCTGAATTAAAAATCAAGATCATCTAGTTCAAAAATGAACTGGACCACAAAGTCTTTTGCTCCGTCTCAATTTATGTCTCGCGCGGCCTCGATGGCCGCAACGACGCGGCCGAGGTCGGGCTCGGTCATCCGCCGCCGGACCCTCAACCTCTTCGTGCTGTCTTCGATCGCGGTTCTGCTCGCGGCGCTCTGTCGTTTCTCGTGCTGCTGCTGATCGTGCTGTCGGTCATCATTTTCGTGTCGTCGCTCACGCTGTTGCCGCCGGATCGGACGCTCGGTCGATGAGGTCGGCGGCAACATCATTTGGCAATTCATTTTCGGAGAAGCAATTGAAGGAGACAAACATGCGAGGCATTCGATTGTTGTTGTGTTCGCTGCTGATCTGGTCGCCGACGATGACCGCCAGTCTGGCTGCATCCTCCCGCAACGACTGGGCGAACGACCTGCGCTGGGGTGGATATGTGATCGTGTTTCGCCATGGCGCGACCACGTCGGATCAAAAGACGGATGCCATGAGCAATCCCGACGCGGATCCGATGAGCAATCCGGCAGGCGGCAAGGCCGCAGCCGGCGAACGCCAGCTCGATGAGAAGGGGCGCGCGCAGGCGGAAGCGATCGGGGCATCGATGCGCAAACTCGGGATTCCCGTGGGATTGGTCCTCACCAGCCCGCTGCAGCGGGCCGTCGATACGGGAATGCTGATGACCTTTGGGGAGGTGCAAACCGTGCCAGAGCTCGCCGAGGCCGGCGCCGACCTTTCGCCCGAGGAGAATGATCGTCGGGCGCAGGCCCTGCGCATCCTGGTCGCCCTGCATCCGCCGGTCGACAGCAATCTCGTGATCGTGTCGCACAAGCCCAACATCGTGAACGCGTTCGGCAAGGACTGGTCCGACGTTCGCGAGGGCGAGGCCTCCGTGTTCGAGCCGGACGGAGACGGCGGATTCAAGCTGGTCGTCCGCGTTCAGGCGGACGAATGGAAACAGCTTTCTTCCGGATTGTCGGATTGAGGCGAGGGGTGCATGGCCCAGCTTCGGATGGATGGACGACCAGCCGCCCGTCGGCCGCGCCTGTCGCGGTCAATTTGGCGCTTTCTCGCCCTACTGGCGATCGTTTTGTCGATTATTGTGTCTGTCAGTTCGCTCAACTCGTGCCCGCCCGATCCGATGATTGCCCCGCTGCTTGGGCCGTGAAGCGGGTGCGAGCCAAATGTTCGATCGATGGTTCCCTGCCATCAAAGAGACCGAAGGAGACATTCATGCGTGACATTCGATCTTGGCTGTTGTGTGCACTGGTTGCAGTGTTGCCGCCCCTGGCATTGAGCCGGCCGGTCTCCGCGCAGCCGGAATGGATCGGCGACCTGCGTCACGGCGGATACGTGATCGTGTTTCGCCATGGCGCGACCTATACGGACCAGGCGAAGACCGATCCGATGAGCAATCCGAACAAGGATCCCATGAGCAATCCGACCACCGGCAAGGCCGGGGCAGGGGAGCGCCAGCTCAACAATGACGGGCGTGCGCAGGCCAAATCGATTGGCGAGGCCATGCACAAGCTCGCAATTCCGGTCGGCGTCGTGATGACCAGCCCGCTGCAGCGGGCAGTCGACACCGGAAAGCTGCTGGGCTTTGGCGAGGTGAGCACCAACCCCGACCTCGCTGAAACCGGGGCTGCGGTTGCCGCAGACGAAAACAAACGCCGCGCCGACGCGTTTCGCAAGCTCGTTGCCGCAACGCCATCCAGCAGCAATCTCGTGCTCGTGACGCACAAGCCGAACATCATGGAGGCGTTCGGCAAGGACTGGTCCGACCTCAGCGAAGGCGAGGCGTCGGTGTTCAAGTCGGACGGCAATGGCGCCTACCGGCTGGTCGTGCGCGTCAAGGCGGACGAGTGGAGCAAGCTGGCCCAGGCCGCGAATTGATCCGCGCCGCTGCAGAATGGATTTCTGTGGGCGCCGCGAGGGCGATGCCGATGGCCAAGGCGCTGGACTGGCAACGCCCTGCGCGGATCAATCGTCGACGTCGATCACGATCTTGCCTCGTGTCGATCGATCCTCGATTGCGGCATGCGCGTCGGCAACGTCCGCCAAGCCAAATCGGCGTGGATCAAGATGGGGGCGCAGCTTTCCGGCTTCGACCAGGCGCGTCGCTTCCCGAAGGATGTCGCCATGATGGGCACGACCTTCGCCGGTCAGGAGCGGCAGCAGCGTGAAAACGCCGGAATATGTCGCCGCACGGAACGACAGCGGCGCCAGTGCGTGTGTTCCCCATCCGAGCGCACTCACCACATGGCCAAACCGTCGCACCGCACTGAACGATGCGTCGAGCGTGGCTCCGCCGACGGTGTCGTAAATTACCTCAAAGCCCCGCCCGTCTGTGTGGCGAGCGACATAGTCCTCGACGCCAACCGTGTTGTAGTCGATCGCTGTCGCGCCGAGCTGCGCGATGAAGGCCGCGTTTCTGGCTGAGCCGGTGGCGAACACATCGGCCCCGATCGCGCGCGCCAGTTGAACGGCGACATGCCCGACGCCGCCTGCGCCGCCATGAACCAGCACCTTCTGGTTCGCCTTGAGATTGGCGCGGTCGACGAGCCCTTCCCAGGCCGTAATGAAGATCAACGGCAGGCTCGCCGCTTCCCGCATCGTCAGATTGGCGGGCTTTCGCGCCAGCAGCGCCGCGTCGACCGCTGCATAGTCGGCAAGCGAGCCCTGGATGCCGCCGACGCCGCCGGTCATGCCAAAGACCTCGTCGCCCACGCGGAACGCAGCGACATCGGCTGCGACGGCCTCGACGATCCCGGCGAGGTCGAGCCCGAGGATCGCGGGCAGGGGATGGCGGGCATGCGCGGCCTGGCCGGCACTGATCTTCAGGTCGAGCGGATTGACACCGCTGGCCTTGATGTTGACCAGCACTTCGCCTGCTTTGGGGCGCGGTCGTTCGACCGAGGTTACCCTGAAAGCCGATCCAGGAGCATCGAGAACGACGGCTTGCATGCGCTCCGCGTCTGCCATGGCTATTGCCCGCCTGCGGCGGCCTCCTTGATCAGACCGGCGATCTCATCGGGGTGCGAGATGAGCGCCAGATGGCTGCCCTTCACCTCGATGGTTTTGGCACCCATTCGCTTGGCCATGAAGCGCTGGAGGTCCGGATTGATGGTGCGATCCTCGGTCGAAACGGCATAGGAACTCGGTTTCGAGCGCCATGCTGCGTTCGTCGTCTTGCCGGCGAGCAGCGCCTTGTGGAAAGGCTGCTGCACCGCGTAGAGCACCCTTGCCTTCGCGGGC
>Ga0335069_10004338_pt1 | contig 21091 bp, 16 predicted proteins | sample Lox_Sample_11_FD_206714 | JGI IMG/M metagenome (GOLD analysis project Ga0335069, IMG submission 206714) | Soil microbial communities from Loxahatchee National Wildlife Refuge, Florida, United States - Lox_Sample_1.1 | ecosystem: Environmental > Terrestrial > Soil > Wetlands | place: USA...
GCCATGAGCATCGTCCACCTCGGCAGGATGCCTTGATGCGTGAAGTAGGCCCAGGCGGCCCAGACGCCGATCGGAAGGCCGATGATGTTGATCGAGAGCGAGAGGCACGGCACGAAGATCAGCCAGCACCGGAACCGCTGCCAGGGATTGAGACCGATGTAGCGCAGCGGCCGCCCGAGCGTTTGGAAGAACCCGCACACCCAGCGCTTGCGTTGCGTGATCCCCTGCAGCCACGTCCGCGGAACCTCTTCGATCAGCGAACTCGAGAGCACGCCGAGCCGCTTGCCGTTCGCCCAGTAGCGGATGCCGATCTCCGGATCCTCGATCGTAATCCACGGGTGGAAGCCGCCGAGCGCGACGAGATCGGAGACGCGGTAGAAGAGCCCCTTGCCCAGCACCCAGTAGGGCTGGCGCCCGTGCGCCGAGAGGTGCGGATACTTATAACCGTCCCACGCCATGTGATCGAACGAGTGCCAGGTCGTCGGCATCGTGGCGTTGAGATTTCCGACGACGTTTTGGGCCTGCAGGACGTCGTAGTGCTTGAGCCCGATGACGGCGCCCTTGAAATGGTCTATCGGCGGGCAACTGTCGGCATCGATATAGTTGATGACGAGGTTGGGCTCGTGCGAGAGCGTCTTCGCGAAGTGGTAGAGCCCGTAGATGAGCTGACGCGTCTTTTTCGGCGGCAGATCCCGAACGCCCGCGCGCTTTCCCCGATGCCACCAGTACGCCTTTTCGTTCGCGTCCCAGGCGTCCCAGACCATCTGCCACGATGGATCGCTCGTCGGCGGAATCTCGAGAATTTCCAAAAACTCGAATTCCGCCGCGAGACGGCGGAGGCTCGCGACCGTCTCCTCGTCGTTGCTGTTCGGAATTGCAACGACCCTGCAGCGATCGGCCGGATAATCCATCTTCGCCAAGGAGATGAACGTCGTCCGCATCGTCGCTTCGAGCTCCCGCAGCACCGGGTAGAAGAGCACGATGTAGGGCCATTCGCTCTGGGGCTCCTCGATGGGTTCGTTCATGTCGACCCAATCGACGGGAAGCGAGAGCAGGTAGAAGTCGATGATAAAGGCCGCAGTGTAAAGCAGCTGAGTGCAAACCCAGACGCTCGTTAGGACCGGGAGGATTAAGCCGGCTGCCGCGTGCGCCATGCGTGTTCTCGGAAATACTGCAGCGTCGGCACGAGGCCATCGCGCAGCGGCACGTTCGGCTCCCATTCCAGGAGCGTTCGAGCGAGCGTGATGTCGGGGCGCCGGCGGGTCGGGTCGTCCGGCGGCAAGGGCAACGTTTCGACGCGCAAGGGAACGTTCGCGACCTCCGCCACGACCCGGGCCAGATCGGCGATTGCATACTCCTGGGGGTTGCCGAGGTTGATCGCCTTCCCGCTTAAGCCGTCGCGTTTGCCTAGCCGCACGATCGCCTCGATGAGATCGTCGACGTAGCAGAGACTGCGCGTTTGGCGTCCGTCACCGTACACCGGGAGCGGATCGCCCGATAGCGCCGCCATGCAGAAGTTCGGGATGACGCGCCCGTCACCGGGCCGCATGCGCGGACCGTACGTGTTGAAGATGCGCGCGATCCGCCCGTCGATGCCGAGACTGCGAACGGCCGACGTTACATACGCCTCGCCGTAGCGCTTCGCCGAATCGTAGCAAGCGCGCGGTCCGACCGGGTTCACGTTGCCCCAATAGCTCTCGGATTGCGGGTGCACGAGCGGATCGCCGTAGATCTCCGACGTCGACGCGAAGAGCAAACGGGAGCCGGTGCTGCGCGAGATCTCGACGCCGTGCATGATGCCAACCGCGTTGACCGCCATCGTCGCCAACGGCTCCCGGCCGTAATCGACGGGACTAGCCGGCGATGCGAGATGCACGACCAGGTTCGGGGGCGCGAAGTCCGACGCCCACGACCAGGGCAGCGAGACGTCGGCCTCGACGAACGAAAACCCGCCGCTTTCGATCGCGCGAGCGAGGTTATCGCGAGAGCCCGTGCTCAGGTCGTCGACGCCGACGACTTCGTCGCCATCGGCGAGCAGCCGATCGACGAGATGCGAACCGAGAAACCCCGCGGCGCCGGTGACGATGACTCGTATGGGGCTACCCTCGCGCGGTGCTCGCGCGGCCCGTCCGACCGTGCATCGGAGCTTCGGAGTAGCCAACGCCCACGTAGCGCAGACCCTCCGCCGCGATAGCGCCGGAATCGAGCGCGTTGCGACCGTCGAACAGAACGTCACCGCGCATGAGGGCGCGCAGTCTCGAAAAATCGACATCGAGGTAGTCGTCCCACTCCGTCGCGAGCGCGACCGCATCGGCGCCGCACGCGGCTTCGTAGAGATCGCCGCAGTACGCAACCCGCTCTCCCAGCGCGCGGCGCGCCTCCTCGATAGCGACGGGATCGTGCACCGCCACGTTTGCCCCGCGTTCGAGAAGGCACTCGACCAACCGGATCGCGGGGGATTCACGTACGTCCGACGTGTTTGGTTTAAAGGTGAGACCGAGCACGCCGACGTTCTTCCCCAGAAGCGACCCGCCCAGGGCTCGCTCGAGCGATGCCGTCGCCCTCGAAACCTGCCGGGCGTTGACGGCGTCGACGCTGCGCAACAGCGTCGCGTCGTAGTCGTGCTCGCCGGCCGCGCGCAACAGCGCGGGTACGTCCTTCGGAAAGCAAGAGCCGCCGTATCCGATGCCCGGACGCATAAACGCCGAGCCGATGCGGGGATCGAGACTGAGGCCGAGCCCGACGGCCCGCACGTCGGCATCGACCGCGTCGCAGATATTCGCGATCTCGTTCATAAACGAGACCTTCGTCGCGAGGAACGCATTTGCGGCGTACTTGATCATCTCGCTCGTGCGGGCGTCCGTCACGACGAACGGGGCGCCGAGCGCAGCGTAGAGCTTGCGAACGACCGCTTCGGCCCGCGGGTCGTCGGTGCCGACGACGATTCGGTCGGGATGCATGAAGTCGGCGACCGCGACGCCCTCCCGGAGAAACTCCGGGTTGCTTACGACGTCGACGCGGTCGCCGGTCGCCGCGTTCTCGGCAATGACGGCGGCGATCTTTTCGCAGGTTTTGACCGGCACCGTCGACTTGACGATCACCGTTTTCGGTCCGTTGAGCTCGCGGCCGACCGTCGCCGCGACGCTGTAGACTGCCGACAGGTCGGCCTCGCCGTCGCGACCCTTTGGGGTTCCCACGGCGATCACGACGACGCTGCATCGGCGGACGCCGGCTGCAACGTCCTGCGTAAATTCGAGCCGCCGGCCGCGCCGCGCCGCCTCGACGATTTCGTCCAGCCCCGGCTCGTAGAACGGAATGACTCCGCCACGGAGAACGGCGATCTTCGCGGCATCATTATCCACGCAGAGGACCGAGTTTCCGAGCTCGGCCAGACACGCGGCCGTCACGAGCCCGACATAGCCGGCCCCGACGACCGCGATGCTCTCGCGGCCATTTGAATGCTGCCGGCGCGGTGCGTACGGCAGCACGTGATTCTCTACCACCCTCACTCCCCGGAACACCAAAAAAAAAGGCTGCCGTTAAGATGCGAACATCAAAGACGGCCGTCCACTCAACGTAGTGAACGGCCAAATCGTTTCGGTCCCTTGGGGTGGCTTCCTCCGCTAGGCCTGCGCGGCTAGTGCCTCTTCGGGAGCTTGAGGCTCGTGCTGGTGCTGAGGCTCGTGCTCGTGCTCGTGCTCGTGCTCGGGCCGGCCCCGCCGCTGCTCGTCGATGCCGAATCCGAGCCGGGGTTGCAATCGGCCTGGCCGATGTTGACCTGGCACGTCTGCTGGGTCAACCGATCGACGCGCCAGAGCGTCCCCTGGTTCTGGATGTACTCATAGCGGAAGAAGAGCTGGAATATCAGCGCCACCACGATGAACGTGCTCGCGCCGTAAATGGCCCAGAGAAGATGCTTCGGAAGGCCACGCCCGCGCCGGGTGCGCGAGGCGTCGAACCGGGAGACCGCGTTCACGGGGGAGGCTCCTTTTTCGAGGACGGTTGCAACGCTTTTGCGGCTAAAAAATACGGCTGGACCTTCCAAGGACCCTGCCAAGGTAGCCAAGCCGATCCCCGGACGCCGCGGGGCGAAGGAAATGCCCCCGAGGCGGTTCTATCTAACGGGGTCCCCGGGCAAGTGGCGGAACTGGCAGACGCGCTGGATTTAGGATCCAGTGGGGCGACCCGTCAGAGTTCGAGTCTCTGCTTGCCCACGTCATCCGCCGCTTCACTTGAAAACCGGACACCAATCCCAAAGCGACACCTGCGGATTCGCGCGGCCGCGGAGGCAGCGCAACAGGAACCGAGCCGGGACGGCGAAGTGACGAGCGGCCTCCGAGGACGCACGAGTCCCCGGTTGGAGCGACAAGTGCGCGGAAGTAGCTCAGTGGTAGAGCATCGCCTTGCCAAGGCGAGGGTCGCGAGTTCGAATCTCGTCTTCCGCTAATCGTAATCGTTATATGAATAGCTCGACCTTGACCCGACTCACGCCCACGGAAGTGGCGCTCGAGTTTCCGATCGCGGACGCCGAGATGTCAGCCGCCGAGGAGCGCGCCTATCGCGCCCTCGTTAGAAGCGCGCGCCTCCCCGGATTTCGTAAGGGAAAGATCCCGCGCAAGATCTTCGAGCAAGCATACGGCAAGGAGACGCTGACGAGCCGAGCGGTAGACGAGGTTCTCCCCGACGTCTATGCGCGGGCGCTGCGCGAACACGACCTCGAACCGGTTAAAGCGCCTCGGCTCGAGGTTCTCGAGCAGAGCGACGGCCGTCCCACGCGCGTCAAGGCCACGGTCGAAGTGCGCCCCTCAATTTCGCTGGCGCCATATACGGGCGTTTCGGTAACGCGCCGGCCGATCGCCGTGAGCGATGAAGACCTCGATCGCAGCATCGCGGCGCTTGCCAGAGAACGCGCGACGCTCGTGCCGGTCGACCGGGAAGCGCGGCTCGGCGACGTCGTCACCGTCGACTTCGAAGGCAGCGTCGGTGGCGAACCGTTCGAGGGCGGCAGCGGCAAAGGCGAGATCGTCGAGCTGAGCGAGGGGCGATTCATTCCGGGCTTCGCCGCCGGGATTGCCGGGATGCGTGCCGGCGAGACGAAGCAGATCGAGGCGACGTTTCCGGACGCTTATCCGGTCGAAGATCTCGCCGGCAAGGCGGCAACGTTTGGCGTGACGCTCCACGACGTCAAAGAGATCGAGCTCCCGCCGCTCGACGACGAGTTTGCCAAGGCCGTCTCCGAGAACCAGACGATAGCAGCGCTGCGCGAGGATATTCGGCGCAGGCTCGAGGCCGTCGCAACCGGCCGCAGCCGCCGCGCAATCGGCAACGCGGTCGTGGAGAAGCTGATCGCCGCGAACGACTTTCCGCTTCCGGAGTCGCTCGTCGAGAGCGAAATCGACCACATCATCGAGGATCTCCGCTCCGGCGCCGGCGAGCCGGATCGGGCGGATCGCGACGCCCACCGCGCCGAGGCGGAAGCGCGCGTCAGAGCGTCGCTGCTGCTGCGCGAGATCGCGAAGACCGAAAAGATTGTCGCCACGCCCGCCGACGTCAACGCGGAGCTCGAAGCCCTCGCGCGACGCTACGGTCAGCCGGTCGCGCGCGTTCGCGCGGCGCTCGGCGAGAATCTCCTCTCGCTGATGGACGGCATCGTGCGTAACAAGACGCTCGACTTCCTCATCGACAACGCCGAGGTCCGCGACGAAGAAACCGAAGGCGCCGCGTCGTAGTTACGGAGTGACATGGGACATTTAGTACCGATGGTAGTCGAGCAGACCGCGCGCGGCGAGCGCGCCTACGACATCTATTCTCGGCTGCTCAAAGACCGGATCGTCTTTCTCGGCGGCCAGATCGACGATCATCTCGCCAACCTCGTCATCGCGCAACTGCTCTTTCTCGAAAAGGAAGACCCCGAGAAAGACATCGATATGTACATCAACAGCCCCGGGGGCAGCGTCACCGCCGGCTTGGCGATCTACGATGCGATGCGCTTCATCAAGCCCGACGTGGCGACGATCTGCATGGGCTTCGCGGCCTCGATGGGATCGATTCTGCTGACGGGCGGGGCGCCCGGGAAGCGGTACGCCCTTCCGAACTCCAAGATCGTCATCCACCAGCCCTGGGTATCGCAGATCGGCGGCCAGGCCACGGACGTCGAAATCGCGGCCAAGGACCTGCTGGCGACCCGGCAGACCGTCGCGCGGATCTACCACGAGACGGCGAAGAAGCCGCTCGAACAGATCCTGAGGGATATCGAGCGGGATTACTATATGACCGCCCAAGAGGCCAAGGATTACGGGATAATCGACCAGATTATCGAAAACCGTCAAGGCCTGCCGTTACCGGCATAAGAGTAGAGGAGAACTTCGGCACGCGATGTTCCGGTTTGGAGACGACAAGGGCCAGCTGAAATGCAGCTTCTGCGGCAAATCGCAGGAGCAGGTCCGTAAGCTGATCGCCGGCCCCGGCGTCTATATCTGCGACGAGTGCATCGAGCTCTGCAACGAGATCATCGAGGAAGAGCTCTACAAGAACGTCGACGACAGTCTGCGCCTTCGGAACATCCCCAAACCGAAGGAGATCAATCATATCCTCAACCAGTACGTGATCGGACAGGACCGCGCGAAGAAGTCCCTCGCCGTCGCGGTCTACAATCACTACAAACGGATTAACATCGGCGGAGCGTCCGACGACGTCGAGTTGCAGAAGTCGAACATCCTCCTCGTCGGGCCGACGGGCTCGGGCAAGACCTACCTCGCGCAGACGCTTGCGAAGATCCTCGACGTTCCGCTCGCGATGGCCGATGCGACCTCGCTCACCGAGGCCGGCTACGTCGGCGAAGACGTCGAGAACATTCTCCTCAAACTGATCCAGGCCGCCGACTACGACGTCAAGCGCGCCGAGAAGGGCATCGTCTACATCGACGAGATCGACAAGATCGCGCGCAAGAGCGAGAACCCCTCGATCACGCGCGACGTCTCCGGCGAAGGCGTGCAACAGGCGCTGCTCAAGATTCTCGAGGGAACGACGGCCAACGTTCCGCCGCAAGGCGGGCGCAAGCATCCGCACCAAGAGTTCATCCAGATCGACACGACCAACGTGCTCTTTATCTGCGGCGGTGCCTTCGACGGCCTCGAACGCATCATCGAGTCGCGCGTCGCGGCGAACAACATGGGTTTCCGCGCGCAGCCGGAGGGCAAGCGCGACGTCCGCGTCGGCAAGCTGCTTCAGCAGCTAATGCCCGAAGATCTTTTGCGCTTCGGCCTGATCCCGGAGTTCATCGGACGCCTGCCGATCGTCGTGACGCTCGATGCGCTCGACGAGTTGGCGCTCCGGCGGATTCTCACCGAGCCGCGCAACGCATTGGTCCGCCAGTTCCAGAAAATCCTCAACATGGACGGCGTTGACTTGCAGTTCACGAAAGAGGCGCTTATCGCGATCGCCAACAAGGCCCAGCGCCGAAAGACCGGCGCGCGGGGTCTGCGCTCGATCCTCGAAGAGACGATGCTCGAGGTGATGTACGACCTGCCGTCGCTGCAAGGGGTCAAGAAGTGCGTCGTCAACAAGGACGTCATCGAGAAGAAAGAATCGCCGACGCTCGTCTATCACGAGCAGAAAAAGGACATGCCCGCCTGAGGTCAGAGTTGCCCCAACTCGTTGTCGCCTCGGGCCTCATTTACCGCAGTAAATTTCGGCCGCTCGGCTCCTAGATTCGGTGCAACTCTGAGCCTCAGGTCCGAAGAGGCTGCATCTCATGGATTGCTGAACGCTCCGGGACCGATGGACCTCCCCAAGCAGTACGACCCGCAGGCAGTTGAGCCGCGTCTCTATTCCCATTGGGAGGCGAACGGGTACTTTCACGAAGAGCCCGATCCGGCGCGGCCGCCGTTCATCATCTGCATGCCGCCGCCGAACGTCACGGCGCGCGCGCACCTCGGCCACGCCTCAACGTTCACGCCGATGGACGTGCTGACGCGCTACCATCGCATGCTCGGCGAGAATGCCGATTGGCTGCCCGGCACCGACCACGCGGCGATCGCCACCGAGGCCGTGCTCGTGCGCGAGCTCGCGAAAGAAGGCCGGCGCCGCGAAGATCTCGGGCGCGAGCGCTTCGTCGAGCACGCGTGGGAATGGTCGCGCACGTACGGCGGCGCGATCGACGCGCAGTTTCGCCGTCTCGGATTCGGCGCCGACTGGCAGCGGTCGCATTTCACGATGGACGAGGGACTCTCCGCGGCCGTGCGGCGCGTCTTCGTCCAACTCTACCGCGACGGGCTGCTCTATCGCGGCAAGCGGCTCATCAACTGGGACCCGAAGGCGCAGACGACGGTCTCCGACGCCGAACTCGATCACGTCGAACGCGACGCGACGCTCTGGCGCATCCGCTACCCATTCTCGAAAGACGACGCCGCCGCGGGCATCGAGGTCGCGACGACGCGCCCCGAGACGATGCTCGGCGACGTCGCGATCGCGGTCCATCCGCGCGACCCGCGCTATGCCGGATTGGTCGGCCGTCAGGTCCTGCTTCCGCCGCTGCTCGAGCGCTCGATCCCGATTATCGCCGACGAGGCCGTCGATCCCGAGTTCGGGACCGGGGCGGTCAAGGTGACGCCGGCGCACGACCCCACCGATTACGAGATCGGCACGCGCCACGCCCTCCCGATGCCGACCGTCATTGGCTTCGATGCGTGCATCACCGGCGCCGAAGTCGCGGTCGGACCATATGCCGGAATGGAACGCTTCGCCGCGCGCGAGCGGATCGTCGAGGACGTCAAGGCGCGCGGGCTCCTCGTTGCCGCCGACGCGTATCGGCATTCGATCGCGACGAGCGAGCGCAGCGGCGACGTCGTCGAGCCGTTGCTCTCGCTGCAATGGTTCGTTCGCGCGGCGCCGCTCGCGGCGCCGGCGCTCGAAGCCTATCGCAGCGGCCGAGTTCGCTTCACGCCGGAGCGCTACGGCCGCACGTACGAGCAATGGCTCGAGAACATCCGGGATTGGAACGTCTCGCGGCAGATCTGGTGGGGCCATCGTCTCCCGGTCTGGTACACGCCCGACGGAAAAGAGATCGTCGCCGAGAGCGAGACCGAGGCCGTCGAGATTGCGGAGCGCGAACACGGCACGCGCGATCTCACCCGCGATCCCGACACGCTCGACACGTGGTTCTCGAGCGGAATCTGGCCGTTCTCCATCTTGGGCTGGCCGGAGCGGACCGAGGAACTGCAGTGTTGGTATCCCTCGCAGGTCATGATCACGGCCGGCGAGATCATCTTCCTTTGGGTCGCCCGCATGGTCATGCTCGGGCTCCACTTCATGCGCGATATTCCGTTTCGCGACGTCGTCATAACGCCGCTCGTCTTCGACTCCGCCGGGCGCAAGATGTCGAAGTCGCTCGGCAACGTCATCGACCCGATGGTGCTCGCCGACAAGTACGGGGCCGACGCGTTCCGCCTCTCCGTCCTGCGTCAGATGCGCCTCGAGAGCCAGGAGATGCGCTACCAAGAGTCGCGCTGCGAAGAGGCTCGCAACTTCAACAACAAAATTTGGAACGCCACGCGCTACATCCTCGCGCTGCCCGGCGGCCTGCCCCAGCCGATGACGCTGCCGCCCGAGCGCGAGCTAACGCTCGCCGATCGGTGGATCCTCACCCGTTATCGCGAGACGATCGTCACGATGAGCGGACTGCTCGACGCCTACGACTTCGGAAACGCGACCGAGACGATCTGGCGATTCCTCTGGTACGAGTTCTGCGATTGGTACGTCGAAGCCACGAAGGCGCCGGAGAATCACGCGACGCGGGGCGCGGTGCTCTCGTACGTCTGGAACGGCGCGATGCGCCTGCTCCATCCGATCGCGCCGTTCATCAGCGAGGAGGTGTGGCTCGCGCTCCCCCACGACGGCGCGACGATCGTGACGGCAAACTGGCCCGATCCCCTCGAGGTTCCGGCCTTCGCCGACGCCGCGCGCGACTTCGCGCTCGTGCAGCGTGCGGTCGAGCGCGTCCGCAACTTCCGCGCCGAGATCGGGCTCCATCCGCGCGACCGCGTCGTGCTCGACCTTCCCGGCGACGTGCCCGAGCCGGTCGCGGCCCTGCTGGCACTCATGACGACGGCGACGTTCGAGCGCGGCGCCCCCGGCGGCGGGATCCTCGAGGAGTCGCTCGCAGCGATCGGGGTGCGAGCCCCGCACGATCTGCTCGCGTCGCGCTATCGCAAGGAGCTCGAACACCTGCGCTCCGAGATCGACCGCGGCGAGAAGAAGCTCGGCAACCAAGCCTTCGTCGCGAAAGCGGCGCCGAGCGTCGTCGAGAAGGAGCGCTTGAAGCTCGAAGGCTACCGGGCCGAGCTGGCACGGGTCGAAGCCGCCCTCCGCGAGCTAAAGGAGAGTGCATGACGGCCGCTTCGCGGCGAGTTCTGGCGCGCGGCGCCGAGATCGATCGCATGATCGGGCGACTCGCCCATCAGATCCTCGAGCCCAACGACGCCGAGCAGGGCCTCGTGCTCCTCGGCGTGCGCCGTGGAGGCGAAGCCGTCGCGATGCGCCTCGCTGCGGCCATCGAGCGCATCACCGGACGTGCGCCTGCCCTGGGCTTCCTTAACATCAATCTCTACCGCGACGATCGCATCTCGCACGAGCTGCCGGAATCGCAGATTCCGCTCGATCTATCCGGACGCGTGGTCGTAATCGTTGACGACGTTCTCTACACGGGCCGGACGATTCGCTCGGCGCTCGACGCCGTCACCGACTTCGGCCGTCCGGCCGCGATCCGGCTCTGCGTGCTCGTCGACCGCGGACTGCGCGAGCTGCCGATTCAAGCCGACTACGTCGGACGCTCGGCGCCGACGTCGGCGTCGGAGCGCGTGAGGGTGACGCTCTCGTCGGAACCGGCGCCGTCGGATGAGATCGCCGTCGTCACCGGCGACGAGGACGGATAGCGCGGTGCGCGTACGCCGCAGCCTCATCGATCTCGACGATCTGACGGCCGAGGAGATCGCCCACGTCTTCGAACGTACCGCGCAGTTCGAGCGGACTGCGCCGGAGCCGCTCCTGCGGGGCGTCGCCTGCGTCAACATGTTCTTCGAGGAGAGCACCCGCACGTTCACGTCGTTCAATCTCGCCGAACTGCGGCTCGGCGCCGACGTCGTCAACCTCGCGCCGAAAAGTTTGAGCCTCGCCAGCAAAGGCGAGACCCTCGAAGACACGGCCCTGACGCTCGGAGCGATGGGGATCTGCGTCGTCGTCGTGCGCCACCACGAAGCGGGCTTTCCGCAACGAATCGCGCTCGCGTTCGACGGTCACGTCGTCAACGCCGGCGACGGCGCGCACGCGCACCCGACGCAGGCGCTGCTCGACATCTACACGCTGATCGAAGAGTTCGGCGAGCTGCGCGACCGCACCGTCGCGATCGTCGGCGACGTGCTGCACAGCCGAGTCGCCCATTCGACGATTCGCGGATTGCGACGGCTTGGAGCGAGCGTGATCCTCGTCGGTCCCGAAGAATTCTTACCGGACGGGTACGCCGACGAAGGCGTCGCGGTGGAGCGCGAGTTCGACCGCGCGCTGCCGCAGGTGGACGCGATCGTTCTGCTGCGCATCCAACGCGAGCGCTTCGCCGAGATGCCGATCTCCGACGAGCAGTACGTCCGCGCGTATCGCCTCGACCACCGCCGGCTCGGGCTACTGCGAAAGGACGCGATCGTCATGCATCCGGGCCCATACAACCGCGGCATGGAACTCGACGACTCCGTCCTGGAGTATGCGGGCTGGCGCTACGCTCGCCAGGTCTATCACGGCGTCGCGATCCGCATGGCCGTTCTCGACCTTCTCGTCAACGCGCGGTGAGCTCGGTCCTTATCAAAGGCGGAAGGATCGTCGACCCGGCGTCCTCCCTCGACGCCGTGCTCGACCTTCGCCTGCGCGACGGAGCCGTCGCCGAGATCGGCGCCGGTCTCGACGCGGCCGGCGACGAGGTGCTCGATGCCGCCGGGACGATCGTCGCGCCCGGCTTCATCGATATGCACGTGCACCTCCGCGATCCCGGCTTCCCCGAAAAGGAGACGATCGCGACCGGCACGGCGGCCGCAGTTCGCGGCGGCTTCACGAGCGTCGCCTGCATGCCGAATACGAATCCGCCGCTCGACGATCCGCGTGTCATCGCGGCGGTGCTGCGCGACGCGCGAGCGCTTGGGAGTTGCCACGTATATCCAATCGGTGCGATCACGCGAGGGAGAAGGGGCAGGCACCCCTGCGATTTCGAGGCGCTCGCCAAGGCGGGAGCGGTAGCATTCTCCGACGACGGCGATACCGTGGACGACGTACGCGTGCTGCGCGACGCCGCCATGCGGGCGGCGAACCTCCGCGCCCCGTTCATCTCGCATTGCGAACCCGAGAACGAGATCGTCGCGCGCGATCTGCGCGTTGCGGCGGAGACGCAAAAGGCGTGGCATCTCGCGCACCTCTCGACCGCAGCGGCCGTCGACCTCGTCCGCGAGGCGCGAGAGCGCGGCGTGCGCGTGACCTGCGAAGCGACCCCGCATCACCTCACTTTCACCAACGCGCTGCTCGCCGAACGCGGAGGCGTCGCCCGCGTGAACCCGCCGCTGCGCGACGAGCGCGACGTGGCCGCGCTGCGCGCGGCGGTGCTCGACGGTACGATCGACGCATTTGCCAGCGATCACGCGCCGCACACGCGCGAAGAGAAGGAGGTCGACGTCGCCCGCGCGGCGCCGGGCTTCTCCGGACTCGAAGTCGCCGTCGGCGCCTATGCGGCTGCGCTTCCCGAGCTCTCTTTGCCCCGGTTCGTCGCGTTGCTCTCTGCGAACCCCGCTCGCATCCTCGGAATTCCGGGCGGAACGCTGGCGATCGGCGCGCCGGCCGACGTCACGATCTTCGCCGATCGCGGCTGGACCGTCGATCCCGCGACCTTCCTCTCGAAGGGAAAGTGCACGCCGTTTGCCGGCAAGGTGCTTTCGCGCGCGATCGTGGCGACGATCGTAGCCGGCATCGTTCGCTACCGCGCGCGGGAGCTTGCCGCATGAGCGGGCCGACGGCGGCGCTCTTTCTCGCCGACGGAAGCCGCTTCGACGGACGCGGCCTGACGTTTGAAGGCATCGCCTTCGGCGAGGCGGTCTTCTACACGGGCATGACGGGATACGAAGAGGCGCTCACCGATCCGTCGTACGCCGGCCAAATTCTCGTCTTTACCTATCCGATGATCGGCAACTACGGCATCTCGGGGAGCGCGGCCCAGTATCGCCGCGCGTGCGTCGCCGGAACGGTTATCAAGCAGATCGCGTATCACCCTTCGCACCACCTCGCCAAGACCGACCTGCCGTCGTGGCTGGACGAGCAGCACGTTCCGGCGCTGATCGGCGCCGACACGCGCTCGATCACGATCGCGCTTCGCGAGCACGGAACCATCTGGGCGGCGCTCGCCGTCGGCGAAGAGGCGCTCGCGCAAGCCGAGCGCAGGCTCACCGAATTCGTCCGCACGGCCACGACGAAAGAACTCGTTCCCAGCGTCGCGACGCGCAAGCGCGAAGCGGCCGGTTCCCGCAATGGGCCGCAGATCGTCTTGATCGACTGCGGTGTGAAGCGGGCGATTCTCCAACAGCTCGAAGCGCTCGGCGCGTCGGTCTCGGTCGTGCCGTACGACGCGACCGAAGCCGAGGTGCTCGCCGGCGATCCCGACGCGATCGTTATCTCGCCGGGTCCGGGCGACCCGACGGACCTTACCGGAACGATCGAGGTGCTGCGCGGTCTGATCGGACGCAAACCGCTCTACGGCATCTGTCTCGGCCACCAATTGCTCGCGCTCGCGTGCGGCGCACGGACGTACAAGTTACCCTACGGCCACCGCGGCGGCAACCAGCCGGTGAAGGACCTCATCGCAGGCGAGGTGCTCGTGACCGCGCACAACCACGGCTACGCCGTCGATGCCGGCTCGCTCCCGAGCGAGCTCGAAGCGACGATGACGAACCTCAACGACAACACGAACGAAGGCTTTCGCCATCGCACGCTGCCGATCGCGGCCGTCCAGTTCCATCCCGAAGCCTCGCCCGGGCCCTTCGACGCCCGCCGCATCTTCAAGCAATGGCTCGACGAGCTGCCGCAGCGATAGCGGCGTTCGCACTTGCAGCGGTCGCGGGGATCGCGAGCGCGCAGACGCTCGCGCGCCTGACCGTCGAATCGTTCGTCCTCGCAGCCGACACGAACGCACCGCAGGTTGACGTCCCCTTCCATCTCATCTTGACGCTGCGAGTCCGCGAGCGCGTGACCAGCGTCGAGAATCTCAACCTGCCGGTGCTCGCCGAGCTCGAGCTGCTCGGCGACGAACGCGAGACGACCAGCGGCTCCCGCGGAACCGAGTACCGGGAGACGATCGCCGTCGTCGCGCATCGCGCGGGGGCAATCGCAATCGGGCCGGCGACGCTCGAAGCCGTAGATGCCCGCGACGGCAAGGCGAAAGAGTGGTCGACGAACGGGTTGACGCTGCACGTCGCCGGCGCCGCGCCGCAGACGCTGAAAGACGGCGCTTCGGCAATCGAGGCCGGGGCGATCGTTTTCGCGCGCACGCTGCTCGTCGGGTTCGGCATCGTCGCCGTCGTCGTCGCAGCGGTGCTGCTTCTCGGCAGACGGCCTCGGCCGGCGCCCATCGTCGTCCCCCCGCCGGTTACCGTGGAGGCGCCCGTTCGCAGGCGCTCGCCGCAAGAGCAAGCCGGCGACGCGCTCGTCGTGCTTCGCGCGGAACGGTCGCGACCGTCGGCGGTCGCGGTGCGCGCCGCGATGTGGCGCATGGTCGGCGCCGGTGAGGGCGAAACGCTCGGCGACGTGCTAGGCCGACGAGATATCCGTGAGGGGACGCTGCGCGAGCTGCTGATCGCGCTCGAACGAAGTGCATTCACGTACGACGACGACCTGCCGGCGGCGATCGAAGACGCCTGCGGGGCCCTCGAACGCTTCATCGGTTCGGCCGGATGACGAGCGCGCGCACTCCCGGCGACCTGCGAGCCGCCCTGGCGCAGACGATCGTCGGCCAGTCGGGCGTTATCGAGGCGCTGCTCCTCGCGCTGCTCTCGAACGGGCACGTGCTGCTCGAGGGACCGCCCGGCTTGGCGAAGACGCTCGCGTGCAGATCGCTCGCGGCCGCGCTCGAGGGCGAATTCAAACGAATCCAGTTCACGCCCGATCTCTTGCCGAGCGACATCGTCGGCACGCGCGTCTTCGACCAGCGGGAGAGCGCCTTTGCCACCGTCCTCGGCCCGATCTTCGCGAACGTCGTTCTCGCGGACGAGATCAACCGCGCTCCGGCGAAGGTGCAATCGGCGCTGCTCGAGGCGATGCAAGAGCGGCAGGCGACGATCGGCCCGCAATCGCATCCGCTACCGGATCCGTTCGTCGTGATGGCGACGATGAACCCGCTCGACTCCGAAGGCACGTATGCGTTGCCGATCGCGCAGATGGATCGCTTCCTGATGAAAGTCAACGTTGGATATCCGCCGCGCGAGGACGAGCTGCGCATTCTCGATCGTTTCGCGGTAGCCGATACGCAGCCGGTGCGCTCCGTTGCTACGCTCGACGACGTGCGCCGGTGGCGCGAGCAATCCCATGCGGTCCACATCGATGAGAAGCTGAAGCGCTACATTGTCGAACTCGTCGCCACGACGCGCGACGCGCAGAGCGTCACCGTGACCGCGCCCTCCGGTGCGACGCTACGGGTCGGCGACCTCATCGAGTACGGGGCCAGCCCGCGGGCGACGCTCGCGCTCGCATTTCTCTCGCGGGCCCGCGCGCTTCTCGACGGACGCGACTTCGCCTTGCCCGACGACGTTCGCGCGGTAGCGCCGCACGCGCTGCGCCACCGGATCGGTTTCAGCTATCGCCTCGCCGCGGAAGGGTTGAAGGCCGACGCGGCGATCGACGCAATGATCGCCGCAGTGCCCGCGCCGTGACGCTGCGCGACGCGCTCCTGCGCGCGCGCCGCCGGCCCCGTCACCTCGGCGCCGGTTCGCCGACGATCTATCGCGGCGACGGCTACGAGTTCGTCGAGCTGCGCACCTACGTTCCCGGCGACGACGTGCGTCGCATCGACTGGGCCGCAACCGCGCGTTCCGGCGAGTTGCAGACGCGCGTCGTTCTCGAGGACGTGGCGCTGACGCTCGCCGCGATCGTCGACACCTCGCGCTCGATGTGCGTCGGCCGCAAGCGACCGCTGCTCGATGCCGCGCGCGAAGCCGTCGAGAGCTGGTTTGCAGCCGCCGCGGGCGAGGATCGCTGCATTCGCGTCGAGGCCGAACGCGTGACGCCTGCGCCGTTGCAACGGGGCGCGCACCGCGCTCAGGCCTCCTGCGAAGCCTCCGCGGGCTTCGACGTCGCGAAGGTGCTGCGTAACGCCCGCGCCGCGCTTCCGCGCGGCACGGCATTGCTGGCAGTGGGCGATTGGTACGATCTGCCGCCGACGCTCGATCGCGATCTCGCCGACCTCGGAACGCGCTTCGATTGCACGGCTTTGATCGCACGCGATCCGTGGGCCGACGAGCTGCCCTTGAGCGGCATCGTCCGTCTGCGCGGCGCCGAGGGCGGCAACGCTCGCGTCTACGTCGGCGCTCGCGAACGCGCCGCCTTCCGCCGGGCGGTGCGGGAACGAGAGGATACGCTCGCTGCCCGGTTCGGCGCGGCCGGCTGGCGCACGGGATCCCTGCACGAGCGCGACGGTGCCGCGTCGCTCGCGGCAGCCTTCGGAGTCGCACGCGCATGAGCATCGAGCACCCGGCCCGGCTCGCGCTCGGCATCGCCGCCGTCGCGATCTTTGCGCTCGTCTACTTCTATTTGCAGCGCCGCGCCACGGCTGCGGACCTGGCATACTCCGACGTCACGTTCTTTCTCGCCGCGGCGAGGCCGCGAACCTGGATTCCCCGCGCGCTCGCAATCCTTTGGGTCGCGGCACTGGGATGCGTCGCGCTCGGCGCTTCGGGGCCGCACCTGACGCTGCTCTTGCCCGCCCGTGACGGCTCGGTTTTTATCTGCATCGATACGTCGGGCTCCATGGCATCGACCGACGTCTTCCCGACGCGCGCGCAAGCGGCGAAGGCCGCGGCCCGCGCATTCATAGACGAATCCGACGCCGGCACGAAGATCGGCATCATCTCGTTCGCCGGCGCCGCGGGCGTCGTCGCACCGCTCGGCGCGGACCACCAGCAGGTCGCTTCCGCGCTCGACGACGTGCCGCTGCCCAACGGCGCGACGGCGATCGGCGACGCACTCAAACTCGCGGCGCAGATGCTCCCACGAACGGGCCACCGGGTCGTCGTTCTCATCACCGACGGCGTCAATAATTCCGGAACGGACCCGATGGAGATATCGCAGTGGCTCGGAGCGCACCATATTCCCGTCTACACGATCGGCATCGGCACGCCGGCCGGCGGCCTCATCCCCGGCACGAATCAGGAAGCGACGATCGACGAGGAGGCGCTGCGCGCGTACGCGCAGGCGAGCGGAGGCGCATACTCTCGCGCTGAGAACGCGACGCAACTGCACGACGCGCTCGCGCGTCTCGGGCGAATCACGTCGCTGCAGCGAACGCCCGTCGACGCGTCGCTCGGCTTTGCGATCGCCGGCGCGATCGGGATGCTCGCCGCGTTTCTCACCGGCTTCGGCTTGGGACGCTACCCGTGAACGATCCGATCGCGATGCTCGCGCGTTGGATCGAGGACGCGGGCGGCGCAGAGTCTCTCGACGCGATCGCGATGTGCTTGGCAACCGCAGACGCAGCGGCGCATCCATCGGCGCGCATGGTGCTTCTGCGCGGGCTCGACGCGCGCGGCATTGCCTTCTACACGTCGCGGCTCAGCCGCAAAGGACGCGAGCTCGCCGAGAATCCGCATGCCGCGGCGGTCCTCTACTGGCCGGCGCTCGCGCGCCAGGTCCGCATCGAGGGCGACGTGACGCCGCTGACCGATGCCGAATCCGACGCGTATTTCGACGCGCGCCCGCGCGGGCATCGCATCGCGGCGTGGGCCTCCGAGCAGAGCGAACCGCTCGAGTCGTATGCGCTTCTGGAAGAGCGCTTCGCGCACTTCGACGCGCGTTTCGAAGGAGAAGAGGTGCCCCGCCCGCACTCGTGGGGCGGATATCTGCTCGCGCCGTCGCAGGTCGAGTTCTGGCAAGGGCGCCCCAACCGCATGCACGATCGGGTAGCATACGCCCGATCCGGCAACGAGTGGCGAGAGATCCGACTGCAACCGTAGGGAAAGCGGCGGCGCGCACCTAACGACTCCGCTCCAGGATGCCCCGGCGTAACGTGATGGTCATCGGGTCGGGACCGATCGTTATCGGTCAGGCCGCAGAGTTTGATTACGCCGGAGTTCAAGCGTGCCGCGCGTTGCGCGAAGAAGGGCATCGCGTCGTCCTCGTCAACTCGAACCCCGCGACGATCATGACCGATCCCGAGATTGCGGACGCGGTCTACCTCGAGCCGCTAACGGTCGGTTCGGTGGAGGAGATCATCGCGAGGGAGCGCCCGGACGCGCTGCTCCCGACGCTCGGCGGACAGACCGGTCTCAATCTCGCCGTCGAGCTCGAAGAGGCGGGCGTGTTGAGCCGCTACGGCGTCGAGCTGCTCGGGACGCCAATCGAGACGATCCGGCTAGCGGAAGACCGCGAGCGATTCAAACTGAAGATGCAAGAGATCGGCGAGCCGGTCGCCGAGAGCGCGATCGTCACCGAGATCGAGCAGGGCGTCGCGTTCGCGCGGCGCGCGGGCTATCCGCTCGTCGTGCGGCCCGCCTACACGCTCGCCGGAACCGGCGGCGGCGTCGTCTACAACGACGAGGAACTCGCGACGACCCTCGACGCCGGTTTGCGCGCGAGCCTGATCCATCAAGCGCTGCTCGAGACCTCCCTTCTCGGCTGGAAGGAGATCGAGTACGAAGTCCTTCGCGACGGCGCCGGCAACTGCATCGTCGTCTGCAACATGGAGAACATCGATCCCGTCGGCGTCCATACCGGCGACTCGATCGTCGTCGCGCCCTCGCAGACCCTCTCGGACTACGAGTATCAATTGCTGCGCACCGCCAGCATCAACGTCATCCGCGCGCTCGACGTCCAAGGCGGCTGCAACATCCAGTTCGCGCTCCATCCGGACCGTACCGAATACGCGATCATCGAAGTGAACCCGCGCGTATCCCGCAGCTCCGCGCTCGCATCGAAGGCGACCGGCTATCCGATCGCAAAGATCTCAACGCGCATCGCGCTCGGACAGCGTCTCGACGAAATCCCCAATCCGGTCACGGGCGTGACGAAGGCGGCGTACGAGCCGACGCTCGATTACGTCGTCGTCAAGATCCCGCGCTGGCCCTTCGATAAGTTTCCGATCGCCGATACCGCGCTCGGCACGCAGATGAAGTCCACCGGCGAGGCGATGGGCATCGGACGAACCTTTCGCGCCGCACTGCTCAAAGCGGTGCGCGGACTCGATCTTGGCCGCGAAACGCTCACCGGATCGCTGCTCGAATGGAGCGACGCGGAACTCGAAAGCATCGTCGCTCGACCGACGCACGAGCGGCTCTTCGCCGTTTGCGAGTTATTGCGGCGCGGCGGCGAGGAGAATCGCGAGACCGTTATCGAGCGCATTCGATCGATCTCCGCGATCGATCGTTTCTGGCTCTACGAACTCGCCGATCTCGTAGCATTGGAAGAGCGTCTGCGCGGCGAGCGTTCCGACGACGACGTGACGCAGGCGCTCGAGAGCGGCTACTCGACCGCGGGCCTCGGCAGACTCGGTCGCGGCTCTTCGCGGCGGAACGGAAAGGGGCGCGCGGCGCCGGCCTTCCGCATGGTAGACACCGCGGCCGCCGAGTTTCCAGCGAAGTCGCCCTACTACTATCTCTCGCGCGGGGAAGCAGACGAGATGCGAGCGACGCCGGCCGATGCCGTCGTCGTGGTCGGCAGCGGCCCGATCCGCATCGGCCAAGGCATCGAGTTCGATTACAGTTGCGTTCACGCGGCGTGGGCGCTTCGAGCCGCGGGCCGCTCGCCGGTCGTCGTCAACAACAATCCGGAGACGGTGTCGACCGACTTCGATATCTCCGACGCGCTCGTCTTCGAGCCGCCCGGCGCCGACGAAGTAGAAGCCGCGTATCGAGCGACCGGAGCGCGCGGCGTCATGCTCGCTTTCGGCGGACAGACTGCGATCAATCTCGCCGCGGAACTCACGCGGCGCGCGATTCCGATCGTCGGCAGCGACCGCCGGTCGCTCGACATGGCAGAGAATCGCGCGCAATTCGACGCCGCACTCACGCGCCTCGGCGTCGCGCGGCCGCAGGGTAAAGCGGCGCGAAGTTTCCGCCAGGCGCGCGCGATCGCGCGCGAGCTCGGCTTTCCCGTCCTCGTGCGACCCTCGTTCGTCCTCGGCGGGCGCGCGATGGAAATCGTCTACAACGAAGCGCAGCTCGCCGCGTACGCGGAGTCCGCGCCGCCGATTCTGCCCGACGCGCCGCTCCTCGTCGACAAGTATCTTCGCGGGCTCGAGCTCGAGGTCGACGCGGTCTTCGACGGCGACGACATCTTGATTCCCGGGATCTTCGAACACGTCGAGCGAGCCGGCGTCCACTCCGGCGACTCGATCGGCGTTTACCCGGTTCAGACCGTCGATGCCGAGATGGAGCGCAGGATCGCAGATCTCACGCTCGAGATCGCGCGCGAACTCGGCATTCGCGGTTTGATCAACATCCAGTTCGTGCTGCACGAAGGGCAGCTCTACATCATCGAAGCGAATCCGCGCGCCAGCCGCACGGTTCCGATCATTCAAAAGGCGACGGGCATCAATCTCGTCGCCGCTGCGACGCGAATCGCGCTCGGCGAGAAGCTCCGAGACATGGAGTACGGCACCGGTCTGCGACCGCACGTCCCGTACGTGGTGGTGAAAGTCCCGGTCTTCTCGTTCTCCAAGATGCGCGGCGTCGAGACGGTGCTCGGACCGGAGATGAAGTCCACCGGCGAGGTACTCGGGATCGACGAGTCGTTTGCCGGCGCTCTGCGCAAGGGCTTCCTCGCCGCGGGCATCCGCCTGCCCGGAAGCGGCGGCCGAATTCTCGTC
>Ga0335069_10004339_pt1 | contig 21089 bp, 21 predicted proteins | sample Lox_Sample_11_FD_206714 | JGI IMG/M metagenome (GOLD analysis project Ga0335069, IMG submission 206714) | Soil microbial communities from Loxahatchee National Wildlife Refuge, Florida, United States - Lox_Sample_1.1 | ecosystem: Environmental > Terrestrial > Soil > Wetlands | place: USA...
TGGGGTTCCGGTGCGGACCGCTGGCGCCTGACCGCCGGAGCTGCCTCCGCTGCGATCCTCGGCGCGCTCGTCTTCCCGTTCTTTGTTCACTGGGCCTGGGGTGGTGGATGGCTGGCCCAGCTCGGCGCGAACTTCTCACTGGGCGCAGGATTCCTCGACGCCGGCGGCGCCGCTTGCATTCATGTCCTTGGCGGACTGTCCGCTCTGACGGTTGTCTGGATCCTCGGCCCGCGTCGCGGCAAGTTCCCCAAAGAGGGTCTCGCCACAGCGATGCCCGGGCACAACGTCGTCTACATTCTCTTTGGTTGTCTCATTGCACTGGTCGGCTGGCTTGCGTTCAACGCCGTGGGCGCCATGATCTGGCTTGACGCTGCTCCAACCCAGCTTCCCCGCACCGCAATCAACACTCTGCTTTCGGCAGCAGGGGCGCTGGCCGCAACCTTCATCATGACCCGGGTCCGCTTTGGCAAACCCGACGCCAGCCTCTGCGCCAACGGATGGCTTGCCGGCCTGGTCACGTCGAGCGCCTGCGCAGGCCTGGTCAGCCCCATTGGCGCCATCTTCACCGGAATCGTCGCGGGCATCGGCGTTCCCCTGCTCATCGAATTCCTCGAGCTCGCCGTCTCCATCGACGACCCTTCCGGCGCAATCTCTGTACACGCCGCAGCCGGCATCTGGGGAATCGTCGCCGCCGGCATCTTCGCACCCAAAGAAGGCCAGTTCCTCGCCCAGCTGCTCGGCGTGGCAACCCTGCTTGGACTCGTCCTGCCTTTGGTCTATCTCCTCTTCGCCCTGCTCAACCGCTTTGTTCCTTTCCGTGTCGACCCGGACGGCGAACGCATCGGCATGGACCTGCACGAACTGGGCGGTGGCGCCTATCCGGAGTTCGTCGTGCACCGCGACGACTCGTACCGCTAGAGAGAAGGTCATGCTCGCCCTTCTGCTTGCCGCATCGATTGTGCCGTCCGCTTGCTCCTTGACAATCGGCGTAGGCAGAGACGGAGCCTTCTTCACGGACCGCTTCAACGGCTGGTACAACACCTCTCAAAAGACGCTGGCCTCCGTGCTGCGAGGCGGGTGCTATAACGACGCCAACCCCGTGCCCATCTCCGCCATTCGGCTCGAGATCTCGCCCGATGCCCCAAAACCCCGGGTCGCACTTGTCTTGTCGATCCTGGAACAAGAAGGTTGGAAACGCGAAAACATCAAGACCGAGACATGGAGTTCGTATCCTGAAAAACCACGCTGAGACGATCGATTTCAGTGCCGCGCCAGCAGCAACATGAGCGCGAAGAGCATCACCGGCACCAGAGCCATGCCGGCGTAGAGAAGAACCTTCTTGCTCACGCCGCGGCGTCCCACCGCACGGCCACCTCGCCCTTCAACCCCCACCTGGTCCTGGTGCTCCAGATCCCACATCATCTCGTGTGCCGTGGCGTAGCGGTGCCGTGGATCGCGTTCGAGCGCCCGGTAGATGATCTCTTCCAACTCCGGCGAAATCTCTCCGTTCAGCTCGCGTGGCGGCGGCGGATCATTAAGAAGGCGCGCATTCATCGCAGCCAAGGGATTCGGCCCCGCAAACGGCACCTGCCCGGTCAGCATCTCGTAGAGCAGGATGCCCAGCGCATAGATATCGGTGCGCTGATCGCCCCGCTGGCCCTTCACCTGTTCCGGCGAAATGTAATCCGGAGTGCCGAGCGTTGCCGAAAGGTTGGTGAAGGTCAGGCGGCGTGCGTCTTCCTTCATCGCAATGCCAAAGTCGATCAGCTTGATATTGTCGTTCCCGTCCACCATCACGTTCTCGGGCTTCAGGTCGCGATGCACGATGCCCCTCTTGTGCATGTAGTCCAGCGCGTCGCAGATCTTCAGCGTGATCGCAACCGCCCGGTCGGCGGGGAGCGCTTTTTCCTCGTTCAGAAGCGTCCGCAACAGTTTGCCTTCGGCCCACTCGATCACCATGTAAACGCGGCTGCGATACTCGCTGTTAAATGTCTTCACCACGCCGGGATGATCCAGGAGTTGCCCAATCTCCTCCTCACGCTTGAAGCGCTCGAAGAGGACCGGATCCGCTTCCATCTCCGGTCGGGGAACCTTCATGGCCACCTGCATGCCATTCTCGAGATTCGTTGCCCGGTACAGCACAGCCATGCCGCTATGGGCAACGACCGCGTCAATGCGGTAGTGGTCGAGTTGTTCTCCGGGCTCCAGTTCTTTCATGCAGGCTTCGTTCTCTTCCGTCCTGCTTCATTGTTTCACGCAGCTTCGTAAGAAAACTGTCAGGAATTAGGAAAGAAACCGAACGGAATGCGCCGCGGGGCATCGCCCTAGATGGTTCAGCCCGCTGCACTTTCACCAGATGACAGGAAACGCTGCCGTATCATGGGGAAACGTATGCACGGCCCTCGGAAAGCTCTGGCGCTCTGCCTGCTGGCCGCTTCTTCTCTGGCTGCACCGGCAAGCTCCCTCCCGGCACTGCACGGCACCCATCCCCGAGACATCCAGGAAACCGGCTTCCTGAACCGCACGCTGGAATTGCACGGTATTACTTACCACTTTCAGGTCTATCTTCCTGAGGACTTCCGCCGCGACGATCATCGCCAGTGGCCCATCATCCTCTTCCTGCACGGCCGCGGCGAGCGTGGCGCCGAAGGCATGTGGCAGACCCAGGTCGGTCTGCCCTCCGCAGTCCGCGACCACCCGGAACGCTGGCCTTTTGTCATTGTCATGCCCCAGTGCCCCCAGATGCACTACTGGACCGACCCGGATATGTTGGCGATGGCCATGGCTGCGCTTGACCAGGAGACGATCGAGTTCCACGCCGACACGTCCCGCACCTACCTCACAGGACTCTCGCTTGGCGGCTACGGTACATGGGAGTTGGCACGCGCCTACCCAAAGCGTTGGGCCGCCATCGCCGTCGCCGCAGGGGGAATCTTCTGGAGCTATGCCCCGGATCGCTGGCACCAGGCCGCGACTCTGCCTGCCGAGTATGCCCGCGCGGTTGGACGGACGCCCATCTGGCTGTTTCACGGCAGCGACGACCCCGTCGTGCCGGTGCGCGAAGACGAGTTGATGTTCGCGGCGCTGAAAGCTGCAGGCGGGCATGTCCGCTACTGGGTCTACCAGAACATGAAGCATGACTGCTGGTTTCGCGCCTTCAACGAGCCCGACCTACCCCGCTGGCTGCTCTCGCATCGCATCGACGCCAGACAGGAACCTGGAACCTTCGCCGAACGCGTCGTGATTCCCTTGCATCCAGTGGCTCTTCACCTCACCGAGTCCCAACTCGACAGCTTTTCCGGCGATTACGCCGACGATCATGGCGCTCTGGCCGTCACCCTCTTTCGCCAGGGGGATCAACTCTATGAAAAGAGCATCCACGGCGGAATCTCTGAGCTGGCCGCAGAGTCGCTTTCCACGCTCTTCTACCCCAACGGCTCCAGCATCTCTCGGATCGCCGTCGAACGCGATCCGCAAGGCCATGTGACCGCGCTCATCTTCCGCGACGATCGCCACGAAGAACGCTGGGAACGAATGCGGCCCGACGCGCGTATTCATTCCCAGCCGGAGTAAGAACTGCGGCAGCAGCTTTGTTCGCAAGGCGCCCTTCTGGCCGCTTCCGCGTTCATGGGAGGCATCCATGTATTGCAGCAAGTGTGGCCGTTCCATGACCGAGACCCAGGCGTTCTGCCCGTCCTGCGGAAAGCCGGCGGGCAAGTCGCTCCTGGGTGAGACCCAAGAGAAGGCGCAGGAAGAGCATTTCGATCATGCGATGCAAAGGCTCAGCCGCTTCTGGTATCTGTTTGCCGGGTTGAATATCGGGCTGGCTGTTGCGGGACTGATCTTGCCCATCGTAGGCGTCGTCGGGGCCGCGGGACCTTGGGAGCCATGGCCCCATCCGCCAGGCTGGCAGTGGACGATGGGTGCAGGCGTTGTGTGGATCCTCCTTCTTTCCCGGGTGGTGGTTTCAGCTTTGGCGGGCTGGGGACTGAAGGAACACACCGAGTGGGGCCGCCCCGTGGTGCTGCTTGCTGCGGCCGTCGCGCTTCTCCAGTTCCCCATCGGGGTCGCACTCGGCATCTATACGTTCGGCGCATTGATCGGAAAACAGCACGCGGCCCTTTACCAACGTTGGGCTGGTGCAAAATGATGATCGGTGCTCAGAGAAAGAGCCGGCGCGAGCTGGAGCGGCAGGAACCAGCACCAGGAGGGCACGATGTTTTGTAGCGCATGTGGTCAAGCTTTGGCGCCCGGGCAGCCCGTTTGCGCCCAGTGCGGCCGTCCGGTTGCAGCACCGGTTCCTCCGGTGCCCAACTTCGATTTTCAGCTCCAGAACTATGCCGGCCGCATCCGCGCCCTCAGCATCGTGTGGTTTGTCTACGGCGGAATCTCGCTGGCATTCGGCTTCCTCGGTCTGGCTTTCGCCGGCTCCGTCTTCCATGGCGGTTGGGGGCCGTGGGGACACGGATTCCCTCCTGGCTGGTGGTTTGGCCCGGCGCTCCTTCGTTTCGGCTGGTCCGTCGTGGTTGTTCGTTCGGCACTGGCCATCATTGCCGGTTGGGGGCTGATGGAACGGGCTCCGTGGGGCCGGGTGGTCGCGATCGTCGCCGCCATCTTCTCCCTGATCCGCATTCCGATCGGAACCGCGCTCGGCATCTGGACGCTGGTCACTCTGCTCGGCTATCGCAACACGACGCTCTACGACCAGCTATAGCAATGCGACGTCCGCGAAGCGTGCGGTGCCAGTCACGCTTCGCGGTGTATGCGGGGTCGAGAGGCCGGTCACGCGGCTCCGCTTCAGCTGGCTCCGCGAGTCAGCCCTTGTTCCCCCGGGGTCCCCAGCGACAGGTCCTCGTCGCTGGGGTAGCTGTTCCCTGTTCCCTGTTCCCTGTTCCCTTAAAATGCTTCCATGAGCTTCCCGCAAAATCGCATGCGGCGCTTGCGGCGCACCGAATCGTTGCGTGCCCTGGTTCGTGAGACCACGCTTGAACCCGGCGACCTGATCTACCCTCTCTTTCTCTGCCCCGGCAAGGGCGTGCGCAACGCTGTCAGCTCTATGCCCGGCGTCTTCAATCTCTCCGTCGATGAAGCCGTGCGCGAAGCCGAAGAAGCAGCACAGCTCGGAATTGGCGGCCTGTTGCTCTTCGGCCTTCCCGACGCGAAAGACGAGCAGGCCACCGGCGCCTGGGACGACAACGGCATCGTCCAGCAAGGCCTGCGCGCTCTCAAGCAGACCAACGCCGGGAGAAAGCTCGTTCTCATCGCCGACGTCTGCCTCTGCGAGTACACCAGCCACGGCCATTGCGGAGTCGTCCGAAAGAGTGGCGACGAGTTCTTCGTCGACAACGATCCTTCGCTCGCGCTCCTGGCGAAGACGGCAACCAGTCTCGCCCGTGCCGGCGCCGACATCGTCGCGCCCAGCGACATGATGGACGGACGCGTCGCTGCCATCCGCGAGGATCTCGACAAGAACGGCCTTTCTGAGACCCCCATCCTCAGCTACGCTTCGAAGTTCGCTTCGGCCTTCTACGGTCCTTTCCGCGAAGCCGCCGACTCCTCACCGCAGTTCGGCGATCGCCGCAGCTACCAGATGGATGGCGCCAATCTGCGCGAAGCACTCCGCGAGATCGAGCTCGACCTTGAAGAAGGCGCCGATATGATCCTGATGAAGCCGGCTATGCCCTACCTCGATATCGTCCTCGCCGCACGCGAGCGCTTCGACGTACCCATGGGCGCCTATCAGGTCTCCGGCGAATACTCCATGCTTCACGCCGCATTTGAGAAGGGCTGGCTCGATCGCGACCGCGCCATGCTCGAATCGCTCGTCGGCATTCGCCGCGCCGGTGCCGACTTCATCGTTACCTACTTCGCCAAGGACGCCGCGAAGCTTCTCTAGGGCCCGGCCGAAGCCGAATCACGTAGTCTTCGGAAGCATCGGCCGCTACCATAGGTGCATCCTCGTCTCCGTCCGGCTATGACGACTCTCGAGATTCTCAGCCTTCTATTCGCGACAGCAGCCGTCTTCGGCCTGATCAGCACCCGCTGGCTCAAACTGCCCATCACCATCGGCACCATGCTGCTCACCGTCATCGCCTCGGTGGCGCTCATGCTCACCGCCACTGCAGTTCCCGGCATTCATCTCTGGGCGTCCAGTCTCGTCCGTCAAATCAACTTCGGAACGCTCGTTCTCGACGGCATGTTGCCCCTGCTCCTGTTCGCCGGCGCGTTCCTCCTCGATCTCGATCAGCTTCTCCGCGAAAAGCTCGCCGTCAGCCTGCTCTCCACCGTTGGTACTGCGGTCTGCTTCTTCCTGGTCGCGCTGCTCATGCACGTGTTGAGCAGCGGCCGTCTTCCCTGGATCGAGTGCCTCGTCTTCGGCGCGCTCATCTCGCCCACTGATCCCATCGCCGTGCTCGAAATGCTCCGCCGCGTCGGCATCCCCAAGCGCATCGAGGCTCAGCTAGCCGGCGAATCGCTGTTCAACGACGGCATTGGCGCTGTCCTCTTTATCACCATGCTCGATGTGGCCGCTGGCCATGCCCCCACACCCTGGCACGTCGCCGGAACTCTCCTCGCCAAAGCCGGCGGCGGCATCGTCGTCGGCCTTGGCGCCGCATGGTTCACCTCGCACCTCATGCGCCGCGTCGATGCCTACCAGGTCGACATCCTTCTCACGGTCGCGCTCGCCTTCGGCGGCTATGCCCTCGCTCAGCTGATCAACGTCTCAGCTCCGCTCGAAGCCGTCGTCGCCGGCATCGCTCTGCGCCATTTCAACCGCAAGCTGGCGTTCGAACGAATCGCCCACAACAGTGTCGACGGTTTCTGGACCGTCATCGACGAAATCCAGAATTCGATTCTCTTTGTGCTCCTCGGCCTCGAGGCCATGGCCATCGCTCTCGACCGCACCACCATCCTCACCGGCCTCGCGGCAATCCTCTCGGTCAACGCCGTGCGCCTGATGACTGTCGCTGTGCTGTTAGCCCTTGTCCGCCTCATCCATCCGGCTCATCGCAGTTCGACCTTTGTGCTGACCTGGGGCGGCCTGCGCGGCGGCCTCTCCATCGCACTGGCACTGTCCGTCCCAGAGGCCCTGGGGCGCTCCTGGATGCTCGGCGCAACCTATATTGTCGTGGTGTTTTCCATCGTCACCCAGGGAGCTTCGATGAACTGGTTCCTGCGCCGTAGCGCACGCAAACAGCTCGCGGCATAGAAGGACCTTGCTCCGCGCTCACAAATCATCGCACCGTTTCCCGGCAGGCTTCGTCCTCCCCATTGCACAAATCTCTTTGCGCCGCGCCGCATGTGTGTTCTCCTAGGAATTCCTACGCATGCTCAGGCTTCTTGAACGCTACTTTGAGTTCACCCATCTGGGAACCAACTGGCGCACGGAGATTCTCGCCGGGGTCACGACCTTTCTCACGATGGCTTACATCGTGCTGGTCAACCCCGCCATCCTCTCCGCGGCGGGCGTCCCTCTGCCAGCGGTCACCGCGGCCACCTGCCTCTCCGCGGCCTTCGGCTCCATCCTCATGGGCGTCCTCGCGCGCTATCCGATCGCGCTCGCGCCCGGCATGGGCCTCAATGCCTACTTCACCTACACTGTCTGTCTCAAGATGCACATCCCCTGGCAGACCGCGCTCGGCGCTGTCTTCATCTCCGGCATCATCTTTCTCGCTCTCACTGGCGCCGGCATCCGCCAGATGATCCTACGCTCGATTCCGCACGAACTGTACGCCGCCGTCGCCAGCGGCATCGGCTTGTTCATCGCCTTCATCGGTTTTCGCAATGCCGGTCTCGTTGTCAGCGATCCTGCAACCTTGGTCGGCCTTGGCAACATCCGTAACCCAACCACGGCACTTGCGCTCTTCGGGTTGATCCTCATGGTTGCCCTGGAGATCAAGAGAGTCCGCGGCTCCATCCTCATCGGCGTGCTCGTCACCACGGCCATCGCCTGGGCCTTCGGCCTCGTACACTGGGCACCCGCCGGCGGCGGCTTCTCCGCTCTGACACAAACTGCACTCAAGCTCGACATCCGCGGCGCCCTCAGCAAAGGCCTCCTCGAAATCATCTTCGTCTTCTTCTTCGTCGACCTCTTCGATAACCTTGGCACCTTGGTTGCCGTCACCAAACGCGCCGGCCTCATCGCCGCCGATCACTCCATTCCGCGACTCAACCGCATCCTGCTTGCCGACGCCACCGCAACCGTCTTCGGCTCCATGACTGGCACGTCCACCGTAACCAGCTACGTCGAATCCACTGCCGGCGTCGCCGCCGGAGGCCGCTCGGGCATCACCGCCATCGTCACGGGTCTGCTCTTTCTCGCCGCAGTCGGTGCCGCGCCCTTCGTCGGCGTCGTTCCCTCGGCGGCCACCGCTCCCGCGCTCATCCTGGTCGGCTCGCTCATGCTCGCCACCATCACGGAGATTCGCTGGCACGAACCGCTTGTGGCCGTACCCGCGTTTCTCACGCTGATCCTGATCCCGCTCACCTATTCGATCGCCAACGGGCTCGGTTTCGGCATCATCGCCTGGGCCGTTCTTCATCTCGCCACGGGCAATTACCGTCGCCAGGACTGGTTGCTCTACATCCTCGCGGCGCTCTTCCTGCTCCGGTTCATCTACCTCGGCGCCAGCTAGGATGAGAACCGGATCTGGGTCTGCTCGCTATGCACTGGTTCATTTATCCGGCCTATTTCTTCGGCGGAGCCTTCCTTGCGAATGCTCTGCCTCATCTCGGCAACGGCATCTCCGGTCGTCCGTTCCAAAGCCCTTTTGCCAAACCGCCAGGACAAGGTCTGTCTTCATCCACCGTCAATGTGCTTTGGGGATTCCTGAATCTCGTTGTGGCCTATCTGCTGATCGTTCGCGTGGGCGCCTTCGACCTGCGCAATCTCCTGCATGTCTTGCTGCTCGGGACAGGCATGCTCGCGATTGCCGTGCCCATGGCGCGCCACTTCGGACAATTCCACGGTGGACGATAAACAACCGCCGAGATCTCGCCAACCACAATCTCTGCGAGCAGACGACGCGCCGCCTCTGAGTCGATAGAATCATTGTCGATGCGCTTTTCCAGAATTCTTCAGATGGTTGTGGCTGTTTCCGGCCTTTTGGCCGCCGGATGCTCCCACGCCGCGGACTCCTACCGCGTCGTCCACACGTACCCGCACGACCAGCAAGCTTTCACCCAGGGCCTTGTCTATCTCGACGGCCACCTCTACGAGAGCACCGGCATCGAAGGCAAATCGTCCCTCCGCGAAGAGGACCTTGAAACCGGCCGCATCCTTCGCTTTCAGGAGGTGCCCGACAAGTACTTCGCCGAGGGCCTAACCGACTGGGGCAATACCCTCATCCAGCTCACCTGGCAATCGCACGTTGCGTTCGTCTACGATCGCGCGACCTTCCGCTTCCTGCGCTCGTTCAACTACGACGGCGAAGGCTGGGGACTCACCCACGACGCAAAAAGTCTCATCCTCAGCGACGGATCGGCCAATCTGCGCTTTCTCGACCCAGCCACGTTTCATGTCACCCGCACCATAGCGGTCATCGACAAAGGCAAGCCGGTTACGCAACTCAACGAGCTCGAATACATCCACGGCGAGATCTACGCCAACATCTGGCACGCAGACCGCATTGCGCGCATCTCTCCCACGAGCGGCCAGGTTCTAGGCTGGATCGACCTGACGGGCCTGCTGCCGGCAAGCGAGCACTCTACGGCGGAAGCAGTGCTCAACGGCATCGCCTACGATGCCGCACACAGCCGCCTCTTCGTCACCGGAAAGCTCTGGCCCAAGATCTTCGAAATCGAAGTCGTACCCGCAGGCAGGGAGTCTTCGCATTCTCCGCACAGAACAAACTGACACAAGCGATCCATGAAGCCCGGCGCGCAGGCCCGCCTTTTGCCCTGCCGGGCAGCAGGATGGTCGTTGCAGCCATGGTCGCCTCTCGGCCATACGTCCGTACCAGCCCGTATAGCCCGAATCACAGCCAGGCAGGCAGACGCACCGTATACTTCCGCCAAGGCAAGCGCATGGATATCCTTTCGGTTCCCACAATCCTGCAGAACGCGGTCATCCTCACCGTCATCCTGGCAATGGGCGGCTACCTCATCACTTCGATTAGCGCGCACATGCTCGCCCTCCGGCAGGACAAACTTCGCCTCGTGAACGAACGGCTCAATGAGTTCTACGGTCCGCTCTATGTCGCATCCGAGGCGGGCGACATCGCCTATCGCTCATTGTTGAAACGGCAGGGCAAGATCAGGAGCGATCCGATTCTCGACTCGGAGATGAAGGAGTGGGTCCTCTGGATGACGACGATCTTCATGCCGCTGAACGATATTCGCGAGAAGATCATCATTGAGAAAGCAGCGCTGATTCTCGAAGAGCAGATGCCGCAATGCCTCCTCGACTTCGTCACCCACGTCGTCGGCTACAAAGCCGTGCTCGCCAAATGGGCGGAGGGGAACTATGTGGAACGGCGCTCCACCATCGGCTGGCCACCCGAATTCGACCTCTATGTGAAAAGGTCTTACGCCGCACTCAAAGCCGAACAGGCACGCCTGATGCATGGACCCGTTTGGCAGGCCTGGCATCGACTCTTCGGCAAGAGGCCCCGGCACTGAAGCCATCGGCCTCCGCCCCCCCCGCGTGAGTCGGGCAGCAGCCTCTGCCCCACTAGAGAAGCGCCTGCATGAAGCTCGAACCCACATTGCTGAAATCAAACGCGTGCAGGCCGAGATGGCTTGCCAGTTCCCTGCAGGCCAGAATGCCGCGCACGCTGTTGCCCTGCGCATCGAGCTTCGGAGAGTAAACACCGATTCCTATCTGCCGGTTCACGACGCCGAAGATGCCGCCGGAAACGCTGCTCTTGGCCGGCAAGCCGACCTCAACCGCCCAGTTGCCTGCATAATCGTAAAGCCCGCAGCTGAACATCACCGCCATCACGTACTTCAGTAGCTGAAAGTCGAAGACCGGCTCTCCCGTGATCGGCTGCTGCCCGATGTTGGCCATCGTAGCGGCCATCATCGCAAGATCCTTGCAGTTCACGAGCATCGAGCACTGCGCGAAATACTGGTGCAGCGTCTCCACCACGTTCTCGTCAATCACCCCAGAGTTCAGCAGCATGTACGCAATCGCACGATTGCGATTGCCCGTCAGCGTCTCCGACGCCAGCACCGATTCGTCGATCCGCAGTTTGCGCCCCGCTGCCCGGCCCATCTTTTCGACAAAAGCATCGATTCCGGCTTCCACCGGCGACTGCTTGATGAGCGACGCAACCGCGATCGCTCCAGCGTTGACCATAGGATTGAAAGGGCGACCGGTCTTGGGATCAAGCTCAATGGAATTGAACGCTTCGCCGCTCGGTTCCACGCCCACGTGCTTCAGCGTCTTCTCTGACCCATGCTGCTCGAGAGCCATCTGGAAGGCAAAAGGCTTGCACATCGACTGAATCGTGAACTCCTGGTCCCAGTCGCCGGCAGTGAATATCTGCCCATCGACCGTGACCAGGCAGATTCCGAAATCGTTCGGATCGGCTTTCCCGAGTTCCGGAATATAGGTCGCCACCTGTCCGTCAGCGACCTCTCGGTACCTCTCATAAATGCCGTCGAGGATGTGCTCAATCTGCGAACCCAGCTCGGGCGTCCCGTCCTGGTGATTGGCCTTCGCTTCAGTTCCTTCTCTGCCTTGAGTGCTTTGCATGCCTTCCGAACTCCGTACATTGGAATCGACACTTGTGCTGTCACGCAGAAACCTGCAGGACCGCGCTGCCACGGACAAAAAAGGGGGCTGCTCTACAGAAAAAGTGAGACTGCTAGAACCCTGGGGAGTGAAGCCATCCTACTTGAAAGGCGCATGAATCCGAATCAGGAACGCATAAAGAAAATGCCCGGCCGAAGCCAGGCACACTCTGCTAAGCCAAGAGTTAGTGCGGGAACTACCTCGTCGCCGTCAGGCCCAGGCTCTCCAGCAGCCGCAGCGTCGGCTCGGCCTGATTGATCGTATAGAAGTGCAGACCTGGCGCCCCGTTGCGCAGCAGCGTCTCGCACAGCCGCGTGACAACACTCGCGCCAAATTCCAGCAGCCCGGGCTTGTCGTCTTGAAGGTGCTCCAGCCGCAGCCGCACCCAGCGCGGCAGATCCGCGCCGCAGCCCGAACAGAAACGCACAATGTTCGCGAAGCTCGTGATCGGCATGATCCCCGGCACAATCGGAATCCGGATCCCCGCCTTCTCGCAACGCTCCACAAAATCGAAATAGGCATCGGCGTTGTAGAACAGTTGTGTCAGCGCCGAATCGGCCCCCGCCTCTACCTTGCGGCAGAAGTGGTCGAAATCCGCGCCCGCACTCGCCGCCTGTGGATGCACCTCGGGATACGCAGCCACTTCGATCTTGAACCAGTCGCCGTGCGTCGCTCGGATAAACGCCACAAGCTCGCTGGCATAGTGGAACTCGCCCGGGGCTGCCGGGCTCAATGCCGTCGCCGGAAGATCGCCACGCAGTGCCACAATCCGCTTCACGCCCGCATCGCGATAGCGCTGCAGATGCGCCTCGATGTTGGCGCGCGTTGAACCAATACATGTCAGATGCGGCGCTACCTCGATCCCCGTGTGCCGCACCACCGTCAGCAGCGTCTCGTAGGTCCCGTCCTGATCCGACCCGCCCGCCCCGTGCGTCACTGAAAAATACTCCGGACGCACCGCAGCGAGCTTCTCCAACACCGCCGGCAACTTCGCCGCTGCCTCAGGCGTGCGCGGCGGAAACAGCTCAAACGAGAACTTGGGTGACGATGCTTTCATAGCAAGATAAGTCAACAGAATCTGGGGTCAGTCGCCGGCAGCGCAGAACGATGACGGCACCTGACCCTGATCTCAGATCCCTAGTATCTGTAGAACTCCGCCTTGTACGGTCCTTCCACCGGCACGCCGATATAGTCCGCCTGCCGCTGCGAGAGCTTGGTCAGCCTCACGCCGATCTTCTCCAGATGCAGCCGCGCCACTTCCTCGTCCAGCTTCTTGGGCAGCGTGTAGACGTTCACCTTGTAGGTGTCCTTGTTCTTCCACAAATCGATCTGCGCCAGCGTCTGGTTCGCGAAGCTGTTCGACATCACAAAGCTCGGGTGGCCGGTCGCGCAACCCAGGTTCACCAGCCGCCCCTCCGCCAGGATGAAGATGCCGTGCCCATCGGGGAACGTGTAGAAGTCAACCTGCGGCTTGATGTTCAGCTTCTTCACGCCCTTTTCGGCATTCAGGCGATCCATCTGGATCTCGTTGTCGAAGTGCCCGATGTTGCACACGATCGCCTGGTCCTTCATCGCCTTCATGTGTTCGAGCGTGATGATGTCCACGTTGCCCGTCGTCGTCACGTAGATGTCGCCACGGCCCAGCGTGTCTTCCACCGTCGTCACTTCGAAGCCTTCCATTGCCGCCTGCAGTGCATTGATCGGATCGATCTCCGTGACGATGACGCGAGCGCCCATGCCGCGCAGCGAGTGCGAGCAGCCCTTGCCCACATCGCCGTAGCCGCACACCACTGCAACCTTGCCCGCCACCATCACATCGGTCGCGCGCTTAATTCCATCGGCTAAGGACTCGCGGCAGCCATACAGGTTGTCGAACTTCGACTTGGTCACCGAATCGTTGACGTTGATCGCCGGCACCAGCAGCTTGCCCTTCTCCATCATCTGGTAGAGCCGGTGCACGCCCGTCGTCGTCTCTTCCGAAACGCCGCGCCACCCGGCAACCACCTTATGCCAATGCTGCGGATCTTCGGCATGCACGCGCTTCAGCAGATCCTTGATCACCTGCTCTTCGTGATTCCCGCTCGGCGAATCCACCCACTTGTCACCGTTCTCCAGCTCGTAGCCCTTGTGGATCAGCAGCGTCACGTCCCCGCCATCGTCCACCACCAGCTGCGGTCCCTTGCCGCCCTTGTGGTTCAGCGCGGCATACGTGCACTCCCAGTAGTCCTCGAGCGACTCGCCCTTCCACGCGAACACCGGCACGCCGGTCGCGGCAATTGCCGCCGCCGCGTGATCCTGCGTTGAGAAGATATTGCACGAGGCCCAGCGCACTTCCGCGCCCAGCGACACCAGCGTCTCAATCAAGACCGCAGTCTGAATCGTCATGTGCAGCGAGCCGGTGACGCGCACGCCCTTCAGCGGCTTCTCCGCCGCGTATTTGTTGCGGATCGCCATCAATCCCGGCATCTCGTGCTCGGCAATCGCGATCTCTTTGCGGCCCCACTCCGCCAGCCCCAGATCGGCTACTTTGTACGCTCCCTGAATCTTCTCCACAGTCGCAGTTGCCATACATTCTCCTCAATCTTCATTCCGCCGAAGTCGCTTTATCACTTGCTGACTTGCGGGCTCGCCGATCCGCTCATCCATCGACGTATCGTGATATATTGATGTGTAGCAGAATCTCCCCATGGCGTCAATTACCAAAACGCTGCGCGCCCTCGCCGAGCCTAACCGGCTCCGTATCCTCTTGCTTCTAAAGGAGGAAGAATTGTCCGTGGCCGAGCTCCAGGAGATTCTGACCATGGGCCAGAGCTCGATCTCCACCCACCTCTCTCAGCTCAAACAGGCGGGTCTGGTCGAAGATCGCCGCACCGGCAAGAACAATCTCTACCGCCTCTCGCCAGCCAACGGCAACTGTACGATTGCGGAATTGCTGGAGGCCGCCCGGCGTGAAACCACTGAAGCCACCGCCGACCAGGCCGCCATGCGCCACATCGTCAAAAAGCGCCAGGACAGGATGCGCGCCTTCTTCGACAGCATGGCCGGACGCCTGGGCAAAGATTACGTCCCCGGCAAATCCTGGAAGAGCACCGCAGAAGCCTTCCTCCATCTGCTGCCGCCCATGACCATCGCCGATCTAGGCTCCGGCGACGGGAGCTTCGCTCTTTTCCTCGCACAGAGTGCGGTGAAGGTGCTTGCCGTCGATTCCTCCGAAAAGATGCTCGACGTCGCTCGCGACAGGGCATTGCATGCAGCCGCCCACAATGTTGAATTCCGGTTGGGAGAGATGGAAGAACTGCCCGTCGACGACGCTTCGGTCGACGTCGTCTTCTTCTCGCAGTCGCTCCATCACGCCGCCCACCCTGAGCGTGCCCTGCGCGAGGCCGCCCGCATTCTCCGTCCCGCCGGCCGCGTCGTGGTCCTCGACCTGGCCAAACACCGCTTCGAAGAAGCTCGCGACCTCTACGCCGACGAGTGGCTCGGCTTCAGCGAGGCCGAGCTCGAAACCATGCTCGCCGCTGCCGGCTTCTCACATATCCGCACTTCCATCGTCGACAAAGACCCGGACGCTCCCCAATTCCAGACCCTGCTGGCCGTCGCACAGAAGGGCTGAACACCTCCTCACTGCTTCAATGGGAATTGCGTCGCACGCAGCTTCACATCGTGCTTTAGGTAGTAAGAACTTGTTGTTCCCTGTTTCATCTCAAATTCCTTGAGCGGACAGTCGGCTGGCGGGGCCTGCGCTGGATGATGGCCGGCATTTTCAACAGAGCCCTTGAGTGCAGCGATGGCAAGAATTGGAGCTTCAATCGGCGCGAAGAGGACCAAACCCCAGGGAAATCCCCTCGAATCATCCTCTGAACGTATTTTCTTGGTCTCCTCGTCGAGAGGGATTTGCATTTGACCAAGGCGAAGTGTCGGTTGTCCCAGCTGCATCCATCCGTCTTCAACAACGGTGCAGGAGGCGTTGGTACGCGCACGTTCCACGCTGGAAATCGTGACATCAACCTCGGACCCCTTTGGCGCCACAACTCGGCCGTCGACCACCAGGTCGTCTACCACAGTGAAGCGGACCTTCTGTCCTTTCTTGGATGTCGCAGAACTAATATCCTGCTCGAGCCTCAGATCGACCTTTGTGTCCTGCCTAAGGACAATGAAGTCTGGCGAGACATTTGGGCCCTGTGCCGCAAGCAGCGCAGAGCTCCAAAGGCACACGGCCACTGCAAATGCTCGTACGTTCATTGCAGCCATCCTAGCCGACAATTGTTGAACAAGCGATGCAGAAAGACCTCCGAGCCGGAGGAAACCCCAGAAGGCACCGCAGTCCGACAAAACGGCTGAACACAGGGTCCTGTAGGGGTACCCCGCTTGCACCCTGGCGCGGTGCATTCTTCCCGCCCTACTGGAGGTCCTTGAACACATGATGCGTCCCGGCCGCACGCATCTTGCGCTTCCGCCACGGCGGCTCCTCGGAGGGATTCACGCCGCCCAGCATCACAAGAACTCCCACGCCGCAGGCCGCGGCGATTGTCAGCACAAACACCACCGTGAAGATCACCAGAAGATTGCTCATGGCAGCATCTCCCTTCCCACCCGTCTCTTCAGGCGGCACTATTGTGCGCCGAATCGCCAAAGGAAAACAAGGACATCCAAATGCTGACCGAGTCCGGCTGCGCTATCCTTGCATCCAAAGCTCCTGACCATGAACTGTCCGATTGCGAATCCGCCGGCCAAAACGCCGCGCCTCAGTCGCGCCCGCCGCACCGCAATCCTCAAGGCCCTGGCCGATCCCAAGCGCTTTGAACTGTTGGAGCGGATCGCCAAAGCCACCTGCCCCCTGGGCTGCTCCGATGCCCTGACAGCGCTGAGAATCGCCCCGGCCACCCTGTCGCACCACATCAAAGAACTCGAAAATGCCGGCTTGATCGAGATCGAGCGCGTGGGCAAGTTCCACAATCTCAAGCTAAAGACGGGCGTCCTCGAATCCCTGGCCGAAACCCTCCGGGCTCTTCCAGCCGACTCCTGCACCTCCCGCTGATTTAGAAATTTCACAACCGTCTTGAATCCTTTTCAAGGATCGCTCCATCAATTCGACAGTTATCGAAATGTCGAAGCAGAGCACATTCGATAAAAGGAGCAGAGAGATGAAGAACCTCGAAGGCAAGGTAGCATTGGTCACTGGCGCTTCCAAAGGCATCGGCGCTGAAATCGCCCGTGAACTCGCAGCCCGCGGCGCCGCGGTAGCAGTCAACTATTCAGGCAGCAAGGCAGCTGCGGAGAAAGTCGTCGCCGACATCAAAGCCAAGGGCGGCAAAGCGATTGCGGTTCAGGCCAACGTCGCCGACCCTGACTCGATCGGACCGCTCGTTTCCAAAGTCGTGAGCGAGTTCGGTCCCATCGACATCCTGGTCAACAACGCAGGCATCTACGAGTTCAGTCCGCTGGAACAGGTCACACCCGAGCACTTCCACAAGCAGTTCAACCTCAATGTTCTCGGGCTGCTGCTCGTGACCAAGGAAGCGGTTGCGAAGTTCAATCCCAATGGTGGAAGCATCATCAACATCAGTTCGGTCGTCGCGGAAGGCGCAGCAGGCATCAGTGTGTACAGCGCCACAAAAGGCGCAGTGGACACGATCACCTTCTCTCTGGCGCAGGAACTGGGCCCAAAGAAGATTCGCGTCAACTCCCTCAACCCGGGAATGATCGAGACAGACGGTTTCCACGCGGCTGGCCTCGCGGGCAGCGACTTCCAGAAGTTCGCTGAGTCGCGGACGCCCTTTGGCCGCATCGGTCAACCGGCGGACGTCGCCACCGCGACTGCGCTGCTCGCCTCAGACGACTCTGGCTGGATCAGCGGTCAGGCGATTCACGCTGCAGGTGGCTTCCGCATGTAATTGCGCCCCAGAGCCCAGACCCACGGACCATCTATCTTCCGTGGGTTGCACTCTTGCTTGCAGGGCCTTGTGTGGAATTGCCCCGCTCAGCGTCGAGCAGCTGCCTCTTTCTGTTTACGCCCCATCTGTAACCGGTGAGAGCCCCATTCGCACCAACCACGCGATGGCACGGGACCAGCAGTGCGACACGGTTTACAGCGCAAGCTCGCGCCACGGCCCGCGTCGCGTTCGCGTCGCCCAACTCGCGAGCCAGTTCGCTGTAGCTGCGCGTCTCGCCCCGCGGAATCTGCTGTAACGCCTGCCACACACGCAGCTGAAACACGGTCCCGCGCAGGTCCAGTGCTTCGATCCGGCTGCGGCTCTCGCTCAGATCGGCCCCATCGCGAACGCTGGCCAGCGCCACGTCTACCAACCTGGACAGCGACGGATCGCGTCGCAGCTCCGCCGCGGGAAACTCCGCGCGCAGGTTCGCTTCGGCCTCAGCACGAGTACTCGCCAGTGAGAGCCAGCACAGCCCGCGATCTGTCGCGCCGACAATCACTGTTCCAAAGGGCGACGGTGCGGAGCACCAGCCAATGCGCTCGCCTTTGCCGCCCTGGGCAAAGCGCGCTGGAGTCATGCCCAACTGCGCACCTTCGTAGGCGCGACTCGGCGAGCCGAAACCCGCGTCGTAGATCGCATCGGTAACGGAACTCCCTTGACGCAACGAAGCCCGCAAGCGCCCCACACGCAGAGCCCGCTGATACTGCAGTGGGCTCACGCCCATCTTCCTCTTGAAGTGCCGCTGCACCGTGAAAGGACTGAGTCCAGCGATCCGCCCAAGCTGTTCCAGCCCGACGCGCCGTTCGGCGTTGCGCTCGAGGTAGGTCCGCACGCGATCTATCCCAACTGAGACTTTGTCTAGCGGTCTGTCCCCAGCGGGAAGGCAGCGCTTGCATGGGCGGAAACCTGCGGCCTCAGCTTCGGCGGTCGTCGCGAAGAACCGCACATTGGTCCGAAGAGGCAACCGGCTCCTGCAGTTTGGCCGGCAAAACACACCGGTCGTGACAACGGCATAGAAGAACTCCGCATCTGGATCACGACGCGTCAGTTGGTGCCATGCAGTTTCAGGACTAATCACTATTTGCGACATCGGCATAGACATCACAATTTGAGGATTTGCACTCATGAAACCATGATTCCGGGAAGTCACCTTTCGGTGCACCCCGATTCTTGCGCGCAATTCCCGTTAAGCTCTGCAGGCCCTACATCCGCCTGCGCAGGACCTCTTCGGCACGGCGAAGATCGTCCTCCGTATCGACGCCGATCGTATCCCCCGGCGCATCGGCCACATAGATGCCGATGCCGTTCTCGAGTAGCCGCAATTGTTCGAGCCGCTCCAGCTTTTCAAGCGGTGACGGCGGCAATGCTGCAAACCTCTCAAGCGCTGCTTTTCGATAGGCATAAATCCCGAGATGCTTACGGTAGCCAGTGAATCCGGTCGCATCGCGATCGAATGGGATCTTTGCCCGCGAGAAATACAGAGCGCGCCCATCGAGTCCCGTAACCACCTTTACAGCGTTGGGATTGGTGAACTCTTCAGGCGGACAATGCACCGCGAGCGTTGCCACCTCGACTTCAGCCCGGTGAAATAACGCAAGCATTGGCCGGAAAAACTCCGCCGTCAACATTGGCTCGTCGCCCTGAATGTTGACGTAGATTTCCGCATCGATCTGGCGCGCCACTTCTCTTACTCGATCCGATCCGCTGGCACAATCGGGCGAGGTCATCACAACCGGAATCCCGCGGGCCTTGCACGCTGACATCACCTCATCCGAGTCGGTTGCCACCAGAACCGGATCCATCAATCCGGACTCCTGCGCCGCACGCCACACCCACTCCACCATCGGCCTGCCAGCGATCTCACGAAGCACCTTGCGGCTCAGCCGAGTCGAGGCAAGGCGGGCCGGAATGATCCCGGCTATGCGTAGTTGATCCACGCAGGCGAGTGTACCGCATGGTGCGAGACCAAGTTGCTTTCTCAAGCACTGAAGGGCCCATCGAGAGGCAGAACTTGTGAACAGTGTCTGCCCGGGCGCGTTGGTTTGACCGTAAATGCAAGCATCCGTATCATTAAGGGTGGCGTAATGGTTCGGTTGCGCCCTCCTCCTGGCGGAGTAGCTCAGATGGTTAGAGCGTGGGATTCATAACCCCAAGGTCGAGCGTTCGATCCGCTCCTCCGCCACCAACTTGCCCCATGCGTTCGTGAACTGCACCCTGCGGGACGAACATCACCCTGGGCCAAAGCTGATGTCGTCCTATCCGGGAACCAGAATCGATTGGCACCAGAAAACCTCGTCGCCATTAGCTCGGTTTTTATGGTTCCCGCGGCCTGTTCACCGCCTCCTGACACTCCTCCTGCTCCAAATACAAGCGGCCTTTTCGGACGCCTGCTCACGCCTTCGATCTATCTCGACTCAATCGGGTCGCGCTGGTTGTCGACTAATCCCACAACATCGCATGGACAAGCAGTTGGCATGGGTGCCCGGCGTGGCTCTGTGTCTTCGGTAAGAGCGGCGGCGATCCAAGACTTCCGCAAGCACCAATGCTCTGAGATCAGTCAACCCCATGACTTTGCGCGAAGAGATATGTGATACTTGCAGTTGTTCGGTAGTTTTGTACTTATTGCCGGGATGGCGGAACTGGCAGACGCAGCGGACTCAAAATCCGCCGGCCCTTGCGGCCATGGGGGTTCGACCCCCCCTCCCGGCACCAATCTAAGATAAGCAAAATAAATAAGTTGAATGCTCTAGCATGCGAATACTTACTGTAAGGTCTGGGTAGCCGGAACAGCCATCGTGACCATTTCGTGACTTTGTTGAACTTGCGTGGCCTCTTCACTCAGTTGTAGTTTCCGCATTGCATCTGCAATGTCTGTTCTGCTGACAATCGCGTAACGCTCGAACACGCTCCGCGTCCGCCAGCCGCCGATCTTCATAATGACCGTCTCAGGGATTCCAGCACGCCGCAGATTGCGCGCCGCAGTCCTTCGAAGGTCATGGAAGATCAACCCTGTATATGCGGAGCGCTGGCTCTTGCACTTGGGGCAAGCTCTCCCGGAATCCATTGGCTCAGAGCAATCGGCACACACCGTCTCTCCAACTCCAATGCGAGTGCAGGCGCGCTCCCACGTGACGCGGAAATCTCGCACCGACGTTCCGTCCGGACGAGTGAATACTTGCGCGTCTGGTGTTTTGCCTTGCACACAGGCGGACAACAAAACGCGCACAGCGTCCGTCATGAATACTTCACGGCCATCGCTGTTTTTGGTTGTCCCGGGCTCAAGGCGGATTACCTTCTGCACGAGGTCAATTTGCTCGACGCGCAATCCGATCAGCTCAGACACTCGCCAACCATAGGTGCGGCCACACTCCACCAGAGCGCGAAACCACAATTCGGCGTCGGACACAAGCGCGCGA
>Ga0335069_10004341_pt1 | contig 21084 bp, 19 predicted proteins | sample Lox_Sample_11_FD_206714 | JGI IMG/M metagenome (GOLD analysis project Ga0335069, IMG submission 206714) | Soil microbial communities from Loxahatchee National Wildlife Refuge, Florida, United States - Lox_Sample_1.1 | ecosystem: Environmental > Terrestrial > Soil > Wetlands | place: USA...
CGATCGCGGCGGCCTCGTCGGCAGAGCCTGCCGCTTCGGGCACGCTGACCGAAACTCCTGCGGCGGAGAGGACTCGCTTCGATTCGATTTCCGAAAGTTCACGACGGCCGGAAGCGACCGCCGCACTAATTAGCTGATCGGCGTTCTTGTCAGACACGATTTTATCTTCCACGATTCTGGCGTATAGCAAAGCTGCGCCCATTTTTCGAAGTATGGCGGCCTTATTATGACCCGACGTGTTTTTGTGACCCGCCCCGTTCCCGACGCTCCATTGCGGCGACTCGCCGAAACGGCGCGTGTTGATCTGTGGGACGATGATTCGCCCCCGCCGCATGCCGATTTGATCGCACGATGCGCTAATACCGACGCGGTCATCAGTATGGTCTCCGATCGCTTCGACGCAACTACGATTGAGCAGCTCCCGCGGCTTCAGATCATCAGCAATTTCGCTGTTGGGTTGGACAATATTGATCTCGCCGCGGCTACCAAGGCGGGAATTGCCGTCGGCCATACCCCAGGCGTCCTCGCTGAGACTACCGCCGACCTCGCCTTTGCCCTGCTGATGGCGACGGCACGCCGCGTAGCCGAGGGTGATCGTTTCGTACGAGCGGGACGCTGGAAGACCTGGACCCCGCGCCTGATGCTCGGACGGGATATCTACGCTGCGACGCTGGGTATCGTCGGATGGGGCGAGATCGGGCAGGCGGTCGCTCGGCGCGCGGTCGGCTTCGGGATGCGAATCCTCTACGCAGCGCATCAGTCATCGCGCGTGCGCTCCTTCACGATTCCGGCCCCGCCGGCAACCCCGGTCGATCTGGGTGAACTGCTCGCTTCTTCGGACTTCATCTCGATAAACGTGCCTCTAACCGCGCAGACCCGCCATATGATCAGCGATCATCAATTCGCCCTGATGAAACGTGACGCCATACTGATTAACACCGCGCGTGGGGCCGTGATCGATCAGGAGGCCTTGGTCACAGCGCTCAAGCTCGAACGGATCGCTGGCGCCGGCCTCGATGTGACCGAAGTTGAGCCGATCGGCGCAGACCATCCGCTACTGCACTTTCCCAATGTGGTGGTGACGCCGCATATCGGCAGCGCAAGCCATGCGACCCGGGTGAAGATGGCTGAAGTAGCGGTGCAGAATGTGCTGGACGTCTTAGCAGGTGGATTGCCCGGCCGCTGCGCCAACCCGACCGTGGTGTTACGAGGAGCGAAGGCTTAAGGAATCTCGGGCGACACACAAGCCCCTTTTGTCATCCTGAGCGGAGCTTTCCACGGAGCAGCCGAGTCTTCGAGGCGTGGCAAAAAGAACGATGAGCAGTCGCAGAAGCGTAGCGAGCGACGAGTCTGCGAGGAGCGATCAGATAAGGATCTACGCGAAACGATTGGACTGACGCGACTTGCGGAAAGGTTCCTTACCGCGTCGCTGCTATAGCGTCCGGCAACGAGAAGCGCCGTTCGTAGAGGGCCCGTCCGGTGATCGCGCCGATCACACCAACATTGAACAATTTCGCCAGCCCTCGCAGATCATCGAGCGTAGCGACTCCGCCTGAGGCGATCACCGGAACGCCTGCCTGAGATGCGACGGCTGCGAACACCTCCGCATTTGCTCCAGCCTGAGTACCATCGCGCGAGATATCAGTCACCGTTACCGCGGTAACACTGGCTGCACGGAAGCGCGCCGCCGCATCCGGCACGGTGAGCTCGCTGGTCTCAACCCAGCCTTTGATCGCGAGACGCCCGTTGCGCGCATCGATCGAGCCGATAACTCGGCCCGGAAACTCCGCGCACGCATCTTTGATCAACTGCGGATTCAGAAAGGCCGCCGAGCCTATCGAGATCACATCCGCGCCGGCCTCAAAGGTCTGTCGCACCGCTTCGATTGAACGGAGCCCCCCGCTCACGTCGATTCGGCATCGTACGGCCCCGCGAATCGCGTGGATCGCATCGCGATTGCGCGGCTCGCCGGCGATCGCGCCATCCAAATCAACAACGTGAATCAACTCGGCGCCATCGCGCTCAAAGCTTCGGGCCGCCTCGGCGGGATCCTCGCCATAGGTGGTGGCGTTGGCCATCTCACCGCGCAGCAGACGGACGACCTTGCCACCCTTCAGATCGATCGCGGGAATAACCGTGAAGTGATTAAACAGCGGCATCTTCAGGACGCGAACTCTTCGGCAAACCAGGTTTCAGGAAAGCGTGCCCTTGGTCGAGAGCGCGCCACTGACGCGCGGCTCGCGTGTCGTCGCCATATCCATCGCACGGGCGAGCGCTTTGAAAGCCGCCTCGATTATGTGATGGGGGTTGCGGCCGGACTGCAGAATCAGATGGAGATTCATGCCGGTCTCATCAGCCAGCGCCTTCATGAAATCGTGGACGAGATTGGTTTGGAAGTTACCTACGCGCTCTTCCTGAATTGCCAGATTGAACGCGAGATACGACCGACCGCTGATATCGACCACGGCGGTGCACAGCGATTCATCCAGAGGCACGGTTGCCTCGCCAAAGCGACGGATTCCCGACCGATCCCCGAGCGCCTCGCGAAAGGCGCGGCCCAGCACGATTCCCACGTCCTCTACCGTGTGATGGTCATCGATTTGCACATCGCCTTGCGCATCGACTTTGAGGTCGAAGAAGCCGTGGCGCGCGAAGCTCTCGAGCATGTGATCGAGGAAAGGCACCCCGGTCTTGATTGCGGACGTACCGGCACCGTCGAGCTTCAGGCTCAGCTTGATATCAGTCTCGCGCGTCTTGCGCGCGATCTCGGCACTGCGCGCCGCTTGGCCGGCGGGCGTCGCGCTAGACGCGACCTGTAGTGTGCTCGATTTAGTGCGATTTTCCATTCGACCCTCGATTCCTGGTCCCGCGCCCGTTGAGCCTTAATTCTACCGCTCGCGCGTGGCCTTCGAATCCCTCCATCCGTGCCAGCCGAACCGTGTCGGGTCCCAGCAGCGCGACACCACGCGGTGACGATTCGATAATACTCGTGCGCTTGAGAAAATCGTATGCGCCTAGTGGCGACGCGAACCGCGCTGAACCGCCGGTCGGCAGGACGTGATTCGGTCCCGCGATATAGTCGCCCAGTGGTGCGGGCGAATGAGCGCCGACGAATACTGCCCCCGCTACTTCGACGTGCTTCAACCATCGTCGAGCATCAGCCAGTTCCAACTCCAGATGCTCCGGGCCGATTTGATTAGCTACAACAAAAGCTTCTTCCAGATTCTCGACCACGATCGCAGCCGCTCGCTTACCAAGCACCCGGCGAACCGCCTCGGCTCGCGGCAAATCCTCCAGCGCCCGATCCAGTGCCGTCGACACGTTCTCAGCTACACGTCGCGAGGGCGTCAGCAGAATCGCCGCCTCGTCTCCGGAACCATGCTCGGATTGCGCGATAAGGTCGGCCGCAACCCAATCCGGCGAAGCGCTATCGTCAGCGATCACCAGCACTTCACTTGGCCCCGCCATCTTGTCGATATCGACGTCGCCGTAGACCATCCTCTTGGCGGCCTGCACGTAGGCATTGCCAGGTCCGACGATCTTGTCGACCGGCTTGATCGACCGCGTGCCGTAGGCCAGTGCGGCAACCGCCTGAGCGCCACCGATACGATATACCTCGGTCACCCCGGCAATCGATGCCGCAGCGAGCACGCCCGGATTGTCGCCGTCTTTACCCGGCGGCGACACCATCGCGATTTCCGCCACACCCGCGACACGCGCCGGTATCGCGTTCATCAGAACCGAGGACGGATAAGCACCCTGCCCTCCCGGCACGTAGATACCGACCCGCTTCAGCGGTCGCACGATCTGGCCGAGCGTGAGTCCGGCGCTGTCGCGATAGCTGAACGATTTCTCCATCGTGCGACGATGGAACGCTTCGATTCGGCGACTCGCCGTGACCAGGGCTCGCCGCTCAGGGGTCGGTAATCCGGCACGAGCGGCTTCGAGTTCCGTATCCGAGACGCGCAGGCGCTTAGGAGAGAGTTTAACGCCATCGAAACGCTCGGTGAGACGGACCAGCGCCGCATCACCGTCACGACGGACCTCTGCGATAATCTGCTGCACCGACGTGTCGACGGCGAGGCTCGCGTTCCCGTCGCGCGTGGTCAGGAGCTTGAGAAAGCGCGTGCACGCGCTCGACTTGGAATCCAGGATCCGAAGCGCCATCGATCTACTCAGGAACTCGTTCGATATCGGCCCCGAGCGCGCGCAACTTCTGATCGAGAGCCTCATAGCCGCGGTCGAGATGATACACGCGGCTCACTTCTGTTTGGTTGTCGGCGGCCAAGCCGGCAAGAATCAGCCCCATCGAGGCGCGCAGATCGGTCGCCATCACCGGTGCGCCGCTCAGATGAGCCGGGCCGCGCACCACCGCCGTCGCACCTTTCATCACGATATCGGCGCCCATCCGCAGCAGCTCGGGCGCATGCATAAAGCGATTTTCGAAAATTGTCTCCGTGATCACCGAGGTTCCTTCGGCGCAGGTCAGCAACGCCATCATCTGGGCCTGCAGATCGGTTGGAAAGCCGGGATATGGCAGCGTGCGCACTTCGATCGGTCGGATCGGCGTACTGCGTCGGACCTTTAAGCCGCCGTTCTCGACTTCGACCTCAGCACCCGCTTCGCGCAGCTTCGCGATAACCGCATCCAGCTGAGTCGCCGGCGCATTTTCGATCTTCACATCGCCGCCCGTAATCGCCGCCCCGACCATCAAGGAGCCCGCTTCGATACGATCGGGAATAATCCGATGCTCCGCACGGTGCAGCCGCTCAACGCCTTCGATTTCGATCACATGGGTCCCGGCACCCTCGATACGGGCACCCATCGCGATCAGAAGACACGCCAAATCCTGAACTTCGGGCTCACGCGCCGCGTTTTCGATTTTAGTTGCGCCGCGCGCCAGCACCGCGGCCATCATGATATTTTCCGTCGCACCGACCGACGGATTATCGAGCCAAAGCCGAGCTCCGGTCAGCCGATCCGCGCGCGCCTCGACGTAGCCATTGCGTAGCTGGATACGCGCGCCCAGCGCCCGGATACCCGCGATATGTAGATTTACCGGCCGCGCACCGATAGCGCATCCGCCCGGCGTTGAGACTCGCGCCCGACCGGTCCGAGCGAGCATTGGCCCCAACACGACGAATGATGCCCGCATCGTCTTAACCAGATCATACGACGCCTCGTGAGCCCGAATGTCGCTCGCGCGCAACTCGATCGAGTGATCGTCGATCCATCGAGCCGTCGCGCCCAGGCCTTCGAGCAAAGCAACCGCAGTTCGGACGTCGCGCAGGCGTGGGACGTTGTGCAGGACAATTGGTTCAGAGGTCAGCAGCGACGCCATCAGGATTGGCAAAGTCGCATTCTTGCTGCCACTAACTGAGACCGTGCCTCGAAGGGGCCGGCCACCGCGAATCACCATCTTGTCCATGGAAGTGGCGCTAGTTTATCGCACGGCCATCGCCGCTCCAATAAGACCCAAGCGGCGTAAACGTGGCTCTGCTAGAATCAACCGAGTCTTTCGGCGGTAAACTTACAGACAGGAGTGAAATCTGCCGTGGGTACCTTTTCTTGGATAATAGTCGGTCTGCTCGCAGGCTTTCTCGGCAACAAGATTATCAACAAGAGCGGCGAAGGCGTTTTGCGCGATACCCTGCTCGGGATTCTCGGCGCCCTGGTCGGCGGCTTTATTTTCCAAAAGCTGGGTTACGCAGGCGTCAGCGGGATCAATCTTTACAGTATTCTGGTCGCCGTCGTCGGTGCTGTGATCGTGCTGGTCGTCTATCATGCGATCAAAGGCCAAGGGCACAACTGATCCCACTCCAGACGCCGCCGTTTTGCATTGATGCGCTATTACGAGCGCATCAAGACGTAAACGAAGCAAAAAAAGTTCTTCCCGTAACCCGAGGGTTAGAGAAATAATTCTCTCAGTATCGGATTACTCTTATCCAAGGGGGAGCGCGGATATGGGAGCAGTTTTTTGGCTAGTTGTCGGTGCGATGGCTGGATTCGTCGCCAGCAAGCTCATCTATAAAAACTCAGGTCAGTTGATGCGCGATGTGCTATTAGGCGCTTTCGGTGCCTTGGCGGCTGGCGTGCTCTATCGCGAGATGGGTTTCCATAACCTCCATCAGCTCAATCCAGGCTCGATCATCGTGGCTGTAGCCGGCGCGTTCATTCTGCTGTCGGTCTACCGGATGCTGGGTGGACGCCCCACCGCAGAGGCGTGACCTGACACGACACGAGGAATTCCACTGAGGTCTGGAATCGTCGCAATTGTGCCGATTCCAGACTCGCGGAAAATCCTACTGGCCGCGTCGGCTTGCCCGGCGCCCACTTCCACCACGACCCAGCCGTCTTTCTCGAGATAAGTCGGCAGACCGTTCGCGATACGGCGATAGAAAGCGAGTCCGTCGGCCCCACCATCGAGTGCGATCCGCGGTTCCCATCGTGAGACTTCCGGCTGCAGGCCATCAATATCAGCTTCGGGGATATACGGCGGATTCGAAACTATCAAATTGAAGCGACCGAGCGGTCCTAAACTATCGATCGGATCGAAGCCGTCCGCTTGGCGAAAGGTCACTCTATCGCGTAGACCCAGCCGTTCGACGTTACTCTGCGCAACCTTGAGAGCGGCGCTGGAGAGATCGGTCGCGACCACTTTCGTTTGCGGAGCGTTGGCCGTGATCGCAAGAGCGATAGCCCCCGATCCTGTACAAAGATCGAGGACCCGACTTTTCGATTGTCCGGAGAGTATGCGCAGCGCTTCACCGACAACAAATTCCGTCTCGGGACGTGGGATCAGAACTGCCGGGGTTACTTCAAGCTCAATCGAATAAAACTCTTTGTGCCCCAGTATATACGCGAGTGGTTCGCGAAGATGGCGTCGCTCCACCATCGCGGCAAACTTCTGCCTCATGATCGCATCCAGCGTTAGTTTGCCCAACAGGATATCCGTTCGTGAGCGACCTGACGCTGCACCCAGCATCAGTTCCGCATCGAGCCGCGCGTTCTCGATACCGACAGCATCAAGCACGGAGGTGGCCGCATCGACTAGCTCGCGCGCCCCGCCTTGCTCTAAATGCCGCATCGCCTCAGGCTCGCAGCGTTTCGGCTTGTTCCTTGGTGGCTAGTGCGTCGATTATCGGTTCAAGACTTCCGTCCATCACCTGATCGAGCTGATGAAGCGTGAGATTCACGCGATGGTCCGTGACGCGCGATTGGGGAAAGTTGTAAGTGCGGATGCGCTCCGAACGATCGCCCGACCCGACCATCGAACGACGAGCGTCGGCAATCTTCGCATCCTGCTCGGCACGAGCGTTTTCGAGTAGGCGTGCGCGCAGAATCTTGAGAGCGCGAGCCTTGTTCTTATGCTGCGATTTTTCATCGCGACAGACGATCACCATCCCGGTCGGAATATGCGTGATGCGCACCGCCGAGTCAGTGGTGTTCACACTCTGGCCGCCCGGACCCGAGGCCCGCATAACATCGATACGAAGGTCTTTCTCTTCGTTGATATTGACCTCGACCTCGTCAGCTTCCGGCAACACCGCGACCGTGACTGCCGACGTATGGATACGACCCGACCCTTCCGTCGCGGGGACGCGCTGCACCCGATGGACCCCACCTTCGAACTTGAGCCGGCTATATGCGCCGCGCCCGACAATCGAGGCGATTACTTCTTTGATACCACCCAGACCGGTGGCGCTCAGGCTCAGCGTCTCGACTTTCCAGTTATGGCGCTCGGCATAGCGCGTGTACATCCGGAAGAGTTCGCTGGCGAACAAGGAAGCTTCCTCGCCGCCAGTCCCGGCACGAATTTCCAGGAGAACGCTCTTTTCATCATTAGGGTCGCGGGGAGTCAGCAGATCCTTGAGCCGCTCTTCCATCGCTGCTTCCTGCTTCTGCAGGCCCGGGAGTTCCGACTTCGCAAGTTCCCGCAGGTCGGCGTCGTCGCCCGACAGGATCGACTTCATCTCCTCGATCTCGCCGAGCAGCTTGCGATAATCGCGCGCCGCGCCGACTACCTCTTCGAGTTGCGCGCGCTCCTTGCCGAGCTGGGCGTACTCGCGGTTGTTGGCGAGAACAGCGGGATCGCTTAGCCGTCGTTCAATCTCGGCAAAGCGATCCTCAACCCCCTTGAGCTTATCGAGCATCGAATCGGAGTGTCCGGAAAGGCAGAGTGTCTGCCTCCGGTGCTGCGGAGATAAGTAATCGGATCAGCTTACTTAATGCCGTACTTACGCTTGAAACGATCGACGCGACCCGCCGTATCCACCAGTCGCTGCTGGCCGGTGTAATGCGGATGGCAGTTGGAACAGACTTCGACCTGAATCTCGCGAGTAGTCGAGCGAGTCTCAAAGGTGTTACCGCAGGCGCAAGTCACCACGCAGCGGCGATAGTTCGGATGGATTCCTGCTTTCATTTTCCCAGATGTCGACGCTAAAGGCCGACGCCTTCACTTAAGTATAACTACTAAAGTTAATGCTGACAATTTATTGTTCAGCGCGAACGGAGCCGTCATCCTACGCCGAACTGGGCGCGACTGCTATCCCCTTCCCTCAATAAAACCGCTCTTCACCGGGAGGTCGGGTCTTCCAGCGTCGATGGATCCAGTTCCAATGGTCAGGGTAGCGTCGGATCATCCCTTCAATCGCATTGTTGAAGCGCTGAGTGTTCTCAATCACCGCGGCCTCGCGGTCTTTGCCCTTCACCATTTCGATAATCGGCAAGAAGGTGATCTGATGATGTGTGCTGGTACCCTTGCGGACCATGAACGCGGGAATCACCGGCGTCCCGGTCGCCATCGCAACCCGTGCTAGGGCGTCGCTGGTGGCAGCCTTCAGCCCGAAAAAATCAACGAAGACGCCGCCCCGATTATCGAGGTCCAGCGGTATCGCCACCATCCAGTCTTCCTTCAGCAGCTTAAGCAGGGGGCGACCTGCTCCACGACGCGGAATTGCGCGATTTCCGAAGCGCTCCCGCCGCGACATCACGGCCCGGTCGATAATCGGGTTGCGATTGGGTCGTTGTATCAACGCCACTCGATTTCCATGTAGCGAATGACCCAGCGAGAGCAGCTCAAAATTGCCAAAGTGACCCGTCAGAATCAGGATGCCTCGCCCATTGGAGATTCGGAGCCCCTCTTCCCAGTATTCCTTGCCGACGTAGCTGACGTAGCGGTCCGCGTCTTTTGGATCTAATTGCGGAAAGTGGACCCACTCGGCGGCCATCCGGCCAAAATTGCGATACGTGTCACGGAGGATTTTGGTGCGTGCTTCGCGGGAAAGTTCCGGGAAAGCGATTTCGAGATTGCGCATCCCGATTGGCCGGTTAGCGAAATCGGCCGCCATCACGACCGATCCCAGCGCCGCGCCGACTTTAACCGCCCGCTCGAGAGGGAGTCCGCGCAATAGTGCCCACGGCGGAGAAAGCGCTGCGACCTCAATCCAGGCACGTAGAGAGCCGACCTGGCGCGGCATCTAGCTCAGAAGCGCAAGCTTAAGTGCCGTCGGGGCACCGCTCGGTGCGCGATAAGACATCAGCGCTATCGTCTTAATTCGCCCCACCAGATGCACTGCTCGGAGGCGCACTGAGCATGCTCTCGCCCGCTGGCTTGGATCCGGCGCTCGTCGCTGGTGGATAGGATGGTGCAGCGGCAGCAGGCGGATACGAGACCGGCGAACTCGGTGCAGGCGGCAAGGAGCTGCTCGAAGAAACGCCACTCATCGGTGGGTACGATGCGGTCGGGCGCATCCCACTCGACGAAACCGGCGGCACCGACACTGATCCGGGCAGGCTGCTGTTGTACGGCATCTGTTGCATCTGCATCTGCTGGAGATCCCGTTGCGGCGATATAGGCGCGTTGAACGTTGGCTTATACAGCTGCTGGAACTGCGAGGCCGGCATCGAGTTGACCTCCTGACGGCCAAGCTGCTTCACGAAATCCTGACGCTGATCGATAGCAAGTGCGGTAAGGTCGTCCCGCGTACGGATAACATGCGGGGTCAGAAAAATTATCAGGTTCAGCTTTCGGTTCTCGCGATCGTTCTCCGTAAAAAGGTTACCGATCACAGGAATATCCGAGATAAAAGGAACGCCTTGGCGGGTCGTATCTGTTTCGTTAGAGATCAACCCACCGATGACGGCCGTGCGATGGTTCTGTACAAAAACACTGGTCGAGGCCGATCGAATCGTCGTGGTCGGCCCCAACGGATTGGTCGATTGATTCGCCGTTCCGGCGACGACATTCGACACTTCCTCGTAAACGTCGAGCCGCACCGAATCGCCACTGGCGACCTGCGGAACCATATCGAGGGTGATACCGACGTTCTGGCGATCGACCGAGTTGAAAATCTGACCCGACAGTGCGGAGTTAGCCGAGGCCGAACCAACGAAAGGAACGTTCTGGCCTACTACGATCGTTGCCTCTTCGTTATCCGCTGTCAGCAACGTAGGGGCGGAGAGAACGTTCGTATGAACATCTGATTGCAGGGCAGTCAGCAGGGCAAGATCGCAAGGGACTGAAACCGTAGTCACAGATGAGCCGGTGGTACCGGTACTAGTGGAACCCCCGAGTGCAGTCGTCGGGACGTTACACTTGCTACCCGACGCGAGCCCGATTCCGAGCCCAGTTAGGCCGAGCGGATTACCCAAAGCGTTCTGGAGGGCACCGTAGTTCAGGTTGCCCACTCCCAGCACGTTGCCGCCAAGACTGGTCGACGCCAGGTAATTGACCCCAATGTTCTTGGTATGGTCCAAACTTACTTCCACGAGAATCGCCTGAACAAAAACCTGGACGCGAGGCACATCCAATTGTTCGATCACGCGGCGCAAGGTCTCATAGTCCTGCGGTGCCGCACTGATGATCAGGGAGTTGGTTGCCGGGTCGGCCGTAACGCTCACCGGATTCTCGAAGAGCGTGCCACGCCCACCACTGCTACCGGTGCTCGCAGATCCTGTACCTGTAGCTCCTGTTCCGGTTCCCGTTCCGGTACTTCCGCTGCGAATGCCGCCTCCGCCCGCTCCGAAGCCGCCACCGCCACCTAAGCCGCCATAGCCACTGGAGCTAAAGCTGCCGGAACCGAAGGCCGATCCGAACTGGCTTCCGGAACCTCCTCCGCCATATCCCCCGCCAAAGCCGCTGCCGAAGGAGGTACTTTGCATTCCGGAGTTGCGTCCCAACGAATTACGACCGGTCTGCGGTGAGAGAGTCCCGGTATTGCCACCTCCACCCAACAAGCCATTGAGCGTATCGACGATCTGGGCGGCCGGCGCATATTTCAGATGGATCACGTGCAAGCGATACATCTCGTTCGGCGAGTGAACGTCGAGCTTGAGAACCAGATCCTTGATCTCCCTCATTTGCAGCGGTCCCGCTAACACGATGAGAGAGTTGGTACGCTCGTCAGGCACGACACTGTAAGTCGTTGCCGCTCCTTGAGCAGCTGGGGCGACCACACCTACGCCGGGTCGCGGAGCAGCCCCGCCGTGCAAAGCCGCCTCGCGAACGCTCATGATCTTATCAATCTGACCAGCCATGTCGGTCGCGAAGGCCAGCCTGAGCGGGATAACGGCGACATTCCTCTGGACGCCGCGAATATCCAGCGTCCCGATAATCTTCAGAAGTCGCTGAACGTTATACGCTGAGTCGGTGATGATCAGGGTATTGTCCTGCGGGAACGCAGCCACCAACCCGTCATGTGAGATCATGGGCTGCACCACGCTCATCAGCGATGTCGCATCTGTATTGCGCAGCCGCACCATCCGAGTGACGTATTCGTCCCCCTCGGCGAGTCCCGGCTCCTGCGACTGAGTCAATGCTGCTGACTGACGAACGTCACGAGCGGGAATAATTTTGATGATGGGCCCCGCCTGAACGGTCGTGAAGCCCTTGAGCTGCAGGACCGATTGGAAGATCGAGTAGGCTTGTTCCGGAGTAACGCGCGTCGGCGAGATGATGCTGACCTTGCCGCGGACATTTTCATCGATAACGAAGTTCTTGCCGGTGAGTTCGCTGATCAGGCGTGCCAGCACCGGAATATCGACGTTCTGGTAATTCAGCGTAATGAGATCTTTGGAGCTGGGCCTGCCACCATCGGCGGGAACTCCAACTGGAACGGGCACGCCAGGCTCGGAGGAAGCCGCGACAGTGGGCGCGCCCTCATCACCGGAACCGCTGTCCTGCGTGTCCGAAGTGTCGCCCGAATCTGTGTCGCTATCAGAGGCATCACCAGCGTCAGCCGCATGGATGCGCGCTGAAGCGAGCACTAGGGCGAGCAGTGCTGCCAGCCCCGTCAGCCCATAAGATTTCAGTCGCCACATACCCGCGCCCCCCGAAAGCCTTGGTTCGCCAGCGAGTCTAACTGTGCTACCGAAACACGGCAACTCGTTATCGTTTGCAAAAGCATGACGTGTCAGGAACTATAAAAATTCAATCGAGAACACCATCTGTGCAGCAACACGCAAGCGGCCTGCAATTCCCTTTCAGCCAATGGACGCTGGCCGCGCCAATGTATCCTTGTCAGCCGTCAGAGATAGCTAATGCGCTTTGAGATTCTCGTCTCGATGCGTTATCTGCGCGCGCGACGGCGAGAGCGGTTCGTCTCGCTTATCGCTGTCATCTCTCTAGTCGGCGTCGCCATCGGTACTTTCGCGCTGACGATGGTTCTCGCGGTTATGAGTGGCTTCGAAGAGGATTTGCGCGACAGGCTCCTCGCGTTCAACCCCCAAATCAATATCATCGCGCAGACTGCGAACGCGTCGCAACTGGCTGACCTGGCTCGCACGGTTGCCAAAAGTCCTGGTATCGCGGGCGTCGCACCCTACGATGAATCCCAGGTTCTTCTGGTCTCATCGACGGCTGAGGGACTTCCGGCCTACGTATCGGCAGGCACGCTGCGAGCCGTCGTGGCGCACGATAATCCGGTGCTCGCCGAACTGAAGCGCACATTGCGCAGTGGCTCCCTTGTTGACCTCGATACGACCTTCCCTGTCACAGTGACCGATCGCGGTACGAAGCGCGACGTCCAGTTACCGGGTGCTCTGCTCGGTCAGGATTTAGCCGAGGAACTGGGGTTGCGTATCGGTGATCCCGTAATCGTCATCTCACCAGCCAGCATCATGGGCGGCGGTGCTCCCCGGCTGCGACGTTTCGCCGTAGCTGGATTCTTTCACTCCGGGATGTACGAGTTTGATTCCTCGTTGATTTTCGTCTCGCTCGCCAACGGTGAAGGACTGCTGGCGAATTCGCCGCAACTGGATCGCGGACTGGAAGTACGCACCACCGATCTCTTCGAAGCGCCGGAGATTGCCCATTCGATCGCACAGACCACGGGATCGGCCTTCACGGTAAGCGATTGGACGCAGGCCAATGCCCCGCTCTTCGCCTCGCTCAAACTGGAAAAGTTCACTTATTTTTTGGTGCTGCTGCTGATCGTTCTGGTAGCGGCGTTTAATATCATTGCAACTCTCGTGATGGTGGTGATGGAGCGGCGGAAAGAGATAGCGATTCTGCGTGCGATGGGCGCGCGCGCGCGCAATATCGCTTCTATCTTTTTATGGGAAGGGGCGGCACTGGGTGTCGGCGGGACGATTATTGGAGTCGGATTCGGCCTTCTCGTCTCGTGGCTGATGGATCGTTACCATTTCGTTCATCTACCCGCCGGTCTCTTCATGGTCGATACAGTGCCGGTCCGCCTTTACGCAGTGAATTTCTTCTCCGTTGCGATCGCAGCAATCGTGCTGTGCCTCGCAGGGGCAGTTTATCCGGCATGGCAAGCGCGCGCCCTGCGACCGGTCGAAGTGATTCGCTATGAGTGAGATGGCGTCGGCATCACCATCGTTGAGTAATGCGCCTGGATTGCTGATTCAGACGGTCGCGCTCGACAAATCCTTCGAGGACGCGGGCCGCGAGATAGTCGTTCTCAAACAACTCGATTTCGATGTGGCATCAGGCGATGAAATCGCGATCGTCGGCCAATCCGGCGTCGGCAAGTCCACCCTATTGCACGTGCTCGGCAGTCTCGAAGCGCCAACAGGCGGCAAGGTGATCTTCGAAGGCCATGATCTTTTCGCGATGGACGATCGCACGATGGCCGATTTCCGTAATCACAAACTCGGCTTCGTTTTCCAGTTCCACTACCTGCTCGGCGATTTCACCGCTCTGGAAAACGTCATGATGCCGGCACTTATCGCCCGGATGAAGGAGAAAGAGGCTCTCGATCGCGCGACCGCGATGCTAACGACGGTCGGGCTCGGCAATAAACTTCATCGGCGACCGGCTGAACTCTCGGGCGGTGAGCAACAGCGCGTGGCGGTCGCCCGAGCCGTCGTGATGCATCCACGGCTCGTCCTCGCGGATGAGCCAACGGGTAATCTCGATCCTCACACCGCCGACGAAATCCACGATCTCTTCCATCACTTGAATCAATCACTTGGAATCACACTGATCGTTGCCACCCACAACGAGCGTCTTTCGGGCAGTATGAAGCGGCGGCTTCGTCTACGCGACGGGTGTTTGTTCGATGACCGCGCATTATAAGGTGGCCTGTTGATAGTCCTCGCAGTAGTTCAGGTTTACTTCGCAGAAACGATTGGGTAGCGTGTTCGGCGCTTTCGGGGCAGATTGTGACGGCGGCTAGTTTCATCCCGCTTCGCGGAGTATCCCTCCGCGTTCGCGTTTTATGCATCATCCTGGCACTTTTGCCGGGGCCCGTCGTCGCGAGTGCTCAACCTGTTGCACCGGCCCCCGCTGGTTCGACGGGCACATCGCAAGACGTCACCGACATCAAGATCGTCGGCAACCAGCGCGTTGAGAGCGACGCGATTCGCGTTCATATCACCCAGCAGACGGGCCAACCCCTGAACATGACCGCCGTCGATGACGACGTTAAGGCCATCGCGAAGATGGGCTTCTTCAGCAACGTCCACGCCGACTTCAAAGACGGAGTGCTCTCCTACTACGTCACCGAACGACCGTTGCTAACCGACCTCCGCTTCAACGGGATGGAAAACGTTAAGCCGAGTTCGGAAGAGATCATCAACGCACTGGCGATCCACGCCGGCGCTATTTATGACCCGATTCGCGCGCGCACGACCACCCGGAATATCACCGAGGTTTATCAACAGAAGGGCTATCTCGACGCTGTCGTGACCTTCAAGTTGATCATGCACGAGAACAATCTCGCGACCGGCGTAATCGACGTGCACGAGGGGCCGCAGGTCAAAATCTCGCAGATCGATTTCACCGGGAACAAGGCTTTCTCGGCGCGCCAACTGCGCAATGCGATAGAGACGCGCAAGCACAACATGCTGAGCTGGCTGTTCAGCACAGGTTATCTGGATCAGAAGAAACTACAGGGTGACGTCGATCACCTAACCTCCTTTTATTACGAACACGGCTACGTCAACGCTCAGGTGTCGCAACCGACCGTAGCACGTCGCGGCGACAGCCTGGTGGTAACCTTTCCGATTGATGAAGGCCCGCAATATCACGTCGGCACAGTAGGCGTTAGCGGCAATTTACTTGGTCCCGAAAAAGAGCTGATGCAGATGCTGACGCTGAAGCCAAAACAGGTTTTCAGCGGTTCAGACATGCAGCACGACGTGCTGACACTTTCGGATTTCTACTCCGATCGTGGCTATGCGTACGTTAACGTCGACCCTCGCACCCAAGCTGACCCGACCACCCGCACCCTAAACGTTACCTACTTCATCACGCCGGGCCGTGAAGTCGTGGTCGATCGCATCAAGATCACGGGCAATACCAAGACTTCAGACAAAGTCATCCGGCGCGAGTTGGTGATTCAGGAACAGGAGCCGTATTCGACTTCGCGTATAGCGCAGTCGAAGCAACGGCTCGACTCGCTTGGCTACTTCTCTAACACGCGTATCTCGACGGATCCGGGCCCGACTCCGGAAAAGATCGACCTCAATATCGCGGTTCAGGAACAGAACACCGCATCGCTGCAGATGGGAGGCGGTTACGACAGCTACTCCTCGGTGTTCGGTAATTTCAGCATCAGGAACAGCAATCTCTTCGGCGGTGGCGAATCCGTTGCCGCATCGGCGCAGATTGGCTTCCTGTATCAAAACTACAATGTGTCCTATACCGAGCCCTGGTTCCTCGACATGCCTATGGCGGTTACGCTGCAGGCCTTCTACGACAAGATTTATCTCTTCACTTTCGATCAGAGTAATGCCGGAGTCTCGGTAACCGCCGCTTATCCGCTGGCTGATTTGGGACTACGGCGAATCGGCAGGTTCAGGCTCAACGATATCAACCTCACTCTTGGCTATACCTTCGAAAACGTCGGAATCAGCGGGCTGAGTGAGTTCACTACGTACGATATCTGGCGCTACAAGGGCTACCATCTCGAATCGAAGATCAGCCCCGGGATCAGGCGCTACACCGTCGATAATCCGCTCGATCCGCGCAGTGGATCGATTCAGTCCTTCAACTTGGATCTCGCAGGGGTTGGGGCCGGAGATGCATTCGTTAAGGGTATGCTACATGGACGCTGGTTCTTCCCTTATATCCGGAGCCCGCGCTGGGGTGAGTGGGTCTTCTCGCCCGGCTTCACCTACGCTATCGGGACCACCCTTACAGGCGGGTTCGGCGGCGAACTACCGCTTTACGAAAGGTATTTCCCCGGTGGCAACAACGGTCCTAACAGCGTGCGTGGGTACCAGCTCTACTCGTTGGGCCCGCAGGTAACCCTGTTCGATCAGCAGGGCACACCCTTCGCGGTTGAGCAGGTAGGCGGCAGTCAGGAATTGATCATGAGTGGGGAAACAACCTTCCCGATCTACTCGCCTTTCGGTCTGCGCGGAGCAACTTTTATCGACGCCGGCAACTCCTTTTTCCTCCACGACACACCGAAGCTGTATAAATTGCAGGCTGCCTGGGGTTTCGGCGTTCGTTGGAAATCACCCTTTGGACCGTTGGCGGTGAACGTCGCGTTCCCGACCAATCCCCGCGACAACGATCAGCATACCGTGTTCGATATCGGTGCCGGCGCGCCGCTTTGAGGTAAGAAACATTTGCGCAGAAGTGGCTCGCTACCGATCGAGCCGAGTTGCGCGCCCTGTCGATATTCGCCAAAGTTGACGGTCAAAATCTTTGCCTGTGAGGACAGGACTCCAAGGACGCCTTAATGAATATGACGCTTCGGCCTAAATCAGTTGCAATCACGCTCATCGCTGTCGCTGCGGCACTTGGCTTTCCCCTGTCGCGCGCGTGGGCGGTTCCCGCCGGAGAAATGAAGTATGCCTTCGTCGACGTCCAGCGGGCGCTTAACGACTGTCGCAACGGCAAAGCCGTCAAAGCGGAATTTCGAGGCAAGATCGAGCATCTTCAGGAGCGCCTGCAAGGCGAGCAGGCGGAAGTCGAACGACTCCAAAAGGAGCTCAAGGAAAAAGGCGCGCTGATGCAGCCCGATCAGCGTCAAAACCTGGAAGACGAATACACCAAGAAGTTGCACGAATTTCAGGATGACTATAAGAACTCGCGCGACGACTTGAAGCAAAAAGATAACGAAATGACAGGCGAAATCGTGCAGGATATCGCCTTGGTCGTACAGCAGATTGGCGAGAAGAACGGCTATACGATGGTGTTCGAAAAAGGCGGATTGCTTTGGGCGATCCCGCAGATCGACATCACGGATGAAGTTGTGCGAGCCTATGATGCGATGAATGTTAAGCCCGGCGGACTGCTTCAGAAGGCCATTTCGAGCGGCGGAAATTTCGGCTCCAACGTTGGAGCATCGAGCGCTCCGGGGGCCAGCGAACCTCCTGCCCACGGTTCATCAACGATCACAAAATAGGACCAACCAGTGGCTGATCCCGGGAAATACGAGCTTGATCGCTATCTTGCGATGCTGCCGCATCGCTATCCGTTTCTGTTGATCGATCGAGTACTTGAGCGCAATGGAGACCATGTCCTCACCCTCAAGAACGTAACGGTGAATGAGCCATTTTTTACCGGCCATTTCCCTAATATGCCGATCATGCCCGGGGTCCTGATTCTTGAAGCGCTGGCTCAGTCCGCCGCGATCCTGGCGCTGAGTATCATCGGCGAGCGACGCAGCCTCTTCATGCTTACGGGCATCGACAAGGCGCGGATGCGTCGCCGCGTGGTCCCCGGCGACCAGCTCAAGATGGAAGTGAAGCTCCTCAAGCATCACCATCCGCTGTGGAAGATGCGCGGCGAGGCGCGTGTCAACGGGGAACTGGCCGCTGAGGCCGAACTCTCCGCGATGGAAGTAGAAGGACAACTGCCATAGCTGGTCGTATTCATCCCTCGGCGGTAATAGACCCACGCGCCGAAATCGATTCCACCGCTGACATCGGCCCCGGTGTGGTTATCGGGCCGCACGTCCAGATTGGAGCCGGCACCGCCATCGGACCGTACGCTGTTATCGACAGTCATACGACGATCGGTAAGGGCAACCGGATTTTTCAGTTCGCCTCTCTTGGAGCAGACCCGCAGGATCTGAAATATCACGGCGAACCCTCGCGCCTCGAAATCGGCGATAACAATAAGATTCGTGAATTCACGACGATTCATCGGGGAACAGAGGGTGGTGGGATGGTCACGCGGATCGGTAACGACGTACTGCTGATGAACTACGTTCATGTGGCGCACGATTGCCAGATCGGCGATCATTCGATTATCGCTAATTCAACCGAGATTGCCGGACACTGCACGCTGGAAGAGTGGGTCGTCACTGCCGGGATGTGCGGAATCCATCAGTTTAGCCGGATCGGCGCTCACGCTATCGTAGCGGCCGGATCGAAGGTTGCGCAGGATGTTCCACCCTACTCCATGGTCGCCGGCGATCGCGCCCGGCTCATCGGAATCAATTCAGTCGGGTTGGAACGTCGCGGCTTCGATGCGGCCACGGTGACCGCTATCAAGAGCGCATTTCGCACCTTGTTTTACGGCAAACTGCTGCGCGAAGAAGCAATTAAAGAAATTCTGGCTCAGAACGGACAAATTCCTGAAATTCGCCGCCTCGTGGATTTCATTACGAACTCTACTCGCGGCGTAGTTGGCCGCGATCGTGATTAAATTCGGCCTGATTGCCGGAAACGGCGTCTTTCCTATCGAAGTTGCGCGGGCGGTTCGCCGTCGCGGCATGAGCGTAATCGCCGTGGCGCATCGCAATGAAACGCCTGACGAGCTTGAACAGATTGCCGACGCGGTTACATGGATTAAGGTCGGCGAACTCGAGCGGATGGTCGAGACCTTCAAGAACGCCGGAGTACAGCAGGCAGCGATGGCCGGAGGAATTTCACGCGCCCACCTGGCTGATTCGTTCGCACCCGATGCGCGCGCGATGGCGATGCTCTCGCGGCTCGGGCGCTTCAGTGACGATGCGGTCCTGCGAGGGGTCGCGGCGGAAATCGAGTCTGAGGGTATTGAGGTAATCGATCCCGTACCGATGCTCGAAAACGTGCTCGCCAGCGCTGGATCATTAGCCGGACCCGCACCCAGCCCGGCACAACTGCGCGACCTCGAAACTGCCTTTCGCGTGCTCGATGCATTGGGCTCTTTCGATATTGGACAGACCGTGGCAGTGCGTGACGGCGTTGTCGGCGCGATCGAAGCTGTGGAAGGAACGGACGCTGCGCTGCGCCGAGCAGCCACTCTGATGGGCAAGGGTTTGGTGGTCGCCAAAGCGGCGAAGCGAGCGCAAGACTTACGCTTCGACCGCCCTGCAATCGGCCCTGCGACGATCGATTTGCTCGGTGAAATCGGCGCCTCGATGATCGGAGTCGAGGCCGACAAGACCATGATTCTTGAGCGCGAAGACACCCTGAAACGCGCTGACCATCTCGGAGTCACACTCTACGGCTATGCGTGAACTGCGCGCCGCGGTAGTCGGTGCCGGCCGACTGGGAAGCCTGCATGCGCGCAAGTACGCGGGTATCGAAGGTGTTCGCCTCGCCGCAGTGGTCGATACTGACGAGGCCCGCGCCAACGCACTCGCGAATGAACTCGGCGCGAGCGTGGTCGAGGACCATCGATCGCTCGCCGGCAAGGTCGACCTCGCGACGATCGCGGTTCCGGGCGTGATGCATCATTCTGTGGCGCGCGATCTGATGGAAGCAGGTATCGACGTTCTGGTCGAAAAGCCAATGGCGGCGTCGCTGGTCGAGGCGCACGATCTCGCCGCAATAGCCGTGCGAACCGGACGGATTCTGCAAGTGGGTCATCTCGAACGCTTCAATCCAGCGATCGTACACTTGCGATCGATTCTTCAAGAACCGCGCTTCATCGAGTGCCATCGGTTGGCGCCCTTTACCGAACGGGGAACCGATGTCGATGTAATCCTCGACCTGATGGTTCACGATCTCGACGTCGTTCTGAGCGTGACCAAGGCTGCGCCGGTTTCAATCGAGGCGGTCGGGGTTGCCGTGCTGACCGATTCGATCGATGTCGCCAATGCCCGTATCCGCTTCACCGATGGCATGATCGCGAATCTCAACACCAGCCGTGTCGCGCCGCGACGTGAGCGGAAGATTCGCTTCTTCCAGCACGACGCTTACATCTCGTTGGATTACGAGGCACGGCGCATCCAGCTTTATCGCAAGACGCCCCCGGCGCCCGGTTCCGCCTTTCCAACGATCTCGGCAGATCAGATCGACCTTGGCGATGGGGACCCATTGCGCGATGAAATCGTGGCGTTCGTCGAGTGCGTCCGAACCCGATCGGTACCGCCGGTCGGCGCCGATGATGGCCTGCGCGTAATGGCCTTGAGCGAAGCGATACGCACTTCGATCAATAGCGATGGGCGTCCCACGAGCCTGCCCAACTGATGACTGAAGCGCGACGAGGCCGGCGTATCCTGATGGTTGCCGGCGAGGCTTCCGGTGATCATCTTGGCGCCGATCTCGCAAAAGAGATCCTCGCACGCGATCCCAACTGCACGATCGTCGGGATGGCTGGTGAGCGGATGCGTGCTGCAGGTGTCACGCCGCTGGTGCGAATTGAGGATGTCGCAGGCATGGGTGCAACCGAACTTGCCTCGACAATCCGACCGATACTCAGCGCTTTCGGCACTATGCGGAGGGTACTGCGGG
>Ga0335069_10004342_pt1 | contig 21079 bp, 25 predicted proteins | sample Lox_Sample_11_FD_206714 | JGI IMG/M metagenome (GOLD analysis project Ga0335069, IMG submission 206714) | Soil microbial communities from Loxahatchee National Wildlife Refuge, Florida, United States - Lox_Sample_1.1 | ecosystem: Environmental > Terrestrial > Soil > Wetlands | place: USA...
GAACGCACCTGACACCGTGATCATGACGATGCTGATGCCCACCAACAGCAAAACGGTGTTCTCGGTTTCGCGGCTCACTTATCCACCACCGAGGACCAACAGCCCGACCGCACACGCGCTTGCCGTTGCAACCAGCAATGTGCAGGGGGCGAAGCGCGCCGCGAAAGCCCGGCCGAACAGGCCCGCCTGCATCGCGAACAGTTTCACGTCGACGGCCGGGCCCACGACCAGAAACACCAGCCGGGGTATCAGCGGCACCATCGTCATGCTGGCGGCCACGAACGCGTCGGCCTCCGAACACAAGGCCAACACCACCGCCAGGGCGGCCATCACCACCACCCCGAGGATGAGGTGTGCCGCCAAGTGCTCGAACACCCACCGCGGCACCAGCACATGCAGCGCCGCCGCCGCGGCGGCACCCAGCACCAAATACGATGCCGCCTGTAGAAAGTCGTGGCGGGCCGCCTCCGCGAACACCACCCAACGTGATTCGGTCTCAGCGGCCGAAGTGGGCAGCCGGCGGGTGATCCACTCCGGGCGGCCCCACCGTGACCATGCCCAGCCCATGAGCACTGCGGTCAAAAGCGACGCCCCCAGCCGGGCCAGGACCATCCTGGGCGCACCGGGAAACGCCACCGCGGTGGCCACCAGGACTACCGGGTTGATCGCCGGCGCGGCCAGCATGAAGGTCAAAGCCGCAGCGCCCGTCGCTCCCCCTTCGCCAAACAATCGCCGCGCCACCGGCACCGACCCGCATTCACAGCCCGGCAGCGCCGCCCCGCCCACACCGGCGGCCAACACCGCCACCGCGGGGCGGCGCGGTAGCCAGCGCGCCAGCCGCTCCGGCGACACGAACACCGCAATCAATCCGCTGACCACCACCCCGAGCGCAAGGAAGGGAAGGGCCTGCACGAACACCCCACAGAACACCGTGCCCGCCGTCGACAACGCCGCACTGCCGAAGACCGCATTCCGCAGCATCGTCGTCGATAAAGCGCAGGCCAACAGAAGGCCCACCAGCACTTCCATGGATCCGACGCGCAGCCTGCGCCCAGACCTCAGCATCGCCACCGTCCCAGTATGTCAGCGCAACTGCCCACCGCTCCGGAACCTGGCGCACCGACACCCTTCCCAGACCTGGAAGCGATCACGTCCCGATGGCTGGCCTCCGACCACGAGATGATCACCGCGGCGCTGGCCCACACCGCCAACGGGGTACCCGGCAGCGCTGGGTTCTTGCGCTGGTATGAGACCGACATTAGCGTGGACAGGCGGCCACACTCTGCTGCGAGCCGTAATGGCTCTCGGCAACAACGGTCGCGGCTGGATTAAAATTGCGGCGCCATTAGCTCACGAGTCAAAATTCGGACGGACGGTGATAGCGATGACCAGCGCAACCCACTACGAGCACGTCGCACACGATCATGTGCACGGCGAAGGATGCGGCCATGTCGCGATTCCGCACGGGGATCACGTCGACTACGCGCACGACGGTCACCTTCACCGACAGCACGAGGATCACTACGACGAATGTGAGCCCTCCGGCCATGCGGTGCACGAACGTCATGACCATGTCCACGGTGAAGGATGCGGCCATGTCGCGATCCCGCACCGGGATCACGTCGACTATGTGCACGACGGGTGCCGGCACGCGGCTCACGGCGAGCATTACGACGAGCACTGACGGCTACGCATTACCCCCTGTGGTGGTGCCCGTTGATGACACGGGCATAAAGGCTCAGTCCAGCCGGTAGCGGATCAGCCGGGAGCTGTTGGCCACCACCGCCACCGAGGACGCGTTGTGCAGGATCGCGGCCAGCACCGGCGACAACGCGCCGCCCGCGCCGATGACGAGCCCGGCGGCGTTGACCGCGATGGACATGCCGTAGTTCTCGCGGATCACGTCGACGGCGCGGGCCCCCAGGTCGCGCACGTCGAGCAGGCGGTGCAGGTCGTCGTTGGACAGCGCCACATCGGCGGTCTCGACGGCCACGTCGGTTCCGGCCAGGCCCATGGCGATCCCGATGTCGGCGGCCGCCAGCGCGGGGGCGTCGTTGACGCCGTCGCCGACCATGCCGACGACGAAGCCCTCGCCCTGCAGCCCGCGCACCACCTCGAGCTTGTCCTCCGGCATCACCTCGGCGCGCCACTCCTCGATGCCGAGCTCGCCGGCGACCACCTCGGCGATCTCGGGATGGTCGCCGGTGAGCATCACGATCCGGCGAATCCCGTTGGCCCGCAGCTCTTTGAGCACCTCGACGGCCTCGGGCCGCACTTCGTCGCGCAGGCTGATCAACCCCACCAGCGTCCCGTCCACGGCGAGCAGCAGCGGGGTCTCGGCCTGGCGGCGCAGCTTGTCCACCCATTCCGAGGCCTTCTTCGACACCTTGACCTTCTCGGCGCGCAGCAGCGACGGACTGCCCAGCAGCAGGGTGCGGCCGTCGGCCCACGTGCGCATGCCCAGGCCCACCAGCACCTCGCACTCCTCATGCGGCGGGATGCTGATACGGCGTTCCTCCGTCGAGCGGATCACCGCTTCGGCCAGCGGATGACGCGAGTGGATCTCCGAGCTGGCCGCATACGCCAGCACCTGCTCGGGCTCCCAATCCTTATGCATCGCAACGATATTGGTGACCACCGGCCGCCCGACGGTCAGCGTCCCGGTCTTGTCGAACACGATCGCGTCGACCCGGCCGGCCTGTTCGAGGTGCGATCCGCCCTTGATCAGGATGCCGCGGCGTGCACCGTTGCCGATCGCCGCGCTGATCGCGGTCGGGGTCGACAGGCCCACCGCGCAGGGGCAGGCGATCAACAGCATGGTCATCGCGCGGCGGACATCGCCGGTGACCGCCAGGGTGACGGCCGACACGATGAACGAGGTGGGAACGAAACGGCGGGAGAAGTTCTCGCCGACCGTCTGGATCGGCGCCCGGTCGAGCTGAGCCTCCTCGACCCGGGTGATGATGCGCCCGATCGCGGTTTGATTGCCGACGGCGCGGGCGCACACCACCAGCCGTCCGCGCACCACGACCGACCCGGCGTGCACGGATGCCCCGACCACGACAACAACCGGCAGGTTCTCCCCGGTGATCGCGGACTGGTCGACGATCGCCTCACCCTCGACCACGTCGCCGTCCACCGGGATCGCGACGTGGTCGTGGACCACCACCTCGTCGCCGATCTGCACGGTGTCGATCGGCACCTGAACCTCGGTGCCCGCTTGAGGCCCGTCCGTCAGCCGAATCCAGGCCGTGTCCTGGTTGCCGCGCAGCAGCTCGGAAATGGCCCGCCGGGTCCGCCGCAGGGTCAGGTCCTGCAGGTACTCGCCGATGTTGAGCAGCCACAGCACGGTCAGAGCGACCACGTTCTCACGCAACACCAGGCTCGCCACGGTCGCCGCCGACACCAGCGCATCGGTGCCGGCCCGCCCGGACCGCAGCGAACGCAGCGCACCCCGCAGGAACGGATAGCCGGTGAAGACGGTCACGCCGGTCGCGAACGTCCGGCCGCTCGGGCCGAGCAGCGGCGGCCGGGCGAACACGTAGCGGCGCACCCCGAGCAGGGCCAGCGCCGCACCACCGATCACCATGCGAAGGACATCGGTGTTGCGGATCTCCGACGAATGCGGCGGGCGCGCCGGGATCAGCTCCGCGGCGACCTGGGCGGCGCCTTCGATTGCCGCCAGCACCGCCGGGCGGTCGCAGCGCCGGGGCGAATACCACACGACCACCGATCCGGTGCGAGGGTAAGCGTGCACGGTGCGCACCCCGTCTTGCTTGGCGACGGCCTCCTCGACCGCCACCGCACGCCGGGAATCGCCCCGCACCCACCCGACCGAAACCCGCATGCGCCCGGCCGCATCCGAAACCACCAGCAGCTCAGGGTCGCCTGCGGTGTCTACGTCGGGGAGCGCAGCAATGTCGGCGGACATGCACGCCCGATCAGTGCTCGTGCTGGTGGACGTCGGCGACCGCCGGCGCGGGCGCCTCCTCGCCGATGCGTTCGCGGGCCTCGGCCATGACGTCGGCGATCTTCAGCCGCGCCGACTCCGCGGCCTCCTCCGCCTTGCGCGTCCCGCGCAACCCCACCTCCGCCGCCGACACCGCGGTCGCATGCAGCGGCGCCTTGGCCACGGCCTTGCGCACCACCTCGTAGGCCGTCACGCCGACCAGGCCGGTGACCACCGCCGATGCCGCCTTTGCCAGTAGCCCGTGGACCGCCATTGCCTGAACCTCCCGGTCTGTCGGCACAAACACGTTAGCGAATATCTCCAGGAAGCTAACATAATGGTATTGCGATATCAGTATGAATTGCTGCTGCTCCGCCGTCACAGCTCCGACGGCTTCGGCGATGCGAATGCGACACCGCGTTACCGAAACCCGGTACCTGGCCGGTGACTTGGCAACGAGCAGACACTGCAGCCTCCTTGACCCCGTGTGCGCTTAATTTGAAAATTGTTTCCGAAAAGCGTCATCGGAGACGGTACCGTACGCGCACCTCTAATGAAAATGATTACCAACATGGGGACTGATGCGGACGCCCGTCATCCTGATCGCCGGCCAGAAGGACACCGACCCGGTCGTGGGGCGCTGGTCGTCGAGCACCGTTTCGACGGTCACGTGGTGCGCCGCATGATGGTGACGCTGCAGCATGGAGTGTTGAGGCCACGGAGACTGCGCTCGAACTCGCGCACGGGTGCGTGTCGTGCACCATCCGCAAACGACCTTCTCGCGCTGTTGCGTCAACTGCACCGCCGACGAAATCGACGTGACGATGCTGCGCCGACCCGGCCGCGCCGCCACCCCGCACTAGTTGAGCAGATCCTGGCCGACGTCTTCGCCCTTCCCGGCGTTACCGATATGAACGACGGGTATAACCGGACGATTCTGAGCCAATCCCTCTGGGGCAACGGGTTTCATAGATGTGCCGGAGTCGTGGAACCCAGGTACGCCGCAATGCCCTGGGTGACCGCTGATGCGTAGCGCGACCGCCCCTCTGCGCTGGCCAGAACCGCGGCCTCGGCGGTGTTCTTCATATTGCCGAGTTCGATCAGGACCGACGGATAGCGGGCCAGGTTCAGACCGGCCAGGTCGGCGCGCCCGTACAACCCGTTGGTGCCGCGGTACGTGGACGGCCGCAGTCCCGCGCTAACCAACTGATCGCGCATGACGTGGGCGAAGCGGACCGCAGGTCCTGCCTGGGCCTCGTTGAGCGGCGGGCTGGAATAGTTGACGTGAAAGCCCTGCCCATCCGGCGGTCCGCCGTCGGCGTGGATGCTCACGATCGCATCGGGCTGCAGGGCGTTGGCCATCGCGGCGCGCTGATCCACACACGGACCCAACGCGTTGTCGTTTCCGCGTGACATCGCGGTCCGCACACCGAGCGCCGTCAACGCCGCGCGAATGCGCAGCACCACATCCCAGTTGAAGCTGTGCTCGGGGTAACCGGCGTCGGTGGAGGTACCAGTGGTTTGGCACTCCTTGGTACCCCCGCGGCCATTGGTCACCTGCTCATTTATCGAGGCGTCGTTGGCGCCGTTGTGGCCAGGATCCAGGAACACCATCCGGCCCGCGATCGCCGACGTCGCACCGGCCGTCGGTGCGCCCACCAGCGGCACCGTCGGCAGGCTCAACAACACCGGAGCGCTGGCTGCGTACTTGAGCACATCGCGGCGCGGTACCGTGCCCCGGCATCGCGATCGGATCGATGAACCGTTGTCCTGCATAGCCCCACCGTAGGCAGTCAACCGTCAAACTCGGATCGACGGGCGCGAGCGTTGCTGAAATGTGTCTTTAAGACGAGACCCGATGAGGGACCGGTTACCGCAACCCGCGCAGCCGCTCTCGGCAATTGCCTGGGTGCGTCGACGCGAACGTGACGGCCGACCCCGGTGTGTTGAAGTCGAGTTGTGGGCTACCGGAGCCAGCGGTGGGCCGACACGTGGCCTCTGCCAGGTGCGAGTCCTCTTAATGATAATGACAATCATTGTGGACAACGCTTACCGGAGACGGTACATTCAGGCCGTCTTAATGATAATCGTTTTCAATACCGGGAGGGCCAACGCGTATTCAGTTGGTCCTTGTGGCCGCTCAGGGGGACAGCGACCGCGTGGCAGGCACGCCCTAGCACGACCACAGCCCTCGGGCTCGGCTTATTTTCGGGAGGAGAACTCTGATGATTTATGTCACTGCGCAGCCGGAAATGCTGGCCGCCGCCGCGAGCCACCTGCAGTTGCTTGGCTCGTCGCTGGCCGCCCAGAATGCTGCCAACGCAGCCCCGATGACTGGGGTGGTGCCCGCCGCCGCCGATGAGGTGTCGGCGTTGACGGCGGCACAATTCGCAAGCCACGCCCAGACGTTTCAGGCGGTGAGTGCCCAAGCCAACGCGATACACGAGGCGTTTGTGGCCACCTTGCAGACCAGCGCCGGATCGTACGCGGCCACCGAGGCAGCCAACGCGGCCGCGACCCGCTGAGCGCCCAGAGCGACCAATGCTAGATTTCGCGGCGTTACCGCCGGAAATTAACTCGGCCAGAATGTATTCCGGCCCCGGATCGGGGCCGATGCTGGCCGCCGCCGCTGCATGGACCACGATGGCCGCTGAAATGCGTTCGGCGGCAGCCGGTTACGGTTCGGTGGTTTCGGAGCTGACCAGCGGGGGCTGGCTGGGTCCGTCGTCGATGTCGATGTCGGTCGCGGCCGCACCCTACCTGGCGTGGCTGAGCACCACCGCCACCCAGGCCGAGCAGGCCAGCACCCAAGCCAACGCGGCGGCGACCGCCTACGAGTCCGCGTTTGCCATGACGGTGCCCCCGCCGGTCATCGCAGCCAACCGGACTCAGCTGGCGACGCTGGTCGCGACCAACATTTTCGGGCAAAACACCCCGGCGATCGCGGCCACCGAGGCCGAATACACCGAAATGTGGGCACAAGATGCCGCCGCGATGAACGGCTATGCCGGCTCCTCGGCAACCGCATCGCAGTTGACGCCGTTCGCCTCGCCACAGACGAACACCACCCCCGACGGAGTGGCCCTACAAAACCAGGCGGTCACCCAAGCGGCCCAGACGCCGGCGGGGACAGCGAACTCGGTGGTATCCACCAACACTGCCGCTGCCGACCCCACCTCCGGATCGTTCACCGGATACCTGACGGGTTTGCTGGACGGGTCGGACAACTCAGCGCTGGGGAACTTCCTGCAAAGTAACTTCTTTGCCGGCTCGGTCGTCAACGGTTCGATTGCCGGCGGCCCGTTCAACCCTCAATTAATCCTGGCAACGGCAGTGGGGGCCCTGGGGACGCGGGCCACGACGATGTCGGGCCTGGGCGACTTCGCCGCCGGCGCCGAAGGTGCCACGTCGGCCGCCAGCCTGGCATCCAACACGGTGGGGTCAGCGGGTCTGACCGGCGCGACTGCTGGGCTTGGCCACGCGAGTCTGGTGGGTTCGATGTCGGTGCCACCAACCTGGACCAACGCAGCCACGATCAGCCCCGCTCAAACGGCAGTGCCGGCCAGTGGCGTCAGTGGCTTAAGTGACGTCGGGACATCCCCGGCGGCGGGCGGGCCGGGAGGCGTTGCGGGACCGATGGGTGGTACGGGCAGGCGACTACGCCGCGCCATCCCGAAATACGGGTTCCGTCCCGTCGTCATGCCCCGTCCCCCGGCCGCCGGATAAGAGACTTCAGGAGAAGACGTCATGTCGCTTTTTGCGGGCTTGCCGCCGGAAATCACCTCGGCCAGGATGTATTCCGGCCCCGGATCGGGATCGATGCTGGCCGCCGCGGCCGCGTGGAACGCCATTTCTGCTGAAATGCGATCCGCGGCAACCGATTATGGATCGGTGATCGCGGCGCTCGCCAGCGAGGGCTGGCTCGGCCCGTCCTCGACGAGGATGTCGGCGGCGATCGCACCGTATCTCGAGTGGCTGAGCACCACCGCCGTGCAGGCTGAGCAGACCGGCGCTCAAGCCAACGCGGCCGCAGCCGCCTATGAGGCCGCGTTTGCCGCGACGGTGCCCCCGCCGGTCGTTGCGGCCAACCGCAGTCAGCTGGCGAACCTGGTGGCGAGCAACATTTTCGGCCAAAACGCCGGGGCGATCGCGGCCACCGAGGCCCAATACGGCGAGATGTGGGCTCAAGATGCCTCCGCGATGACCAGCTACACCACCGCCTCGCGCGCAGCGACCCAAATGACGCCGTTTAGCCAACCACAGTCCGACACCACCCCCGGCGCAACAGCTTTGCAGGCCAACGCGGTTCTCAACGCCACCAACAACGCCGCGGCCGCCGCCACCAGTTCTTCGAGCAGCATTTTTGCGCCCGGCTCGGGTTCATCGACCACCGGACTCGCCGGACTGTTGAATATTCTCAGCAATTCCAACGAGAATCTGTTGGGAGCCTTCCTCAACAACAACTCCGTCTCAAACCTCTCTAATGGCTTCACCACCAACGGAATTCTGAACCCGACGACATTCGTCGATTCGATGGTGCTGCTCAACGGCCTGGGTGCAACAGGCGCTACCACGTCGGGTCTGGAGGATCTGGCCGCCGGTCTTGGTAATGCCGGGTCGCTGGCGTCGGCAGTGAGCGTGCCCGGTGCGGCGGCAACAGCGGGGGTGGGACAGGCGAGCCTGGTTGGGGCTTTATCGGTCCCGCAGGCCTGGAGCGCCACCGGAGCAGCGATCGCCCCGGTTGCGGCGACGACTCAGGTCGGGGCGAGGGCGTACCACAGCTTTGGCGCCGCCACCCCGATGGTGATGGAAGAGGCTGGGGCGGTGGGTATGCCCGGGATGCCCCTGGGAGGCATTCCAGGTTCGCGGGAGGATGAGTTCGCGGACCCGATTTATGGATTCCGTCCCCGCTTCGTCGGGCGCCCACCCGCGGCCGGTTAGCGACAGCGACCCCGCGATATGAAAGTCCTACCCTTTCTGGCCAGCGTCGTCGCCTTACTCGGCGTGGCCATACCAGCCCGCGCCGACTCCGATGACGATAGCTTCCTCGCCGCGCTCGCCCAGGCGGGCATCAGCTACAAGAGCCCGGAGAAAGCCATTACCGCGGGCCAAAAGGTATGCGACTTGGCCAACTCCGGTACCTCACAGCTCGACATCGTCAGAGACATCCGCGATCTCAACCCCGGATTCACCATGGCCAGTGCCGCCAAGTTCGCCCAAGCGGCCGCCAGCGTCTACTGCCCCGAACGATTGTCGACCGACAGCGGCGGGACCGTTAGCAGCGGCGGTGGTGGTGGCGGCTAGCCCACGAGCGTCAGGCCGCGATGACCTTCCCCTAGCGGAGGCCATCTGCGTGTCCTACCTTGCACGCCCCGCACCACTCCATACCCATGCGCCGCGTAGCACCCCACATGGACGTAAGCCTGTGGTCACCAGCATCGACATTTGCGACCAGCCGTGTAGAACTTTTCACCAAGTCAGTGACACCAAACTTCAGGTTGCCCAAAGAGGATCGCCGGTGCCTCCTGCTTGGGGGCGGTCCGGGCCGCTGGGTGCGAACCGCGCACTGTCGTGCTATAATTCCGCCACACAATTAATGAAAACCATTTTCAATAAGGATGCTGGGAGAGCCTTGATGGAAGGTAAACCTGGTCGGCGCAGGGCGGCGATGTGGGTCGCGGTGGGCACGGCCGCGGTGCTGGGCGCGGTTGGATGTAGCAGCAACAACGCACCACAATCCGGACCCAGTGGCACAAGCAGCACGGGGGCCGGCCCCAAACTCGCGGTTGTCGCGACGATTAACGCGTGGGGCAGCATGGCCTCACAGCTCGGCGGTGACCGGGTGCAGGCGACCAGCATCATCACCAACCCCGACACCGACCCGCATAGCTATGAGCCATCGGCCGCTGATGCCCGCAAGGTTGCCGACGCGAAGATCGTGGTCGAAAACGGCATCGGCTACGACGCCTGGGCTGACAAAATGCTTGCGTCCAACCCGAATCCGCAGCACATAGTGGTCAATGTCGGCGACACCGTCGGGGTTGCCCAGGGCGGCAACCCGCACCAGTGGTATTCACCCGACTCGGTCACCAAGGTGGCCAACGCAATCACCGCCGCCTACAAGAAAGCGGACCCGAATGACTCGGGATATTTCGATCAGCAGAACCAGCAGTTCCTCAACCAGGCCCTGTCCAACTACCACGGCTTGATCGCCAGCATCAAAGCCAAGTACGCCGGGACACCAGTCGGTGCCAGCGAATCGATCTTCTCCCCGCTCTCGGACGCGTTGGGACTGAACCTGATCACGCCGCCGGAATTCCTCAAGGCGATCAGTGAGGGCACCGATCCATCGCCGGCCGACAAGGCGACCATCGACCAGCAGATCGCCACCAAGGCGATCAAGGTGTACGTGTTGAACAGCCAAAACAGCAACCCGGATGTGCAGGCCCAGGTCGACGCGGCCAAGAAACAGGGCATTCCAGTCACTGCCGTGACCGAGACACTGTCGCCGGCCAACGCGTCGTTTCAAGATTGGCAATCCACCCAGCTGTCTGGCCTGGCCGACGCTCTGCACACCGCGACAGGAAAGTAGGTGACCAGCACGGTCCCCGGCCACGCCAGCCAGCAGACCGCCCCAGCGCCGGCTGCCGACGAGGTCGCGGTCCGGATGCGCGGCGCCTCGGCCGTGGTGGGCGGGACGACCGTCTGGTCGGATGTGTCCCTCGACATCGCCGCCGGGGAATTCGTCGCCGTGCTCGGCCCTAACGGCTGCGGAAAGTCGACGCTGCTCAAGGTGCTGCTCGGGCAGACACCGTCGCACGGCACGGTTGAGGTGCTAGGCGCGCGCCCCGGCCGGCGCAACAACCGCATCGGGTACCTGCCGCAACGGCGCGCGTTCGACGCCAGCGTGCGGATCCGCGGGATCGACGTCGTCTCAATGGGATTGGACGGCGCCCGCTGGGGAACACCCGTACCGTGGCTGACCCGGCTGCTGGCCCCGCGACGGTTCGCCGAACGGCGACGACGCCTCGAGCACGTGATCGAGGTGGTCGGCGCCACCGACTACGCCCGGCGACCGATCGGCCGCTGCTCCGGTGGTGAACAGCAGCGGCTGCTCATCGCGCAGGCCCTGATTCGCCGGCCAGAACTGCTGTTGCTCGACGAACCGCTCGAGAGTCTCGACGTACCCAGCCAGGCCGGGATCAGCGCCCTGGTGCGCGACATCTGCCGCCGGGAACGCGTCGCGGTGGTCATGGCGGCCCACGACGTGAACCCGATCCTGCCCTACCTTGATCGCATCATTTACATCGCCCGCGGGTCGGCCGTGATCGGAACGCCCAAGGAGGTGATCACCGCCGATCAGCTCAGCGCGCTCTACGGCATCCCGATCGAAGTGCTCCATGACCGGGCCGGGCGCCTGTTCGTCGTCGGGCAACCCGATGTTCCCGCCATGCACGTCGACGGAGCGACCGGGTGAATCCGCAGCTGACCTGGAATCTGCTCACCGATGTGCAGCAGATGTGGGCCTACCCGTTTATGGTCACCGCGCTGCGCGCCGGCACCGTCGTCGCCGTCGTCGCCGGTGTTGTCGGCTGGGTGATGGTGCTGCGCAAGGAAAGCTTCGCCGGACACACCCTGGCCGTCGTCGGCTTCCCCGGCGCCGCCGCAGCGGCCTGGCTCGGCGTGGCCACCGGCTACGGCTACTTCGCGGCCTGCATCGGCGCCGCGGCAGCGATCGCGCTGCTGCCCGCGCCGACCCAGGCGGGCGGGCTGGGCGGCTTCACTGAGGCGTCCGCCGGGATCGGCACGATTCAAGCCCTCGCACTGGCTACCGGGTTCCTGTTCGTCAGCCTGTATCACGGATTCCTGTCCGGGTTGACCAGCCTGCTGTTCGGCACCATCGCCGGGGTCAGCTCCCAGCAGCTTCACGTGCTGCTCATCGCCGCACTGGTGTGCCTGATCGTACTGGCCGCGATCGGGCGACCACTGCTGTGGGCCTCGATCGACCCCGATGCCGCCGCCGCCAACGGCATCCCGGTCCGACTCGTCGCCGGGATATTCCTGATGGTGCTCGGCGCCGCCGCGGCCGGTGCCAGCCAGATCACCGGCAGCCTCTTAGTATTCGCGCTTCTGGTGGCCCCGCCCGCGGCCGCCTTCCACTTCACCGCCCGCCCCGCGCTGGGCATTGCGATCTCGGTCCTCATCGCGGTCGCCGTGACCTGGGTCGGTATCGGCTGCGCGTTCTATTCGCCGTATCCGATCGGGTTCTGGGTGAGCAGTTTCGCGTTCGGCATCTACCTGCTGGCCGCCGGCTACCGAACGAGCGTCGAGCGGACCCTCGGGCGTATCAGCCGACGGCACTCCCCGGTCTCGCCCGCGGTGGCGGCATGACGATAATCGACGGGTGCGCTAGCGCGGCGGGGCCGCTGACCGGCATCGCGAACATGCTGGGCCACCCCTTCGTCACCCACGCGCTGGTGGCCGGGACCGCGGTGGCGGTGGTGTGCGGTCTGGCCGGCTACTTCCTCGTGTTGCGCGGCCAGGTGTTCGTCGGCGATGCACAAGGACACATCGCCTACACCGGCGCCATGGCGGCGCTGGTGGCCGGGCTGGACCCCCGCGTGGGGTTGTTCGCCGCCACCATCATGGCCGGAGTCGCGCTGGGCGTGATCAGCCGTCGCGGCGCCGACGACGTCGCGATCGGCTCGTTTTTCTCCTGGATGCTCGGGTTGGGTGCGCTGTTTTTGACCTACTACACCACTCACGGCAGCGGCAACAACGGCACAGCCAACGTCAATGTCTTGTTCGGCAGCATCTTCGGGATCAATGACCAGGCAAGGACCCTGGCGGTCACGGTCGCCGCCGGATTGGGCGTCGTGCTGATCGCAATCGCCCGACCGCTGCTGTTTGCCACCATCGATCCGGCCGTCGCTCAGGCCGCCGGCGTGCCGACCCGGCTGCTGGGTATGCTTTTCCTGGTCATTGTCGGGGTCACCGTCGCCGAGGCCACCCAGATCATCGGCGCGCTTGTCGTGCTCGGCCTGCTCGCCGCGCCGGCCGCCGCCGCCGCACGGCTGACGACCCGGCCCTGGCGCGGGTTTTGGCTGTCCGCGGTGTTGGCCACGGCCGCGATCTGGATTGGCGTCACCATCGCCTACGCCGTTCCGGCGGCGCCGGCCACCTTCACCATCATGAGCACCGCCGCCACGATCTACCTGTTCGTCGCCGTGACAAGCGCCCGAGGCCGCCCGCCACGGCGTGCAGTGGCGGCGCCGTAACGCAGGAAAGCTTAGGAGCGCAACGATGCCCGCGCCGCAGGTGCTACGCCAGACCCGAATGACTGCCCAGCAACGAGCGGTGCTCGACCTGCTCAATCGCACCGACCGCTTCCGTAGCGCCCAACAACTCCATCGCGATCTCGGTCAACGCCACAGCGTCCGGGTCGGGCTGGTGACCGTGTACCGGATCCTGCACGCGTTCGCCGACATGAAAATCTGCGAAACCCAGCGCGCCGAAGACGGTGAGACACTTTATCGGCTGCGCGCCACGCCCGAGCATCGCCACTACCTACTATGCCGACGGTGCGGGCGCGCGATCGGCTTCGCCGCCGGCGAAATTGAAGACTTTACAAGCCAACTCGCCCGGCAGCACCGCTACACCGACCTCGCCCACGAGATCGACTTCTACGGAACCTGCCCACGGTGCACCGAAATCTGAATGCGACGGTACCTACGCCACGGGGGGTACATGAGGTCGACCATTTTGCTGCGCACAGTGTGCAACCCGGGCCCCCGCACCAGCACCGGGTCAGCCACGATAAAGACTTCCCAGCAGTGATGCTGCCCGTGGCGGCCGCCGTGGCGGCCTACTCACTCCCGCAAGCAATTCCACACCCGGCGATCGGCATAATCAGCACCATCGCCACCTACCTGCTGCGGCTGACCGCCGTCGGCGGATCGTCACACACCTGGTGACTACGACGACACCGACCGAATTCACCGCCGCGCTGCGCGCCGCCCGCATTTCCCAGGCGATCGCGGTCTCTGGTGCCGTCATGCCTCGGTTCCTACCCACGATCACCGCCGACGCACGCGCCATCCGCGACGCGATGCGCTTGCGCGGAATCGGTAGGACATCCGTAATGCTGCGCCACCCGATCCGCAGCATCGAGTACTTCACCGTGCCGCTGATCGCATCGAGCCTGCGTGTCGCCGAAGACCTTTCGGCCGCCGCACTACTGCGTGGACAGGGCTCCACAGCAGCCCTGCGCCGATCTTTCGGCGGATAATGTGAGTCCAGGCCGTGCCGAGCCTATTTTTGTGGCGGCGGCGCCGCTGGATTCGGAAGGACGAGCGTGCAGGCGATCCCCATCATTGCGTTGACCGGCTACCTCGGCGCTGGCAAGACGAGTCTCCTCAACCACGTGCTTCGTAGTCCGCAAGCGCAAAGCGGCGTGGTTATCAAAGACTTCGGTGAGCTCACTGTCGACGCCATGCTGGTGACCGGACAGGTTGACGAACCTGCCTCCATCGCCGGCGGCTGCATCTGCTGCTTGCCTGATGACAGCGGGCTCGACGATGCGCTAAGCAAACTCGCTGATCCCCAGCTCAGACTGGACGCAATCATGGTCGAAGCCAGCGGTTTGGCCGACCCGGTTGCGATCGCCCGGATCATCCGTTTCAGCGGGGTCGATGGCGTGCGTTTCTGGGGCCTCGTCGATGTCATCGATGCCGCAACACACTTCGACACCGTTGACGTCAGCAGTGTGGCTCCCGCACGCTACGGTGCGGCATCACTTGTCGTCGTCAGCAAACTCGACCAATTCCCCCAACGCTACCGTCCCGCCGCACTTGAGCGCGTCAAACAGCGCGTGCGAGAACGCAATCCACATGCGATCGTCGTGGGAGCGATCGGCGCGCAGATCGACCCCACGCTGCTTTACGACGTGGCCGGGTCCCACGACGAATCAGGCCAACTCTCATTGCGCGAACTATTCATCGACACCATGACAAACGTTCCTGCGCCCGACCACAACCACGTGCATGCCGACTCAGCCACCGTAACCAGCAACGGTTGCATCGACCCAAGCGTGCTTGTCGACCTGCTCGAAGAACCGCCCGCCGGGGTGTACCGGCTCAAGGGGGCGGTGGCGGTGCAATATCGCGCATCGGTTCGGACCTATGTGGTCCATCTAGTCGGGACCTCGATTCACATTGCGAGTACAACACTGTCGGTACCAACCAACTGCCTGGTCACGATCGGGATCGACCTCGACACCAACGAGGTGCGTGTCCGACTCGACGCTGCGCTGCGCCCGCGGGCCGGCCCCGCACCAGCCGCCAATGTCCGCCGCCTGCAATGGTATGGCCGACTCAGCATCTGATACGGCTCCAATCCCCACCTGCGGTCGTCCAAGCCCCACCGGACTACCAATCGCCCGTCGAAGCCATCGCGTCGCGTCTCACGCCATCTCGGCAGTCGCGCCACATTTCGTTCACAAAACGGCAAGCGCATCCGGCTCGGCGCGACATAAGTAACCGTCATCCCACGGCGTAACTTTCAGAACTTATCAGCAGGTCGTACAACGAGCGGCGACTGGAAGCGCCTGTTGCCTAGCGTATTTGGCTGCGGATACATGATTCCGCTGGAGGCTTTGAGTAGGAGCAAACGGCGTGAATGCGCGTGCGCTACGTGGCAAGACCCGTCTACCGCATTCTCAATTACGAAGAGCCAGACATTCGCAGCGCTCAGTCACTCAGCTTCGGCAGGGCCTGGCTGGGTGCCGGGCCTGGCTCAGATTAAGTCGTTGAGGGTGCCTGTGGCCTGGAAGATGACTCGGCGTCCGATCTCGACGGCATGGTCAGCGAAACGCTCGTAGTAGCGGCCGAGCAAGGTGACGTCAACCGCGGCGGCGACACCGTATTTCCATTCCGGGTCCATCAGCAGACCAAACAGCTGGCGATGCAGGTCGTCCATGGCGTCATCATCGTGGTCCAATTGGGCAGCCTTGCCTGGATCGCCGGCCAGCACAACGTCTTTGGCGGTGTTGCCCAGATCGACAGCGATGCGGCCCATGTCGGCGAAGAAACTGTTCACTTCCTCGGGTATGGCGTGGGCGGGGTGGCGGCGGCGCACGATTTTGGCCACGTGCATCGCCAGGGCGCCCATCCGGTCGGCATCGGCGACGTTGCGCAGCGAGGCCACGACCACGCGCAGATCAGTTGCGACCGGGGCCTGCAATGCCAGCAAGGTGAACGCGTCCTGTTCAGCGCGGACAACGTTGAGCATCATCTCGTCGTGGCCACCGATGACGCGTTCGGCCAGCGCCGCATCAGCGCCGAGCAGCGCCTGGGTGGCATCCTGCATCGCCTGGCCGGCCACGCCACACATGTCGGCGATGGTGGTGGTCAGGGCGTCAAGCTGCTCATGGAACGCGGTGCGCATACCGGGTCGATCCTAGTCGCCGGCACGGTGTTTGACCTGCATTGGCCTGCATCACCGGGACGCCGCGATCACTCACCGCTGCCGGTGGCCGTCGGGTGTGGTTGGCTAGACAGCGAGCCGGTGCCACTTCCCGCGAGGCACCGACAGTCGCCGTTGCGCAAGGGGTGCCGATGCCTGTCTCCGACGTCATCGCCAAGATCGTGAATTTCCTGCGCGCCGGCTACCCCCAGGGCGTTCCCGCGACCGACACCTTCGCGTTGCTAGCACTGCTGCGCCGGCGACTCTCCGACGACGAGGTGATACAGATCGCTACCCAGCTCATCGAGCATGGCGACTTACCCATCGCGGCAACCGATATCAGAGTCATGATCACCAAGATCACCGATCAAATGCCCTCACCCGATGAGGTCGAGCGTGTCAAGAAATACCTGCAAACTCGCGGTTGGCCCATCAACGAGGAATTCCCACCAGCACCAGATCGCTGACCCCGCCACCCTCGCGCCCAACATTCCCAATTAGCTCGAATCGCTGCGCCCAGCGTGGTGGGCCTGGTCTTGACTGGCTGGCCGTGACGCATGCTGTTGGCTAGCGTGGACGAAATGAGCAGCGCGTCCACCAATGTGCTTGCCTTCGTGGCGCCCGCCGAGAAAGGTCAGGCGCAGTATTTTCGGGCCCTCCTCAGGCAGCGATGGGCTGAGCTCGCAGAGCAGATCGCCACCGATCACGCCGCGCTTAACACGCATCACGACGGAGGCGACCAAGCGCGCCGGGTGCGTCGGTGGATTGCCAAACAGCGGCTCGAACATTCGAGCTCGAGCAACTGCTCGCCCACCTCGAACGCAGGTTCTTCGGCCGCGTAGCCACGCCAGCATCCACCACGGCGCCGGAACGCTGCTTTGACATCTCGGTCAAACGGCACGGTTCATGGTGGAAAGTCGCGATCCCCGAACTCAGCGAGCACGTTTCCGCCCGCCAATACGACGACGTCGAAACACTTGCCCGAGCCCATATTTCGGCGGTCCTCGATGTGCCAATGTCCGAGATCGCTGTCGCAATCGTCGCCGGGCACTAGGCCGACACCCCCGTGGGGGATCTGTGCTTGCGCGTTTGCCGACTGGTTGAATCCCGATATCCATTGGACCTTGGTCGGCCGCAGGGCACGCGATGCCACGGCCTAGCAGGTGCAGCTAGCCACTCTCAGTGAGCAGCTGGTGGCGTGTGGCGGAAGGCCGGGGCTCGCCAACGCCGCAAGACCCGTACAGCAAGCTCGACATGATGGCCCGCCTCATCATCGAGTGCGGCTCGGCGATAACATCGCTAAATGGCGATGACTGCGATGACGGGTGAAGTGGCGCGGGTGGAGCTGGCTCCGGCTGCGGCGTTGTTTCGTTCCCTGGGTGATCCGACTCGATTGGCCATCCTGCGACGGTTGGCGGCGGGTCCGGCGCGGGTGGTGGACCTTGTCGAGGCCGTTGGGTTGGCGCAGTCCACCGTGTCCAAACACCTTGCGTGCCTTCGAGACTGCGGCCTGGTGGAGTCCGATCCGGTGGGGCGAGCCTCCTTGTTCCGGCTGAGTCAACCGGCGCTGGTCGAGGTGCTCGCCCGCGCCGAGACGGTCTTGGAGGCCACCGGACAAGCGGTGGCATTATGCCCGAACTACGGCCTCGGTAACCGCGCAGCCTTGAGCGCCCGATGAGCAGCGCCGACTCCCCGACCAACCACGCTGCGATTGATGAGCACATCTCCTGCGAGGCGACCCTGTCCACACAGTCCCGGCGGCCTGCACCTGACGCGCAGTGGCATCGCGCAGCTCGGTGGGCGCGGTGGCTGTGCTGGGCCAGCCTGGTCTGGATGTTCACCGAGGGTGTGGTCGGGCTCTGGCAGGGCCTGATCGTCGGCTCGATCGCTCTGACTGGGTGGGCGCTGGGCAGTGCGGTCGAGGGCCTGGCCAGCGTGATTGTGATCTGGCGATTCACCGGCTCGCGCACCCTGTCCGAGACCGCCGAACGGCGTGCCCAATGCGGGGTCGCGGTGTCGTTTTGGCTGCTGGCTCCCTACATCGCCGTCGAATCCATCCATCACCTGCTTGACCAGCACCGCGCCGAACCCAGCGTGATCGGCATTGTGCTGACAGCTATCGCGCTGCTCGCCATGCCGATCCTCGGCCGCGCCAAACACACACTCGGCACATGGCTGGGCTCGAGCGCCACCGCCGGCGAGGGCACCCAAAATTACCTGTGCGCCGCCCAGGCTGCCGCAGTCCTCACCGGCCTCGCGATCACCGCCCGCTGGCCCGGCGGCTGGTGGCTCGACCCGGTCATCGGCCTGGGCATCGCCACCGCTGCCGTCTGGGAAGGCATCCAATCCTGGCGCGGCGACGACTGCTGCGCCCACTAACCGGCCATCGCTTCAAACCGCAATCGGCAACATTGGACATATCATGACGGGTTACCAGTAAGACCGTCGTTTTCATCTTGGCCCGGGCTCGCCCCCTTGACCTTGCACCATGGTGCCGGGCTTACCGTCGGGTCATGCGCACAGCACAACTCGCGGAAGCCGCGGGCGTCAAGCGCCCGACGTTGCGGTATTACGAGCGGCGCGGACTTCTGCCGCCAGCGGACCGCTCGGCCGCCGGCTACCGCTCATATGGTCCCGACGCGGTGCAGATCGTGAGGTTCGTCAAACACGCCCAGGAGCTCGGCTTCACGCTGAGCGAGGTCGAGGCGCTGCTCGAGCTCGCGGCCGGCGGCCCCGACCCGTGTACCGAGGCACGAGCGGTGGCGACGGCGAAGATCGCCGACCTGGACGGCAAGATCGGGCACCTGATGGCGATGCGGGCAGCGCTGCGCCGGCTGGTCGACACCTGCGAGCAGCCGCGCGCTCACCGTGACTGCCCGCTGTTACGCACGCTCGATGCCCCACCTGAGCGGGGAGATGATCCGTCATGACCGATAACGCATCGTGGAAAATCCTGGTCGGCGACGACCGTATGGCCTTGCTTCCCCGGGCGATCGCCCTACTTGCCGAGGGCGTCCCGGTTCCATTGCGGCGCTTGGCCGCTGGCGCCGGCTGGACTGAGGAGAAGGTGGCCGCGACGCTGCGCGGCATTCCGCGGGTGGACTGGGACGCCGGCGGCAACCTGATCGGACTTGGGCTCAGCCTGGCCCCGACTACCCACCGGGTCTGCGTCGACGGGCGCGAGCTGTTCACTTGGTGCGCGGCGGACACGCTCATGCTGCCTGCGATGCTGGGTCGGCCCGTCGCGGTGCGGTCGACCTGCCCGACCACCGGCACCGCCATCCGGCTGACCGTCACACCGCAGGGCATCGAGAGCGTCACGCCGGAATCGCCTGTGCTCTCAGAAGTTTCTCCCACCCAGGGGTGTGACGACTTCCGGTCGAGTGTGTGCGATCACGGGCATTTCTTCGCGGATGCCGCGGCCGCCGAACCCTGGCGCGGGGAGCACCCGACCGGGCAGATCTGGCCGGTCGCCGAGGCGTTCATGATCACCCGCAACCGCCTGCAGGAGCTGGGGTGGGCAACGACTGCGAGCAGCTGGTGAACATCACCACCGCACTCCAGGTGCAACTGTTGTCGGTGCCCGACTGTCCACTCGTAGAGCGGGTGCGCGCGGCGCTGCGCCTCGCCCTGGCCCGATCGGGGATCAACGCGGCGGTGCGGGAACGCGTCGGCACCTACCCATCGCCGAGCGTGCTTATTGACGGGCGCGACGTCCTTACCGGCCAACCAGTGGCATCCCACGCGTGCTGCCGTCTCGATCTGCCGACCACCGAAGAGATCGTCGCCGCTCTCCAAGAGCGGCTGAGCAAGAGAGGGGAATTCCCATGACCACAATCAGGCCCTCGGCTTGGGCGCTGTACTGTTCCCGCTGAAAGTCACCCTGCCCCGCGGGATTCTGCTGCTGCTAGCCGCCACCCCCGTGCTCGCCGGTCTCGCGTTAATCGGCACAACCACCACCCGCACCGCCGGTGTCGTCCTGCTGGCCGCATTTCGCTCACCAGCATCTGGTATTTAGTGCACACCTCGAAAAACCACGAATTTTCGGCGAAACCGATGAAATCCGCGACGAGACAGCCAAACCGGTGCGGTGGTGGCGACCGGTTGCCCTCACCGTATTTGGGCTCGCCGTCCTCACCCTCGGCGCCGAACTAGTACAACTACGGCGCCAACGGCATCATCCGCCACTTCGCGTTCCCCGCCGCGCTAATGGGCATGATCATCACCCCCGCCGCGATCGAGGCCGAAGAAGTCATCCGCCAAGCCGTGCCATCCCGCGAGGGCCGCCACGACGTTGCCGTTGCCGGAGGGCGATGGGCCATGCGGGGATCACGGTGACCGCCGACACCTACGCCAACGAGCAATTCGACAGCATTGCCGTGCGTCTGACTCGCTGGCTGACCTTCCGCCAGACAGCAGCCAGGTCGTGCGGCCCCAACGTGGCCCCATATGGCCCCATATGGCCCCATGGCAGGACCGCATGGCCGCCTCGCCGGCGCCACATTCACACTCTGATACGCTTCTCACCTGCGCAAATTAACTAGTGGCCAGGGGCGGGATCGAACCGCCGACCTTCCGCTTTTCAGGCGGACGCTCATACCGACTGAGCTACCTGGCCGGAAGGCAGCATGTGCCTCGCCGCGCTGGCGACCCTGACGGGACTCGAAC
>Ga0335069_10004343_pt1 | contig 21079 bp, 17 predicted proteins | sample Lox_Sample_11_FD_206714 | JGI IMG/M metagenome (GOLD analysis project Ga0335069, IMG submission 206714) | Soil microbial communities from Loxahatchee National Wildlife Refuge, Florida, United States - Lox_Sample_1.1 | ecosystem: Environmental > Terrestrial > Soil > Wetlands | place: USA...
AGATCCGCGTCGGCTTCACCGCCCCGTCGTCGAAGACATCGAGCTTGGCTTTCATCTGCAGGTCACCGCTGTCACCCTGTTCGTGAAACGCGATCGACGTACTGGTGCCGACCACGCGCTCCGGCGGTATGCCATAGATGTCGCTAGCGATCTGGCGGATGAAATCACGCCCGCCGCCCGACACGATGTAGGTCGTGAACCCGTTTGCTTCGAGAAAGCGCAGGAGTTCGACCATCGGTGCGTATCCGCAATCGCGATACAAGCGCTTCAGCTTGGGATGCGAATTGGTTCGGAAGAAGACATCCACACGCTCCGCAAACTCGTCGGTCGTCAAACCTTCGAACGCGGAGAGTACACCCTTCGCAATGGCGGGCATGTCGCTTTCGTCACCGCCATAGTGCTTCTTGATGGCCGTCCGGAACCAGGTCATGTCGTTGTCGACGGCAGCCTTCCACGGCTGCTGATCGCGGAGCGCCGGATTCTGCTGCGCCATTTCCACCCAGCGCTCCATGATGTGGGCAAGCTGGATGACCGGCTGCTCACACCACAACGTGCCGTCGTTGTCGAAGACAGCAATGCGTTCCGGCACCGGTACAAAGTCGGGAGTGCCTTCGGCCGTAACGCGTTTGACAAAATCGAGGATGGACTTTTTCGCCGTGCCCTCGTTCCATGAGGGTAGTGCCTGTCGTTGCCTATCATCGGTGTTTTGCATGGGTGACTCCTGATTTCCTGATGTTTGATTGGTGCTTGCTTGTGCGATCGCACTCCGCTCGCCAGGGGTAGCATCCGGATCCCAATCCGGTGACCGGTCAACTGGCCGGCAGCCCAGGTTCGAGCTGCCGGCTCTTTGATGGAGTGCGCCTATGCGTTAGTCTCTGGCGAACGCTGCCGCCGCTATTTTCTCCAAGTCGAGGTACTGCGTTTTCTCGACCGAGACACCAACGGCGAGGATCGTCCCGCCCTTGAACGTCCCGGGTGACTTGTAGCTTGCGCTCACGGCGTCGCCACTGTCGTAGCCGATGCACAAGCCATCACCCGACAGAGTGAACTTGCCAGGCTGTGTGCGCATCGGACCTTCGGCCACCACCTTTTGGTTGACGTAGAGCTTCGTCTTGCCCAGGGATTCGCGATTCTTCCCCGCACTCTCCCGGATGAACTCCATGCCCAGCGAGTACTTGCCGGGTTTGAGTTCCGGCGAAACGAATGTTTGCTCTGGCTTGAACCCGAGGAAGTTGTAAACGTACTGCAACTTCTTGTCGGCAATGAAGAGCGCATGACCACCGAAGCGTGAACCATGGGCGAAGATTACGCCTGAGCAGTTCGGATCGGTGATCTCGACATCGGCGAGGATCTTGTAGGAACGTCCCCGCACGTTGACGGCGGCGGACTCCGGAACCGCAGTCGTTCCCGGATAGTAGATGTAGCGCTCCCTTGGTGCTTCCTCGGTCGGCCGTGGATCAGTGAGGATCTCAACACCCAGGCGGTCATCCAGTGGGAACACTTGGTTCTTTTCCGCCTCCTCAAACCAGGCCTTGATCAGCTCTTGAAGCTTTTCGGGATATTCCTTGGCCAGGTTCTTGGATTCAGCGCGGTCCTCATCCACGTGATAAAGCTCCCACTCATCCTTGTCGAAGTGCCCTTGATTGGAGGGCATCGGCGCGTGCAGAGCGGACGCTTTCCAGCCGTTCTCCCACATCCCGCGAGTGCCGAGCATCGCGTAGTATTGGCGCTTCTTCGTGGTCGGTGCGTTTGGTGCGTCGAAGCTGTAGCGCATCGACACGCCCGACATCGGAATCTGCTCCACTCCTTTGTACACTTTCGGCATTTCCAGACCACAAATGTCCAGGATTGTCGGGACGATATCGGTGGAGTGGTGATACTGATTCCGGACTTCCCCGCGGGCCTTAATGCCCTTGGGCCACGAGATGACCAGAGCGTCGCAGGTACCACCCGAGTATTCCGAGTAGCGTTTGAACATCTTGAACGGCGTCGAAGTCGCCACGGCCCAACCGGTCGGGAAATGCCCGTAGGTGTCCGGACTTCCCAGCTTGTCAATGAGTTTCATGTTCTCGGCTAGGTCATCCGGAAAGCTGTTGAAGTACTTGTTCTCGTTGACGGTTCCATTGGGGCCGCCTTCGCCCGAGGCACCGTTGTCAGCGGCGTATATGACGACTGTGTTCTCGAGCTGGCCACTCTGCTCCAGGTAATCGATGATGCGGCCTACCTGCGCGTCTGTGTACTCCGAGAATCCGGCGTAGACTTCCATCATGCGCGTGAACAGCTTCTTCTCGTCGGCGTTTAGGGTGTTCCAGGGACGCACCGCGTCTTCTGGAGTCGCAATCTTGGCCGGCATCGGGTTGATGGGAGTGAGCTGAGTTCCCTTGGGCAGAAGGCCTTTGGCGATCATGCGCGGCAGGACCCACTCGCGGTAGGCTTCGTAGCCGTCGTCGAATTTGCCCTTGTACTTGTCGATGTACTCCTGCGGGCAGTGATGCGGCGCATGATTGGCGCCGGGGCAGAACCACATGTACCAGGGCTTGGAGGGATTGCCGGCCTTCTGATCCTTGATCATCTGTAAGGCTTTATCGGCCAAATCCTTCGAGAGGTGATAGCCCTGTTCCGGCCAATATGGCTGGTCAATGGCGTGGTTGTCTTCAACCAGGTCGGGATACCAGTTGTTGGTTTCGCCGCCAAAGAAACCGTAGAAGCGGTCGAAGCCCTTCTGCAGCGGCCATCCATGTCTGTTCGCGCCTGCGACAGTGTCCGTTTCAGGGAGGTTGTGGTGTTTACCCAGCCAGAACGTGCTCCAGCCACCGTCCTGCAGGATCTGCCCAACCGTAGCGCACTCATCGGGGATGTGACCGTTCGCGCCGGGATATCCCGTCGCCGCCTCCGAGATGCAGGCACTGCCGTTGAGGTGGTGGTTGCGTCCGGTCAAGCAGGTGGAACGCGTCGGCGAGCAGAGGGCCGTCGTGTGCCACTGCGAATACATCAGGCCATTGTCGGCCAGTTTCTGCAACGTGGGCATGTTGATGCGGCCGCCGAACGGCGACCAGGCGGCCATGCCAGTGTCGTCATACAGCACAAACAGAATGTTGGGCGCTCCCTCAGGAGCTTTGGTTGGTATGAATGGTTCCCAATCGGGAACCGAGTCCCGGACATCGAGTTTGATCGTGCCCTTAAACGGTTTCTTAACCATGGTGTCCATCTCCTTCTCCTTATTATTCGAATCACGTTTCAGCTACTTGCGCGGGTCTTAGTTCCTGACAATGTGTTGTCGATCCTCTTCTGCCTTGTGACTTTTGCTCATGGTTTCAGCATGCGTGCCGCATATTCCAGCGACGCGATCGCCTTTCTACAGTTCCTGCACGGGACGGGCGCTCTGACTGCCGAACTCCAAAACAATGGCTCAACCATGCCGCAAGACAGCACGGAGCAGCGCCATCAGAGCTTTCAGATCACGCGCCAGCAAAATTACCGTCGGCGTTCGGACACGCGGAGATGGCGCCGGACATCGAAACAGATCGCATACTCACCGTCTCCTGTCTGCTACGCCGGCCAGTGATCGACCGGGAGTTGTACTTGCCACGGCCAACAACTTCAATTTCTGAACGGTGCGACCAGCTCGAGAACGTTCGGACCAGAGAATCAACAAACCGGTCAGTTCTGGCGTCTCGGTGAGTCCTTCCGATAGTCCGCGTTACTGGCGCCCCAAAGGCAAGATGCAAACCACGTACCAATGCGCGAGAAGCTCAGATGCGTCGTAATACAAAGAAAACAAACCTATTGCGCGAGGTTTCAATGTTCGTGAGTTGATGAGACGCCCGACATTTCGGAGCGGCTCCGAAATGCCGTGGGGAGGGGTAACCCGAAGGGAGTTAGGTCGACTGAATCGGCGTCAATGCCGGGCGGGAGTTCTTTTACCTTCTAAGTCCAGGCGGCGCTGCCCCAGCCTATTTGTAGTGTCTTGCAGCCCGCCCTGGGGATTTTGAGAGTATTCAAACTGCCGCAGGGAGCATATAGTTCGCTAACACAAGGCCTTAGCTCGTGTTTATGTCACGGCCTGAATCAAAGAGTATTCTGCACTGCAAAGCAAAATGAGCCTGATTACGATCATCTGGTTGATGAGTGCGTCTGCGTGCCTCACGGTCGCGGCGATTAATTTCCTGGTCTGGTCCAGGAATCGCGAAGCTCTGTCCAATGTCCTCTTTTCTCTGGTGGCGATTGGGACGGCGGCCTTCGCATTTTGTGAATTGGGGATGATGCGCGCAAGGACCCCAGCAGAATTCGGGACCGTGTTGAGGTGGGGGCACGTTCCGACGTGGCTGATTGTTGTGTCCCTCGTCGGGTTCGTGAGGCTCTATTTGAAGGCCGGGCGACCATGGCTCGCGTGGTTGGTGTGTGGGCTGCGAACACTGGCTCTCGTTCTCAATTTTCTGGTGGGACAAAATCTTAACTACCGAGAGATCACCGGTCTCCAGCACATCTCGTTTCTTGGTGAATCCGTCCAGATCGCCGAGGGGGTACCTAATCCCTGGATGATCGTGGGCCAGCTGAGTTTCTTAACTCTGATTGTCTTTCTTGCGGACGCCAGTATCACTACCTGGCGGCGAGGCGACCGCCAGCGTGCGCTCGCAGTTGGTGGTGGCGCCCTGTTCTTCATATCTTTCTCCGTCGTTCAGAGTATCTTGGTGTTCTGGGGAATCGTCCGGGCACCAATCATTGCGACCATATCCTTTATGGGTTGGGTCGCAGTGATGAGCTACGAGTTGAGCAGCGACACGCTCGACGCGTCCCAACTTGCACGCAAATTGCAGAAGAGCGAAGCCGGATTGCACGACATTGAAGAAAGAATGAGATTAGCCGTCGAGGCCGCCGATCTCGGTATATTGATTCGAGATTTCAGCCGAAACGAAATGTGGGCATCCGACAGATGGCGAGAGTTATTCGGCTTTTCGAAGACCGAACGGCTCGAATTTCAACCGGTCTTGCAGCGGATCCACCCGGAAGATCGCGATGAGCTCAATTTAGTGCTGGAGAGAGCAAGGTCGGGCCATGGTGTTTACGACGTAGAGTTTCGAGCAGTGCTCCCGAGCGGAGAGGTACGCTGGGTCGCCGCGCGAGGCCGCGTCGAGTTTGACGCTTCAGGAAAGCCAACGTTTGCTCGCAGCGTGTCGCATGACATTACCCGACAAAAGAAGACCGAGGAGGAAGCCCAGCATTTGCGACAGGAACTTGCACATATAGGACGCGTCTCGATGATGGGCCAACTGGCTTCTGCCCTGGCGCATGAAATTAATCAACCGCTCGGTGCGATCTTGCGCAACGCGGAAGCCGCTGAGCTTTTCATGCAGGAGGAATCGCCGGACCTGGACGAAGTCCGCGCGATACTTGCCGACATCCGCAAGGACGACCAGCGTGCGGGGGATGTTATCGAGCGGATGCGCGGGATGCTCAAGCGGCGGAGGCTAGATAAGAGGCACGTGGATGTGGGCGAACTTGTTCGCGAAGTCGCTGCCCTAGTACGCTCCGACGCCGCGGCACGGCACATAACCCTGGATTTGGCGGTAGCAGACCATCTGCCGCCTGTCCATGGCGACACCGTGCATCTTCAGCAGGTGTTGTTGAACCTGATCGTCAATGGAATGGACGCGCTAGACGGTACGAAGGGGGGAGATCGTCGTGTCCTTGTTACCGGGGCGATCGACGGGCCAAAGACTGTGGAGATCGCGGTGACCGATTCCGGCCCAGGTATTCCCATCGACCAACTCACACATATTTTCGATCCTTTTGTCACAACGAAGCCTAACGGCATGGGCATGGGCTTGGCGATCTCTCGCACGATCATTGAGGCACACAACGGTCGGATCTGGGCTGAAAACCGAAAGGAGGGTGGAGCGTCGTTTCGATTTACACTACCGATCGCAGAGAAGGATGCGGCGAAATGAGCGCGCCACTTCCACCAATCGTTCACGTTGTAGACGATGACGCGTCTTTTCTGACAGCGATTTCGCGGCTGTTCCGGGCAAACGGATTCTCTGTAAAGACTATTCGGCAGCGCATGAATTCCTCGCACAACGTGATACAGACAGACCAGGCTGTGTGCTGGCAGATCTACGGATGCCTCAAATGAGCGGACTCGATCTGCAATCTGCCCTTGCGGAGTCTCTCAACCCACTACCGATTCTCTTTTGACCGGGCACGCAGATATTCCCTCGATTGTGCGAGCGATGCGCAATGGTGCGGAGTATTTCCTGGAAAAGCGCGCTCCAAAAGAAAAGTTGTTGGACGCCGTGAGGCGCGTTTAGCCGCGATCCACGGGAACGCGCAGCACGCGAACGGCAGCCTCAGGTACGCGTCCTCTTCGAGATGCTGACCGAGCGCGAACTGTAAGTGCTTTCCCATGTTGTGCGGGGACAACTCAACAAGCAGATCGCCGGTGATCTGAGTATCCAAGAGCGGACAGTAAAGCTGCATCGCACCGCCATTACCACGAAATTGAAGGTGCAGTCTGTGGCCGAGCTTATCCGACTGACGCAGGAAGCTGGCATTTTTCCAAAGCTGGTCGAGACCTTCCCTAAAGGGCAGTAGACGGCGTTACTCGCCATCCCTATAGTTCTGATCGAATCGCAATGAACAAAATTATCCAGACCTATGTTGCAGTTGTTGATGACGACGAAAGTATTTGCCGATCATTCGGCAGGCTATTGCGAGCGGCCGGATTTCAGCCGGTTATCTACGATTCGGCGGAAGCCTTCCTTGCGGACACGAAGCACCCTCAGTTCAGCTGCCTTGTTCTCGACATCCAGCTCGGTGCAATGTCCGGAATCGAACTCGCTCGGCGCCTCTTGGCCGGAGGCGAGCGCACTCCTGTCATCTTTATTACTGCGCATGACGATCCTGAAGCGCGCGGCGCAGCCGATGAGTTAGGTTGTTCGGCTTACTTCCGTAAGACGGATTCCGGCAAGGAAGTGCTCGAAACCATTCAGAGGGTGGCGCTCTAGCAAAACATTGCTCAGCGTCAAGATGTGCAGGTGTCCCCGAAGAGAAATATTGATGTAAAGGGATTTTCATCATGGCTAAGATCCGATACAGACGACAGGATCAACTCCCGGCTCCTCACATGATCCCATTTCCATCTCCCAACGGGCCGGCGAGCGCCCACAAACCGAGCGACACGAGCGCCGAAACTTACGAGATGGTCGGGCACCTGAAGGCCGCCAGCGTATTTGAGTCTGCGCCAGACGCTATGGTGCTGGCGAGCCGGGACGGCCAGATCGTAGCTGTTAACTCCAAGACCGAAAAGATGTTTGGATACCGGCGCGAGGAATTGATCGGGGAGCCAGTCGAGAAGTTGATGCCTCAGCGGTTTCGCCAAAGCCACCTCGCCCAACGCGCCCAATACAGCGCGGCGCCTCATGCGCGGCCAATGGGGCCGGAGCTGGAACTGTTCGGACGACATCAGGACGGTCACGAGTTCCCGGTAGAAATAAGCCTGTCTCCACTGAAGACCGAAGCTGGCACGTTGGTTTCTAGCGCGATCCGCGATGTCACCGAACTCAAGCGCACCCAGGAACTTCAATCGAGTTTGGAGTTCGAAAAGCTGATGTCCAGATTGTCCAGGACTTTCGTCAATCTACCCCTCGAACAGATCGATACCGAACTCAACGATGGCATTCGAGATCTCGCGGAAGTCTTGGATCTGGATCAAGTCAACCTCACCCTGTTCGATTCTGACACGAAGAGCGGAACCGGCATCCATTCCTGGTCCAGACCCGAGATTCCGCCACCGCCGGCCGGAAAGATCTTTGATCAAGAATTCCCTTGGATAGCGAGCAGGATCGCCAAGCAGGAAACATGTTGGGTATCGGCGCCCGAGGACCTGCCCCAAGAGGCTACTTCTGAACGCGACTACATGCTCTCTACGGGCATGAAATCGTGGTTGTCAATTCCCCTTCTAGTAGGAGGGCAGCATCTTGGCACGATGGGGACGGCCCTTTTTAGCCGGCATCAGGTGTGGGACTCCCGGCTGACCTCGCGGTTTCAGCGCGCTGGGGACGTTTTTGCCAGCGTAGTTGCACGGAGATACGCGTCAGACGCTCAACGTGAAAGCGAAGCCCGCTTCGAGGTAGTCGCGAACACAGCGCCGGTCCTGATCTGGATGTCGGGTACTGATAAACTCTGCACTTTCTTTAATCAAACCTGGCTCTTATTTACCGGCCGTACGATCCACGAAGAATACGGCGAGGGATGGGCTTCAGGGGTTCATCCCGAAGACCTGCAGCGCTGCATGGAAACCTATTCGGCGAACTTCGACGCGCGATCGGAATTCACCATGGAATATCGCTTGCGACGTCATGATGGCGAGTATCGCCGGATCGTTGATCGTGGAACCCCCAGGTTCGACGCCGGCGGGAAGTTCCTTGGCTATATCGGTTCATGCATTGACATAACTGACCAGCAGCTTTCAAAACAGGCTGTAGAAGAGCAGTTGAAGTTCGAAACAATGCTGGCCGAAATGTCGGCGACATTCGTCAACCTCCCCGCGGACCAATTGGACGCACGGATTAGAGAAGGCCAGAAGCGCATTTGTGAAACGGTCGGTTTGGACCGCAGCGCACTGGCCCAGATATCTGCCGAGAATAACAAGTTGGTCATCACGCACTCGTGGGCGGCGAATGGATTTGAGGCTCTTCCGATTTTGACCCAGGATGATTTCCCATGGATGACGCGTACGTTGCTGAGCGGGCAACGGGTGAGCTTCACACGGATTGACGATTTGCCGGAAGAAGCGGCAAAGGACAAAGAGACTTTTCACTTGCGAGGGCCAGAATCAAATGCGACATTTCCACTCTCGGCAGGAGGGAAGAACATAGGAGTCCTGGGTTTTGGATCGTTGCGAGCCGAGCGCGAATGGCCCGCACCACTACTAGATCGACTTGGCATGGCGGCCGAGATTTTCGCTAACGCTCTCTCCCGGGCCCGAGCCGAGCGTGAGTTAAACGAGGTCTACAAGGAGATCGAGGAACTCAAACAGAGGCTAGAGAAAGAGAACGTTTATCTTCGCGAAGAGGTAAGGATAGAGCGCCATCAAGGTGAGGTGGTTGGCGATAGCGAGGGTATTCGCCGTGTGCTACAGCAGGCCGAACAAGTCGCCCCGACGGACTCGACGGTACTCGTGCTCGGCGAAACGGGAACGGGCAAGGAGCTGATTGCCCGCACCATCCACGAGTACAGCCGCCGTAAAGGACACGTCATGGTGAAAGTGAACTGCGCAGCCCTGCCTGCCACCCTGATTGAAAGCGAGCTATTTGGGCGGGAAAAGGGCGCGTTCACCGGTGCTCTCACCCGGGAAATAGGCCGGTTTGAGCTCGCCTCGGGCTCAACTATCCTTCTGGATGAAATTGGAGAGTTGCCCCTCGAACTGCAATCCAAACTGTTGCGGGTTCTGCAGGAAGGGGAATTCGAGCGGCTGGGGAGTTCCAAAACAATCAAGGTGGATGCGCGCGTGATCGCGGCCACCAGCAGGAATTTGAAGCAAGCAGTCCGGGAAGGTAAGTTTCGAGAAGACCTGTTCTATCGTCTTAACGTCTTCCCCATCACGATTCCTCCTTTGCGCGAACGGTCAGAAGATATTCCCCCACTGGTCTGGCATTTCCTCGGTCAGCTTTGCAAGCGAATGGGCCGCTCCATCGAGACCGTTCACGGCGACACCATGGCTTCTTTCAAAAGCTACAGCTGGCCAGGCAATGTCCGCGAACTCCGCAACGTTATCGAACGCTTTCTGATTACGAGCACGGGTACCGTATTCCGGGCGAAATTACCGGAAGTTGAAGTGGCTGAAGCAGGCGTCCTCCCGCAAACCTTCGAAGAGGTGGAAAGAAACCACATTCTCCGCATTCTGGAGATGGTCGGATGGCGCGTTCGGGGAGATGGCGGCGCAGCCCAGATCTTAGCACTGAAGCCGACCACGCTCGAGTCTCGTATGCAGAAACTCGGCATTTCACGACACAAATAGTCTCCGATATTTCGGAGACTCTCCGAAATATCGGACAATCGGGTCCACGGTTCGCCCCCCCCCCGCCATGGCGCATGCTGCAAACCTCCGCCCAGTAATGCGTTAGCTCTGTCCGCTCTGCTCTCACCGTTCGGCGTAGATGTTGCTACACAACTTGGTGGGAACCGCACCGGAAGTTTTCAGCGCCGTTGCCACAGATACTTCTCACCTCCCTGAGGTGCAACTTGATTATCGAGACCGTTCGTATCGCCGTTATGCCTTCAAAATGTGAAGAGTTGCTTAGGGCTCTTATCGCTTGGGCCGGCCCTACCGCGGTAGAGTCCGGCTGTCTCAGTTGCAGGATTCTTAAGGAGGTCTGCGCTCCCCAGGCTTTTTGCTACCAAGCGCAATGGAAGACGCAAAACGACTTATTACGTCATATTCGCGCGGAGCATTACAAGCGACTCCTGGCTCTCATGGAATTGGGCACTGCCGCACCACTCGTTGAGTTTCACACCGTGACGGAAACCAGAACCTTGGATTTGATTGAAAGCACGCGCAAGACTTTAGAATAACGTCCTGCCTCAAGCGCTCAAAATGGGACGAAGGATCTGCAGACGTAGGAATAATCCTGACCCGATGACCCATGTCGCAGTCGTTGACGACAAACTGAGAAGCTCAGATCACTCGGTGGCATGGCTAAGAGCTTCTGCGACCCCAAGGGCATCGCGAAAGCGCAGGGACGACATCGACTTCGGACGATTTGTCAGTTGGGGAATGATAGCGGGCTCGTAGCAGCCGCCATATAGCCGGGGTTAAATCCCCCGCTGATTTCTGTCCGAGCAGATGCCAATCTGGACAGGCTAAGTTTGTTCTCTTGATAGAGAAGGAGAAGCGATGGCGTCCTCCACAAAATTCCGTCTTGACGTTGCAATCCACGAGCTACTCATGAATTCGACTCCGCCTCAACCGGCGGCGGTAATGGGAGAAGTCTTGCCCGAGCCGGTTTTCCCTCAACATCCCGCACTTGTCGAGGATCCGGGTCCGGAGAAGGCTTTGGAAAAGCGAGACTGGACTCCGCAGCAGATTTACCGCAAGGCGCGTGGTTGGCTCTTTCCTTATATCCGCTCGCGCGTGCTTCCTGGCGACTTCCACCCCATCACGGCTTATCTATTTACGGAGTACAAATGCAATCTCGACTGCTGGTACTGCTGGTCCTACAACAACAAAGTGAAAGGCATGACGGAGGACGTTGCGCGACGTTCCATCGACTTTCTCCACGATCATGGCTGCCGCGTGCTTGCCCTCATGGGCGGTGAGCCCCTTCTGCGCCCCGATTTCATCCACAAAGTCGTCTACTACGCCGCGAAGCGGGGGTTCTGGGTCTACATTGCAACCAACGGCCGCTTGCTACGTCCCGAGGTGGCCGACCGATTGGGAGATGCCGGCATTGCCATCTTCAATTTTGCGCTCGACTCGTGGGACGAGAAGGCAAGCTTGCCCAAAGCCGTGGTTCCAGTTCAAAAGAACCTCGAGTACATCATGAGGAAGCAGTACGTGTACGGCTACATGGTGTTCTTCAACATCAACATCTGCCGGAACAACACCGACGATGTTCGCAAGATTACCGAGTACGCTCGCCAGAATCGGATTGCCACGGATTATCACATCAACGAGACCCCCATGCTCGAGCAGGACGACCACTTCAAGCATCTCAATGAAAATCCCACATATATCCGCCCGGAAGACTGGCCTCAGATCGACTCTTTGGTGGATTGGATCATCGAAAAAAACAAGGCCGGCTACCAGATGGTGAATTCCGTGCAACGGTTGCAGGAGATCAAGGCCTTCATCCGGATGGCCAGCGGCTCCGATCTCAAACGCCTCGGGTGGAATGGCGACGGCAGAGGACTCAATGGCGATTTGACCGAGCGACTGGCTACAACTCCAGGCATTGTCCAGGACGAGAAGCACGAGTTACATTTTGCGGAATGGAACTGTCGCGCCGGCCAGAACAACGTGATCGTGCGCACCGACGGCACGGTTGCTCCCTGCTTCCCGATGTACGGCGCTACCTACGACTGGGGGAACATCGAGGAGCATAACTTCGTTGCCAGCCAGCTGGCTTCCATGAAGAAGACCTGCCAGCAACACTGCTTCTCGACTCTCAATCACAACCTGGCATATTGCTACAACGACGCGCGGGTGATCAAGTTCGTTTGGACACAGCTTGTCAAGAATCGAATGAAAGGCGGGGCTCGAAGTTTCGAGGATTAACGGAGACCTCCAAAACAAGTAGTAGGGACCCCGATGGCCGCATCCCGATGCTCGGAACAGACGCTGCCAGTCGTAGATATCAGAGAAGAAAATGACTCCAACCCGTTCCTGGATATCCATATTCCTAGTTGTGCTGGCCGTGGCAAGTGCCCCTGAAACGTGCTGGGCGCATGCCATACTGATGGAATCTACGCCGAAGATAAACTCCACGGTAAAGGGGCCTGACTTAGACATCGTTCTGCGATACAACGTACGTATTGATGCCCAGCGCTCAACATTGCATATGGTAGCTCCGAACGGCACAGTCTCCTCCCTCGCCATTGCCAAGCAAATCAGTCAGGACCGATTGCAAAGCCACGCAGCGGGGCTGACGTCAGGTGCCTACAAGCTGCAGTGGCAAGTTCTTGCGTCCGACGGGCACATCAGCCGCGGAGAGATTCCTTTCGCCGTCAATTGAGCCGAGATGATCCTCAAGCTGGTCGATCTATTCGCCTTCTTCTCAGTGCTTCTGCGCGCTGGCACCCTGGTATTCCAGTCGGTGCTGGTGGGCGGTGTGATTTTCGTGCTGTGGGTGGCAGGACAGGCGCCAGGGAGATTGGCGAGTGGCATCGATCGAATCCGGACATCTTGCTGGAAACTGTTGACATTCAGTGCAATTGGCTTGGCGGTTGTGCAAGTGCTCTATCTATTTGTGGACTCGAGCGTGTTGATGGCAACGGCGGGGCTTGGGATTGACGGCATTGTCGGGGCAAACTTCTTTATCTCCGGCAGCATTGTATTCATCACGGCGCTCGTGACCGCCGTTATCGCCGGCAGCTTCAGACAAATCGCCCATTGGGCATTGCCGGTGCTTGTACTCGTCATCATAGGAGCGTCGCTGATGACAAACCACGCTGCGTCACGCCTCGAAGGGCGCCCGTTACTGATCGCGCTCTCGTCCATGCACGAGTTGACTGCAGGCGTCTGGATTGGGGGACTACCATTCCTTGTACTCGGGCTCTTGCAGGCTAAGGACGTCGACACCGAGTGGTATGTGAGCCAGCGCTTTTCCCGCGCGGCGCTGGTGAGTGTCGGCCTCCTCTTGTTAAGCGGCACGCTGATGAGCATCCTCTACATCGGTGGTTGGGGAGCCGTACTCGGGACAGGTTACGGAGTCATGGTAAGCGCCAAGGCTGCCATGCTGGTGGCACTGCTTGCACTTGGCGGAGCGAACTACCTACTGCTGAGAAACGCTACCAAAGAAGAGGGATTGCCCCGACTACGTCGAATGATCGAGGCCGAGGTAGGTATCGGCATCACTATAATCCTGACCGCGGCTTCGCTCGCCTCGCAGCCGCCAGCCGTCGATCAATTAAATCAGACTGTGAACCTGCAACAGATTTACCAGCGTTTCAAACCGGTCCCGCCGAGACTTACATATCATTATGTTGTGGACGATCCCAAGGGAAATAGGACAGCAGGCCAAGTGAAAGGCTATGACGCCGACGGACTTCCTCTCACCACTTACCAGATCAACAACGCGATCGAGTCCGAATCCAACCACCACTGGATGGGATTGATCGTTCTTGCAATGGGATTGATGGCCCTGCTGGCACGAACTGGCAAAGCACCCTGGGCAGAATATTGGCCCTTGTTGTTGATGGGCATTGCGGCCTTTATTTTTCTTCTCGCGGATACAGAGTCTTGGCCTGTGGGGCCGAAGAGTTACTGGGTGGCCTGGGCCAACCCTGAAGTCTTTCAGCATCGGCTGGCAGGATTTGTATGCGTGGGGTTCGCGTTTTTCGAATTGCGAATCCGCAAGCAGCGGCGCGAGAACGATCGACTGACTCTTGTCTTTCCTCTGATGTGTGCCCTGGGGGGCGCGGTGTTGCTCACGCATTCGCACCCGACCACCAATGTGAAGGAAAATCTGCTGGTCGAGTTGAGCCACGTGCCATTGGGCGTCACTGCGGTCTTAGCCGGTTGGTCGCGGTGGCTTGAATTGCGGCTTCCGCAAGCTCATCGTGCAATCCCATCGTGGATCTGGCCAGCGTGTTTCGTCCTGATCGGCCTGGGATTGTTGAATTACCGGGAAATGTAGCGCGAAACCCGGCCCCGCAGAATCGCGGCAATGTGTCGCAATTTTCAAGGGAATGCGCTCTTGCCGTCGCGCTGCATCGTTGACCGGAGCGAATCCCTTACCACGTCCCGATCCGAAGCACCGCGCTGGTCGACACCCGAATCGTGTTCTGCGGATGAATCATATTTACATCGCCCATCCAGGTGTGGCCGTACTCAACGTCGAGCACTCGCCAGGCGAATGGCCGCGTGATGACCACATCGAATCCGCCGCCCGGCATCAGGGTCGGTCCGTTATTTGAAATCTCTACCGACCAATCGCTTCGCTTCGGATAATGCTTCAGCGGGCCATTGCCGTCATCCCAGTCTTTAAGCAACTGCTGGCGCAGCAAGAGGTTATCGGTCTCGTGCGTCACCTTACTGCCTCCGATCATGACTTCAGCGAAAGGCGAGAAGCGGCGGGCGGCCATCGGCGTCCATCGCGCTCCGCCTCCGTAGAAAAGTGAATCTCCGCTTTGATTCACCGCCGGCATCCCCATGATCAGGCAGCCACTCACCTCGCTGATCACCTGCCACGATGGATTCACGCGTGCTGCCCCTGAACCACCGCCTCCCACGCAATTCTTGCCGCCCACACTCTGGTAATACGAGAAGGCCGTCAACTCAATCGGGGCCTCCAGCGGATATGTGCGCGGAGTTTCGGTTGGAGTCTCGTACGCCACAGTGGCAAGTGTTTACGGTATCGGTTACTCAACTTCCCGCTTCTTAAAAAAGACGTGGTAAGTCATGGCCTCCCAGGTGTTGTGGATTCCGATCAAGAGGAGCAGAAGGGCCACCGCTCCGACACCAAACATAGCGTCACGTTCGTTGGCACGAGTTGCAAATGCCGATACCAACAGCGTCATGTATAACGAGAAGGGCAGCAGGCCCCGAAACAACCAGACTCTGAACCCGAGTTGATATGCCGTTTGTGATCGCAAACGGCGCAGCACGATGGCGGCATAGACAACTCCACCAAGGCCTACCAGACCCATGATGAGTGCAGCCCCGCCGATGCCGCCCCATGGGGCACTCAGAGTCGCTGAGATCAGCAGAACAGTTGCGAAATGCACGATGGTGGGCGTTGCAAATGCATTGCTAACCTGCCCCTGGCTCGGTGTTCGGGGCATAGTGGCGACGAGCGCCATGACGACGAACTGCAGGCCGATCAGGGCGCCTGCAGATGAACCGACGACTACGTAAAAGTTCTCCCATTCTGCGAGTGCTGGCACCCTATCACCTCGAAATTTAGTCAGACCTAAGACCGCGAGGCTTGAATGTGATCACCTCTCCTTAATAGCCCTTGATTGAAATATTCGGAATGGGAGAACGATCACGTCTTGTCTCCTCTGGAAGCGGAGAATTTCATCTCGTGGAACTGGCGGACGTAGTAGTGTCGTGCCTCTCCCGGTCAATTAGCAGGATCGTGATATCTGCCACCTGTCCGGGAGGTTGATCCAAAAAAGAAGGCGGCCCGTTCTTTTTCTGTCACACGAACCGCCGATCGCGCCGCTAATTCCCGGAGCCAACGATGCCTTTGTTGACGAGCAGCTTGACTTCAGTCCTGCGATTCTGACTTCGCCCGGAAGAACTTTCATTCGACGCAGCAGGGTTGGTCTCACCCATCGCGCCCGGCGCGACAATGCGACCAACTGGAACGTTGCAATCTTGCAGCAGATAGGCGACCACCGCTTGCGCGCGTTCTTTGCTCAGTACCTGATTGCTGGCAGCGGTACCCACCGAGTCAGCGAAGCCCGCCACCTGAATCAGGTAGCCCTTTTGGTAGGCCGTGGCCTGCTTTGCCAAATCCGCAAGTCCTTGTCGGTCCTCTGCCGAGATGCTGTAATCCCCAGTGGCAAAGTACACGGTGTATCCGCCCTTCTCGACAAAGTCACCCAACTCCTGAAAGCGCTTTTGAGTGGATTGCGCAACTTCATCAATGCTCGATTGGTTGGCTGCGATCCTCTGCTGGTTCGCGGCGATGTCTTGCTTCGCCGCGGTGATGGCTGCTTGGTTGGCCGCAATCGATGCATCGGTCGCCTGCTTATTAGTCTGGTACATCTGCATGTTCTGGGCCTGTTGTTGAGCGGTCGGGTTCAAACCGGCCTGGATCACTTTGGCTAGGCTGAGATCATCTCGATCGAAGGTGATCCTTTCCGCTGTCACCTGGTTCGAATCACCCGTTCCTTCGTACTTCAGCTTGAGCCCCGGGATCAGGACGTCTTGCCCGACTTCCTTTTTCCTGGCACCTAGACCGATCGGGTGCTCGACTTTCGTATCAGACGTGAGAATCACGCTTACTGCGGCATCCTCGTCGGTTTCTACGGTTAGTGTGTTTCCAGAGCGTAGGGTGATTACTCCTTTGCCTTTGATCTTATCGGCAGCAAGGGCTGATCCCAAGCTCAAGAAGCACACTGCCAAGAGACTAACCAAAACACCAATCCTTCTACTGGTCATAAATCTTTCTTCCATTCTCGCGCGCTGAGCGCGTGTTGTAGACACCTTCATTGTCATTGTTTTCATCATTATGCGAATATTTTTCATCCTGAGAGCGCATGGTCGAAACCTGGCCCATGAGCCTTCCCGATGCGCGTGGCTAGTCGCCCGCAGATACGAAGATGCAAGCCATGCGCCAATGCCGATTTGCCTCGTAGCATCGTAATGCGCAGAAAACAAGCCTGTTGTGCAAGGGTTTAAATCTTGATGGACTGGCTAGAAGCCGACATTTCGGAGCAGCTCCGAAATGCCGTGGGGAAAACTGCGCTGGCGGCACAGAGCAGTGGCGATGCGGATCAGAACCCTAACCCTTCACAATAGTTTCTCATTGAGATTCTAAGAACAAAAGGTGGTTTACTCGAGAATGTGCTTCGGGCAAGCGTTTGGGTGAAAGCGACCTCTGGAGTCAATTCCCAACTACCGGCATGACAGCAGCCGTCAGTGTGATAAAAAGCCCCGCCCAAAAGAACTGGGACGGGGTGTTGACGGAGTATTACGGGGTATTAAGGAGATGAAGCACGTTCAGCAGAATGAAAGTTGCTGCTGTATCGACCGCGGTTTGGCGGCCTGGTTATCACAGTCGTCAGTCGGCGCCCCCCAAAGCTAGGCCACTGAAAGTGATGGCGATGTTTTGCCAATGAATGCTTTATCCGATGTCCGGAGGTCCCACTCCATGAGTTTCTTTGCCGCGGTGCCGAAGGGGCCTAGCTGGTAAGCGGCTGCGCCCGCAGGCGAAAACGTAAATGATGTAAACGGTTCGGCCAGCATTTTGTCGAGGTAGTCCTTCGGCGCGACACCGGTGCTGACATGTGGATTGAAGTGCTCTCCGCACATCTTCGGCACGAACGTCGAAACGTATTGGATCAGCGCTGCGTCGGTCGCGGGATCATCGTGCGGCGCGGTGAACGCTCCGATAGGGCCGGTTTCCACTGTGAACGGCGCAACGGCGGCTATCAGGTCCGCTTGTAGCTTGAGCAGTTCCGTTGTAGGTTTCGCGCAGATGCCGGGGACACCAACCGTCGGACCGCCCGCGACATAATAGTACCTGAAGGCCTCAAGCTTCAAGCGGGTTACGTCGGCGTTGGCGAAAACCTTTCCCGCAGCGTCATAGACTTTTTCGAGATCTGCCGTCCGAACGAAGCGCTGTAGCAGCGTAATGTGCGGACGGTGCTCTGCATCCAGGGCGAAACTCTTCGGGTAGACCGCACGCAGTCGTTGGTTATTGGCCTCGGCATGCATGAGCATGGTGGCATCCGGCTCGAGCAAGATGTCGATGGCTGTAACCGGTGATTGTGCAGCAAATACCTGCCTCCAATCATCTTTCATGCTGACAACGGTCCATCCGTACTGTTTCGCGAGCGCCAAGGATTTCTCGGCGCCCGAAACGTAATCGAATTCACGAGCCGCATCATCATGAAGGACGAGGAGCCGGAACGCCGGCCTTGGCGGTTTGTTAGCGAACTGCAGCATCGGGATATCGCCGTTGGAATTGCCGGCAGCAAAAATAGGACGCCTTCCGATCCGGCTCCAGATCCGCGTCGGCTTCACCGCCCCGTCGTCGAAGACATCGAGCTTGGCTTTCATCTGCAGGTCACCGCTGTCACCCTGTTCGTGAAACGCGATCGACGTACTGGTGCCGACCACGCGCTCCGGCGGAATGCCATAGATGTCGCTAGCGATCTGGCGGATGAAATCACGCCCGCCGCCCGACACAATGTAGGTTGTGAACCCGTTTGCTTCGAGAAAGCGCAGGAGTTCTACCATCGGTGCGTATCCGCAGTCGCGATACAAGCGCTTCAGCTTGGGATGCGAATTGATTCGGAAGAAGACATCCACACGCTCCGCAAACTCGTCGGTAGTCAAACCTTCGAACGCGGAGAGTACACCCTTCGCAATGGCAGGCATATCGCTTTCGTCACCGCCATAGTGCTTCGTGATGGCGGTCCGGAACCAGGTCATGTCATTGTCGACGGCAGCCTTCCACGGCTGCTGATCGCGGAGCGCCGGATTCTGCTGCGCCATTTCCACCCAGCGCTCGAGGATGTGGGCAAGCTGGATGACCGGCTGCTCGCACCACAACGTGCCGTCGTTGTCGAAGACAGCGATGCGTTCCGGCACCGGTACAAAGTCGGGAGTGCCTTCGGCCGTAACGCGTTTGACAAAATCGAGGATCGACTTTTTCGCCGCTCCATCGACCCATGATGCCAGGGGTACGAAAGTCTCATGTTCGTTGGCTTTCATGATTGTTCTCCTCTCAACCCTTTCCCATGATCGAACGCAATCGGACCATCAAGCTCTTCAAGTCGTGAGCGAGCGCAACTATGCCGGGTGTTCTCGCTCGCAGGATAGATCCCGATGACGTCGAAGCACTTCGCATATTCATCCTCTCCTCTGCACCTTCGCCAGCCGTGACCGACGGTGGATCAGGTTCAAGCGAACTGGGACCTGAGCCGCGCGATATAAATCGGCCAGGCGCCACGATCCTGTCTGAAGTATGCCGTCGGGACCGGCAGCCGGATGTGGGCTACCGGTCCGAACGGGATTGATACGGGCCGGTCGAGCGTTAGCGGCTGCCGCCCGCTGCACCCTCTGCCAGTTTTTCCATCACCAGCTTCAAGCTGAAGCTGCCAGCCTCCTGACTCGGCGGGAATTCCTTGAACGTGGCGAGGAACTTTCCGACAACTCCCTGCGCCGGAACGAGGATGAACGCATGGTCGAAGAACCAGTCGTAGTATGTGTTCGACGTGATATCGGCCCGTTCGTATGGATCAGTCCGCAGATTGAAGAGCTTCGGAACCCGCAGCGTAACGAACGGCTCAGCCCAGATCCGCAGCGTTCCCTCGGTGCGCTGTTCCTCAAAAACGATTTTCCAATTGTCGTAACGCAGAGCGACCAAATCGGAATCGTCGTTGAAGTAGAAGTACTCCTCGCGAGGACTCTTCTTCGTGTCGCCGGTCAAATACGGCAAAAGATTGTAGCCGTCGAGATGCACCTTGAAGGTCGTGTCGCCGACCTTCATGCCCTTCTTCAGTTGCTCCGCCACATCCGGAACGCCCGCCGCCGCGAGGAAAGTCGGCGCCCAATCCAAATGCGAGATGATCTCGTTAGAGACTGATCCAGCTTTGATGTGACCTGGCCATCTAATCATGCAGGGCACGCGATAGGCGCCTTCCCAGTTCGAGTTCTTCTCGTTGCGGAAGGGCGTCATCGCGCCGTCTGGCCAGGTATTCATGTGAGGGCCATTGTCTGTGGAATACATAACAATGGTGTTGTCCGCCATGCCGAGTTCGTCAAGGGCGTTGAGCACCTGACCGACGTTCTTGTCGTGGTCGATCATGGTGTCATGGTAAGGGCTTTGCCAGCGGCCGGACTGCCCGATGCTCTCCGGCTTGGTGTGCGTGCGGAGGTGCATGTGAGTGAAGTTCACCCATAGGAAGACCGGCTTGCCGGCGGCCTTCTGGCGTTTTAGGTAGTCCACGGAACGAGCCGCGATGTCATCGTCAATGGTCTCCATACGCTTCTTGGTCAACGGGCCAGTATCCTTAATGGTCTGCTTGCCGACCTTACCGAAACGCGGATCTACCGTGGCATCGTCCTTGTCGGTAGCCTTGCAGTCCAGCACGCCGCGCGGTCCGTAATTGTTGAGGAAGTTCGGATAATCCTTAGGATTCGGATAGTCCGGCAGTTCCGGTTCTTCGGAAGCGTTCAGGTGGTAGAGCGAGCCGTAGAACTCGTCGAAACCGTGGACGGTTGGAAGATGTTCATTCCGGTCGCCAAGGTGGTTCTTGCCGAACTGCCCGGTGGCGTAGCCTTGGGCCTTGAGCAACTGGGCGATCGTGACGTCGCGGTGCTGCAGGCCCTGTGCGGCGCCGGGCATGCCAACCTTGGTGTTTCCCGTACGGAAACCGCATTGGCCGGTGATGAACGAGGAACGTCCAGCTGTGCAGCTCTGTTCGGCGTAGGCGTCCGTGAACCTCATCCCTTCATCGGCAAGACGGTCGATATTGGGTGTTTTGTAGCCCATTAGTCCATCTGAGTAGGCACTGATATTGGTCATGCCAATGTCGTCGCCCCAGATGACTACGATATTCGGTTTCTTAGTTGCCATGATTAGTTCCTTCCTTTGAGTTAATTCTTGATTTCTGGTTGCCGGCTCGCGCCCGGGTTTCTTGAAACTAATTACGCGTTCTTGCTGTCACGTTGTCGCTCCCC
>Ga0335069_10004344_pt1 | contig 21076 bp, 19 predicted proteins | sample Lox_Sample_11_FD_206714 | JGI IMG/M metagenome (GOLD analysis project Ga0335069, IMG submission 206714) | Soil microbial communities from Loxahatchee National Wildlife Refuge, Florida, United States - Lox_Sample_1.1 | ecosystem: Environmental > Terrestrial > Soil > Wetlands | place: USA...
AGCTCGTCGCCATCGGAAGCGTTCTGCGAGATGTAGTTGTTGTGTACGTTGACGTTCGTGTCGAGACAGAACGGCAACTGCGTTCCGGCCGGCAACGTCGGATCGTTGGTGCAAGACCATGGATCCAGTTGGGTGTCTCCCTGGAGGTAAGCATCCGGGGTTTCACCTTGGCCCACGGTGATGCGAAGTAAGATTCGGTTCAGCGCAACACAAACAGATGACCGCATGAAACGCATATCTAATTTTTGCGGAGCACAGGGAGTGCCGTCGGAGTATTCCTGGAAGTCTTTCTCGGTGGCAATGCGGCCCCTTCGTTGGAGACATAGGCGGTCTTCCCATCGGGCGAGATCACAACGCTATGCGGAACGTTGCCCACGCGAATGTCCGTGACTTCGACCGGAGTCGCCGCGGTGAGATCAAGTTTCGCCAGCGTGTTGTTCGCATCGAGCACAACGTAGGCCGTCTTGCCATCGTGAGTGACGGCGAGACCCATGGGATAGGAGGTGCCTTGCGAGATCGGAATGCCGCATGGAACCGCTGAGCTACCCGTAGTTCCCGGAGGGCTGTTCGGGAAGCAGGTGACGGTGGTCAGAACGTCCACGTTGCCGAATCCGGGGAAGTTCACCACCTTGGCGTCGATCGGAACGCTGATGTGGGCATAGTCGGAGAGCAGGCCGGTCGCAGGATCGACGCTGGCCATGGCGACAAAGCTACTGTCTTGGCTGAATAGAAGGAACTTGCCGTTCGCTGTGTAAGTAATGCCGAGATTACTGCCGTGCGAGTCCTTCCCGCCGTAGTTGTAGCTCTGCAGTACGGCGCCGGTCTGAGTGTTGAACACCTCAACAGCTCCGTTACCATTGCTCACCCTCGCGCCCATGGTGAGCACGGCTGACGTGTTGTTGCCGGTGGGATTCAGCGCAATCGCCTTCGCTCGAACCCGGATGCCGAGATCGACTTGGGTGCCGGCGGGGGTGATGATTGCACCGTCGCTTACAACGTAATTTCCGCTTGGCTGCGGGCCAACCTGGTAAGTCGGGTACGGCACGGATTGGGCGAGCGCCGGTACGCTCAGCGCCGCCAGCAGACCGACGAGCAGAGCATTGATCCGAGAATTATTTCGAGACATCTGTCGTTCTCCTTTTTCTCTTGGCTTGAGTTTCTTCTATTACGCAACTGAACATCGGCTGCGCATCAGGAAGTCGAATCGGGAAATGGAAGTCCTGGGACGGTTTGGGAGACGCTGACATGTAGAGTCAGCTACTACAGGCACAGGCTAACGAAGCCAGAGTTGCAGGAACATGACGCTGGAATGACAGTTTTGTCATTCTGCAGCCCGGCCTTTGTGCAGCTGTGGATTTCTACGAGGGACATTGCTGTCCGCCGTAGGCAGTGAATCCTAAAACCTGACTTTCAACATGAATTGCATCTGACGCGATGTGCCCATTCCGACAGGGGTGGTGTTCAGGGGCAGATATTTTCTGCCGAAGTCGGCAGCCGAAATAAGGCCATCGGGATTGGCGAACATCGCCCGATTGAAGAGGTTGAAGACCTCGGCGCGAAACTGGATTTGCAAGTGTTCCGTCAGCGGAATGTGTTTGGCAAGTGCCAAATCGCTTTGCCAGACGCCGGGTCCACGCAGGAAGTTTCGTGGAACATCGCCGAACCCTGAGGGGCAGGTACCGACACCGGGAGTGCAGAAGGCTGCAGGGTTGAAGTTTCCGCCGGCCAGGTATAGCGGCTGATCTGGAACCAGGTTGGGACGCTGGGCATTGGAGTTTCCATCCGGGCCAGTGGCGCTGGTGGTGAGGTTCACGGGAAATCCGGTTCGGGCAGTGAGAATGGAACTGAGCGTCCACGAGCCGAAGAGGGTGCGCAACGTTCCGGGCTGACTCAAGAACCTCTTGCCGTCGCCAAAAGGAAGCTCATACACGACGTTGGCATTGAAAGCGTGACGAGCATCGAAGGCGCCGCTGGAGCGCTCACCGCATTGCACCGCTCCCGTGGGTTGGCAGGAAACATTCTGGGCGGTGATCGAGTCACCATCACCGCTTCCGTTCGAATCATCGTCGATCTCGTGGGACCACGCGTAGTTGGCCGAAACCAGCAAACCGTGAGCGAAGGAACGCTTCAGCGAGACCGAAAGCGCATCATAGTTGCTGTTGCCGGTGGTGCCGCGCCAGGCGATCTGCGAAAAAGAAGGATATAGCCGGGCTCCAGTGAGCGGGTTCTCGACGTTCACGTAGGATTGCTGAAGCAGGTGGGTGCCTTTACTCCCGACATAGGAAAGAGTGCCGATGATACTGGCGGGCAATTGCTGCTGTACGGAGAGACCCCACTGGGTCACAGAAGAATCCTGCCGATGACGTTGTTCCGCGGTTGGTGAATTTGTGCCGTTTACGCAAGGCGGATTGCCCGCAGCGTCAAGAACGATAGGAAAGCTGAGGCCCGGGCAGTTCTTTGACGTGAGGGCATAGCCCAGAACTTCATTTTTGTCGGGAAGGTTCTGGTCGTCCAACTGGCCGTCTTCGTGATAGATCCCGAAACCACTGCGAATGACGGTCTTTCCTCCGAAGAAGTTTGGTGCCCAGGCAAAAGCGATCCGGGGATCGAAGTCACGATAATTCGGGAAACCGAAACTGGCGCCCGGGCCGCAGTATCCCGCGGCGCCGCAACTGTCGAAATCAAAAGGATTGCCGCGGCCCTGCACCTCATGGAAAATTCCGAAAAAGCTATAGCGGAGGCCGAGATTGAGCGTGAGGTTCGGCCGGAACTTAAACTCATCCTGGACATAGCCAAAATAGTCCGTTTTACGCAGACCATTTACCGGGTATTCGCCCGTGATACTGGCCTTGTTGGACTGGTTGGCCGCGAAACTGGCGAGGGAGTTGAAACTGATGGTGCCATAGGAACTGCTGCCCTGGTTCATTTGTATGCGGCGAACTTCGATCCCAGCCTTGATCAGATGTCTACCTTGCACCCAACTCACGTCGTCCACGCCGGAAAACGAATTGCCTACTCCGGTGCTGTCGCGGCCGTTGTTCAACGAAGTCAGGCCTGCAACGGAAACAGCGTAGAGCGATCCCGTCGGATTGAGGTAATGGGTGTCGGTCGTGCCGCGGTTGAAACCGAATTTGGCTTCGTTGAGCAACGTCGGAGAGAAAGAATGCGTCAGCGCGATCACGCTGTTGACAGGAGAAGACGAGAGCTCCTCCTGTTCGTTCAGGTACTGCCCGGAACTTGGAGAGTAGGGAATGACATAGTCAGCTTTATCAAAGTTGGCCCGCACAAAGACACTCGTCGTGTCGGAGAAGCGATGGTCCAGGCGGAACATCCCCGAGTCTTCCCTTCCCACCTGATGGCCTTGTCCCACGAATTGATCAATATCGGGATTGCCGGTGGCCCTTTGCCCACGAGGATAAGCATTGATAACAGGAGAGAGCGCCGGCGATTGCGTCAGTACCTGTGCGCCGAACGCAGCACTGGGTACGTAACCGATCAGCGTCTGACCTAAGTCTTGCCGGTAGCCTTCATAGGCCAGAAAGAAAAAAGTTCTGTCACGCTGGATCGGTCCGCCGAAAGAGCCTCCGAACTGGTTCAAATGAAAAGGCGGCTGTTTCGTCCGATCCAAGGAGTCGATCGGATCGGTAGCATCAAAAACATTGTTGCGAATGAAATCGTAAACATCCCCATGAAACGCGTTGGTGCCGGAAGGTGAGGCCACATTCAGCTGGGCCCCTCCGGTTCCACCCGTTTGTGCGGTTGCCAGCAGGGGGTCCACTCGGATTTCGCTGATGGTGTCGAGCGGAATTGCCGCGCGCACAAAATAGAGCTGGGACTGGTTGATAACGTAAGTGGCATCTACGCCGTCGTAGGTGTAATCGTTATCATCGCGGCCTCTGCCGGCGTAACGAATCGAGCGCTGATTGCCGGCACCGGGCCCACCTGCGGCGTCAACCGCTCCTGGAATTAGCGTGGTCAAGGTAGACCAGTTTTGGCCGTTCAAGGGAAGTTGCTCAGCCTGCACGCGTTCGATACCTGTGCCCAGCGCGTCGGTAGTCTGGTCCAGCGATTGCGGGGTGGCCGAAACATCCATCCGATCTTTCGTGCCGACTATCTTCAGCGTTACATTCAGAGTTCGGGTTCGTCCGAGGTTTTGAACTACATTTTCAAAATGTAAGGTTTCGAAACCCTTGCGAGAAAAATTTACCGCGTAGCCGCCGACGGGTAATTCGGGAATGCCGTAGGTGCCCTGGCTCGACGTGACGGCCTCGCGCCGGAGTCCGGTCGCGTCTTGCACTACTAAGACTTGCACGCCCGGCATTACTCGTCCGGTAAGGTCACTGACGGTTCCGCTGAGTCCGGTACTGTCAAGCTGAGCCCAAGCGGCAGGGACGAAACTGAGTAGCAGCGAGAGCATCATTAAAATGTGAATTCTTCCGCCAAAGCTCTCATCAGCACAGTTTAAGTTTTGCTGGGAATGCAAATACATACAAGCCCCTTCTAACCCTTCTTAATTGAGGTAGTTTGTTGCCGAGTCGACAACAGTTCGATTCGGCGGGGTTCAGAGCCCGGGAGGATTGCGAATGAGCATTCGATGACACGAGCACTACGCGTACATGGCGATTTCGTTAAACTCTGTTCAATTGCACATCGTCTGTGGGCCGAAACGCAATTATAAGTTGGCGAAAAGCACAGCCCAGACTGGCCCGTTTCTTTTAGACAGCGTTAACGATCCTGTGACCTTTTCTTAACAACTGTTCGTTACTCTCCTGCGCACTGGCAGTTTCGGTCGTTTGGTCCTCACAGGCTCTCGGTTCTGGCACCCTGAGCGTATTTAGTTGGGCGGTTCTTATGAAAATCCTCGTTGTGGAAGATGAGATCAAGACAGCTAAATTTCTCAAGAAGGGTCTCAGCGAAACTGGCTTTGTCGTGGACGTGGCCAGCGACGGCCTGGAAGGCCTTCACCTGATGCAGGAAATCGATTTCGACCTGGTCATTCTGGACATCATGCTTCCGCATCTTGATGGATGGCAGGTGCTGACGCGAATGCGCGAGTCGGGGCGGCATTCCCTGGTGTTGCTTTTGACTGCTCGCGACGCGGTGCACGAACGCGTGCGTGGATTGGAACTTGGAGCCGACGATTACCTGGCGAAGCCGTTCGCTTTCTCGGAATTGCTGGCGCGAGTGCGTTCCCGTAACGAGAACCTCGTGCTACGAGAGGAGATCGACCGCTCCTTCATGTTTGAGGAAATTGTCGGCTCCAGCAAACCCATGCGGGTAGTCATCAAGCAGGTGCTTCTCAGCCGCGTGCATTAGCCCACTTCCTGAAGCCAGCGCGATGCTACCTGCTATGCGTCCGGCGACTGATAGGAATTCACGTCTCTTCATGACTTGCCTCCTTTTTGAATGTAGAACTTGCTCTCTTTGGGATCAGGCGGTTTGTGCCGCAACCTCAATCGCTTCTGCAAGCCGATCAACATCAGCGAGTGAGGTACAAAGACCTGCGTTCGGACAAAACAGACTTCTGGGTGCGTTTTCTGGAATACCAAAGAAACCGCCGTAGGACTCAGTACCGCCCACGAGGACGTGCCGTTTGTCCAGCACATCGTCAACGGCCTCGTACTTCTTGCCGGACAATTCAAATCCAACCAAGCTTGCACAATGCACAGGTTCAAGCCTCACAGCGGCTCTGAAGGCAGGCAGTCTCTGGGCGCGTGTCATCCATCGTGAAGTGAGATAGAAAAGTCGTTTTTGTATATGCAACGTGGAGTTCATAAGGCTCGAAGCGGACTTTCTGTTCACGGCGACGGCCCAAACTCCCTCGAGTGAGGCAAAGTATAGCTCAGGTATAAAAGTTGCGCGGTGATGCGGCTCTCGCGAGAACCTTTACTTTAGTACCGCAAAGCGTGATCAGCGTCACAAGGGAGTATGACAGGAATAGGTGAAGATGCCGCGATGATGTCTGGCGAGGTGTGATTTGCGAAAGTTGCTAATCCTGTTCTCCCTGCTGGCGTTCCTGTCTGTGCCGCTGTTAGCCGAAAATGCGGCGTCGCTTTACAACAACCAATGTCAACCCTGTCACGGTGCTAATGGTGATGGCAAGACTCCGGCGGCGACGAAGATGGTGATTCCGGATTTGCGCGGGCCGGGAATTCAGAAGATGAGCGATGGCGAACTGGCCCAAACCATTGGGAACGGGACGGCGCACAAACAGTATCCGCATACGTTTCTCAAAAGGGGCCTGACTCCCGAGCAGGTGAAAGACCTAGTTGGGTACATACGGTCTTTGAGGGCTAGGTAGTTGTAAGAGCGCGCGTACGATGTCGCTGACATTCAATCGCGTCAACTCCGCGTTCCGCACGCCGGTGGCGTAGAGCGTCATCAGAATCGTGCGGTAAAACGGAGTGGGAGCTCCATCAATGAGCTGGCCCACTTCTTCCTGACTGAGAATGGTGGGAAGACGGTGGCTCTTCTTGGGGTAAGGGCTGTGGGCGATACTCCACGGTCTTTTCAACGTCTGGATGTAAAAGAAACGCAGGGCACAAAGATGATTGGTGACCGAACCGGGTGACAACTTCCGTTTGGTAAAGAGATATGCCTGATACTCGCGAATGTGCTGCGGCCCCAGCCGATCGGGAGAGCAGTGAAAATAGCGAGCGAACGCCTCGACGTGGCGCAGATAGTAGTGTGTGGTATCCTCAGCGTAATGACGACGCTGGAGTTCCTCCAGCATGCTTTCGAAGATGGGTCACAGGGACCTCCTTGTGACCCAAATCTGTCTGATGAAAACACCACAGCTGCTGACCTCACGCACGCGGTAGCGTCCGCCGCGCCAGCGGCTTCGTTCTGACGGGCAACCCGGAAGTTACCGTTCAGTGCGGGGCCCTTGTACCGAAATCAAGTGATTCCGGAACGGCGGAATTGCGATGTTGCGCTTCCTTTATTTCAATGACTTGCCTGCCGGGCCCAGAAGCAGGGTTTTCGGAACAGTTCACGAAGCGAGAAAAGGCTTCAACACGCCGAGCTGGTCCTGATGAATGTCGCACGAAGAGAAAGAGAATGAACGCGCCATCTCCGTAAGTTCAGTGGGAGAGTACTTAGCAAGCCGGCGCAAAATAAAGTCCAGCGCGGGAGGGTCAAAATCGCGCGTAACCTCGCGTGCCCACTGTTCCCTGATATCACCATCGATGTCGGTTGCGGCAAGGAGCTTGCCTACCCCCTGATGAAAGGAAGCCTCCATCTCCTGGTAGTGTTGACGGAAGGCGGTAATTTCCGGAGATTCGAGGAATCGGCGCCAGGGAGTATCCGTGCGCACAGTAACGATTCCCATGTCCCGCAGATCCTTGTAGCACCACATCGTCCAGCTCCATCCTTTTTCTTCGAAGATGGAAACTTGATCGCGAACGATGGCCAGTTGGGTTGCAAAGGGTTGTGGGTTACTGCGGAAAACGCCAAACTCGGAAGCCATCACCGGGCAGTGCAAATGACTGGTGTCATATTTTGAATAGATTGTCTTGGCCAGCGCAGAGCGGTCGTATCGATTGCCGTCGATTACAGTGGGATATGTAGCGAGGCCGTCGAAGGTACCAGCCTTTTGACCAAACAATCCATCGCCTTGGTAGTAGGGATGAATGCCCACAATAATATTGGGATCAGCAAACAGATTCTCGTGCAGGCTGGCGATATCTCTGGCCCAGAGATTGGGATCAAGCAGGATCATGTGCTCGCGATCGACCCTGCGAATCGCCTGGATGCACGTCTGCGAGAAATCGTTCAGCAAGGGGATGTCCGATGTGACTGGCTCGCCCAAGAGGTTGTATGCGGCGATAATGGGGTCGCCACTGTAGCGCCGCGCGATCTCGGCCCACAAGGCGACCGTGCGGTCGATAAAGGATCGATAATTCCAGAAATAGGTCTCACCGTAGGCGCTGCCTGCGTTCTGATCGCGCGCTTGTGCACCGGGTGCAGCATGCAGATCGAGAATCACCCAGATCTTGTATTTCCGACAAAGCTCGACGACGCGATGTAATTGCTGGAAACCACTCTCGATCCAATTGCCTGGCGCCAGATCGCTCTCGAAATGACGGTAGTTGAAGGGTAGTCGAACGACATTGAAACCAGTGCGCTCGAGAAAGGCAATATCCGCCTCGGCGATATAAGCCTGATCATAGGCATTGAAGAAAGCCCAATACGATTCCTCACCCAGCACTTTTCGGAATTGCTCGCGAAGTTTCCACTCCGTCCAGGGCAGGCCGATGATGTAGTCCTCGATCAGCATCCATCCGCCTAAGTTCATACCGCGCAGGCGAATCGTGCGTCCTCCTTCCACGATCTCTGGTCCCCTGGCCTGAAGTATGGAGGATTTGGTCGCCGAACTTCCCGTGATTTGCGAAAGAGCGGTGTTTTTTGCTGCCGCCAGCGTGCCAGCGGCCAAAGATACCTGCAAGAAACTGCGTCGATTCATCCCTGTGATCTCTCGTCTTCCTTCAAGTAGGCATGAAGAAGGACCTACTTGGTTATGAGTTGGATTAACCTGCCTGGCGACGAACGCGCTCGGTGGAACTCGTAAGAGTCTCCGCGATAGAGCGTCTTCTCCCACCAAGTCGCTTTGTTCACGGAATAACCTACAGCTGAAACCAGGAATGCCGGCGAACCGCTGGGTGTCTGCAATATCTTTGCCTCTTTGATTCGCAGGCTGACCGCTCGAATAATCTGATCGGACTCGGAAACTCGGAGACCATAGCGATTGCGGCACAGCTCATAGAAGGAGCCACGCAGTTCCTGCCGGTTGAGTCCGGGAAAGACACTGGTTGGAACCCATCTCTTTTCCAGGATGACCGGAATCCCATCGGCCAAGCGCAGGCGAGTAATGGCAAACAGCGCTTCATCGCTCCCGATCTGCAGCTTCTCGGCCACTTCAGGTTCCGCAGCGGAAGCTGTGATCCGCTCGAACTGCAAAACGCGCGTCGAAGGTTTTCTGCCTGCTTCTTTCGCTTTTTCAGTGAAGCTGATAAGCGTCTGCACATCGAAGTTCAGGCGAGGTGGGCAGACAAAGGTTCCTACTCCTTTGCGGAATTCGAGCAATCCTTCGGACACCATGGCGCCCAGCACCTTATTAGCCGTGGGGCGGCTGACCTGGAAGCGTTCGGCGATCTGCCGTTCGGTCAGGAACTGATCGCCTTCGGCGAACTCTCCGCTGCGCAGGAGCTGGCGAAGAATTTCGTTCATCTGCTGGTACATGGGCTCGCGCACGAGCCGCTTTGCGTCAGTTTGGGCCATAGTGAAAGTAAATTTCCCTGCTGCTCCCGGGCTTTGCACGTCTTTTTTCAGGTGCCATTAGTCTCGGTCAAGTGGAACACGATATATACCCAAGGCATCGCTTCATAGTTTCAGTATCCGGCGGGCGACGGTGCCAGAGCTGACGTTGGTAGAGTGATCGGTTCCAGCCCCAGTCGTTTGCGGCAATCTTCCAGCATTGTTTCCGTACGGGTGGCACCAACGCGGCTCACGCCGATTTCGCGCACAGCCAGCAACGCATCTAAATCGCGAATGCCGCCGGCTGCCTTAACCTGCACGTTGACCGGAGTATGCCTGCGCATCAGTTCCAGGTCGGCCATGGTGGCTCCGCTGGAGGCATATCCGGTTGAGGTCTTCACCCAGTCGACACTCATCTCACTGCAGATTTGGCAAAGGCGGATCTTCGCATCATCGTCGAGGTAAGCATTTTCAAAGATTACTTTGATTTTCGCTCCCGCGCCGTGGATCATCTCGGTCAGGGCCGCCAGTTCATTCTCTACGTATTGCCAATCTCCGCTGCGGGCCTTGCTGATATTGATCACTGCATCCAGTTCCTGGCCGCCATCCTGGAGAGCCTGTTGTGCCTCGGCTAGCTTCACTGGGGTCGCGTGTCCACCATGCGGAAAACCAATCGTCGTGCTGGCGTGAACAGTGCTCCCGGTCAGCACCTCCGCACACCGCTTCAGGGCATAGGGCAGGATGCAGACGCTGGCGACGTTGTAACGCAAGGCCAGGGCGCACCCCTCGTCCAGTTCACGCGTGGTGAGCGTGGGGTTGAGCAGCGAGTGGTCGATCATTTTGGCGATCGAGTCGTAATCGTATGCTTTTGGCATTGTTTCTCCTCAGGCAAGAGCCTGGTTGGTTCGGGCGAATTCCGTATTTGCGTTCGAGCGAAACTGCTGCGCCGCAAGAGCGACTCCGCCCAATGCACCACATTTTTCTCCCAAGGCCGATACCTGGATGGTGACCGATTCGGCCGGGAACATCCGCACACGCCGCAGCACCTCTCGGCGCACCGGTTCGAGCAACATTTCGCCCAGGGAGGAAAGGCCGCCGCCGATCACCACATGCCTGACCGCTGTGATGCTTACCGCATTGGCGATCCCTACGCCCAGGTACCTCGCTGCAGATTCGATAACCACAGCAACCGACTGATCGCCGTCCTGTGCGGCTCTTGCCATGAGCGTAGCTGTGATCCTGGCCGAATCGCCATGCGTCAATTCGTTCAGCCGCGGAGCCAGCCCCTGCTTCATCAATGCACTCCCTGCCCTGGCCAATGTGGGGCCGCTGACCAAGGTTTCCAGACATCCATTCGCCCCGCAGGAACAGGGTGGTCCGTCAGGAAGGATGGTGTGGTGTCCAATCTCACCTGCCGCGCCAAAGGCTCCGAGGAGCAGTTTGCCGTTGAGCACCAGACCGCCGCCTATGCCTGTTCCCACAGTCACGAACAGCAGGTCTTCACCCCCTCGACCCAAACCGTATGTAAACTCCCCCAGTGCTGCCATGCGAGCATCGTTCAATAGGAAAACAGGCCCTTGTCCTTCCTCGGCAAATGCAGCGGAAATCGGAAAACCACGCCAAGACACGGGCAGATTGGGAAGAAAGATTATTTTGCCCGCTGCGCCGTCGATCAGGCCAGGCAATCCTACGCCGGTCGCCCGGTGCATCTCTTTATGTTCCTGACCCAGATCGTTCAGCAATCTGCAGGTTCGACGCACCGCCTGTTCGGGGCCCTCTTCGGCCTGGGTTGGAATAACTCCCTCGGCGAGGATTCTGCCGTCCTTACCGGCAACAACCGCGGCTATCTTTGTTCCGCCCAGATCCACTCCGGCGAAAACCTCAGAATCGTCGGAGTTCACGTGATCGCTCCCTCGGGCTTGGTCATATTGTGGCATAGCCACCATATGATATGTTGAGAATGCTTGTCAATCGCGGCGACGGCGCGCGGTGACCTCTTAGCGACGCCGATCCCCAGAGGTCGCGCTTGGGAGCGGTGCTGGAATCCCCCGCTAAGTCATCAAGCGGATCGAGCCAGAGGTGCTTGGCGGGTACGATTGCAAAAGTCTGGCAGAATTAGGATAGAAAATGATGAAACAACACACCCTTGCAACACTGGCACTCTGTGCGCTTGCCGCGATTCTCAACCCGGCGGCCGGAGCGCAAGGGCAAACGGTCAATGACGTCAAGCCGCTGCCGCTGATCCGCGTGCACGCAGATGGGCACACGCTGGAAACCGCCGATGGACGGCCCTTCTTCTGGATGGGCGACACGGCATGGGAACTGATTCACCACACCACCCGGGAAGAGGCCAGCTACTATCTGCACATCCGAGGCCAGCAGGGCTATACGGTCATTCAAACGGTGGTCTTGTCGGAGTTCAACGGCATCACCAAGCCCAGCGCGCTGGGACTTCTTCCGCTGATCGACAATGATCCTCGCAAGCCCAATCCCGCATATTTTGACCGCATCGCCGAGATCGTGGACGAAGCCGCGGCCAACGGACTTTATGTCGCGCTGGTTCCTATCTGGGGCGACAAGCTGACGGCTCCCTGGGGCACCGGACCTCGGCTCTTTCACAATGATAATCTCGCAGACGCCCGCTTCTTTGCGCACTATCTGGCAGAGCGGCTCAAGGACCGCACTAACGTGGTGTGGATTCTGGGCGGTGATCGTCCAGCGCGGCTCAAGGGCATGAACAACGATTATCTTCAGGAGATGGGCAAGTCCGCAGGCTTTCCGCCCAATCAGGACTGGACGCCGATCTGGCGTGAAGTGGCAGCCGGACTCGAAGAGGGATTGGGCCGCAAGCCAGTGATCGCATATCACCCGCAAGGCGGTCAGGAGTCTTCCTCGGTCTACCTGCATCAGGAGCCATGGCTCTCGGTCAACGGGATGCAGAGCGGACACGGCGGCGGGCACGATCTGCCGGTGTGGGAGTGGATTGCGCGCGACTACGCATTGACGCCAGCCAAGCCGACACTCGATCTTGAGCCGAATTATGAGGATCATCCTTACAATCCGTGGCCCGATTGGGATCCAGCTAACGGGTACTTCCGCGACTACGATGTTCGCAAGCAGGTCTATCGCTCGGTCTTTGCGGGTGCTTGCGGCGTGACTTACGGGCATCATGCCGTGTGGAGCTTTGCGAATGCGCGCAATGGAAGCATCAATCACGCCGATCGAGACTGGATCGACGCAATGCAGCGTCCAGCTGGAAGGCAGATGCAGTACCTGCGCGCACTGGTTGAATCGCGGCCCTTCTTCGCGCGCATTCCCGATCAGTCTCTGATTGTGGGCGACGCCGGACAAAGCGGACAACACATGCAGGCAGCTCGCGATCGCGACGGGAGCTACGCCTTCGTCTACTTTCCGGCTATCGATGTAAATAAGACGATCGATCTTGGCAAGTTAAAGGCGAAGCGGATTCGCGCCTGGTGGTTCGATCCACGAACTGGCATCGGCACACTCATCGGCACCTTCGATGGCGGAAAACAGGTGCAATTCCACACACCCTCGTATGGGCCAGACTGGGTGCTGGTGCTGGACGACGAAGCGGCGAATTACTCGCCACCGGGTCTGTTTCGCTGGGGCAAGTAGTAACCTCTGAGCACTTGGAGATCACATGAAGATCGGAAACTTGGCTGCACTCATCGCATTGATAGCAAACGGAGTAGTTGCGACCTTGGGAGTGACTATGCGCACTTCCTCAAGACAGTGAGGACTGCGTATCCTCAGCCTGCCATTCTTGTGACCGAAGGCGCTATCGTCACCGACCCCTTGCTGCACCGCTACATCCAGGAGGCCGTTGCGCGCACCAAAGATCCGCGCATGCAATGGGCGCATGCCCAGCACTATCCAGGCAACGAATGCAACGCGCATCCCAACGGTCCGCAACACCTGCATATGGCCGACGACCTGGAACCGTTGCTTCATGCCCTGGGCTGGTAGCGCTCTTTCATTCGAAGTGTGAAAGGAATCGCCTTGTTGAACGACTGTTGGCAATGTGTATCTGCGGTTTCGGCTTTGTTGGCCCTTGCTCTGACGGCGACCGCTCAGACAGCGCCCTTACCCAAAGTGCGGAGTCATGTCGATCTAGTCAACGTCTTCACCGGCACGTCCAACTCCTGATGGATGCAGTTCCCCGGCGTTACCGTTCCGATGGGACTGGTGAAGCTCAGTCCGGACAATCAGGGCAATGTCTGGAACGGCGGCTACGAATACACCATCGCCAGCATCTCAGGCTTCAGCTTTCTCCATAGTTTCGGTCTCTCCAGCATGAGCGTGATGCCGTTGATCGGGCCCATCGAAACCGAACCCGGCCACGCCAAGCTCTTTCCCGGACCAAGCGACGGACCCTTTGGCGGCATGTGGACGGCGGGGTACCGCTCCCGCATTCGCAAAGACACCGAGACCGGAAAGCCCGGCTACTATGCCGTCGATCTGGTCGATGCCAAGACGCATGTGGCACTCACCGCCACTGCCCGCACGGGCTGGATGCGCTTTCACTTCCCCACCCTAGAGCAGACCCATCTGCTCTTCGACTTTACCGCGCCCGTAGAAGAAAAGGCAGAACTGGTAGGCTTTACCGTCAACAAAGTCAGCCCCACTGAGATCCAAGAATCACTGACTCAGCGCAACACCTATGCGGGCGAGTTCACAGTCTACTTCGTCTGCCAGTTCTCGCAGGCTTTCACTACAATGAATGCTTGGCAGACCGGTAACTACAGCGGCGCTTTCTGAGCGACTCCTCTTCAAGGGCGGCACATCGCTGTCGAAGATCTTCCACGCGATCAACCGGTTCTCCGAAGACATTGATCTAGCCGTCGATTATGCAGCACTGGGTTTCACGGGAGAACGTGATCCGAGGCGGAATGATATCTCGAAAACGCGGCGGGCGGCCATTCTGGACGAGATGATGGCAGAATGCCAGCGATATATTGGTAGTGAATTTCTGGATGTGGTGAAAACACGGTGCCGTGAAATCCTCGGAACGACGGATGCATGGAGCCTCGGCGTTAGTGAGCAGGATCCAAACGTGGTGCGGTTTCGTTATCCAACGGCAATCGCAAAAAACCTTGCCTACGTTTCTCCCCACGTTGTGCTTGAGTTGGGAACACACGCGGAATTTGTGCCGCATGATCGTTTCACGATCCGCTCCTTCGCTGCCGAAGAATTCCCTGAAGTGGTTGCCGATGGCGACGTTGCGGTTGTAGCGTTACTCGCAAAGCGGACTTTCTGGGAAAAGACAGCCATTCCTCACGCGGAATACAACCGACCGCCATAGAAGGCGCTCCCCGACCGCTATTCACGTCATTATTACGATGTTGCCATGCTGGCCCAGGGGAAGATCCGAAGAGAGGCTCTTGCGGATAGCAAACTCCTGTCCCAAGTTGTGAGACATAAAGAGACGTTCTATCCTTCCGCCTGGGCTCGCTACGACCTCGCACGTCCGGGAAGCTTCCGCATCGTGCCAGTGGAGAATCGCGTCGCCGCCTTGGAAAGAGACTTTCGCGATATGGCTGTGATGATCTTTGGCGAGCCGCCCACATTCGCCGGGATCATGGAAACGCTGGCGGTGCTCGAAGAGGAAATTAACCGATGAACCAACAATCTCTTGTTTCTTGCTAAGGCCGATCGGCCGCCAGCAAGAGCCGTTCTTGCTCACGTAAGGCGAGGCAGAGTTTCTACTACATGTTGACTGGCACTCACCAGGCACACAAGTCTCGATTTCAGGCTTGCGAACCACAACCTCAGCAGAGCGGTATTGGTCGTCGGCAATCAATTCTGAACCTGAACCTGTCTTTCGCCAGAATTAGATCGTCTTCAACGGGTCCACTTTTCAGCGACATAGCAGCAAGAATCATGAGCCATGCGCGGCTTCTTCTCGGGTCTGTTTCGGCTGGTTTGGCTTTTCGGAAAGGGTCACCACGCCGTTGTTCTTGAGGACATGGCTCTTCGACAGCAGCTCGCCATTTACAAACGCAAACAGAAACGTCCGCGCTTGATCGGATGGGACCGCTGGTTTTGGATCGGGCTATCGCAAGTGTGGAAGGACTGGCAGCGTGCCTTGGTTGTGGTTCATCCTGACACCGTAGTCCGTTGGCATCGCGAGCGCTTCCGGCGATACTGGACCAACCTTTCCAAAGCCACCGCGAGGCGCGGACGGCCTTCGACTCCACGGGAGGTTCTGGCGTTGATTCACGCCATGGCCCATCCAACTGAGTAGAAGAGGTTATACACCGCGTTTCGAAGTTTCGGATTCTCTCGGCGCGAATTTCCTTCAAGCCTATGATCGGAGACGATCAGGTCTTATTGGAACAGAGACGAACCGAGGTTTCGAAATCGGATCGCCGAGATCATCGAGCGGGTTGGCGGTGGCGTGCAGGCGGTGCGCTCGCCATTCCCATTTCGGGATGCTCGATTTCGTGCCGTGGTGCTGCATGTCAACATGAATCGTGTTTTCGCCATTTTTCCTGCCCCTGATTGTCCTTGCGTGGCGATGCGGAATGCTGCACGCTTCGAAGTGAGGAGGGAGTCATGAACAAGACCAAGAAGGCGCCGAAGGAAAAGCCACAAGCCAAACCGATCAAGGACGCAGATCTCAAGAATGTTTCCGGCGGCTTGGTATCCAACAAGTTTACATACACAGGCGGTCGGTAGGTTTCGACAATACCGTGCTCTTTGTGGGCGGTACAAGAGCGTGTCCTCCCCACAAGTGTCAAGGGGCGGCTTCCGCCGGCCTCGGAGCCCGAAACGAGCTGTGTTGCCGCGACTCTTGCCGAGTTCGGAATGAACTCCCGAAGGGCAGCGGAGATGGTGCACTACGAGGCTGCTCCATAAGTAAACTCGCATTAGCATATCTCTCCCCATGTCTAGCACCAGAGATGGCGCGTGAATAGAACGCAGAGCGACTGATCGCTACGTAGAGTGAAGCGCGCATGGTCCGAGTCCATCTGATTTCGACACCCTGGGCCAGTCCTCTCCATCCTTCTATCCAAACCGGGATATTGAAAAGCTATCTATGCTCAACCCGTGCCGCAGCTGTTTCTGCGCGGTGCTACAGCCCATCTTTCACCATTCCGTACTACGTCGATGGTGCGAATTACTGGAATCTGTTTCAGCGACTCGCGCCATTTGAGGAGTACTCCTATCTCTTGCTCTACGCTCGGCGCTACTTGAATCTCAAACTCAACCGACAAGTGCTGGAGCCCTTCCGCATCGGCTCGCGCCAGCTCGATCGTCTCGACTGGGCGACCGAGAAATATGTGCGCGATCGCATCGTCCCAAACCTCAGCGATGCAGGAACGAACGTCCTCGCTTTCACTTGCGTTTTCAACCAGGTATTCGCATCTGTCTATCTCGCCGCGATGTGCCGGGCATTGGCTGGTCCCAGTGTTCAGATTCTTTCGGTATTCGGCGGCGCGTTGCCTTTTTTGCCGCAATGTCTTCGGGTCCTGCGTCGACTGGCCGTGGAAGGCCTCATTGTTATCGGTGAGGGCGAGGAGAAGTTGGCTGCGATCGTAGATGCCATTGGCTCGGGGGACGTGTCCCCGAGACCCGATACTCTTCACGCGATCGTTCCCGGCGTCTACAGCATTAAGCTCATGCAGCCGACCTGGGAGCGCGACGAACGCTCGTTGCGCTCCGGTGTAGGGAAGCTCGAAAGTCTACCCTTGCCCGACTATAGCGACTTTTTCGACGAGGTTCGGGAAGCGTGCGCCGATGAATCTGCCTTCAACGTCTTACGCGATCGCGTGCAATTGCCGCTGGAGGGTTCGCGGGGCTGCTTCTGCCATTGCGATTTCTGCGGACTGAATTACCTGTGGAGCGGATTTCGGTCGATGCCTGGGGAATCGGTACTTCGACGCGCCCAGGAGCTTGCCGTGCGCTATCAGACGCACAAATTTCTGTTCGTGGACAATGTGTGCGACAGCTGGGCGCTCAGTTTCGCCACGGAAGCTAGAAAGGCCAATCTACACTACGAGGCGTTCTTCGAATTGAGAGCTGCTCACCCAGAGAAGTTCTGGACAGTGCTTGCTGAGAGTGGAGCTGTTAGCCTCCAGATCGGTGTTGAAGCCTTGGCGCCTTCGCTATTGCAAGCCATGAAAAAGGGCACGTACGTGTACCAGAACATCGCGGCTTGGAAATATCTGAGAGAGCTTGGTGTTGAGCATGGCTATGCCAACCTGATTACCCATCACCCATTGTCCACTATCGAGGATGTGAGGTTCGCGAGAAGACTAATTGAGCAAAGTTCACATCTGGCAACGTTTTTTCTCTCCGAATACACCCTACAATTTGGGAGTCCTTTGTATGATGCGCTGACGCTGAGTGAGCGTCGTTCTCTGAAGGGGCGTGCGCCACGTCTGGGGTTGTCACGAAACAGGAATCCCGTCAAGCGAAGGCAGCAAGAAGCTAGCGTGCTGTTGCCGAGGGCACTACGGTGGCTATTTTTCAGTCCATTCTACATTTCGCCGCGGCGCTATCGGTTGTCGAGTGAACTGGAACAGGCGTGGGATGATTTCTGGTTGTGGTATACGCGGGCCAGCAAAGGTCGGGAGGCGAGCCCGCGACGCCTGGAGAGAATATTCCTCGCCACTGGTGTTGCGAAAGTGGTGGACACCCGCAAGGGAACTCACACCGAATATGTCCTTGAAGGAGCCGAGCTCGCTGTTTTGGAGGCTGGTCACGCAGCCCCGCTGGTCTCCAGCCTCGTCGACCGTGTGCTCAACTATACCGCGAATGAAATCTCTGCAGCACTGCGCAAGCTCGAGTCAAGGGCCTTAATCGTCGTGGTGGACGATCACGTGATCAGCTTACCGCTACGCCCCAAGGACGAACTGCTTGCGAACCTAACAGTCCGTGGTGCATGTAGCTGATTCTTTGCATGACGGGGAGCGCACTCTCGCAACCCACTTGGCAACTGACTCGGAGATACGGCGATAAAAGTCGTTGGTCGCACGGCACAGCGAGCGCATCGCCGCATTCGCCTTCAGCGTTGTCACATCAATCGCAATCCGCTGGCCCTTCAGTGGCCCGCGATTCGGGCCGCGCCATCCAAAATGGTGGCCTGTAATGTTTTATTCCCTTCCCAATTCGGGAACGCAATCTTCAAGAGTAAACAGAAATCCTTCGACTCTCTCTTCGATTTGCGCCTAACATGAGCACCAGGTGAGGAGGGTGGCTCAGGGGCACACGTTCGTAGACGACGTGTGTAGTACGTGGAGGAATGATGAAGAAAGCAAGAAAGGCGTCTAAGGAAAGGCCACAAGCCAAGCCGATCAAGGACACCGATCTCAAGACTCTTTCCGGTGGCTTGGCATACAAATTTAACAAGGTCTAAATATGGCCGAAAGCGCGTCGGGCACTGATGTTCGACGCGCTCTTTCCTGACGCAATGCCTGCTACCTACTCCGCGTATCTGGGCGTTGCTAGTGAACTGTCCCGGTGATAACGTAAGTGCTTGTTGTTCGTCTAATGAGCATGGCACAGTATGGCAGCTTGCTCCTTCTCTCCGACGACGAACGCGAAGAACTAACCCGCTGGGCACAATCACGCACGCTGCCCGCCGGTGACGTGTTCCGCGCCCGGCTGATTTTGGCATTGGCCGACGGCCGCAGCTATCGCGAGATCGAGGACCAGTTGCACACCAGTGCGCCGACCATCGCCCGCTGGCGTCAGCGCTTCGAAAAACACCGGATCGCGGGGCTCAACCCACGGCACAAGGGCAGCCGCCCGCGGGTGGTCACGCCGGCTGCACAGGCCCGCATTGTTCGTCGCACACTACAAAAGCCACCCGACGGAAGCACTTACTGGACCTGCCGTAAACTGGCGAAGGCGTTGGGCGTCAGCAAGTCGACCGTGCAGCGCGTCTGGGCGCAGGCGCAGTTGCGCCCGCATCGTCTGGATCGTTATATGGCCAGCGACGATCCGGAGTTGGAAGCCAAGGCGGCCGACATCATCGGCCTCTATCTGAATCCGCCACAGCATGCGGCCGTGTTCTGCGTGGACGAGAAGACCGCTATCCAAGCTTTGGACCGGCTCGATCCGGTCTTGCCGCTGTCGCCAGGGCGCGCCGAACGCCACGGTTTCGAGTACTACCGCAAGGGCACGCTATCGTTATACGCTGCGCTGGACGTGAAGTCCGGCAAGGTGACGGGCAAGACCGCCCGTCGCCACACCAGCGCCGAATTCATCGACTTCCTGCGCGGCATCGTGCAGCAGACGAAAGGCGCCCGGGAGATCCACATCCTGCTCGACAATCTTTCCGCGCACAAGACCAAAACGGCGGAAGAGTTTCTGCAACAGAACCCGCGGGTACGCTTTCACTTCACCCCAACCTACTCGTCGTGGCTCAACCAGGTAGAACTGTGGTTCGCCAAGATCCAGCGCGACGTGATCGATCGTGGGGTTTTCACCTCGGTCGCAGATCTGGCTCGCAAACTACAGCGTTACATCCGCGCTTACGAGAAATCAGCCCGCCCTTTCCGCTGGACGTACACGGACCCCAAGCGCCGCATCCGTACTAACCAAATCACCGGGACGGCTCACTAGTTACTGGCGAGAGATTCGCCAAGGAAATGGGTCTAGGAATGGCTGCTCTGTATCGAGCTGCCCAAGACCGTCCAGCGTAAAGCGAAACAATGATGTGGCGAGCCCAACTTCCGGGTTGCTCGTTATACGTCAACCTGACTTAAGTGCAATTCACAAGCGGCCCGGCGAAGCTTCCCCGAACCCCGTTCATAGCCGATTAAGACAAGCGGGGGATTTGCGGATCATTTTGTGCGGAACGGATAGGTGTGTTATGGCCTGTTCGCAACATCTATCTTCACCGAGGTAACTCCCGAGTGGCCGGCTCTTGGCAGGGTCTCACGGCCACTTCAGCGTAAGGGCGTAAATCTCCTGCGTCCCGATGTCGCGGGCGAAGACCGCAGAACCGTCCGGAGCAACGTCAATTTGCGTACTCGGATCCACCACCCGGCGAAGCTCTTTCAGGTTGGTAATGGTTTCAATCTGACGGTTTGTGAATCGTAAGCGCTCCGCCCTAGGTTCCGCGCCGCCCGTGGTGAAGTAGAGGTACTTACGATCCGGCGACATGTTCCAGTTCACGAAGTTCCCGGAGACTAGATCGCTCCATTTCTGAGTTCTGAAGTCGAAAGCAACGATTTTCGTGAAGGTTTCGTTTACGGCAACAAGTGTGTCCTGCGTCGCCCACATGGCGCCCCAAATGCCCTGAGAGGAAGGCACGACTGACATCTTCCCTGCGCGTAGATCGTATATCTGAACGTAGGGTTTACCCCCAGAGAAGCGCGATTCAGTGAAGGAAGTCACGGCTAGGAGATTTCCGTCGGGGGACCAGGTACCACCACTGGAAAGTTTCCCTTCGAGATTGAGAGGCAGTCCACCATCCGCATTGACCACGTATGTCCCTCCGTCAGGAGTGGTAAAGACAACTTTCGTACCATCCGGCGAAATGTAAGGGTAACGGGCCTCCATCGGTGAGTAAGTCAGTTGCCTGCGCTCGGTTCCATCACTGCGGCTGCGCCATAGAGTGTGGTCAGGGTACGAAATGTAGGAAACCCACTGACCGTCTTTTGAAAAGGTGGGGTTGATCGCCGAAAGACCGGAGAGAAACGGCACGAATTGATGCGTCTGCATGTCATAGCGGACCAGCTCAGCACGCTGCTTGGTGCCAATGGCAAAAATCTGTTTCCCATCACGGCTTGGGACCGGGTGGCCATACGACAACGGGCCGTTGGTGAGTCGGATTGGCGCCCGC
>Ga0335069_10004345_pt1 | contig 21072 bp, 22 predicted proteins | sample Lox_Sample_11_FD_206714 | JGI IMG/M metagenome (GOLD analysis project Ga0335069, IMG submission 206714) | Soil microbial communities from Loxahatchee National Wildlife Refuge, Florida, United States - Lox_Sample_1.1 | ecosystem: Environmental > Terrestrial > Soil > Wetlands | place: USA...
TGTCTGCATGACCGAGGCGACAACTGTCTTGACTCGCGCCGCGAGCACGGTCAGGGATTGACGACGCTCGAATACGCGACGCTCGCGGAGATCATGGGCCGCTCGTTCATCGCGCCCGAAGTGTTCGACATGCTTGCCGCAAAGCACGGCTGCCTCGATATACTCGTCAACAACGCGGCGGCGAACCCGTATTTCGGCCCGATCGCCGATACGGACCCCGAGGCGTTCCAGAAGACCGTCGACGTCAACATTCGCGCTCGCCAAGGCGCCGGATCTACTCAAGCAGGTGCTCGCGCATGTGCCGCTGCGTCGCGTCGTGGAGCCGTCGGAGATGGCGGGCGCGGTGCTGTATCTTGCGTCCGCCGCGTCGAGCTACACGACGGGCACCGTCCTCAACGTCGACGGTGGCTACCGGTCGGTCTGAGCGCGCGTCGTCGCGGCGGCAATTTTTTCCAGGAGTGTGTGCAGCATGAAAGTCGTTTCTTCCCGTCTCGTGGGCAAGTGCGCGTACGTCACGGGCGCGTCGGGCGGCCTCGGCCGCGCGATCGCCCGCCGCATGGTCGAACAGGGCGCGCGGGTATTCCTGACCGATGTCGTCGACGCAGCCGTGCTCGACGCGTTCGTGCAGGAACTCAACGACGGGCTCGACGCGCCGGTCGCGTTCGGCGCGGTGCAGGACGTGCGCGACGAGGCGCGCTGGCAGGCGCTGCTCGCGCAGGCGAACGACGTGATGGGCGGGCTGTCGGTGCTCGTCAACAACGCGGGCGTGGGCTCGATGGGCACGGTCGAGCAGATCGAGCGGAACGAATGGCGGCGCGTGATGGAGATCAACGTCGAGAGCATCATGCTCGGCTGCAAGCACGCGCTGCCGTATCTGCGCGCGAGCCAGCCCGCATCGATCATCAACATTTCGTCGGTCGCGGCATTCAAGGTCGAGCCCGAGTTCACCGCTTACAACACGTCGAAGGCCGCCGTCGCGATGCTGACCAAGTCGGTCGCGATCGATTGCGCGCGCAAGGAGATCGACGTGCGCTGCAACTCGATCCATCCGGCCTTCATCCGCACGGGGATCGCCGAGCCGCTGTTCCGGCGGCTCGGCGAGCGCGACGCGACCCGCAAGCTCGCGCGCGGCATCCCGATGCGGCGGCTCGGCGAGCCGGACGACGTCGCGCATGCGGCCGTCTATCTGGCGTCCGACGAGAGTCGTTTCGTCACGGCGGCGGAGCTGGTGATCGACGGCGGCATGCGCGCGGTCTGACGCGCATGCCGCATGGTGCGTGCGCCGGTGTGGCGCCGCGCGCCGTCATTCGCCCTGTTCGGCGCGCGCGAAGATATCCCAGCTCGCCATGAACAGCGCGGCGACGAGCGGCCCGATCACGAAGCCGGTGATGCCGAACAGCGCCATGCCGCCGAGCGTCGAGATCAGGACGACCCAGTCGGGCATCTTGGTGTCCTTGCCGACGAGGATCGGGCGCAACAGGTTGTCCACGAGCCCGATCACGCCGACGCAGAATGCGACCAGGATCACGCATTTCCATATTTCGCCGATCATCAGGAAATAGACGGCGGCCGGCACCCACACGAGACCTGCGCCGATCGCGGGAAGCAGCGACAGGAAGGCCATCAGCGAGCCCCACAGCACCACGCCCTGGATGCCGAGAATCCAGAAGATCAGGCCGCCGAGCGCGCCTTGCACGAGCGCGACCGCGATGTTGCCCTTCACGGTCGCGCGCACGACCGTCGTGAACTTGGTCAGCAGCAGCTGCTTGTGCTCCTCGTCGAGCGGCAGCGCGCGGCGCACGCAGCGGCCGATCTCGCCGCCGTCTCGCAGCAGGAAGAACACCAGATACAGCATCACGCCGAAGCTCACGACGAACTGGAACGTGTTCTGGCCGATGCTGAACGCCTGGGCCGCGACGAACTGGCTGATCTGGCCGGCGCCGTCGGTCAGCTTCCTCTGGATGCCGGGGAGGTCGGTCAGCCCGTATCGGCCGAGCAGGCGCTGGATCGACGTCGGCAGCGCATGGACGACCTCCTGGAAATAATGCATGTAGTTCGGCGGGGCGTTCTTGAGCTCCTGGTAGACGAACGCGATTTCCTGCACCAGCGTGGCCGCGACGAACACGAGCGGCAGGATCACGATCAGCACGACCAGCGACATCGTGAGGAGTGCGGCGAGATTGCGCCGCTTGCCGAAGCGAGCAGCGAGCCAGCGCTGGACCGGCATGAACAGGATCGCCAGGATGGTCCCCCAGAAGACCGCGCCGAAGAACGGCGCGAGAATCCAGCAGAGCCCGACCGTGACGACGAACAGCAGGAGATGGAAGAATTTTTGATGGTCGTGTCCGCTAACCATGGTGTCGTTCGCGTGTCGGATTGGAATGTGTCGGTATCCGGGCGGCATGCCCGGCTCGGCCAGAAGCGGAGTATGCCCGCAAAGGCATGACCGTCATAGGTGCGCGTCGCGCCGGACGCCACATGAAAACGCCGCGGCCGAAACCGCGGCGTTGCCGGGATGCGGGCGCGGCGTGCCGTGTCGCGGTCAGCGGCGGCTCAGGAGCGCACCCGCGGCGAGCGCGAGGCCGGCGACGACGCCTGCCGTCTTCCACGGGTTGTCGCGGACGACCTGCGATACGCGGTCGGCGGAGTCGCGCAGCTTGCCTGTCGCGGCTTGCGATGCCTGGTCGAGCGAGCGGCGGGCTTCGGCGAGGCGATCCTGCACGCGCTGCTGCAGGGTTGTGGTGTCGCCGCCACCATCCTGCTTCAGCAACGCTTCCAGTTCGTCGACCAGCGCGCGCAGGTCGGCATGGATGTCATTCGCGGCCGTGCGCGTGGTGCGCGCGACGTGGCGGCCGGTATGGCGGACTTCGGAGAGGCCTCGGTCAAGCTTGTATTCGACGGTGTCGGTCAGCGCCACGGTAGTTGTTCTCCTGATGAATCGAGCCAGTTTGAAGATGAGACGAATCGCTGCAACGGATTTGATTTGCGCGGCTCGGGCGAGTTTCGCGACGCGCGATCGTTTTATCGGACAGTCGCGCGCACAGCCTTGCAGCATCTGGTCTGGCGGGTTTGCATTTTTTTGCGCACCGCACGCAGCCGGGCCGCTCGGAGGCGGATTCACGGGGCGGTTTGCGCGATTGCGGTAAAAATGACGCTGGCGTGCGACGAATCGGTAAATTTGACGTCATGCAGGTCGCTCGCGGTAGCCGAGGTGTTTCACCCGTCGAGCGCGATGTCGATCAGCACCGGATCGTGATCCGACGAACGGTATGCGTCCGGCGCGTAGTAGCGGGTTTGCTGCTCGGGCGTCTTGTAATCCGGCAGCGTGTATTGCAGCGCGACCGGCTCGTCGGCGTTGATGTGCCATTCGCGAACGGCCTTGACGCGGGCGGCGAGCGCTGGTGTTACCAGCGCATGATCGAGGTAGCCCGCCTCGCCGCCATACACGAAGCTGTATGCATCGTCGCCGACGAAGCGTGCGACGAGATTCACATAGCTGCGCGCCTCGAGCACGCGAATCGGGTCTTCCTTCGCGTAGCTGTTCAGGTCGCCGATCAGCAGCACGCCGTCCGATACGGCGCCTGTCGGCCCGCGCGCGAGCCAGTCCGCGATGCGCGCGGCCGCGCGCACGCGGGTTGCATTCCAGCAGCCCTGGCCGTCGCGCTGATCGAGATCCGCGCCCGCCGCGTTCGGGCAGTTCTTCGATTTGAGGTGGTTGACCGCGACCGTGACGGCGCGCGTGCCGCCGATGCGCCGGAACGTCTGCGCGAGCGGCGGGCGGTTCAGGTTGTCGATCGCGAGCGTCGCGGCGTGCCCGGTCGGCTCGACCGCCCGGCTGTCGTACAGCAGCGCGACCGCGATCGCGTCGCTGCCCAGGCGCGTGCTGCCAGGTTCGACGACGCGCCAGCCGGCGCCGAGTTGCGACGCGAGGCGGCGCACCGCGCTCGCGTCGCCATAGCCGTTGTTCGCGACTTCCATCAGGCCGATCACGTCGGCTCGCAGCGCACGCAGCGCGGCGACGATCTTGGCTTCCTGTCGCGCGAACGCGGCGGGCGTCTTCGCGCCGCGATTGCCGGGCGCATCGAAGCCGCCGCCGCGGCACCGGTTGCAGCCGCCATGCGTTGTAGCGCATCTCCAGCACGCCTTCGACGCCGCTTGCCGTATAACCGGCGCGCAGCGTGTTCGCGGCGCTCAGCCCGGGCGCCGGGTAGGGCACCGTGGCGGGATTCTGCCTGCTCGATCCGTCGTCGAGGACGATCCGGTTGCGCGCATTGGCGTCGGCCTGCGCGCCGGCCGACGCCGGTGCGGCGAGGTGCGTCGGCGCGCGGAGCCGGCCGTGGCTGAGCAGAAGGCTGCCGTAGCGGCCCAGCTCCCAGGTTTCGCTGACCGTGAGCGTCTGCGGCAGGCGCACGAGCATGCCCTCGTGCGCGCGGAACACCGACGGGTGCGCGACGGGCAGCGTGAGCGTCGCCGGCGTGACGGTCCGGCCGCGCGCGCAGACCGCGATTCCCCGGGACAGCGTGAGTTGCGTCTGGCCGTATTTCTCCTCGACCGTGCCGGTGACGTGCACGAGGTCGCCGGCGGTTGCGCGCGCTTTCGGCGCGTACACGAACAGCCCGTCCGACACGCCGGGCCGCCGCCGCTGCGCGTCGGCCTGCTGCACGAAGAAACCGCCGAAACCATCGGCGCCGCCGAAGTCCGCCGTGACGACAGCCTCGATCGACACCGTCCGTCCGGCCAGCGGCGAAGGGCCGCCGTCACCCCTGAGATCGGCGATCGGCGTGCTGGCGCCGCCGCAGCCGGCGCTGACAAGCGGCGCCGCGATCCCGGCCGAGGCCCCGGCAGCGAGAGAGACGGCGAGTGCGAACGATGGCAGCAGGGCAGGCATGGCGTGATCCGGACGAGCGGAAGAGAGGAGTTCGGTCACGCATGTTGACGGGAAAATGTCATGAATCGGCCGGATTATGCCGTCCGGACGAGGCGGCATCGCCGCCATGCGGCTATCGCCAGGATTGAAAAAGCCTATTGGGGGATGCGTGCGACTGCGCCTAGATTAATAAGCACGGCGCCGGGCGCATCGCGCCTCGTGCATCGTTCCCCACAATCCTCGGTCCGGCTCGGCGCTCGGCCGCGCCGGCGTGTATGGAGGCGCAGATGGCTCAGCTCAAAGGCAGCAAAACCGAAGAGAACCTGAAGTACGCGTTCGCGGGCGAATCGCAGGCGAACCGGCGTTATCTGTATTTCGCGTCGAAGGCGGACGTCGAAGGCCAGAACGACATCGCCGCGCTGTTCCGCTCGACCGCCGAAGGCGAAACCGGGCATGCGCACGGCCATCTCGAGTATCTCGAAACGGTCGGCGATCCGGCGACCGGCCTGCCGTTCGGCTCGTCGCGGCAGAACCTGCAGTCGGCGATCGCCGGCGAGACCCACGAATACACCGACATGTATCCCGGCATGGCGAAGACCGCGCGCGAGGAGGGTTTCGAAGAGATCGCGAACTGGTTCGAGACGCTCGCGAAGGCCGAACGCAGTCACGCGAACCGCTACACGAAGGCGCTCGACGCGCTCGTCGACTGACCCGGGAAGCGCAGGCATCCGGTTCCGGCACGCCGGGTGCGGCATTGCGCGTGCCTGCCGTCGCCGTGGCGCGGCGCCCCGCGGTTTGCCGCGTGGCGCGCGCGGCGTGCCGGCGCGCGCACTTTCGTCCTGCTGGAGCGTCTCATGCCACACAAGGAAGGCAGTCTCGAAGCCCCCACCCGGCATCCGCTCGACTGGCAGTCGGACACGTTCTACGATCAGGCGGCGATCGACGCCGAGATGACCCGCGTGTTCGACATCTGCGCAGGGTGCCGGCGCTGCGTGTCGCTGTGCGGCGCGTTCCCGAAGCTGTTCGACCTGGTCGACGAAACCCCCGCCGGCGATATCCATGAAGTGCAGAAGGCGGCGTTCGCGCAGGTAGTCGACCAGTGCTACCTGTGCGATCTCTGCTACATGACGAAGTGCCCGTACGTGCCGCCGCACGCGTGGAACGTCGATTTCCCGCACCTGATGCTGCGCGGCAAGGCGGCGCGCTACCGGCGCGGCGAGGTGCCGCTGCGCGACAAGGTGCTGTCGAACACCGACGCGCTCGGCCATTTCGCTGGCATTCCGATCGTCACGCAGACGGTCAACGCGGTGAACCGCACGCCGCCCGCGCGCCACGCGCTCGAAGCGGCGCTCGGCGTCGACCGCGGCGCATGGCTGCCCGAGTTCGCGCCGCGCAAGTTCCGGCGTGCCGCCATGCCCTCGGGCGGCCATCCGGTGCGCGACGGCGAGCGCACGCCGGGCAAGATTGCGATCTACGCGACCTGCTACGTCAACTTCAACGAGCCGGGCATCGGCCACGACCTGCTCGCGATCCTCGCGCACAACGAGATTCCGTACGAGCTGGTAACGCGCGAGGCGTGCTGCGGGATGCCGCTGCTGGAGCAGGGCAATCTGGCCGGCGTCGCGGCGAAGAAGGCGCAGAACATCCCGGTGCTCGAACGCTACGCGCGCGAAGGCTATGCGCTGATCGGGGCGATCCCGAGCTGCGTGCTGATGTACAAGAGCGAGCTGCCGCTGATGTTCCCGGACGACGACGCGGTGCGCGCCGTCGCGGACGCATTCTGGGATCCGTTCGAATACGTGATCGCGCGGCATCGCGACGGCCTGTTGAAGACCGATTTCAAGACCGGGCTCGGCACGGTCTCGTACCACGTGCCGTGTCATGCGCGCGTGCAGAACATCGGCCGCAAGACCGCCGACGTGCTGTCGCTCGTGCCGGAAACGCACGTGAACGTCGTCGAGCGCTGCTCGGGACATGCGGGCACGTTCGGCGTGAAGAAGGGCTTCCACGCGGACGCGATGCGGATCGGCAAGCCCGTGTTCAAGGCGATGGCCGAGGCCGCGCCCGACTACGTGTCGTCCGACTGCGCGCTCGCTGGCCACCATATCGTGCAGGGCATCGACGAGGGCGGGCTACCGCAGGCGCCGCTCGCGCATCCGCTGACGCTGCTGCGCCGCGCATACGGCATCTGACCTCCGCTTTGCCAAGGACGCCCCATGACGCTCACTCGTGATTCCCTGCTGACGCTCGAAGCGTACGCGAAGATCCGCAAGGCCGAGCATGCCCGGCTCATCGAGCACAAACGGCGCCGCGCGGTGCCGCTCGGCAATCATCTGCGCTTTCTGTTCGAGGACGAAACGACGATCCGCTACCAGATCCAGGAGATGCTGCACATCGAGAAGATCTTCGACGAGGCGGGCATTGGCGGCGAGCTGGGCGCGTATCTGCCGCTCGTTCCCGACGGCACCAACCTGAAGGCGACGATGCAGATCGAATACGAGAACGAGATCGAGCGCCGCGCGGCGCTGGCGCGGCTGATCGGCGTCGAGGATCGCGTGTTCGTCCAGGTCGACGGATACGCGCCCGTATATGCGATCGCCGACGAGGATCTGGAGCGCGACACTGCCGAAAAGACTTCCGCCGTGCATTTCGTGCGCTTCGAGTTGAGCCCGCCGATGCGCGCTGCGCTCAGGGGCGGCGCGCGGCTGTTGATCGGCTGCGATCATCCGGGTTACACGGTGCCGCCGCAGTGGATCGATCCCGAGGTTGCCGCGTCGCTTGCGGCGGATCTGCGCTGAGCCGGGCGGCTGTTCACACGCGGTGCGCGGCGGCCCGCTGCGCGTCGTCCGCCGCGTCGTCGAGCCGCGGCGCGGCCGCCGCGTAGCGGCGCAGCGCGATAGCCGGCGACGGGATGCGTTCCGTCGGGAGAGCTGTGCGCGACCGCGTCAGACGTCGAGCAACTCGACTTCGAAGACGAGCGTCGCGTTCGGCGGAATCACGCCGCCCGCGCCGCGCACGCCGTAGCCGAGTTGCGGCGGGATCGTCAGACGGCGCACGCCGCCCACTTTCATGCCCTGCACGCCTTCGTCCCAGCCCTTGATGACCATGCCGCCGCCGAGCACGAACGCGAACGGATCGTTGCGGTCCTTGCTCGAATCGAATTTCTGACCGTCGGTCAGCCAGCCGGTGTAGTGCACGCTGACTGTCTGGCCCGCGCGTGCCTCGGCGCCGGTGCCTTCGGTCAGATCTTCGTATTTGAGGCCCGATTCGGTCGTGGTGACTGACATGACTTGCTCCTGAGTATGTTTGGGGGAAAACGGTATTGTAGGGGAGCGGGCAGCGCGATGCTGCACGACGGTGCATGGCGGCGCTCGTCGTGCGTGAAGGGCCGGGTTCCTTCAGGCCCCGTTTCCATCCGTCGGGTGCGGCAACCGCCGTGTGCGAGTGTTGCGCGGGCGCATCAATGACCGATGTCCGAGGATCGGGCGAAGCCGACCGGGGTGGCGCGCGAGCGCGCGTGCTCCGCTCCGGGCCGATCCGGGGCGATATCGGCATGGCCGGGCCGCGTTCGCGCGCTCTGCCGCGCCGCCCGGTCATGCCGCGCTGCGCTCTCTTTTCCGCCGGGCGGGCCGCGCGTTCGCGCCCCATTTACGGCGCGTCGCCGGGATCGGCCGCTCGCGTTTGCCGCGGTCGCGCCACCGGGAAAACACCCATCTAGCCGCGATTTGCGGGCATCGTTATACCGCTCAAGGCAGGCTTCGGTCGGTCAGGCGGGATGCAGGGTATTTTATTCAGACGGATTTCCGGCCAATATGTCGGTTCAAACGTCTGGCCTGCCGCACGTCGAGCAAGTGGCGGGCCGAAGCGCGATACCAACGCTAAGCGGGGAACAACGATGGTTGCAAAATCACCCGAGCCGACCAGCGGGTCGGCATCTGCCGCGCGCGACGACGTGCCGCTCGCGTCGATCACGGCACCGGAAGCGGGCCGGCGGCTGTTCGTGATCGCGCGTTCGCCCGAGGAGCCGTTGCTCGAACAGTTGCGCACGCTCGGCTGGGACATCACCGTCGCGAAGACGGCGGGCGCGGCGCAGAACATGACGGCCGGCGCGGGCGTCGCCGCTGGTCTCGTCGATTTCACGGGTTTTGCCGCGCGCGATTTTCCGGCGCTCAAGGGATGCCTGAGCCAGCCGGCGATCGGCTGGATCTCGATCGCGAGGGCCGGCGCGTCGATCGGCCCGGCGGTGCGCGAGCTGATCCGCAGCTATTGCTTCGATTACGTGACGCTGCCGCTCCCGTACGAATGGATCTCGCACGTGCTCGGGCATGCGCGCGGCATGGCGGCGCTCGACCGCGTGGACGGCGCCGCCTACGCTGCGTCGATCGGCGAGCACGGGATGATCGGCAACTGCGAGGCGATGCAGCAACTGTTCAGCACGATCCGCAAGGTCGCGAAGACCGACGCCAGCGTGTTCATCGCCGGCGAGTCCGGCACCGGCAAGGAGCTGACCGCGCTCGCGATCCACGAGCGCTCGGCGCGCAGCAAGGGGCCGTTCATCGCGATCAACTGCGGCGCGATTCCGCACCATCTGCTGCAATCCGAGCTGTTCGGCTACGAACGCGGCGCGTTCACCGGCGCGAGCCAGCGGCGCGCGGGCCGCATCGAGGCCGCCAACGGCGGCACGCTGTTCCTCGACGAAATCGGCGACATGCCGCTGGAAGCGCAGGCGAGCCTGCTGCGCTTCCTCGAAATCCGCCAGATCGAGCGGCTCGGCGGCAACGAATCGACGCCTGTCGACGTGCGGGTCGTGTCGGCCACGCACGTCGATCTCGACGGCGCGGTGCAGGACGGGCGTTTCCGCTCGGACCTCTATCACCGGCTGTGCGTGCTGCGGATTCACGAGCCGCCGCTGCGCGCGCGCGGCAAGGACATCGACATCCTCGCGCATTACGTGCTGCAGAAACACAAGAGCGACAGCGGCCGCAAGATCAGCGGCTTCACGTCGTCGGCGCTCGACGCGATGCGCCGTTACGAATGGCCCGGCAATGTGCGCGAGCTGATCAACCGGGTGCGGCGCGCGATCGTGATGGCCGAGAGCCGGCTCCTGACGCCGCACGACCTCGGCCTCGAGACGCCGGGCGAAAGCGAGCCGGTGACGCTCGAGCGGGCGCGCGCGATGGCGGAGCGCACCGCGATCGAGAACGCGCTGTTGCGCAACGATCACCGGATCAACAAGGCTGCGGCGGAACTGGGCATCTCGCGGGTCACGCTCTACCGGATGATGATCGAGCACGGCCTGAGCGATAACGGGGACAACGGCGGGAAGGAAGTCAAGGAAGGCAAGGACGGCGACCCGCCGGACGACGCGAGCCGCCGGCAGGTCGGCTGAGGGGCGCTCGCCGGTAGGTCCAGAGCCGGTGCGGCACGAACGTCACCGGCGGCACGAAAAGAACGACCGCGACGCGTGCTCCACGCGGCAGCGAGGCCCAGCGCCTCGCTGCCGCGGGCAAGCAGCATGGTCTCGGCGAGACCCGACAGCGCAACCGTCAGGAAGCGCAGCAGATTGCCCCATCGCACCGTCGCGGAGAAACTCCACAGCGTATTGGCCAGGTACGAGAACACCGTCGCGTCAGCGCGCGGCGACTCGTTGGCGCGTCATCGCGCGCCGCCGCGCGACGTCCGCGCGGGCGGCGGCCGTGGCGTGGCGCGCCGGATCGCGCGCGACGGGCAGTGTCGTCACCTTGCTGCGCGCCTGATAGCGGCGGCGCACGAGATACACCGGCCGCTCCTTCGATTCGTCGTAGATCCGCCCGACGTATTCGCCGACCACGCCGATGCCGATCAGCTCCATGCCGCCGATGAACAGCATCACCGAGATGATCGACGCGTAGCCCGGCACCGGATTGCCGAACACCAGCGTGCGCCCGACGATGAACGTGCCGTACAGGAGCGAGAGCGCGGCGATGCCGAGCCCGATATACGTCCAGCTTCGCAGCGGCACGGTGCTGAAGCTCGTGATGCCTTCGAGCGCGAAGTTCCACAGCTTCCATCCGGAGAACTTCGACTGCCCGGCGCTGCGCGCCTCCCGCTGATATTCGACGATCACCGTCCGGAAGCCGACCCACGCGAACAGTCCCTTCATGAAGCGCCGCCGCTCCGGCAGGCTGCGCAGCGCATTGACGACCTGACGGTCCATCAGCCGGAAATCGCCGACGTTCTCGGGCAGTTTCACGTCCGACAGCGCGTTGTGCACGCGATAGTAGATCGACGCGGTGGTGCGCTTCGCGAACGAGTCGCAGGCGCGGTCGCTGCGCCTGGCCGCGACCACTTCCGCGCCATTGCGCCAGTGCGCGATCATCACCGGGATCAGGCTCGGCGGGTCCTGCAGGTCGGCGTCGATCGGGATCACCGCGTCGCCGAGCGCTTCGTCGATGCCAGCCGTCAGCGCCGCTTCCTTGCCGAAGTTGCGCGTGAGGTCGATCACGCGCACACGCGGGTCCCGCACGCTGACCGCGATCAGCCGGTCGAGCGAGTCGTCGCGGCTGCCGTCGTTGATGCAGACGATTTCGAAGCGGATGCCGTCGATCCCGCTCATCAGCGGCACCACGGCGTCGAAAAAGCGTTCGACGGCTTCGCCTTCGTTGTAGAAAGGCGCGACCAGCGAGATGAGCGGCTTCTGGATGTGAGCACGCATGACGTTCCCCTGTAATGTCCGCTCTAGTCGCGGCTGCCGTGAGGCAGCCGCTGGCGGTCGAGTCGATGAAACCGCGGCGCCGCGTGGTGTGGCAGGGCGGCGTGCGTGAAGCTGGTGTCGGTCGCGCTGTCGTGCGCGTCCGGCATGCGTGGCGCTTCGTGGCGTTCGTGCGCGATGCGCGCGAGCAGCAGCGCGAGCGACGCGATCGTGACGAACGGCATGAACTGGAACCTCAGGTGCGTGACGACGAGAAGGCCCGCGAGTGGCGTCATCCACAGCAGCGCGAGCCATTCGCGGTCGAAGCGCCGCCAGCCGAGCGCGAACGCGTGGCGCGCGTACCAGGCCATCACGAGCGCGTACCACGTGAGGTCGTAGTCGTACAGATACGGGCTCACGAGCAACGTCGCGCCCGCGAGCGTCGCGGCGCGCAGCGCATAGGTGCAGCTGCCGCGCCACGCGTAGCACACCGCGCCGATCGCGAACATCGCGGACAGCGCCTGCAGTACGTCGCCGACGAACGGCGGCCAGCCGGCGAGCGTCGCCATCGCGAACGCGCTCGGCATCCGCGCGAGCAGCGCATTGCCGTCACCGACGATCCGGTACGCGCTGGCCACGCCGTTCAGGAAGCCGAGCCACGCGCCGGGGCCGAACGTCAGCGTCGCGAGCGCGGCGGTGCCCGCGATCGTCGCGGCCCAGGCGGCGAGCGCGCGCCATTGGGCGGCGCACAGCAGCGCGAGCGGGAACAGCGCGGCGAGCTGCGGCTTCATGGCCAGGCAGCCGAAGCAGACGCCGGCGGCGATCGGGCGGCGTTGCAGCAGCAACAGGCCGAGGCCGGCCAGCGCCGCGGTCAGCAGGCTGTTCTGCCCGACGATCGCGGCGAGGAACGCGCCGGGAAAGGCGAACGCGCACAGCATGGCCGAGCGGCGGTGCACGGTCGCGCCGACCGCCGAGACGAACAGCACATACGCGCTGCCGATCCAGAGCACGGCCGCGAGCGCGTAGGGCAGCCAGCCGAGCGGCGTCACCATCAGCAGCATCGCGGGCGGATACAGCCACGGCAGGCCGCCCTGCATACCGCGGATCGCGGGCACCGCCTGCTCCTGAATCGCGCGCAGCGCCGCGAAATGCCATGCGTCGGCCGCGCGGCCGTGCGCGGCGAGCCACGCGGCGCTCCAGGTCGGCACGAAATCGAGCCCGAGCGGGCTCATGGTGGCACCGTGCGGACCGAACAGGCGCACGACGTAGATGCCGACGAACAGCGCATAGCAGCACAGCGCGACGCACGCATACAGGCGCATGCGGCGCAGCGTGAGCCAGTGCGGGCGCCGCCTCGGGCCGGCTGCGGGAAGCTCGGGATGCGCGTCGAAGGCGGGCAGCGCGTGGCGGCCGGGAGGGCGGATATGCATCACGGCACCCGTGGTGCGAGCGCGGCGCGGCGCACGACGACGAACAGCATCGTGAGCAGCACGAGCGGTCCGATCTGGGGTAGATGCGCCGCGCGATTGAAGAACTCGAACATCGGCAGCAGCCAGGCGAGCAGAATCGCGCCCTGTTCGCCCGGCAGCCAGCCGTTTTCGAGGCCGTACGCGGCAAGGCAGAAGATCGCGATGCCGAGCCATGCCAGTTCGTAGTGCCAAAGATATGGCGTCGCGAGCAGGGCGGCGACCGCGAGTGACGCGCCGCGCAGGCGCATGTCGTGCGTGCGACGCCAGACGTGGCAGGCGGAAGCGGCCGCAACCAGCGCGATCGAGATCTGCGCCGCATACGCGACCGACATCGACGCGCCGGCGAGGCGCAGCACGGCGAACGGCGTCGGCGACGCCCGCCAGTAGTCGACGCCCTGCGCCAGCATGATTTCGCGCACCATCGACATGCCGCCGAAGAACCCGTGCAGCGCGCCGCTGCCGCAGAGCGCCGCGCTCGCGGCGACGAGCAGCACAGTGCCGGCCGCGGCGGCGGCGAACGCGCGCCACGCGCGCGCAGCGATCAGCACGAGCGGAAACAGCACGGCCATTTGCGGCTTGACTGCGAGCAGGCTGACGAGCAGGCCCGCGACGACCGGCCGCCGCTCGAGATGGCGAAGCGCGAACGCGGCGATCGCGGCAGTCAGGATCGCGTTCTGCCCGGCCACCGCGGCAGCGAACACGCCGGGGAACGCCAGGACTGCGAGCGCGGCGAGGCGCGGTTGCGGCAGGTGCGCGCGCAGCCCGGACAATCCCGTGACGGCACGCGCATAGCATAGAAAGCTGCCCGCGATAAAGAGGATGAGTGCGGGTAGAAACGGCACGAAAGCGAGCGGCGCGACGAGAAGCAGCATCGTCGGCGGATACAGCCACGGCAGGAAGCCGCGATGGAGATAGGGGCCGAACCGAGTCAGTTCGGCGTGCATGAACTGTCTGAAATCGTAGACCGACGCGATCTGCCCATGCAGCGTCAGGTCGGATGCCGTCCAGAACACGGCGAAATCGATCGCGGGCCGTGCCGCGCTGTCGGCGCTGAAGCCGTGCGTCGTCCATGCCCACACGCCGAGCGTGACGAGGCAGAAGAACAGCATCGCGCAGCTGTACGGCACGATCCGTTCGGCCGTCAGCCAGTAAGCAGTTCGCCACGTGTGATGGCGCGATCCCCGATTCGCTAAGTACATGATGCCCCGCCTGCAGTGGGGGCCGCGATGTCGATGCGGCCCGAACCTGTGTTGTGATTTTTTCCGGACATCGAAGCATGTTTGCTTTCTGGCCTCGCCCGGCCATTCATTGTTAGAAAAAAACGCCCGCCGATGCAAACTGGCGCCGGATTCATCAGGCATTTAAAAATGCCCGGCGACGGAAAAATGGTTTCGCGGCGTGCCGAAATCGCCGTTCGGCGCGCATTCGTGTTGCGGAGCTGAAACATTTCGCGATTCGGGGCGATGCAAACCTGCACGCTGATCGCGTCGGGCCGCTTGAGGGAGGGCTGGGGAAAATCCCGAGAAAATTCTTTGTGCCTTGTCTGGCGGGGCTTTGCGGCGGATGTCGGTGCACAGCCGGAACGATCGATGTATCGGAAGCGTAACTTTCCGCCTGCCGGACCTGTCGCGCACACCGGCCGCCTCGCCCGACGCCCTTGTGCCGTCTGGGTTCGCGTCGAGCTGGCCCGCTCTTTGCGAAAGGAAGCACGCGGAAGTCGACGACGTGACGACCGGGCGATCCAGACAATCGACAAATTCAGGATCGACGCCGGCGCGGCCCACGGGGTTCGAGTCCGGAGCGCGGGAGGGTAGTCAGCGCAACCGGATTCACTGGGCAGTCGCCGTCTGACCAGCGGGAGGCCGGCATCGTCCGGCAGCCGACAGAAAACAGATGACGCAGTCGGGGGTAACAAAAATGATTGACCAGAGCACGTCGCGGCACGCGAGCCGAAACCGCAGCGCCACGGCACATCGTCGGGCGTCTGCCCTTCATTCTCCTGGACGGCGTGCGTCGTCCGGCATCCAGGCCGCTTCGGGCGGCCGGCGCATCCGGCTGATCGCCACGCATGCGCAGCCAGCACGATCTTCCGCAATCGTCGAATCGGTCCGCAAGGGCATGTGCGCCCGTGCACCGGTGCCGCTTCGTCCGATCTTCGCGTTCTGAGTTTTTTGCAGCAGTGCAAGAAAGTCCCCGAGCCAATGGGTGGCGAGGGTTTTTATTTAGTTTTCCAAAAGGAAAAAACCATGTCGAAGATCATCCTGAAAGTCAAGCAATTCCTCCGTGATCAAGACGGCGTGACCGCCATCGAGTACGGCCTCATCGCCTCGCTGATCGGCGTCGCCATCATCGGTGGAGCCTACACCGTCGGTACGGACCTCAACTCCGTGTTCAACAAGATCGGCGGCGATCTTTGAGCGAACCGACGGACGACTCACCGGTTGATTCGTCCGTCATTTTTTTTCCAGGGCGATGACGTATACGGTGCTCGGCGAGGAGTATGTCATGGTCTTGACGTATTTTTTCCAGGCGCTGAATGATTTGTTCGAACTGCTTGCATCCGTGCGTGACACACGGTGCGTGAGCGATGAACGAGGCGTGACGGCGATCGAGTACGCGCTGCTCGGCTCGCTGATCGCGATTGCCATCGTGGGCGGCGTCTATACGCTCGGTGGCTCGCTTGGCGACCTTTACGACAACCTGGCGTCGCGGGTCACCGCCGCGATGTCCTGAATCCGAATTCCTGATGACGAGGTCAGCCATGTTGCCAGTCGCGCCGCCGCATCCGATTCCGCTGTGCGTCACCGTGCTCGTGATCATCGCCGCGAGCATGGACATCACCAGCCGCCGGATTCCAAATCGCCTGATTGCGATCGCACTCGCAGGCGCGCTGATCGCGCAATGCGTGCTGCATGGCATCGGCGAGGGCGCGATCGCATGGCTGGCGGGCGCCGCGACCGGCCTGCTTCTGCTGCTGCCGCTCTACTTGCTGCGCGGGATGGCGGCGGGCGACGTCAAGCTGATGCTCGCGATCGGCGCGTGGGTGGGGCCGGCGCTCGCGACCTGCATCGTGCTCGCGACATTCGTGGCCGGCGGCATCGGCGCACTGGCGGTCGTGATCTGGTTGGGCCGCGTTCGGCAGTTGTTCGCAAACGTTCGCTGCCTCGCGATGCACGCCGCGATCCGCCGGCAAGCCGGCGCGGCGGGCATCACGGTGCAGGCCGAGTCGGTGGGCGCGTTGCCGTATGGCGTCGCGATCGCCGTGGGGACGATGAGCATGTTGTTCGCGGCGTCCGTGTGACACGGGACGGATACCGCATACGGAGCGATCATGAACGAAGACCGTACCGAATCGCGACGCGACGTGCAGATCGCCCATCTGCCCGATCCGGCGCCAGCTCGCGAGTCGTATACGAAGCGCTTCCCGCGCATGCCGCGCGCGCCGCGCACGGTGGCCGACACCGGGCTGAGCGAAATGTTTCTCGCCGGGCTGGTGCTCAAGTCCACGCTGATGCACGGGCGCTCGGAGTATGGCGACCTGATCGAGCGGCATTGCCTTCCGATCTCGGTGCTCGACGACGTGCTCGCGTTTCTCGTGCGCGAGCATCTCGTCGAGATCACGCATCGCGGTACGACCGACCTCGACGTGTCGTTCCGGCTCACCGACGCGGGCCGCGTGCTCGCGATCGAGGAGAAGGCGCGCAGCAACTACGGCGGCCCGGCGCCGGTGACGCTCGATGCGTATCTGGAGGTCATCGCCGCGCACTCGGTGCGCAAGTTGCGCATCTCGCGCGACGAAGTGACGGCCGCATTCGATGGCATGGTGTTCGACATCGCGTTGCTCGACGCTGCGGCCGCGTCGCTGAACTCGGGACGGCCGCTCCTGATCCACGGGCCGGCCGGCAGCGGCAAGACGTACTTCGCGGAGCGGCTCGGCTCGCTGATGCGCGGCGAAGTGCCGGTACCGTACGCGATCTATGCGGCCGGCGAGATCATCCAGATTCACGACCCGCTGGTGCACGTCGATGCGAAAGCGCAGCCGGAAGGCCAGTCGGTCGACCGCCGCTGGCGCCTTTGCGAGCGCCCGATCGTGATGTCGGGCGGCGAGCTGACGCTCGACGAGCTGGAACTGCGGCGCGACGACGGGGCGGGCTTCTACCAGGCGCCGCCCCACGTGAAGGCCAACATGGGGATGTACATCGTCGACGACCTCGGCCGCCAGCGCGTCGAGCCGCGCGACCTGCTCAATCGCTGGCTGCGGCCGCTCGACTGCGGCATCGACCTGCTGACGCTCGGCACCGGCAACCGCTTCATCGTGCCGTTCGACGTATGGCCGGTGTTCTCGAGCAACATCGCGCCGTCGCAGTTCGGCGACGACGCATTCCTGCGCCGCCTTGGCTCGAAGCTCTACGTCGGCCCGATGGAAATCGAGGACTACCACGCGGTGTTCGACGCGATGTGCGAGACGCTCGGCCTCGTGCCGGCCGGCGACGCGTTCGATTATCTCGCGCACAAGCTGCACCTGTCGACCGGCAAGGCCTTCCTCGCCTGTTTCCCGGGCGACCTGCTGCGTCTCGTCGCGGCGTCGGCGCACTATCGCGGCGATCCGCCCGAAGTCACGCATGAGGCGCTGCACGAGGCGTGGACCGCGTACTTCGGCTCCGCGCCCGAACGGGAGAGCCCGCACCCGCCGTCGGCCGATCGCATCGGCCGCACGCTGGCCTCAGGTTGAGCCGTTCCATTCACGATCTGTCGAGGAGCATTGCCATGAAAAACAGTCGCGCAATCACGATGCTGATCATCGCGATGGTGGCGGGTCTCGCCGCCGTCGCATTCGCATCGCGCTGGCTCGTGAGGACGTCCTCCAGCGCCGTCACGCAGGTCGCCGTCGCGGCCACCGACCTGAACCTGGGCGAGCCGCTCGGGCCGAACCAGATCCACACCGTCAGCTGGCCGACCGCCAGCGTGCCGCCCGGCGCGTTCAACGACGTGAAGTCGCTCGAAGGGCGCGTCGTGCGCACGAGCCTGTCGCGCGGCGAGCCGGTGCTCGAATCGAAACTCGCGCCGCTCGGCACGAAGGGCGGGCTGTCCGCCGTGATCGGCCCGGGCAACCGCGCGATCACGGTGCGCGTCAACGACGTCGTCGGCGTGGCGGGCTTCGCGTTGCCGGGCAACTACGTCGACGTGATCGTCAACACGCAGGAGCCGGGCAAGACCGACAACCAGCAGAGCATCTCGAAGATCGTGCTCGAGCACATCCTGGTGCTGGCCGTCGCGCAGCAGGTTAGCCGCGACGACACGGCGCCGAAGGTCGTCAACGCGGTGACGCTCGAAGTGTCGCCCGAACAGGCCGAGAAGCTCGACCTCGCGCGCAGCGTCGGCACGCTGTCGCTCGTGCTGCGCAACCAGGTCGACAAGCAGACGATGAACACCGACGGCGCGACCAAGGTGACGCTGCTCGGCACGCCGGCCGCGCCCGCCGCCGCGCCTGCGCCGGTTCGCGTCCGGCCCGTGCGGGTGCGGGTGGTGTCGCATGCGGCACCTTCGGCGGGCCGCGACTGCATCGGTGTGCTGAGCGGCGTCAGGGGCAGTGTCGAATGTTTCTGAATTCATCAACAAGAAGGGAAGTATCCAGGCCGTTCGCGATGCGCGGCGACCTTTGACAGTCAAGCCTGGCGTTTCGCCGGGAACTCGGGGGATCAGACGAAATGAAGATCAAACCGCAAACTTCCGGAGCCGGGCCGGCGCGTCTGAGCGCATTCCACGGCACGATGGTGGTGGCGATGCTCTGCGCCGGATGGCTCAACGTCTACAGCGCGGTCGCGCAGGAAGGCGTGGAAGCCGGTGCCCTCGTCAAGGGCGGCGCCGCCACGGCGCCCGCCGCGATGGGCAGGGGGCCGATGCAGATGACGATCAGCATGACGCCGGTTCCCGCCGCGGGGGCGGCGGGCGCGGCGGCGGCGGCTTCCGGGCCGCTGCGGGGTCCGAACTGCATCGGCGCCGTGCGCGAGTCGACGTCCGTGAGCGTGCCGCTCGGCAAGTCGCTGCTGGTGCCGATGCCCGAGCCGGTCCGCAACCGCACGATCGGCAATCCGGCCGTCGCGCAGGCGACGATGGTGTCGCCGCAGACGCTCTACATCCTCGGGCTGTCGGTCGGCACGACCAACATGATCGTGCAGGGCAGGAGCGGCGCATGCCGGATCATCGATGTGGCGGTCGGCGCCGACGCGGGCGGTCTTCAGGCGACGCTTTCGCAGCTGATGCCGAACGAGCGCGACATCCACGTGTCGACCGCGGCCGACACGATCGTGCTCGCCGGCAACGTATCGAGCTCGCAGGCCGCGCAGCAGGCGGCGGCGATCGCGAAGGCCTACGCCGATGCCGGTAACGGTGGAAGCGGTGGAAACGGCGACAGCGGGAAGAGCGGCAATGTGCTCAACATGCTGAGCGTAACCGCGCCGCAGCAGGTGATGCTCGAGGTGAAGGTCGCCGAGGTGTCGAAGACGCTGATCAACCAGCTCGGCTCGGCGTTCAACATTCAGGGCGGCTTCGGCTCGTGGAGCGGTGCGCTGGTGAGCAGCCTGCTCGCCGGCGTCGCGAGCGGCATCGTGGTCAACAAGGCGAACAACAAGCCGTTCAGCGTCGCGGTCGACGCGCAGGACACCGACAACCCCGTCAAGATCCTCGCCGAGCCGAACCTGGTGACGATCAGCGGCCAGGAAGCGACGTTCCTCGCCGGCGGCAAGATCTTCATCCCGGTGCCGCAGAGCAACTCGACCGGCGGCACGACAATCACGCTGCAGGAAGAGGAGTTCGGCGTCGCGCTGAAGTTCATGCCGACGGTGCTGTCGAACGGCCGCATCAGCCTGCGGGTCGCGCCGGAGGTGTCGGAGCTGTCGCAAACGGGCGTGACGCTCACCGCGACCAACGTCAGCGGTGCGACCATCCTGCCGCTGATCACCACGCGGCGTGCGTCGACGACCGTGCAGATGGCCGACGGCGAATCGTTCGCGATCGGCGGGCTGATCAAGGACAACGTATCGGGAACGCTGAAGTCGGTGCCGGGCTTCGGCGAGATTCCGGTGTTGGGCGCACTGTTCCGCAGCACGTCGTTCCAGCAGGACCGCACCGAGCTGATCTTCGTCATCACGCCGCACCTCGTGAAGCCGCTGCAGACCGCCGATGTGCCGTTGCCGACCGACAGCTTCACGAAGCCGAACGAAGCGGACGTGTATGCGACCGGCAACATGGAAGGGCGCGGCGGCCTGCGCAAGCACGGCAAGCAGCCGCAACCGGCCAGCGACACCGCCCCGATGCCGCAGTCCCAGGCACCCGCTCCGGCGCCGACGCCGGCTCCGGCTCCGGTTCCGCCGCAGGACGGGCAGAGCGGCCAGGCGGCCGCGCTGCCGGCGCCGCGCGCCGCCCAGCCGGGCGACGCGGTGGCACAGCGAGCGACTTCGGTGATGCCGGTGCCGGTGCTGGTGCAGAACGTGTCCGCCCAGCCGCTCGCCGCGGCCAGCCAGGCGGGTTCGCACGGTACGGCCGGGCACCGCGTGCAGCAGGTCGCCCGCGCGAGCGCGGCGCCGTCGTCCACCGATCACTGACACATCAAGGGGAAGCTCATGAAATCCGCCTACCTCGTATTCATGCGTCGCGCGGCGCTGGCCGTGCCGCTCGCCGCCGCGCTCGCCGGCTGCTCGATGTCGACGCCGGTGTGGGACAGCCGGTTCGGCGAGTCGGTGCGCACCGTCACGCAAGCGCAGATCATCGATCCGCATGCCGCCGAGCACACGCAGTCCGACCCCGGCATGCCGGGCCATTCCGCCGCTGCGGCGCTCGACAATTACGACAAGTCGTTCGAGCACAGCGAGCCGAAGGCGAATGCGTTCGTGATCGGCATCAGCAAGGCCGGCGGCCAATAGCGACGGAACGCTCAGGGGGAACGCCATGTCCAGTGCCGTCCAACATCCGCTCACCGCCGCGCGCGGCATCCACCGTCAGCGCGGTGTGGTCTCGATCATCGTCGCGCTGACGCTGGCGGTGCTGATCGGATTCGTCGGCCTCGC
>Ga0335069_10004346_pt1 | contig 21069 bp, 37 predicted proteins | sample Lox_Sample_11_FD_206714 | JGI IMG/M metagenome (GOLD analysis project Ga0335069, IMG submission 206714) | Soil microbial communities from Loxahatchee National Wildlife Refuge, Florida, United States - Lox_Sample_1.1 | ecosystem: Environmental > Terrestrial > Soil > Wetlands | place: USA...
CCTTCTTTATTGAAATTAAGATTGTATCTTTGCGCATATGCTTGAGCTTCTTTTGTCTTTTGTTCAATAGTATTAATTTTGAATTCTTTTTGCTCCATCCAGTCAAGATGTTGGTTGCGTAGAGCATAACTTTTGTTGTCTTCCGATAGTTTTTCAAAGTCATCCCGATTCAACCAGTCAAGATGTTGGTAGCGTAGAGCATTACCTTTGTTATCTTCCGAAAGTTTTTCAAAATCATCCCGATTCATCCAGTCAAAATGTTGGTTGCATAGAGCATGACCTTTGTTATCTTCCGAGAGTTTTTCAAAGTCATTCCGATTTATCCAGTCAAGATGTTGGTTGCGTAGAGCATTACATTGATTATTTTTCGAGAGTTTTTCAAAGTCATCCCGATTTATCCAGTCAAGATGTTGGTAGCATAGAGCATTACCTTTGTTATTTTCCGAGAGTTTTTCAAAGTCATCCCGATTCATCCAGTCAAGATATTGGTTGCATAGAGCATAATCTTTGTTATATTCCGAGAGTTTTTCAAAGTTATCCCGATTCAACCAATCAAGATGTTGGTTGCGTAGAGCATGACCTTTGTTGTCTTCCGAGAGTTTTTCAAAGTTATCCCGATTCAACCAATCAAGATGTTGGTTGTGTAGAGCATAATCTTTGTTATATTCCGATAGTTTTTCAAAATCATCCCGATTCATCCAGTCAAAATGTTGGTTGCGTAGAGAACAACCTTTGTTGTCTTCCGATAGTTTTTCAAAGTCATCCCGATTCATCCAGTCAAAATGTTGGTAGCATAGAGCATGATCTTTGTTATTTTCCGAGAGTTTTTCAAAGTCATCCCGATTCATCCAATCAAGATGTTGGTTGCGTAGAGAACAACCTTTGTTGTCTTCCGAGAGTTTTTCAAAGTCATCCCGATTCATAATTTCCCTCCTTCTCACTCTGCGTCTTCCGGAGTTGTGAACCGGCAACGCCTACATTAAGTACGCCGTCCCCTCAACGGCGTGTCTGAATTATTTTTTACCGCAATCTCCATCGTTCGGAATAATTGCGCAAAAAATCAAAATTGCAATATACAAAAAAATAAAAAATGCCATTATAAAAACAAAAAAAATAATAAAAATAATATTTAATATCATATCTTTATCCCATTGATTCTATAAAGATTTCTAACTGCCTGATTATATCTCAAAATATATTCTTTCATTTTTTTTATTCGATACATATCTATATCTTTTATTATATTTACCCATTGATCTTGCCAATCTTTCAAAACTAAATATAACCGATATGATTCTTTGGGCGTCCAGCCTTCATCTCTATTTTTTTTATCATATTTATTTTTAATTTCATCCGCATTATCCATTTCAATTTTTAGTTGTTTAGCTGTTTTTTCTAACTCTGCTAAATTTTCTTCAATTACAATAAATTCATCATTCATAATAACCTCCCGCTGTAATAAAAAAATCTATATCATCTGAAAATTTGTTCTATTTCAGATAACATGTAATATTCAGCAAGCTTTATTCCTATTTTTATTCTCTTTTTTTCCGCTTGCTTAATACGTCCTGCCAAAACGTCTTTTTTCATTTCGTTATATATCAATGCAATTTTTTTCATTATTGAGACTTGCTTTTTTGCATATTGTGTTATCATAATAATTCCCTCTCGTTTTTTCAAATTGGACATTCAAGATCATTTTCTTCTTTAAAATTTTTAACTTGATTTTTTGTCCAATGTGAATACACTGCATTCGCTTTTCGGCTATAACCGACTGGATTTCTCCGGTTTCGTCGTATTACGACTCATCAGGGTTATTCAAAATTGTACACCTGCAAAAGCACAATAGATTTCAATATCTCTGGAAACTTCATCCTTCAAGATTGCCGCATCTTCAATTCTATTCAACGAAATCAGTTCTTTTTGTCTGAAATACAAGGAGGCAATTTGAAGCGCAGTCATTACCTGTGATACTGGCGATTTAGTATATTTCATAATTCCTTCCTTCTCTGCGTCTTCCGGGGTTGCGAACCGGCAACGCTTACATTAAGACGCCGTCCCCTCAACGGCGTTTCAGGATTATTTTTTTTCAATCAAAATAGAAAAAGATTGAAATTCTCTTTCCGCTTCATTAATTTTCTATTCGATATAAGAAATACAAGCGTCCGCATATCTATCTGTAATGTCTATTCCTATTGCAGATAATTGTTTTTTGCTATGATAATCGGCATCATCTCCGAACATTTTTTTCAATTCTTCCCATTCTTGATCATCAATAAGATCATACATTTCAAATTCTTCGTTCCCAACAAAATTATTTTCAATGTCATAGATACAAATCACATCATTCTGGAAACGAAACTCCGTATTCCCTGCATAGGTTCTTTCGAATACTTTTTTTTCATCAAAATCAATAAAAATGTCAACATTCATGCCGGTACAAAAATTATCAAAAGCAAATCTTACGATATTTTCATCCGACAATTCTTTTTTTTCGCCTTGAAAATCAAACATTATTTCATCACCTTTTTCATCAAAAGCCTTATCAAAATAATGTGATTCTGATTCATATACCTCACGGTTTTCTTCGTCAATTTTCTTTAATAAATTAAAACTCATATAAGCCCCTTTCTGTAATTCCTTCCTTCCGAGATTATTTCTAATCTCTATATATATAATACATCATATTTTAATTTTTGTCAAGTTTTTTATGCAAATATTTTAAATATTTACAAATTATTTACACTTTTATTTAAATTGTTGCGTAAGTAACTTTTAGACATTTAATGTATGCTATTTACAGTTTTTATATTTTTTATATCCTATTTTATTTCAAAATTTGTCAATAAGTTGTCAATGACTATGTATACAAAAACATACACTTTTCTATATTGCACGAGGATTGACGCTATTGAAAAATATGGTCAAAACATATATTTATTCAAATAACAAAAGTTTTTCGATTGTAGCGAAGATGTAAGCATATTTTCAAAGATCGATTATAGTCATTTTTTTCAACAAAAAATATCCTGATAATATAATTGCTCGATTTTCAAATACTTTCATTTCAAACTCGATCTCACGATACATTTTTTGGCAATTTTGCCCTATGATTCCCGATGCCTGCCCGGTTAGGATTTTTGCCTTTTCTGAAATTATATAGCGGGCAAGATTTTGATGGACAAAAATCGACTTCTTTTTCCTGGTTATTCATACAAAAAACTTTGCAATAGTTTTTGATCTTTTTTAAATTTGATAATTTCTTGTCTTTCAAAAAACAATCGATACAAAGAATTTGATTTTTGACCGGATTGCAATCCGAACATTTTTTTCTGATAGCCTGTGCAGGATTCATAATTCCTTCTTCACAAATTTGTATAATTCTGGATATATTTCCGGGTGCTTTTCGACGTATGAAAAAATTACATGAAATGTTTGCGAACGGTTAAGCCCTAATTTCTTCTTCATATTTGTAAGTTTTTCCTGATCGTCTTTCCAGATACCAATACCTGTGAATTTTTCTGAATTTTCTGAATTTTCTGTTTTCATTTTTAAAACTCCTTAAAATACAATTTAGCATATATTTGAAAAAATAACAATATTTTTCTTGCTAAATTTTTTATTTGTGATATATTTAATTTGAAAGGAAATAAAATGAATAGATTATCACTGGATAGAATAAAACGAATGTGCTACCGAAATTATGTTATTGTTTTTTCATCTAAAGAATATAGTCTTAGTAGCTATCATCTTATTTCCAATCATATTGATTATGATGAATTGAAGGAACATTTTGAAATAGATGGTTATGAAAACACAACAATAAGAAACATTATCAAATTAAAGGATATGAACTAATGAGTATAAAACAAAAATTTTTTCAAGAAATAAATTCTAAAATTGATTTTTGGAAACAAGGAGATGGCAGTATTGAAGAAAAACTTAGGGGGCTCGCTTTCTCAATCTTAGTTATAATCGATGGTGAAAGTTCAATAGGTCCATTCGCGCTAAAACCTATTGATGAAAATGGAAATGAGGGCGAAAATATCGCAGGCGAATTACATCATGAGTTCGAGAATATTACCGATGAAGCAAAAAAAAAATTGAAGGAAATTGATGTCAAAAACTTTTGAAGAAATAAAAACTTATTGTAATAAACTTCTAATTAGACAATTAAGTTTTCAAGAAACGGCATCAATACATTTTGATAGAACAACATCAATTAGTAATAATTTTACAAATGTTTATCATTGTAAAAAACTTGATGACCATTGTTCATCCGCTCATTGTCCGCTTCTTGGTATTATCATGAAAGGAATTGAAGGTAGTTTGAATGATTGGATTAATTGATTTGGATTCAAAAATAGCAAATCTTGCATTAATGAAAATAAGATCATATTACAGAAATAATGGAAAGATTATTTGAAATGTTCCATTTCATAAGTTTTTGTATCTCTATAAATTTTACCTAAAGCAGATAATACATTAGAACTTTCACCATTTTTACCTAATTTATACACTACATATCTATAACAATCATATATATCAGATAAATCGAAATGCTGTCCATCATCTGTTGAAATTAAATTCATATTTTTACCTTTCTATACTTAATTCAATTTCTACAATATCAATTATTTTATTATTTTTTGAATCAATTATTTTATTTATTTCTTTTTATAATTTCCATGCAAAGCCGAATTCCCGGTAAGAATCATATGAATAAATTCCGAGGATAACTGCTATTATGGCAATTATAATAAGACATATACACAATACTGGTACTGCGACCCATAAAGATTTCTTTAGAATGCTATTTTGTATTTCTAATTTTGTCAAGTTCGTTTGTAATGTCTGTGTTGAGGATTTCAAGTCTTGAAATGAGTTTGTCATTGTTGATAATTGTTCCTTGAGACTTTCCACTAATTTTTGAGATTCGATCAATTGCTGTTTGAAGTTGTTCGATATATTTTGCATTTGAAGTAATTGACTCGTTAAGTCTTGCAATTGTATCTTTTGAATCGCTGAATTGCTTTTCAATTGTTTTATAATCATCATTGATTCGCTGATTTGTGATTTTAAGTTTATCAACGTTGACACTGGCAATTTTATATATTGAAAATCCTGTGAGGCATCCGCCCAAAGCGAAACAGATAACGCCAATAATAATGTGACAAAAAACACTTTTAATTTTACCATTCAAGTTAATCTCCTATAATAATAATTCCCAAAAATGGTTATCTACTTTTTTTGAAAATTCAATAGGCATATTTTCTATATTATTCAATAACTTTTTTTGAAAATTATCAATAATTTTTTTGGAAAAACAATCTGTATAATATAGGCATTGGCTACAAGGAATTGTCGTAGGTGAAATACATTTCATAATTTAATTTTTCCTCTCATAGCAAAATGATAATGTAGAATTCGCCGTTAAAATATCAATTGGTTTGTTTGACCTTTCTTTTATACCATCATTTGCTGTTAATAAGATACGGCAAAAATAAAAATGTATGCAATCATTTTTACAATCGCAAATCATTTTTGAATATCCTTTGATTGACCATCTTTATTTATATTTTCGGCAAATGATTGAATTACTTTCCCACCAAATGATATACCATATATCCATTTTATTATATCTGCATTATTTATTATTTGGTTGTTAAACATTGACCAAAACAGAATAATAGTTCCGCATACAAATAAAAAAAATGTTATTAATCTTCCCATTGAAAGACTTCCAGTATTATCAACAAAAAATTGTTTCATGTATTCCTCTTTTATTTATTCGCCTAATTTATCTTCAAATTGTAATAGTTGATCCTTATATACTAATCCAACTCTACGACAATCTCGAAATAATTCCTTTGAAGACAAATATAGAAATTCCATTTCATTTTCACGCAAATAATTCGATAATTGTTCACGATTAAAATCATTCTCACCCCATCCACTATCAAGAACATCTGTCATTATTCCTCGACAAATTTCTGAATTTTGCTGAATATATTCTTCAAATTCAGATTCTGACATTTTTAGAAATCCATTTTTCCTTAAAACATCTTTTATAAAATCATCGCCTATCTTAAAATAAATTAATTCCAGCAAAGATGAAAAAACTTTAACATTATCATATTTATATTTTTTCTTTATACACCAATTCCGAAACCTTTCTTTAATTTCATTAAACATTATTTTGCCTTTTTTCATAGCTATTCTTTCTTGTGCATATAAAATTTTATTTTTTAAATCATCATAATCTTTTTGATTTTTTATCTTCATCAAGTTTATTGAATAGTTTCCTTCTGCTGATAATTTACCAAATTTTATTTTCCAATGTTTAACATTTTTAAGAAATAAAATAAATACAAAAAATAATAATATTCCTATAACAACAAAAAAAATATAATTTTTGGACAAATAATCCCAAAATGTCATATATTCTCCTTTAAACTTATTTTAATTTATTAGCCCAACCCTTTTTCTTATTTAATTTATTCTCTTCTTTTTTTATCATATAATTATTTAAATTTTCAATAATGCTATTTATTTTACTTGCAATCATATAAATTACTATTTTTTCCCTAAAAAAATTATCATATATTTCAAACAATTTGTCTTTAAAAATATTTTCAATAATTTTATTTTCTCCTTTATCAAAATTTTCCATGACTTGTTTTATACTTATTTTTTTTATTTTCATTATTTATCATTTCAATTTGCCAATTCATAATTTTTTCCAATTACAACACTCATCTTTATCAGTTTCTTTATTGTAATGTGGAATAAAACAATAAGGATAGCTTCCATTATCATCATCTTGAATTATATGAATATCGGTTGAATAATTGGCACAATTAATACAATCTTTCAATTTTTCATTACCAAATTTTAAATTATTACAATCATTATAAACCGGGCAATCTTTATTATTGCATATCATTTTAATTTTCTCACAATTTTATTTAAGAGTTCCAATCCATTTTGTATTATGATTCATCGGGTCAACCGCTAATTTTTGATTAACCAACCATTTGTTACTATAATAAAATCCAGTATCATCCTTATTCCAAATCTCTTTAGTCTCAACCAAATACGTCCCTGTGTGCAAATGTGCTGCAATTATTCCAGTTCTACCACCTGTATTTCCAGATTCAGCAATTATATCACCGGCATTAACTAATTGCCCTTTCTGAATTATTATACAAGACAAATGTCCTGCCAGATAAAATAATCGCTCGTCTTGTGTATCTTGCAATACAAGACAATTTCCATATCCTGTAATTCCGGTTATAACAGAGATAACAAGACAATCTCTATCTGATATTAAATCAGTTCCAGAAGGACAATTTATGTCACATCCCTCATGTGCAGTATACAAACCATCAGGAACATTAGTATAATCTTCATTGAATTTTCCGATTATTTTGAAATTTGTCATTATTTTGGGAATTATCATGATATATGCCTCCAAGTTTTATATTTTAAAATAAATTGTATTGTTGTTTCAGAAACATTGAACATATCCGCCATATATTTTTGAGTATAATTATTTTTATTTTTTCTTATATAAATAATATTTTCTTCTTTTAATTTAGCTCTTGAATTATGTTCACCTTTTCTATCAATTAATCCTATTCTAAAGGCGTGTTTATTATTTTCTGATTGAGTACAAAATTCAAGATTTTCAATTTTATTATTATAAGTATTTCCATCGATATGATTAATAGTCAAATTAGAATTTCCATAAAAAGCGGAGGCTATTAATCTATGAGATAATTTATCATAACGTTTATTATTTTTAGATAATTGAATCATAAGATAACCTTTTTTATGTTTAAATTGTTTTAATATTTTGTTATTTTTATTTTTTATTTTACCTAAATTAGATGCTTGATACAAACCCTCAAATCCGGGAATGTCTTTCCATATTTCTTTATCCTGATTAAAAACTCCCGTAATAGGAAATTCAATTTTGGGTTTTATCATATTTCACTCCCGCTTGTTATTTTAAACTTTTGATTCTCGACTGAATCATTTCTATCAAAATATTTTATAGGGTCTGTCCAATAATCTTGACGAGGGAATGAATATTGTATAATTGGAGATTTTTCAAATAATAATTTCAATTCCTCATATATTTGTTTAGCTTCATCATAAGTTAATTCATAATCGCCAATTTTTATTTTAATATCTACCATATCTTCTCCTATCTTTTTATATCATTATTCAACAAAAAAATCAAATTATGGTTTAATAATATTTGTTATTACTGGTATTTTTTTATTAAGTTCATCTATTTTTATACCAAAAAAAACTGTAATTCCTAAAAATAATAATATAAATATACCTATTGCGATTTTTGGGATTGAATTGCCAATATTCTCAAAAAAACTATTCTTAACAATATTTATTGCATTATTTCGATCTTTTTCTCTAATAATCAATTTTGTAATTAACGGTTCTTCTTTTTTCATACTTTCGCAAAATTGTTTTATTGTTGTTTCGCATGATTCACCAGCAAGATGACCAAATGAACTTTCTATTTTTTCTATTTCATTGTCTTGATTTTGAATTTTATTTCTCATTTCAATTGATAATTGAGTTACCGCTGTTACCATATCTCTAATTTCTGATTGAAATCCATCCAAACGTAAATTATTTTCATCAACTTTTTTTTCAATCCTTATATAATTTTCATTTGACTGTTTAACAATTGTCATTGTCATTTCGTTCATTGTAGAAATTTGATCTCTAACAGTTTTTAAAATAGAAAATAATTCAATTGATGAATCTGATTTAATACTCATATTATAATTTCCTAATTTATATTAAATTAAACTAAAAGCACAATAAGTTGTCGTTGTAAATCCTGTTTGTGATGTCATAGTGCTACTATAAGTATGATTTTTATATAAAGCTTTTCCACTCCAATTCACACCGCATTGAATATTAATCGCATCGCTACAATGTAAACTTACCCAAAACAGTCTATTATTTCCTCCCAATATAGAAGATTGACTTCTTAATGAGAGAATTAAATTTATACCCTGATTTGTTGCATCAATCGTAAATTCTTGTGTTTGTACAAGAACTGTCCCCGGAGCTCCTGATCCATTATCGTTGTAAATTCCATAAACTATTTTTGATCCATTCACTGCTGTATTAATAAAAAAAGAAATATGTTGAATAATAATATCTGTGTTACATCGAAATCCAAACCAATGTTGGTCATTAGCTGAAATGGATAAGTTATTTGAGAGACAATTTTGAAAATATTTTAAAGAATAATCGGCATTTGTATTATAATTTTGGGTTATATGCGTAATTCCTACAGAATCGACATAAACTTGACGAATTAATTTTTTTAAATCCCATCCACTTGGCAAAGAGGGTGTTGATGCGTTTGTAGAGGCTAATATATCTCCAGCGGTTAAGTCAGTGCTTTTTCCTATCGCATAAATATAATAATAAGTTGAATTTGCCTTTGATCCTGTATCTAACATACCCTGATTTGTTCCTGTGACAAATGTAGCATCGAGTCTTTTTGTCAATGCCGAAACAGGTATATTGTATAAATTTGATGAATCTATTGCTGCCCCTAATGTAAAATCAATATCATTTGTTAGATCAGACGTATTATTGGACATTATAAGACCAACAATCGGAACAAATAAATCTATATAAGAATTTATATAATTTCTTAAAGAATTTATACCAGAATCTATATAACTTTTCCCTGCCTTTTGACTTGAAAATAATATATCGGAAGGACTTGCTCCACCTAATGTAACATCTGTACTTTTATTTGCTGTATTTTCAGGAACGTATCCAATTGATACCTGCAATATAGCCCAATTCGCTGATGTTTGTCCGGGTGAGTCAGATAATGCTCTGATTTCATCGCCAACATTTACTGTTTTCGTTCCGAGAATTCCCGCAACGGATATAGTCCATAAGTTGCCTTTTAAGATCGCACCGCCCGTTCCCGATCCTCCAGTTGAAGGAAATACGTTTACTGAAGCATCATAACTGCCTCTATCGTTGACGTATCCTTCAGTAGTTATCACTTCTTTGATTTGCGCATTAACCGACGTACCTGTCATTTTTGCATCGGAATTGTCAACGCCTTTTTCAACGTATATAATATCAGCACTTTCAATTGTTGAAGTTGAAGCGCTTACTTGATGTAATCTTTTATCTGACATATTTTTCTCCTTTTTTTAAATATTCTTTAAATTATGTTGACAAAATATATATTTATACCTCTAATATATATAGAGGTATAATATGAAATATTTAATGTCATTAATCGTTTTTATCCTTTTTTTAGGATGTCAAGTTCAACCTAATGATCGTCCTTATCGAAATATAAATATTGAAAATGCAACTAATATATTTCAATATGTAATAATCAATGACATATATCTTGGTTTTGAGCCATTTGAAAAGAAAATTTTTTCTTTTCAAGAAAATAAACTTGATATAAATTATCACAACAATCCAAAAGAATTGTACTATTTCGATGTGACAATATCTCTTGATGAAGTTGGAATTAGTCTTCATTGATATTATATCATGCTTCATATTCGATTAAAACCCATCCTCTATTATAAGACAAATTTTTAAAAGCCGTTGTGTCAAACGCTCCAGATGTCAAACGACCTAAAGTTAAAAAAGTTTCCCCATATGTTGTATATCCGATTAAATTAACTCCACACCCTTTAGCCCCTGTACCTAAGACATAATCCTTATCGCAATATTGAGTATCATTATCATCTCTAATTGTTATTCCTAATATTCTTATTGACTTCCAATTCGTAACCCCATGATTTACGGTAATTGCATCACTTGAGTCCATATTCCAATCGCCGATCTCAATTTCCTTTGTAAATTTAACTTTTGTACTTTCAACTCCAGATGAATTCCTATATTTTATTGTTCTTCCATTTATATTTTCTGGTAATGCTCCTATAATATTAACTGACGATAGATCTGTTAATAAACTACCACTTAATTCTGGTAATGTTGATGGAAATCTTGCATCTGGAATAGTGCCGCTTGAAAGATTATCTGCATTTCTTGATAGTATTGCTTCTGCAGATACTAATCCCAAACTATACGATTCTGCCAAGCCTAAATAATAAGAAAACAAATCCCGCCATTTTGTAGGATCAGACGACGGTATTATATTGATATTAGGCGATAATTCAGTTCCAGTCAATGCTTGATACAATACTCCACCATAGGTTACATAAGATATATTCGCATAATAATTTTCAGTCGCTATCCATTCCGGTATTCCATTCTGAAACAAATATTTTAGCTGTGATGTTATCAAAAAAAATAGAGCATTGAAATCCTCTATCCTTGGCGGTTCTGATTTATCATTCGTCAATGGAAATAGACCGACATCATAATAATCTGTCAAAGATTGTATCAAATCAAGGTCTTTTGTTGTTTGAGGGCTTCCGGCATTATCGCTACCTATAACTCCAAATTTATTTGTTGCACCCGATGCTCCAAAAACTTTTTGTAATATTCTACTTAATATAGCCACTTAATCCTCCTTATGTATGTGGTTCATATTCTAATAATATTTCCGTTCCCGCTGATCTTGGCAAACAATCCGTGAACTTCAATATTGCTGATAATCTCGTCGATTGCGTCGGAAATGTATATGTTATAGTCCTGTTGAAATTATCTGTTATGTAAATATCATTCCCATAATATTTAAATAAAAAATCATCTATATCTTTCATGCTACAATTTGAATAATTCATAAGTATTCTGAATCTTAATAATGTTCTATATTCAGAATCAATTAATGTTAATATTGATCCTTTATTGTCTCCATAACCTAACATTTGTACATCTGGAGGTATTTCACTATATCCGACATTATTTATTATCCCAAATTCTTTTCCATCCGAAAATGAAAAATGATCCCCATTTGAAAATGTTAATATATTATCTGAAAGTTCTCCATATCCCATAAATCCGGCGAATGAACATAATGAAGGATTGTCACCATATCCCATGAATCCAAAATATTTTCTTGTAAATGATATACCTGTTATAATTCTGGAAACTCCTATATATTTTCCTAAAATATCAAGTTGAACTCCTTCGGCTGTTTCAATGTCATACCCATCCTCAATACCATCAATCAATTCAAATATACATAATGTTTTTAAGAATGCTTGTATTGTCGCTTCTGCTTTTGGCATTCCTTTATATTGCAAAATCAACAAATCCACATATGATTGTATTATATCTGTATTTGATGCCATAAATTCCCCTATATACTCGTTATTGAAATTCTTGCTACCGATGATACAAATTTATAATTTGCTGCCGTTGTACTTAATACTTCATACCAATGCGAACCATCATTTGAAACCATCATATTTGTTATTTGATATTTTGAATTAAGACTTTGAATATAACTTGTTATAAGCGACCCCACAGCATCCGCTCCAACTTCAAATAATACATTCGCAACAATTAAAGTTTTCATGTTATCAGCATCAAATATTCCGTTAATCAAAACACAATTAAAATCTATGTATAAATTTTCGTTTATCGGTCTATCGAATTTCATTATTGCTGTTTTTCCATTTGATCTCACAATTGTATAAGTTGATAAACCTTTCATGGGTGTTCCTGTAGCACGCTTTGAATATATCATATTTCCAATGTCTGCATCTGATCCGCCCTCAACAATACACCATATTCCATTTGGATCAATGCCCTTTGAATCTGTAAGTGCTGTCGGATTTTCATATACAATTGAAAAAGTTACTCCTATTATAGATAATAATCCAGCTTCAATTGCATCAATGAATCCAGTAGATGAAATAGCCGTTGATTTTGCACGTCTTATTTTTAATGCAATATCTGTCTCTTCATCTATACCAACAAGAGATGCACTATCGGGATTATTAACGGAAGTTATTCCAGCTATTATAGAATCAGGAATAGTTATTGTGTTTACTATAGTTTCAACTTTTCCAATATTCGCCGCTCTAAAATCAATATTATATGTTCCAGCAGCAACTATAATCTGACTTGTCAAAAGATAGAACTTAGTCCCTGCATCATCTTTGACTGTATAAGGTGAATTAGTAGGATTTAATTCAGTATTTTGTAAATCAAGTCCTTGTAGATTCAATGCTCTATCCGTTACTATTTCAATTGGAGTTACCGTAAATGTAGCTCCGCCTCTTTTTATATTATTTAATGCAACTCTTTGGTCGAGAATAATTCCGGCGGCCTGGTCAGGATCAAATCCAGAATTTATTTTTACAAGTAATTCTCTAAGATCAATAGCCATTTGACAATATATATTTATTAGCTGTCCATCTGGCGAATCACTTTCTAAATTTATATCTGATCCGTATATTAACTTCATCTCATTACCGAGGTCGGTTATAAGATCATTAAGAGATTTGATAACTAATCCAGCGGAATCAAAACTATCAGTTGCCATTATATCCCTACTTCAATTATTCCATATATAGTCATTACACTTGCATTTGATGTATAATCACGGTCTTCGCCTATTTCAGATGAAAAACTATCTATTCTAATAACTCCATCACTTTGTAATATTACTCTTTTTATATCATTGTCCAAAAAAGTTTTAGTGTTTCTATCAAGAAAATTATTATAATCGACTCCATCATCAAGAGCAAAAAAACAATCACCTTTCCAACTTTTTAAATGAGTTTGAATACTTTGCATGATAGCATCTTTTCCTGTTTTATAGTTGGCTTTTCCACGCCCAAATGTGAAGTCTCCGCTAATATCAATAGATCGCACTATCATTTATCATTCCCCTTTTATCTTGTCAGACAAACTTATAGGATTATTCATTGATCCTGCATTTGTCGGTGGTGTTGTCGTTCCGGAAAGTGTCCCGCTTATTGGATCACTAACAGTACAAGGATGAATATGAAATTTTATTAAATTTAATAAAGTATCAAATTGACTACTCGTTAAATCGCCTTTTACATATGATTGTGTTGCTCCTAACATTTTTATATTCGCTGCATTTGTTATTTCAACATCTCCAGTCGTATTTAATGTTATTTTTTTGCTCTTTGCATCCAATTTGAACGGATTATCATTTGTAACAATCTGAACTATTGAGCCAAGTAATGTTAATACGTTTGATTTTGGATTGATCCCTATAATTGCTATTCCGTCTGATAATGAATGTTTTCTTGAGCTTTTAGGTTCTTTTACATTTCCGCTACTCCACCAGTTATCAATATCCCTATCGTTGAATAGAACAATACAATAATCATCTTTCTCAATTGGAAATTCCATGAATGCTTTCCCACCTTGTAATACAAAACAGGGACAATCAACAAGCTTTGGATATGATTTTATATCTCCATTTTCCAATTCTACTTTCATCTGTATTTCAATTTCAGCGGTCATTTCTTCTTTTTTAAAAGAATTTATTTTCCCAATCTGAATACAGTTTAATTCAGAAAAAATTATTCGTTTGAAATCATCTAAAATATCCGGCAATTCTGGATCAACTTTATGTAGACTCATACTGCCACCTTTTGAAATACAGTCGTTCCACAATACATCCCGATTGTAGTTTTTGCTTCATTACAACTTGACCCCGACCATACAAATTTATGTTTGAAACTTTGTATAATGTATTGTCCATTGTACATTGTATATTTGCTTCTTAAATCAGATAGATAACCTATCTTAACTTCTGGCAAAAACATTAAATCACATTCAAGCATTGTGTCTTGTCTTCGAGGGGATGAAAGCAAATGATCGGAATCTAATATTATTGCTTCATCACCCAAATACTCTTGATGATCCAATAGATATACTTTTTCATTATAAATATATGTATTTGAAAATCCTAAAGTTTTTAAAACATCATTTGATTTCCCCATTATAGAAAATCCTCTATTTCCAGTTGTTTGATCTCCTTTTTGTCCGATTGCGCCTTTAAGAGCATTTGGCATTGAATTTATAACAGTTCCGGCAATGTCTTTTATTGGAGTATTTTTCGCGGCTGTATATGAAACATATCCGTTTTGTATAGCATTTGCTCCGTCATATCCTTCGATTTCTGTTATCCATTCTGTACCCTGCTTTGAAGAATATGCCTTTTGTATATTCCCCTGAAATATTGTCATCATATAATCACCATAACCGGCTTTTACCTTCAAACTCCAATACTCCGAAAATGAATATTGATCTTTAGTCAATTTATTTCTTGTCTCATTTTTTAAATTGTTAATAATTATCTTAATGCTATTACAACTTGCAAGGGTACTCGTATCAATACTAATATCAACGGTAAAAGGCGGTTTAATAGTTATTTTTTCAGATTGAACTACAGTCTTAAACCATGTACCATATGGTGTTAATTGATATTTTATTGCCGGCGTAATAATGTCAATTTGATAATTACGATCACGACGGACATCAAGATTATAATTTGATATTTCACTCTTATTAAATTCCATCAAACACCTGCCGAATAATAATCTTCTATGACCTGAACTTCACTCGAATCTAATATCCATATAGAAATTTTACCAGATGAAAAATCATTTATAAACATAGGTTCTTCATTGCCTTTTATCATTATCCCAAAATCTAAATAATTTTTCCATTGTCTTAATATATTTGTAGAAAGACATATTTTTATCCCGTTTATTATTTTATTGTTATAATTAATATCCATAAACCACATTTGAATAGCTGGTTTATAATTTAATGTCAATCTTATAATGCCGTTTGTACCTGATAATGTCAACACTTGTGATCCGGTTGATATTATCCCATTTATTGTTTTTCCGTATATTATACCCATTTTAAAATCCAAATAATTTTGAAAATCCAGTTGTTTTATTTATATTCCATCCCAAACTATTATTATTTATACTGCCATTGGAATTATTTACCGTATCGCTTTTTTGAAGATCAATTCTCACAGGATTTGTATCATTATCAAAAGTCTTTGTCAGTATTGATCCGAATCTCATTTGTTTAAGAGTTATTGAAATATCGGAATATAATTCGGATTCTTCTGTTTGCGTGAAACTAAGACTTGTAATAACCATATGATCGTAAAATTCAAAAGGTGTTTGTACTGTCAGCAATTTATCGCCATTCATATCAGGTTTTAACCAAAAAGCATATAATTGCCGATATGCTTTTTTTTGTTTTGTTTCCTGAAATGATTCTCCTTGAAAAAAAGAGACAATATTCTGAACTCGACTTAATTCCTGATTTATTCGTGATTGAATATAATCTGATTTATTTTGAATTTTTTGAATTTGTTGAATCGCTTGAGGCGAATATTTTCCAAGATACGCTGATATTGTCGTTAATTCATTTTGCAATGTTCTTTGTAATCCGATTATTGATTTAGAATTAGGTCGAACATATACTAACTCTCCAATAAATCCTGATAAAGTTATTTGAATAGGTTTATTGACAATATGATCATTGATATAACTTCCTGATTCCGTATAATTGTCAGTTACATCAGATTCAAGTTTTACAGATGTTTCTTTTTCAATATCGAATATCCATCCGCATAATCCTTTAGCATTTTTGGGCGAAACAAAACTATTAACATTATTATTGAGATATGATTGAGCGTTAGAAGCCGCACTTGATGTTTGTTGTAATACATTGCCAAAACTCATTTTATTCCCTTAATAAGATTTTTCATTATTTCCACCCGATTGTTGTGTATTAGCTTTTTTTATACCATCAATTGTGTAATCTTTTACTTTACTAATATCTTCCTTTGCAATATTATTAGTCTGATTGAAAATTATCCGAGCTTCTTTTGCACTAATACCTTTTTCCTTCATAATTTGTTCAATTATTTTATGGTCATTTTTTGTTTTTTCTAACAAATTTTCCAGTTCTTTTTGACTTTGTTTTGCTTCGTAGTTTTCTAAAGGCGCCATTGATTTTTCTGTAGTTTTAGGTATATTTACAAAACTTTCTTTTAATGATCCGCCATATCCTCCTAATCGTTGATAATAATCTTGCCAATCTTTCAAGAAATTTTTCGGATCCAAAGTAGATGTGACTAATGTTCCTATAAGATCGCCAAAAGAAAGAAATGATTGTATCACGGTATTTATAGCAGCGGATATAACAGCTCCAAATGTTTCAAGCGATGCTTTTATTAAAAGTATTTTTTTTCCGAGATCGCCTAATTTATCCATATATGCAGTTATATCATCGCTATTCCATAATGCCTTTAATAATCCGAAAACATCTTTTAAAGTTACCATTAGATCGTCAAATTGTTTTTTAAATTTTGGAAAAGCTGCCATAAAATCACCCATAAGTGAACGACCTTCGCCAGAAAAATAATGGGCCATATCATCCAATATTATCAATAATGCAACACATGCCATTGAAAACAATCCAATAGGAGATAGCAAAAAAGCCGAATTTAATAATGCAAATCCAGCAACAAGTCTTACAAGAGCATTCTTCCATCCTATAGTATTCTTTACAATTGTATCAATCATATGCCCCGCATTGCCTATTGCTGTTATGAACTTAATAACCCATTCTACAATATTCTGAAGTATTTTAAGAAAGCCTGTTTTATTAATAGACATCCATGATGTTAATAATGCCATAAATTTAATAATAGCCGGGGCGAATGCAGTAACAATCTCGGCTTTGATGTAATCGAATCCCTTCCCCATCATCTTAATAGATAAATCAGCTCTTGCCATCATATCTATTTGCCCCGGACTTAATACATAAGCATTCTTTTTCATCCTGTCAAATTGGTCATTTGTAAGATCAAGTACCTGAATCATTTCGGCATTAACTCCAAGCATTCCCAAAACATTTTTTTTCATACCTTGAGAAAGACCTTGAGTTTTTTCTCTTAATTTATCCAATACTGCAAATGGGTCTTCATTTGGATTTATTCCAAGTAATTGATACCCTGAAATATTGCCTTGACCAAGTTTTATTTTTTCTTGATTATCAACAATAGCTTTAACAGAATTTGTTACCGAATCCGCTGATATATTTGCTTGAGTCGCTACTGATTGCCACATTTGTAATTGTCCTGTGTCTGCTCCAGTCTCTGCTCTGAATTGTTTTAATGCTACGGCAGTACGCAAAGATTCTTCAGTCATTTGTTTTATTGTAGAAGTAATTTTTGATATAGTTCCTATAACCATATCGGCACCGGCTTTAATATCGGTTAGACTTTTTATGAATGATTTTGCTTTTGAATCATCAGCAATAATTCCGATTCTTGCAAACAATTTACTTATTTCGATAGAATTACCCTCCATCCTTTGTATTCATTTATTCCTTGATATATGCCATATCTTAAAAATGATTGAATTTTTTGATCTTTACAAAATTGTCTCAAATTACCGACAACATCATGTCTTATTCCGCATGGAGAATAAAATATATAATGTTCCTTATTCGGATTATTGCTAAATGTATCTCCGCCTGTTCCTCCAACATGGATATTATATCCTTTTGGAGAAAAAGTATTATAATAATTAATCCAATATATTTCTAATTGATCCATTTCTTTTTTAGAATTACATTGATTAATAATTTCTTTTTGAAAATTTTCTTTTCCATATTTTTTAATAGCACGTTTTATTAAAACTCCACTACCAAGATATTTAGGATTATCATGAGAATCTTGCCCTATATAAATTTTACCATTTATCAAATTTGTTATTTTATATACTTGCAAGGTTATTCCTCCTCTTTATTCAATTCATAAAAAGCATTTTGATAATCACTTCTAAAATCTATATACTCATTCAAATCCAATATAATATCAATGGGAGCATGCAAAACTTTTTCAGGGCTTCCATTATAATATCCTTCACTTGCTATCTTCAATGCTATTTGCATGGCATATGAAATATTTATTTTTACTTCAGGATATTTATAAACTTTTCCTTTATTCCCCCGAACATGGAAAGAAGCCCCTTTACAAAAGGGGCAAGATTCACCTTTGCGATTTCAATCATAATTGGAAAATAATATTCTCTATTTTCTTCTTTCTCAAAAAAATCCCAATTAATTTTATCTTCTCCCAGAAGACATCTTTCTGCACATTTAAATATTGCGTTTTGAAGTTCTTTCGATATACCAATAGTAAGAGCCGAATTTATCAAAGTCGATAATGCATTTTGTCCTATATCCGTTTTTAAAGGGTCATCTTTATTTATTACAATTCCATCAAGATTTATTTTACTTTCAATCAATGCTTTGCCGAATGCATTCTGTAAATCAATTCCTGACTGAAAATCAGCCAAAGTTATTCTCAATTCTTTACCATTAATTTTCAATTATAAACTCCTATCAGTATTAGCAAATACTATAGTATATTCAGCGAGTGCCTGTTCAGTATCACCGGATACATTTTCTTTAGCCCCAGGAACTTTTTGAACAATACCTCCATCGACTTTGTACGTTATATTCGTAACATTACCTGCCCCATCACCGACACGTTTAATAAATTCTCCTAACAATAATGTATAACTTGCAGGGTCATTAATATATCTGGTCATTTCTGAATTAAGATATTTATCATCCGAACTACCAAGCAATACTCTGCATTTTACATTTACAAGGCGCCCTGAAGCATTAAAAGCATATATCGAATTGCCATTTTTTCCAACTTTTGCTTCAACAAGATTATTAGGGAATTCGAGGTTGACGCAATCACCATCGCCAAAGTCTCCAAATATTCTATCATTCATTATTGTTGTATCTTTTCCAGTTAAACTTACGCTACCCATATTTTACTCCTTATACCCCTTTAATAAATTATCAATTGCCCATAAAGGCTACAAATTATTCAATAATAATGCCTTTTTTACTTCATTCATATTTATTTCATTTTTTTCATTTTCTATAAATATAATTTTTTTCATTATATTTTTTATTCCACAAAACGTGATATTTATTACGGCATTCTTTTGAGCATACTTTTTTATTATGTATATTTGATAAAAAATATTTTTTACATATTACGCATTCAATTTGTTTGTTCATTTAATTTTCCACGTAAACTATTACTGACGATGTATGCAATGCTCCGGATAATTTGCACGCAATTTGAACCGCTGGAGCTATTCGTGCTTTTCTGGATTCCTGTGATTGCAATGCAATTGGATCAGAATAAATAAAATATCCAAAATCAGAAATATTTCTTATATGATCTTCCGGTTTCCCGAATGTTGTCGGATCATTCCATGTGCCAGGAGCAAAAGAACCGTTTTTAACAAATAAAGCACATACTTTACGATATGCCCCTTTCAATCCATTCATACCATCTTCAGTTTGCGGTCTTTTTGTATTTGTTGTCGCAAGAAAATTGAATCCTGCTATTTGCAATCTTAATTTTAATGCTAATGAAACATATATGTCATCACTCCATCCATTAGCACCTGAAGTTATTATTTTTAGTATTCCAAAATCAACATATACATCAACTCCGTTATTTTTAGCAGAATCGAGTATCGTTTGTGTTATACCAGTATCAGCTACAAGTCCTATAATTTCTTTCAAGTTCATTGTTAATACTGTATTTGGTGCATCAAAATCCACGCAAAGAAATCTTGACGCATATCCAGCGGCATATGAAATAGCGTCTGTTTCAGAAATGGAATACATCAAACATCTTGTATGCGTATATCCAGCGTCTTTAATATTTTTAAATATTCCAACTATATCTGAAATATTTTCAGAACCAATAAATTGAATTTTATCCATAGTCTGAACTATGCCGGCAAGTTCTTCTGTAATTGGATCAGAAAACATATTTGTATATATTATTCCGAAATATGGTACGAGAAGACTTGTCCGAATAATGCAATCTTTTGCACTTTCTAATCCTGCCTCAGTACCATTTACCGTAAATTCTTCCGGTAAATTAAGAACTGGACAAATATCAGTTCCAGTATCTGAAGTAGTCGGAATTCCAAGAGTTATATTTTTCGCTGAACCCGTCCCAATTGTTTGAAGTGTTATTTTTGCACTTGTGATTTC
>Ga0335069_10004347_pt1 | contig 21069 bp, 20 predicted proteins | sample Lox_Sample_11_FD_206714 | JGI IMG/M metagenome (GOLD analysis project Ga0335069, IMG submission 206714) | Soil microbial communities from Loxahatchee National Wildlife Refuge, Florida, United States - Lox_Sample_1.1 | ecosystem: Environmental > Terrestrial > Soil > Wetlands | place: USA...
CACCAGCCGTAGCGTGGCGAGGCGGCCCACACTTCTGCCCATTCGTTTTCGGTCAGCGTCTGCAGCGACATGGGAAAGAGAATGTTCTCTTCCTTGAAGATCATTTCTTCGACCGCGCCGAGCGCGGACTGTGCGAAATCATTAGCGAATTTTTTCGCATCCACGGCACTCGATCCGCAGTCATGCGCGGCCTGGTTCATCTTTTTCATTAGGTCGCGAACCTCATCGTCTTTCGCCCACATGACTTTGGAAGGCCCGGCGATTCCGTGGCGTTCCAGACAGGAAAACAGCGCGTGCTCCTTGCGTTGGTAGTGTTTTTCGAGGTCCATCAAGTCATTCGCCGACTGCCGCAAGCTCAACACCAGTTCTTTGGCATCTGCCGTCGCATCCAGACTCGCGAGTTCCGCAATCGTCGCGCGCATGCCAGCGATCACTTGCTTGAGCGCGGCATTCTCGCGTCGAAACGTGTCTAAAGGATGTCCGGGCGGAAGCGAAGGCGGCGCAATTTGCACCAAGACGTCGCGCGTCACCTGAGAATGCAGGTCGCACATCGACCGCACTTCCTCTACACGCATGCCTTCGGCCATGAGTTGCTGCTCCATGGCCATGATTTCCGTGGCGTCGGTCTGCTGCACGATTTCGCGAAGGCGCGCTTTGACTTCCGCCGGTGCGGCTCCGGCATGCAAGTGCTGAATGATTTCTTTGAGAGCTTTGATGCGATGGGCGCGGTTGTCAATGAGTTCACTCACGGCGTTTTCCTCGCTAATAACCTATGTCGCTGCGAGGCGCTCGCCGATGACTTATGTCACAGATCACAGCGTGGCCGGCTGTTACTGTGAGCAAGTCGCGATGGAATCGTGAACTGCTTTTTGTGAGAGGATTGCGGAGGCTTTTGGAATGGCTGCGATGGTCGAATCTCCGATGCCCGAGTCTGCGATCGCCGAAGCAATGAAGGATGCGAATGCCGCGCGGCGCGCACGCGCAGTCATCATTCCGCGCGAGCACGGTGCGTGGGGCCTGCTGCTGATCCCGCTGTTCACGGGCATCGCGGCCGGAGTGGCATCAAACGGGCAGGTTCTTCCGCTGATCTTATTTTTTGTGTGCGCACTCTGCCTCTTCTGGTTACGGACGCCGGTGGAAAGCCTGCTGGGATCGACGCCCATCGTCGCCCGAACTCCACAGGAACGACGGACTGCATGGCTCGCTTCGGTGGGGTTGAGTGTTTTGTCGATTGCCTGTCTGGCCCTGCTGTTTTGGGGAGGACGCAACCTGAAACTGATGCTCTTCGGGGCGATCGCGGCGACAGCCTTTGTCGTACAAACCGTTTTGCGAAAGATGGGGCGCGAGACGCGAATGGCGTCCCAATTGGTAGGAGCCATCGGCCTGACTGCAACGGCTCCAGCAGCTTGCTATCTCGGAAGCGGCCATGTGGATGTACGCGGCCTCACGCTTTGGGCGGCAAACTGGTTATTCGCCTGGAACCAGATTCATTTTGTGCAAACACGCATTCATACCGCGCGTGCAATGTCGACTGGCGAGAAATGGATCCGTGGGAAGAATTTTCTGATCGCAGAGGCGCTGCTGCTCCTCGGCCTCATGATTTGCGCGCTCCGCCACATGATTCCGTGGCTGGTCGCTGTGGCATTCTTGCCGACACTCGCGCGCGGGGTGGCATGGTTTGTGATTCCGACGTCCGGATCGCTCGATGTCAAGAAGTTGGGTTGGTCTGAGATGAAGCAGGGAGTTGTATTCGGAGTCTTGCTGGCAATTGCGTTTTTGTACAGCTAACGGACTGTCGCAGAGAACGAGTCTTGAGGTTTCCTCGCCGCCGATTAGTTTTCGTGCTCCGAATCGCGGCCCTCGTCCACCGATTCATTCCTTTCACCCTCGGAACGCTCGCCCATTTCAGTGTCCGCTACACGTTCCGTCAGCGCGGCCCGTTCGCGGGCGAACTCGAGCTTAGCAATCGTGTCGGGAACGTCAAGATTGGGGCGAATCTCCCAAGTGGGAACCGGCGTTTCCGGAGCCGCGCCAACGCCAACCCGCGTGGAGAACCCAGGAGCGACGAGAACGGAAGGAGCGGTGATCTTTGAAGAGGCCACTTCCACCAGGCCGTCGAACACATCAACCTCGCTGACCCCACGCCCGTTCACCTCGACATCGAAGCGTGTTCCCCGGACGGCGATCACGGCGCTTGGTGTGCCCATCTGAAAAGGTGGCGCTCCCCCTGTGCGCTTGCGGATGTAGGCTCGAACCCGGCCCAGGAAGACCTCAATTGCATTCCAATTCCCTGGCGCCGGTTCGCTCACGACAATCCTGGAATGCGGCTGAACGAGAACTTCGCTCTCATCGGCGCGGAGCACCAGAACAAGCGTGCCTTTGCCCGTCTCGAGCACAGTTCCAGCGGCTAGGACCTGGCCTCGTTTAGGAGTGGCAGCGGGAGTTCCCGGTGCCTGCACGTGTACGTCGCCTTTCCATTGGGAGATGAGAGCTCCAGCAAAAGGAGCCGTTGTGGACGTCTGGGGTTGAGTCTGGGCGACGGGCTGAGTCTGGGCGGCGCAGAAAGCGAGCGCCACCCAGAAAGGAAAAACCGCCGCCGCGATCCGGCGAAAGTTCACGGCGACTCTCAGCACAGGAACTCGCAGTGTGGGGAGGGTGTCTCTGCGAGTCCCTGTTACCGAACTTTTTTTATGGAGCAATGCCTAACCTTTGAAGACTGCGATTACTTACCCGAACGGGCAATCCCACATGACCTTATCACTTCCCGCCGCGTTGGGAGCAAGCAATGTTTATTCATGCTTGCATCTTCTGTTCATAGCTTGCACGGCGCCAGAAGAGAAACACTTCCTGACTTGTTCTCGGCACTTGGATGGCCATTCAGGGCAGCGTCCTAAGCGGGTGTTTTGTCACGTGATTTTCAATTGATGGGTCAGCGAGACCCAGTTGGGTGTGGCCCGAAGGGCCAGTTGTGGGTCCAACGATGCGTCTTGCTGGTGTGGTGACCGCAAGAATGTTCGACCGTTTTGGATGAGAGTTTGTTGACAGAGGTAAAGTTCCTCCGGTCAGGGCACTAGTTGGTTTGGCTGGAAGAGGGCAAAATGACTCGCACCCGGATGATCCCGTTGGGATCGCTGGAGGCTTCGAGGACGCCGTGGTGTTCTTCGACGATGCGCCGTACAAAGGTGAGGCCGAGGCCCCATCCGGGCGTGGAGTCTTCTGTGGCGCGACCGCGATAGAAGGGTTCAAAGAGTTTTTCCAGGTCTCCCTGCGGGATGGGCAGGCCAGGATTGGCGACTTCAAAAACCACATTTCCCTCTGACTGGGTGGCGCGCAGGGCGACTTCATTTCTTGCGGGGCTGTATTTAACGGCATTGTTCAGAAGGTTCAGGATCACACCGCTGAGCATGGCGGCATCGCCTTCGAGCGGAGGCAGAATGGGATCGACGTGGGCGCGAATCGTGATTTCTGCCGCATCGGCGATGGGCAGCATGATCTTCTCGACCTGCTCGATCATCTGTGGGATGGCGACAGGTTCGCGGCGTAAGGAGCGCGCTCCCGCGTCGAAGCGGAGAACGTCGAGGTAGGTATTGATCAACGAAACCAGACGCTGCGACTCACGGAAAATCGTCGCTGAGGCGTCGGCAGAACCCGCCGCATTCGGGTAACGCTGTAGAAATTCGGCAAAGCCCTGAATGGAAACAAGCGGCGTGCGGAGTTCGTGAGTGACAAATCGGAGGGCGTCGGCGCGAGTCTGGTCGCGCTCGAGCCGCGACGTAAGATCGGTGACCACGATCATCCACTGTGACCCGTCGTTTTGGCGATCGGACTGGAGGCGCACGCCGCGCACCTGCCAGAAGCCGCCTCCGAGGTAGACTTCGCTCTCCAGAGACGGCTGCTCGCTCTTGAAGAGCTCCTCGACGTTCTTCCAGCTTGGGTGGCCGAGGTTCCGGCCAAGCTCGGCGAGGTTCAGGTCAGTACGCCAGCCTTGTTTGCGGCAGAAGGCGTCCCAATTGCCATTGCGAAACAGCGGCTTTCCTTCTTGCCCGAATACAGCCAGACCTTCCTGCATGGACTCCAGCAACTGCTGGCGAAACGTATATAAGGAAGAAAGCTCGGACTGGAGTTGATTGACAAGTTCGACACGCGATTGCAAGTCGGTAATAGAGTCATGTATCGCCTCGGCAGCCTGAAATCCAGGCAATTCAACGGGCTTTTGGCCGCGGCGAATGGTCTGTTGCAGTTGATTCAGGCCTTTTGTCAATCCGCGGTTGACGAGAATCAGGTTTTCCAGTTGGGCCAGCGGCACGGCGAGCAAGCCAGCGCAGAGAGCCGGGCCGAAGGCGATGAGGCGATCGGCGTAGGCAAAGAGCCAAAAACCAGCGCCGTAGGTGATCGCAAGAAGCGACGCTTCGGCCAGCACGCCGTTCCATCCGGGCCAGCGCAACACAACCCCGGTAGAGATAAGCGAAAACAGGACGAGAAAAAGAATCTGCGGCACGGTTCTGGCAGGGCGCAAGTCCCCTCCGCGCAAAACGCCGTCGACGAGGTTGGCATGTACTTCTACGCCGGGCATCGGCATTTGGCCGCTGACTGGAGTTGGGAGCCGATCACTGAGTTCGGTCGCACCGAAACCAATCAGCACAGCCTTGCCCCACAATGCAGGCGCCTGTTTTCCGGCGAGCAAATCTGCGGCGGAGACGACTACGAAGGGCGGATTCCGCTGGCCCAAGGAGTATTGCTCGCGGTAATCGATGGTCAAGAAACCGGCCGAGTACGACTCCCAGCCTTGGGTAGTGGTCCTGCGTATCGTTCCATCCCACCAGACGTGCTTGTCGCCCAGCCAAATACCGTCGGATCTTTCCTCCAGCGCCAGACGACTCGCAACCCGGGCGACTTCGATGGAGAACGCCCAGCGCGGGCCTTCCGTGCTGAGTTCGCGCAATGGCACGCTGCGGCAGATTCCATCTGCATCTTCGACTGCCTGTGCGTGCCCAAGCCCAACGCTGGCGGAACGAAATACGGGCAGCGGATCTGCCCAAGTCCGCTGCGGCGCGCCGCCTACTTTCGTGGCCAGAGCCACGTTTCCGGCGTCGCGCAGAGCTCTTGCCAAGTCTTCATCGCTCTGTTCGTCTTGCGCCTCAGGAAGCAGGATGTCGAGACCGATCGCGGTTGGCCGTTGCGCGGAGGTGGCGCGAACCAACCTGGCAAGCAGCGTTCTCGGCCATGGCCACCGTCCGTAGCGGGTCAGACTTTGGTCGTCGACCAGGACAATGGCAACCAGATTGGAGGTGGGGAGCGGGCGACGAAGGCGGAAATAAATGTCGCCCAGTCTGCGGCTGAGTTCCTCGACAGGATACGTCATGCTCAGCACCGCGACGATACTCAGCAACAAGAGGTTCAGAATGAGCCAGGATTGGATCCGGGTGCTGCCACTCTCTGCGCTGGCGAAGCGATCCTTCATTTCTCGGGGGCGTCAAGGTCGATGCCGAGACGCCTTGCCTTTTTGTACAGCGACTTGCGCTCAATGCCAAGTCTTCGCGCGGCGAGCGAGCGATTGCCGCCGGCTTCGCGCAGGGCGCGCACGATCTGCAGCCTTTCGGCCCCTTTGAGGGTGGTGGGAAGCTCTTCGAGCGCAACTCTGGCAACGGACGGAACGCTCGTGCCACCGGCTTGCTGCACATCTTCCGCGGTGATTTCTCCCGTTGCCGAAAGAATGGCGGCGCGCTCGATCAGATTCTCGAGTTCGCGGACATTACCCGGCCACGACATACGTGTGAGTTGGGCGATGGCATCGTCGTTGATGGCAACGTGCCGCACATTGCGTTCGTTAAAGCGCTTGAGGAAGAACCGCACCAGCAGAGGGATATCTTCGCGGCGCTCTTCGAGCGGCGGAATGTTGATGGTCAAAACGCTGAGCCGGTAGTAAAGATCTTCGCGGAATTGCTTCGCACGAATGCGCTCGGCAAGGTCGGCATTGGTGGCGGCGATAATGCGCACGTCGACCGGAATCACGCTGTTGGATCCGAGCCGGCGAATTTGTCTTTCCTGCAGAACGCGGAGCAGTTTTACCTGGAACCCGGGCGTGGTCTCAGAGATTTCATCGAGGAAAATCGTCCCGCCGGTCGAGCTTTCAAACAGGCCGCGGCGCGCGCTGTCGGCGCCGGTAAACGCGCCCTTTTCGTGCCCGAACAATTCGCTTTCCAGCACACTCTCCGCGAGGGCACCGCAGTTGATCGCGGTCATGGGCTTGCCGGCACGTTGGCTGTGCGAATGGATCGCCTGGGCCACGCGCTCCTTGCCCGCGCCGCTCGGGCCAACAATCAGAACGGTTGCGTCGGTGGGGGCCACGCGGGCGATGAAGCGATACATCTCCAGCATTTTTGGGCTGCGGCCGACGATGGAGGTTCCCGCAAACCCTTCGGGCTCGAGATCCTCTTCGCGAATGCCACCATTTCCGCGAGCTTTCGGACGGTTCTTGAGGCGGTTGATGACGCCCAGGAGATCGTCAATGCGAAGTGGCTTGCCGAGATATTCGACCGCGCCGTCTTTGACCGACCGCGCCATGGTTTCGACGCTGGCATGGGCCGTCATCATGACGCAGTCACAGTGGGGTCGCAGGGTTTTGATATGGCGCAGAAAATCTACGCCGTTTGTATCCCCAAGATAGATATCTATCAAGGCCATTCCCACTTCGAAACGCGTCAGGACGTCCGCCGCTTCCTGGGCATTGGTAGCAGCGTGGCAAGTATGGCCCTCGGCCACAAGCACGGAGGTGAGCCACTGCCGCGTGGATTTGTCGTCATCAACGATCAAGATTTCCATAAGTTATGGTTCCCGCAACAGTTTTTCTAAGTGCACGCGGAACGCCAAACTTGCGGCGAGCTCTCAAAATCGATACAAGACAGCGAAACGTCCCGCATTGGCCCGGAAAGCTCCGGTGTCCTGGGCAAGATGATATTTCGAATAGTCCAGCTCAACAGTCCAGGGTCCGAACCGAAGATCGTTTTGGGCGTGGATTTCCCAGGCGCTCATGAACGCCCCCCCTGACTTGAGCGACTCCATTCCGCCGCGAACCAAAAGCGAACCATGATAGTGCTTGGTGAGTTGGGTGCTGACGCCGGCGACGCCAAGATGGCTCTGGTAGCTGTCGGGACTAAAGTATCCGTGGCTAGGGTTGACGTCGAAACTGGCGCGGCGGTAGCGGTAGCCAAGCGTCAAAGTGAGCTCCGTCGGCCCGAAATCACGGAGCACTTCCGCGCCCTGACGGCTCCCGATGTTCTCGTCGGAGTAGTTCTGTCGCGACCAGCGCGCATTAAACTGCCATCGCTGCGGCGTCCAATTTAGAAACATCTGCGGGCCTTGCGAAGTGAGATGGAATTCCGCAGCCTTGGCATCCGGAATGATCGGCACGCGAAAAAAGGCGAATCCCAGAACCAGATTCGACCTCGGCTGCACGTTCAATGATGCGTCATAGACCGCATCCGTCTCCCCACCGTCGAAACGAACGGCACCGCCACCAGTGCTCAGCAGAAGCCACTCTTGCGGCTTCCATCGCAGTTCGTTACTAAATACCGCTACAGTTTGATCCTGGACCGGCACGTCGTCGCCGTCGGAGGCATCCCTCTGCCCGCGGAGAAAATCCTGCTCGAGGACGATCCGGCCCGTCAGGCTCCCGGTAATGCCCAGATCCATCCGCTCGAGCGCTTGCCATGAACGATTGCCGGCGGAGTCACTGAGATACTCACCGCTTCCTTCCACGATGTTTCGGACTACGGCTATCGCAGGGTCGTCGCCGCCCAGGCGCCCGCTCTCGATTCTGTCTTTGTATTCCTGGAGGCGGAGGCTGTTGGGGTGGAAGAGCAGAGCGTTCTCAATGACGCGCTGTGCTTCCGGGGAGCGTCGTTCATGCAGCAGGTTGCTGGCGAGGCCGATGGCCGCTGCCTCGTCACTTGTATTTACGTCGAGAAGACGTTGGAAGATCTCGTCGGATTCACGGTAGCGGCGGCCGTGGCTTAGAACGCGCGCCAGTTCGAGCTTGGCCTCCCGATTGTCCGGCTCGGCAGAAATGATCTCGCGAAAGAGCCGAATGGCTTGCTTGTCTTCACCGCTGGATGACAAGGCCCGGCCGAGTTCCAGACGAAGCTCCGTGCTCTGAGGGTGCGCTTTGATCCCATCGCCGAGAATGCGAGCCGCTTGCCGGTAATGACGTTCAAGCATCGCTTGCCTGCCGGCGGCCAAAGCATGCTGCATGGAAGCGTCATCGGCCGCGGCACGCCTGCCGTATGCCGACATGCTTACAAAGCCTAGACCCAGCGCGATCACCCACCAACGAACCCGGTGCATTGTTCTGCTCAATGTTAAGGATGCGATGCAGACGATCATTCTAGCGAAAAGCGGAAGAGGGATGGTTCGATGCGCCATCCGGCCACAGAAATACAGGATGAGCCGCCCCGGACTCCAATACGATTTTTAAGTACAATTATGTACGTATATATCTTACGCGAGGGTGCACAAGGAAATGAGCGGTGTCGTCTCGGTGATTTCCCGGTCTTCCCTCTCCTGCACATATTCCCGGATGATGTAGTCGCGAACGCCTTTGCTGATTTCGTCCATGGTCTCTTTCTAATCCTCCATGATGGTGGAAAGATCCCCTACCGGCTCGTTGAGTTCCCTGCAGCGCAGGATGCGGCGCACGATCTTGCCGCTGCGCGTCTTAGGCAGAGAGTCAACGAATTCGATTTCCTGGGGCATGGCGAGCGGCGAAAGCCGAAACTTGGCTTGAGGTACGGTGGCTGTGCTCCTATTCGAAAACCTGCCAATACCGCGGAATCCCCCTTACGTATTCCGTGTTTGCTGCGGACGGTTTTTTTCAACTGGCTCCTGGCGGGTAGCATCTGCTTTGCGCTGCAGGATAACTATTCCCGCAGAATTTAACTTCCACGAAAAACGGCTTAACTATATTTCGCCTTTCCTTATTCGCCATCGGAGCACCGGCCATCAATACATGTACGCGCCGTCATAGCGGTGTGATTAGGAAGTTTGAGGAGGAAAAGATGCTCAAAAGCAAATTCGTGTCGCAACTCGTTGTACTCGCTGTTCTGGCTCTCGCCAGCACAGGCTTCGCCCAGCAAACCAAGATTCTCGAATCGGGTGAGACCACAGTCGTTCTCAGTTCCGATTTCCTCAACGCTTTGAAGTCACTCGGGGTCACTCCGGGAGTCGTCTCACCAACTCAACTGAACAGAACTACGGTGAATTTCCCCATCAACGGCGGTGCCATTGATTTGAAGACGGCAGCCGGCAATATCGGTCACACTGGCGGTCTGACTTTAAGTGCGGGCGGAGCCGTTGTTGCGATCCAAAACTTTACGATTGACACGATGGGCAAGAGCCCCATCATTACCGGGCTTGTAGCCGCAAATGGCGCGTTGGTGGGCCGCATCACATTGTTTGACCTAGCGTTGCCGAAGGATTTTAAGCTGCCCATTCCGCAGACCAAGTCGGTTCTGATTGACTTGAACGGAGTGGCGGTGACTCTGGACGCGGCGGCTGCAACGGCGTTAAATCAAGTGTTCAACACAGATGCATTCAAGGCCGGTTTCGATATCGGGAACGCCCGAGTCCGCGCCTTCACCAACGGCTGGGCGCCCATCAGTTAGATCAATCTAGAGACAGTTGGCCAGTACAGCTTGGTCACGAGGCGTGAGAGGGTGGAAGGAACATTTCGCTGGATAAGGAAATATCCTCCACTCTCTCGTAGCGCGCCATCAAACTACAGCACACTATTATTCCGGCTTCGGCGCGAGAATAAACGTACCCACAGGTTTGGCGCAATCGATTTCGTGCTGCCAAATTCCTTTCCCGTGATGGCCCCTGACACATAGCGAGTCTGTCCAAAGATCGGTCGCTCGAACCACGGACGGTCGAACTTGCCAGGAATCGCCCATGCGATCCAGGCGTAACCATTCAGGCCTCTTCCAGTAATCTAGTACCTGTCATTTCAGACGCACTGCGACCTGATGGGCGGCTTTTGGTCAGAGTGTCCACTGCAAGCTTTTTCCGCCTCTAGTTAGCTGCGGTTCTGGCGGGCATTGGACAGCAGTCAATGGCGCAGAAATCAGGGCGAGCGCCTAGCTGTCCTAGGGCGAGCCTCGGGGTTGCCTCGTCCATGCGCTCACAAATCAGTGCGCGAATCATGCGGATGAATGTGGGATGAGTACCAACCGTCTTCGCCCGCACCATGTGAATACCTAGTTCTTCGCACAAATCGCGGGCTTGAGTGTCCAGATCGAACAGGATCTCCATGTGGTCGGAGACGAAACCTATGGGAGCGATGACAACGTGAGTAGTGGTTGTCTCACGCTTGAGTTCCCGGAGACAATCCAGAATGTCCGGCTCTAACCAGGGTTGCGGCGGAGGCCCGCTACGGCTCTGGTAGACCAACCGCCAATTTCTGTGTCCCAATTTTCCGGCGACCAGCCGACCGGTTTCCAGCAATTGCTTCTCGTAATCGCACCCTTGCGCCATGCTCGTTGGGATGCTATGCGCGGTATAAACCAATTGGGCTGCCTCTCGCCGCTCCTCCGGAAATTTCGCCAGGGCATCCCGCACCCGATCGACAAGAGCCTCCACGAATCCGGGATGGTTATGGAATGCGCGGATCTTGTCCACGATTGGCGCGCCCTCACCGACGGCTTCCTGGGCACGCGCGATGTCTTCCCGATATTGCCGGCAACTTGAGTACGAGCTGTATGCCGAGGTGACGAACGCCAATGCACGATTCACCCCGTCCTCCTTCATCTGGCGCAGAGTGTCCGCCAGCATCGGATGCCAGTTGCGATTCCCCCAATAGATGGGAAGGCGAGGCCCGTGCTGCGCCAGTTCGGTCTCGAGCGCTTTGATTAGGTGCCGATTTTGGTCGTTGATGGGGCTCTTGCCGCCGAAATGATAGTAGTGTTCCGCAACCTCGAGCTTGCGCTCTCGCGGGACATTCTTGCCGCGCAAGACGTTCTCAAGGAACGGCATCACGTCGGCTGGCTTCTCTGGGCCTCCGAAAGAAACAACTAGGATTGCGTCGTAAGTCATTGAATGCGGTGGGCCCTTCTATCGAGAGCCGCCTGCTTTGGGCTGGAGTTCAGCTAGCATGGTGAGCACTTCGTCGCTATGCTTGTTCGGGTTCACGTCGGTGAAAACCTTAACGATCTTTCCTTCCGGGCTGATGATAAAAGTATGGCGTGACGCGAACTTCACGAGCCCCAGATTGGTCAGCGAGCCATACATGCTCGACACTTTGTGGTCCGTGTCAGCAAGCAGTTTGAAGTTCAAGCCCTCTTTCGTGCAGAACTGTTTGTGCGAATCGGCGCTGTCCACACTGACGCCGAGTACAACCGCGTTCTTCTCTTTGTACTTTTCTTGATCCCTCTGGAAGTTATGCGCTTCAATGGTGCAGCCGCTGGTGAAATCCTTCGGATAGAAGTACAGAACCACCCAGCTCCCCCGGTAGTCTTTGAGGCTGACCGGTTTGGCTTCCTGGGATGTAAGTGTGAAGTCAGGCGCCACACTGCCTACGGATGGCACCGAGGCGGCACACGCCATCCACGGGAAAGCGATCGTAGCGATCCAAAAAGCGGACATCATGAATCGGTAAGTCATTTCGGACACTCCTGCCATGCTGGCTCTGTTTTCCGCTCAGTAGCTGGTTCATTCATCAATCGCTTGCGATTGGTCAGCTTGCTAAGCAACAACTGCACGTCACTGATGTAGCGCTCGGAGAATGCGGCTTCGCAGTAGGCGAGGTAGTACTCCCACATGCGCAGGAAGCGTTCGTTAAATCCCAGTTGCCGCACCTCAGCGAGGTTTGCGAGGAAGCGGCGGCGCCATTCGCGCAACGTAAGCGCGTAGTGCCTGCCGATATCTTCCAGATGGAAAGCCTGCATCCGTGTGGCCCGCGCCAGCGAGTGCAGAATCTCAGCCACCGAAGCCAACTCAGCGCCCGGGAAGATGTATTTCTTGATCCAGTCGCTTTGCCGGCGGTAGCTGTCAAACTTCGCTTCCTGGATGGTGATGGTTTGCAGCAGCATACTGCCGTGGGACCTGAGCAGGCGGTCGCAAGCGCCAAAGTAGTCGTCGTAATGTTCGTAACCGACCGCCTCAAACATCTCGATGCTGACGATCTTGTCGTAGCCCCCTCGCAGGTTGCGATAATCCTCAAACAGCAATTCAATCTTTTGGCAGGAAGGGTCCAGCCGCGAGAACAGGTCCAGTGCATAGTCGTACTGCTGGCGACTGATAGTTGTCGTCGTGATGCGGCAGCCGTAGTTCTGCGCGGCATACGCGGCAAACCCGCCCCAGCCCGTACCGATTTCAAGCAGATGGTCGTGCGGACCCAACTGAAGCTTGCGGCAGATGACGTCAAACTTGCGACGCTGCGATGCGTCCAGGGAATCGTCTGCGCTCTCGTAATACGCACAGGAGTAAGCGAGGCTCTGGTCGAGGAAGAGACGATAGAAGTGGTTCCCTAGATCGTAGTGGTAGGCAATGTTCCTCTTGCTACCGGCCGGCGTGTTGCGTTTCCTCCGATGAGAGAGGAAGTCGGCCGTTCTGCTGAACATGCCGAGAACACGATTGCCGGCTTCAAGCCGACCGATGTTGCGCACTCCGAATCGAACCATCGATACGAGGTCCGGTGTGGACCAATCACCATCCACGTACGCTTCGCCCACGCCCGTATCGCCACCCAACACCGCTCGCTGGAAGAAGCGCTCATCATGCACAGCCAGAACGGCGTGCAATGGGCTGTGCGGTTCCCCAAAGTGATAGGTTTCCCGCGGACACACCAGTTCGAGATAACCCCCGCTCGTGTGCTCGAGGGTGTTCAAGAAAATTTTCTTTGCCAGATTCGTAACTAGTCCGTTCCCCATGACGCCCCCCAATGCTGCGTTGTTGCCCTCCGGAAACGGCCTGCTCCCGGATGCGAGACTACCGGCACCCTCTTGAAAAACAACTTCACTGCTTCCCAATGAATCGCCGCAATTACCTTTAGAGTTACCCAGGGATACTGCACCAGTGTTCTGTGCAGCTCAGCCCGCGACCATTCGCGACGCTCCATTTTTAAGGTTGAGTCGAAGATGGCTATGCCATTCTCGTGCGTGATGCACTGGCTGATCAGGCGCTCTGCGGGCGGTGTGAACGTCCACTCGTACTCCTGTTCCATCTTCATAAACGGAGAAACATGAAACGTCTTTGGGAACCGATACCTAAAACTGTTTGCCGCAGGCTGCCCATTGCCAGGATTCAGCCAGTAGTTGTGTGTTTCGCCGAATGTGTTGTTGACTTCGGCAAGAATCGCCCGTAGCTTCTCCGCGCGGTCGTAACAGTAGAAGAAGGACACTGGGTTGAAGTTGTATCCCAAATAACGGAGATGAGTGAGCAGAAAGACTCTGCCGTCCGGCAGATCTACGCCATTCTTCCTCGCATCCTGCAACACGCGCTCCCGAAGCGGTATGTCCGCATCGCCGAAATGATCGCGTTCGTGATACGAGGCCCAATTCCACCGGTTGTATGCCGAAAACGGCGAGATCTTCATCAGTTCTGACATCCGGTCAATGTCAAAAAACGCCATAAAGAGCGGATAGGTGAACTCGTGCCTCACCGGGCGAAACCTGCGGTGGCGGAGGGTTCCGACATAGATCGAGGACTCCATCTCAGACCGCCGCCTCCCAGCTTGCGCCCAACTTTTCGGCCACGCGGATGGCGGAGTTCAAGCCGTCTTCGTGAAAGCCATAGAACCAGTAGGCGCCACAAAAGTGCGTATGCTGCCGGCCGCTGATTTCCGACCAACGGGACTGCGCACGCACCGCGTCTGCGGTGTAAAGCGGGTGGAAATAAGCCATGTCCCGGAGAACGCGAAGCGGGTCGAGCGCTCCGGTGTCGTTGAGAGTGACGCAATAGTCTTCGCGCGTGGGAAGACCCTGGAGGCGGTTCATATGATAGGTCAGGGTGGCGGAGCGGCGCGAAGTCCCGAGATGATAATTCCACGATGCTCGCGCTTCGGGCCGCCGGGGCAGCAGGCGCGAATCGGTATGCAGCACCGACCGGTTGCGGCTAGTTCGGAAGTTGCCCATCACGCTGCGCTCTAGTGGACTGGCGTCCTTCAGCAGTTGAATAGCCTGAGGCGCATGGCAGGCGAAGACGACTTCATCGAACTGCTCCGGCTGACGGCCTTCGAGGGCGATCTGCACGCCGCGGGCGTTCCGGCTCACCCCTTCGATTCTCGCTCCCAGTCGAATTCGCTGCTGGTAGGGCGCCGTCAGGGGCTCGATGTAAACGCTGCTGCCGCCCTTCAACACATACCACTGCGCCTGCGTCGTGATTCCCAGCAGCCCGTGATTGTCCAGGAAGCGGAATAGCGTGAAGGCCGGGAACTGTTCGATTTCCTCCAGGGAAGTGGACCACACGGCGGCCGCTATGGGGTTGAGATAGTAGTGGGAAAAGTCCCCTTGGAATCCGTTGGCGCGAAGGTACTCTCCCAAGGTCAGGTCGATGTTCGCGGGATTGTGAATTAGCGCCTGCGCCGCGCGATTGAACCGGAGAATCTGCGAAAACAATCGATACTGCCGCAGGCGAAGCAGGTTGCTGCCCAAAAACCCGCGCACGCCCCTCGTGCTGTATTCGAAGCCTGTCTCCCGGCACGATACACCAAAGGACATGTCGCTCGGCTGGCGTTGAATGCCCAACTTTCGGAATAGCCGCACAAGATTCGGATAGGTGCGGTTGTTATGAACGATGAATCCCGTGTCGATGGGCAACACGCCGCAACTGGTCTCGATCTGATGGGTATGCGTGTGGCCGCCCAGCCGCGGTTCTCTCTCGAACAGTGAAACCTCGTGCTTCCGGCTCAGCAGATAGGCGGCCGCCATTCCAGAGATGCCTGCCCCGATGACCGCGATCCGGCTCATGCTGTCATCCTTTCGGCGGGTTCGTCGTTCCGGATGCCACGGAGATCGCGCGCGATACGCAGCCATGGCATAAGCCTGAGAACGTAGTAGGTCACGTCGAGCTCCCACCAGCGCAGTCCTTGGCGGCAGGCATACATGAAGCGGTGGTGGTTGTTGTGCCAACCTTCTCCGAAGGTGAGGAGCGCCAGCTGGAAATTGTTGCGACTGTCGTCGAGTGTGGCGAAGCGGCGCGATCCCCAAAGGTGTGCCAGGGAATTGATGGTGAAAGTCGCGTGGAACAGCAGGACAGTGGAAACCACGAATCCCCAAACAAACTCGTCGAACCCGCCTAGAAGCAGAATCGCGCCGCCAAGAATGAGGGGCGGCACAACGTAGTGCCTGTCCAGCCAGCGGAGTTCCGGATATTTGCCGAAATCCTGAATGAGCCGCGGATCGTAATCGTCGTACTTATTCGAAAGCACCCAGCCGACATGGGCCCACCAGAGTCCACGCAAACCAGGGGAATGAACGTCACCGTCATGGTCGGCTAAGCGGTGGTGCACACGATGATGGGCTGCCCACCACAGCACGCCCTTCTGGCCCGAACTCTCTGCCAAAAAGGCCATGAGGAACTGCGCGATGCGTCCAAGCTTGTAACTGCGATGGCTGAAATAGCGATGGTAGCCGGCCGTGACAGCAAACATGCGCACCGCGTACATGGCTGCCATCAGGCCCACCAAAGACCAGCGGAAGGGCACGAACAACACGGCCAGAGCCGCTACGTGCAACAGCAGGAACGACATTACTGTGCCAAATCGGTAGGTGCGCAGGTTCTCAATCAAAAGGCTTTTCCTCGGATTGCTTACTACCCCAGGAGACCAATGCCTGAAGTACGAACGTAGATGTGGTCTTGGTTTGCCGGTCACAAGTTTCAAGCAGCCAGGGGTCTTCTGTCAAGCAATTGTCCATGACAATTATTTGACAACAGGAAGGGCTTCAAGTATTCTTTTTTTGTGTCCGCCACCTACCCGATCAGCGCCGTGTCTCGTTTGACGGGAATTCCGCTTGACACTTTGCGTGCGTGGGAACGACGCTACCAGGCCGTAACGCCCAAGCGTTCCGCCCGGGGCCGCGTTTATTCGGAGCACAATGTCAGGCGACTGATGCTTCTGCGGCAGGCCGTGGACAGCGGTCACGCCATCGGACAGGTCGCGAAGATACACGATCAAGGTCTGCGTGATCTGCTCGACCGGGCGAAGTCCCTCACCCAGAGCCAGCCTTCCTCCCGGAAACAAGATTCAGTGGATTTCCTGCTTCCGGTTTTGCAGGCGATCGGGCGTTTTGACTACGCGCAGGCAGATCGGGAACTGAATCGGCTGACGACAGCGATTGCCAATCCGAATCAACTCGTGCATCAGGTAGCTCTACCTCTGATGCGAACCATTGGCGAGCGCTGGCACGAAGGCAAGTGCAGCATCGCCCAAGAGCATATGCTGACGTCTCTGCTGAGCGGATTGTTGTCTTCCTTCATTCGGACATACACGCCCTCGGATCCTCCGGCCCGGGTCTTATTCGCCACGCCGCGCAACGAGCGCCATGGGTTCCCGAATCTCGCCGCCGCCATGTTGACGGCCGCCGGTGGACTTGGGGTCATTTATCTGGGAACCGACCTTCCGGCAGACGAGATTGTTGAGGCCGCACGCAGGAGCGGCGCCGGTGCGCTGTTGCTGAGCGTCAGCCAAGCGCCCGATGAAGAGTTCCACAGCGACTTGATGCACATAGCGAGCAAAGCGCCTAGATCGGTTGCCTTATGGCTCGGTGGTGCGCCTGGTTCTTTGCGAGAACAAGTTACCGGTAGCTCTCGATGGCGGCTTCTGGGAGATTTTCACGCTCTGGAGCGAGAGTTGGTCGCATTGGGGGCAAGATTGTAAGGCAGAAGCAATCCCGCGGGTTTGGGTTCCGTACTTCTACGACTGAAAGTATCCAACCTTATGCCACTTCTTGTCGGAACGCCAGCAGGATGGTCCATGACACGAGGGTTCATAGAGAAACGATTGGTTCAACCCGTGGTCGCGTTGCTGACGCAGGGCATCACGGCTGAAAAAATCGCCCTGAGCCTCGCCTTCGGAATCACTCTGGGAATCTTCCCCGTGCTAGGGTCGACGAGCCTCCTATGCGCCATTGCGGCCATGTTGTTCCGGCTGAACTTGCCAGCCATCCAACTGGTGAACTGGATCGTTTATCCCTTGCAGCTCATGCTGATTGTGCCGTTCATTCGGGCTGGTGAGTTCCTGTTTCGCGCCCGCCCGCTCCCGCTTTCGCTCGCGCAGATGCTGGCGATGGTACACGCAAATCTGCTAGCCGCGATCTCTGCCCTGTGGGTAGCTACCTTACAGGCCGTGTCGGTCTGGCTGCTGGTGGGTCCTCTACTAACTTTAATTTTGTATGTTGGCTTGTCGCACGTTGTGCGCCGCCTGCCCCTAGTAGTTCAATCGAGCCCACGCACCGCCGAGGGGGGGTAAGCCGGCTCATGTCACTCGCGGCACTCCACCTCGTTCTCGTTGGTTCAGCGCTCGTCGCTACGATGATGTTCCTCCTTTGGCTACTCCATTTGTTGCTGAACAATGCGAGTGTGGTCGATCCCGGATGGGCCGCCGGTTTGGCGATCCTGGCGGTCACCTATGCTCTGTTAGGTCCCGGCTACTTCTGGCGCCGATGGCTGGGTGCGGGTATGGCGCTTCTTTGGGGGGCGCGGCTGTCTATCTATCTGGCTCGGCGAATCGCAGGGCAACCGGAAGAGGGCCGCTACCAGCAACTGCGGAAAGAGTGGGGAGGGAATCTCAAGGCGAAGTTTCTCGCGTTCTTCGAATTTCAGGCGCTGCTGGATGTCTTCCTCTCGCTGCCCTTTCTGGTAGCAGCGCTAAACACAAACTCAAAGTTGCGCCCATTGGAATATGCTGCGGTCGCGCTGTGGGTCGTCGCATTCACGGGCGAGGCGACCGCCGATGCCCAGTTGGCAGCTTTCAAACGCGATCCCGCAAGCCGCGGGCAGGTTTGCGAGCGCGGCCTGTGGAACTATTCCCGCCATCCCAATTTCTTCTTTGAGTGGTTGATTTGGGTAGCGTGGGCATTGTTCGGTCTGGCGTCACCTTACGGCTGGCTGGCGATGGCTTGTCCGCCTTTGATGCTCTATTTCCTTTTCCGGGTGACTGGCATTCCTGCGACCGAGGAACAGGCGCTACGCAGCAGGGGAGATGCCTACCGCCGCTATCAGGAGACGACCAGCGCCTTTGTACCCTGGTTCAAAAAGATTGCTTAGAAATGGATTTAGGAATGAAAACTGGATTGGTTATTGTGACGTTACTCCTGCTTGCAGCCGTCTCTACCTCAGGCAAGGATCTTGGCGCACCCGCTAAGGACTCTATGTCGTTGGCACATTTCCCCGCCGTCAGAGCCTCAAATCTTGAAAAGCGCGAACTTTCCCTTCCCGGCGACTTCGAAGGCGACCGCAACCTCCTGCTAGTGGCGTTCGAACGCGAGCAGCAGAAGAACGTAGACACCTGGTTGCATGAGATGAAGCGGTTTGAAGAACTGGATCCGGGGTTCCGTTACTACGAACTGCCTACCATCGAGCGCATGAATGCTTTCATGCGCTGGTTCATAGACAGCGGCATGCGGCGTGGAATTCCCGATCGAAAGGCACGCGAGCGCACCATCACTTTGTACCTGGACAAGAAGCCTTTCTGCGAAGCTCTGAACATCTCAGACCAGAAGAAGATCTACGCCTTCCTGGTGGACCGCACCGGCAACGTTCTGTGGCGATCCGAGGGGGATTTCGATGAAAAAAAGGCTGCCAGCCTGAAGGCTGCTCTCGAAGGACACCGTTAATGAGGTTCTCATTCTTCTAGCGTCTGTTCGGAGACTAACTTTAATGGAGTACACACAAGAACGGGGCCAGCCCGCAATAGCGATGAACCGGATTCCGTGGTGGTGGAGGATGCTGGAGCGCGACGTCGTGCCCGACGCGGTGATCCGTGCCGCTATCCGCCGCCTCGCCCAACAGCGCCTGCGGGAAGAAGACAAAGGCGATCCAGAGCGCCAGAAGGAACACCTCATGCCATTTGTGGGGCGACTAAAGGCGAGCCCCATCGCAATCGAAACCCGCGCAGCCAACGACCAGCACTACGAGGTGCCGGCGCCCTTTTATCAGCTCTGCCTGGGGCCGCATCTCAAGTACAGCTGCGCCTACTGGCCCGAAGGTGTCCGCTCCCTGGCCGAAGCCGAAGACGCCATGCTCGCGCTGACCGCGGAACGCGCTCAGTTGGCCGATGGGCAGCGCATCCTGGAACTGGGATGTGGCTGGGGCTCGTTATCCTTGTACATGGCGAAGATGTATCCGCGTAGCGAAATCGTTAGCGTCTCAAACTCAGGTTCCCAAAAAGAGTTCATCGATGTTCAGGCAGCGGCACGCGGCCTTCGCAACCTGAAAGTGGTCACCGCCGACATGAATGCGTTCGAAGCCCCGGGGAAATTCGACCGCGTGGTTTCAGTAGAGATGTTCGAGCACATGCGCAACTATGAATTGCTGTTGTCACGTGTAGCTTCCTGGATGAACGAGTCCGCTCTGTTGTTCGTGCACATTTTCAGCCATGCACGTTTTGCCTATCCCTTCGAAGTGCGCGATTCCAGCGACTGGATGGCCCAGCACTTCTTCACCGGTGGCATCATGCCTAGCGATGACCTGCTGCTGTATTTCCAGCGCGATCTGAAGGTCAAGAATCATTGGCGCATGAGCGGCGTTCACTATCAGAAGACCGCGGAGGCCTGGCTCCGCAACATGGACGAGCGCCGGGAGGAGATTCTCGAAGTATTCTCCAACACCTACGCAGCGCGGGCGAAAGGAAAGCAACAGAGGAACGGGGCCTTGCGTTGGTTCGTGCGCTGGCGCCTGTTCTTTATGTCTTGCGCGGAGGTCTTCGGATACCGGCACGGGCAGGAGTGGATAGTCTCCCATTATCTCTTCGCGAAGTGAGCGCCCGGAAAAAGTTTGTTGAATGCTATGAAAACGATTATTACCGCTTATTTGTCTTCCCTACTGGCCATGCTTGTGGTCGACGGCGTGTGGCTTAGCACAACAATCAAGCGCTTTTACGCGCCGCGCATAGGGCACCTCATGGCGGCATCAGCTAAGCTCGGCCCCGCCGTGGTCTTCTACTTGCTGTACGTGCTTGGCCTCGCGTTGCTGGTTGTGCTGCCGGCGGTTCGTCTGCAAACAGGGCTGCCCAGAGTTTTCTTCACTGGCGCGCTATTGGGGCTAATGGCCTACGGCACGTACGATCTCACCAACCAGGCCACTCTGAAGGACTGGCCGCTTACAGTGACGCTGGTGGATCTCATCTGGGGTGCACTACTCACCGCGGTGGTGAGCTCGATCTCCGTGGCTTGCACACGGATGATCGCAAAATGAAGCCGAGCGTGTGATGAATAACGCAATGAAAGAGACGAATGCAATGGATTCAAGCGACGAAGTAAACAGATTTCTTGGGAACAGTGAGTGTTTAGTGTTGCTGGCGCATGGAAGTAAAGACCCGCGTTGGCGTATTCCGTTCGAGCGGATTGTCGACGCTGTGCAGGGTCAATCAGGAACGACCAAGGTGCGGCTGGCCTACATGGAATTTGTCGAGCCGACCCTGACGGATGTCGCGCGCGATTGCATCGGACAACAAATCCTGCGTTTGAGGATTCTTCCCTTGTTCCTGTCGATCGGGGCACACCTGGCGAACGACGTTCCCGAAGCCGTGAACCGGGCGAAAGCACAGTTTCCCCAACTTCAGGTCGACGTGCTTCCATCCGTCGGGGAGGACCCCCGTTTGGCTGGATTGATCAAGCAGATTGTGATGGAAAAACTGGGGCATTGAACGGCTGTGATCGAAAAAGAAGCACAAGGTCACGGCTTTCTATGCAAATGCGCAGTCAGGCGTCATTTCTGTCGCAGCTCGGGCGTGTACTGGATGACCTCTAGCAATAGCACTTCGTCGACCGAAATCAGCGCGAGTGCTAGGTGTGCCATGACTGTCATTCTCTGAACTGCAGGATGTGCTGTACTGCACGGAAAACTGCGGACCGGGGAAGG